>Ga0183097_10851_pt1 | contig 30511 bp, 29 predicted proteins | sample BioMet8_FD_128883 | JGI IMG/M metagenome (GOLD analysis project Ga0183097, IMG submission 128883) | Microbial communities from bioreactor (seeded with sewage sludge) at Lawrence Berkeley National Lab, California, USA - Biofuel... | ecosystem: Engineered > Bioreactor > Anaerobic > Unclassified ... | reverse complement strand
ATCAATGCATTGATGATTGATAAGATCATGTAAGGAGTAACCTTCCCTAAAATAATCTGAATTGGTTTGAGCGGGGAGGCAAGAAGGACTTCCATTGTGCCGGTTTCTTTTTCACGGGCAATGGTAATGGCTGTCATCATGGCAGAGATAAGCATCAGAATTACAGCAATCAATCCCGGTATAAAATTGTAGGCATCGCGCAGATTTTCATTGAATAGCATCCGGGATTTAATGTTTATACCCGGAGGATTCTGGCCTTTCAAAAACTCATCCTTTACGAAATCATTTGCTATTGCCGTTGTATAATTAACAAGCAATTGAGCGGTATTGGGGTCTGAAGCATCGGCAATAACCTGTATTTCAGCTTTGCCTTTATTGATAAGATGAAAAGCGAAATCATTTTCAATAATGATGATTTCTTTAATTTTATTGCTTTTGAATAATCTTTCATAATCATCCTCTGATGCAGGTACAGTGGCAAGTTTGAAAAATCCAGAGGAAAGTATTTTCTGGGTCAGCCGCTTGCTTAAATCGTCCCTTGAATGATCGACAATGGCTATTTTTACATCTCTTATCTCGTTGGTCATCACATATCCAAAAAGAAGGAGCTGTGCAATGGGAATTCCGAAGAGGATGATCAGCGTGCGCGGATCCCTGAAGATGTGATAAAATTCTTTCTTTAAAAAAGCTCTGAACCTGTTCATCTTGCAATCTTTAAAAATACTTCATCCATGTTGGAGGCGTTGTATGATTTCTTTAGGTTGATGGGAGTGTCGAGTGCTACGATTTTCCCTTCAGCCATGATGGAGACCCTGTCACAATATTCAGCTTCATCCATGTAATGAGTGGTAACAAAAACAGTAATTCCCTTCTCCACCGCCTCATAGATGAGATTCCAGAATTGTCTGCGGGTAATGGGATCTACTCCCCCTGTGGGTTCGTCGAGAAAGACGATTTTGGGGTTATGGAGAATGGCAATTGAAAAAGCCAGTTTTTGTTTCCAACCAAGAGGAAGGTCCCCGATTCTTCGGTTTTCATAAGCCGTAAGACCTAATTTCTTTAGCATCTCCTCCGTTCTGGCCTTTCTCTCTGAGGTTTTCATTTTGTAGATGCTGCCGTAAAATCGGATATTTTCATAAACAGTAAGATCTTCATACAATGAAAACTTTTGACTCATGTATCCGATATTCTGTTTGATGAGTTCTGCCTGATGATAAACATCGTAACCAGCCACCCTCATTTTTCCCGAAGTGGGGGAGGAGAGTCCGCATAAGATTCTGATTGCAGTAGTTTTTCCGGCTCCATTGGCTCCAAGAAAACCAAATATTTCACCCTGATAAACTTCAAAATTAAGGTTATCATTGGCAACGAAGTCGCCAAACTTCTTCACCATATTTTTGACAATTATGACGGGTTCAGTTCGATTTTGCATTCTGATCATTCATTAAAAGAATAAAGACATCTTCAATAGTGGCCCCCGATTTTTCTATAGTGGTGTTTATTTCAGAATTATCCGACAAAAATCTTTGAATGGATTCCCCGGTATATTCATCTTTTCTTGTGACAAGATGTAATGCCTGCCCAAAACTGTTGACAGAAATGATGGAAGGTAATTTTTCGAGTATTCTGGCTGTGGCATAAATCTCATTTGAACTAACGATCCAAAGATCTTCTGCAAAGGAAGCAGTTAAAGCCCTGGGGGTATCTACTGCAAGGATATTCCCCTGCTGCATTAAAGCGATCCGGTCGCAGAGGGAGGCCTCATCCATGTATGGAGTTGATACAAGGATGGTAATATCAAGGCTTTTCAGTCTCTTGAGCATTTCCCAGAATTCTTTTCTTGAAACTGCATCAACGCCTGTAGTCGGTTCATCAAGGATGAGAATTTCCGGTTTATGAATCAAAGCGCAGCAAAGAGCCAGTTTTTGCTTCATGCCTCCTGACAGCTTGCTGGCCCTGCGGTTTTTGAAAGGCTCAATCTGAGTATATATTTCCTTGATCAGGTAATAATTTTCCTGGATAGTGGTTCCAAACACTGCTGCAAAGAAATTCAGATTCTCCTCTACCGTCAGATCAGGATAGAGCGAAAATTTGCCGGGCATGTATCCTGTTATCTGTCGTATTTTTCTATAGTCCTTGACTACATCAAATCCGCTCATGGTAGCTGTGCCCTGATCGGGAAGATAGAGAGACATCAGGATTCGCATGAGAGATGATTTCCCTGCACCATCCGGACCTATCAGCCCAAATAATTCACCTTTGTTTATTGCGAGATTTATTTTTTGGAGTGCAACCGTCTCACCGTATTGTTTATGTATGTTCTTTATCTCTATCATCGAGCCTAAAGTCTTATCCACAGAAATATTGAATTAAAACTTTACTTCTCCCGGCATCCCTAATTTTAGAGTACCATCATTAGGAACACGGACCTTTACAGCATAAACCAATTTTACACGTTCTTCCCGGGTTTGAATAATCTTGGGAGTGAATTCCGCCTCCGATGAAATCCATTCCACTTTACCGTTCAATTCTTTAATTCCGTTGTCGGCATCTATCATTACTTTAACTGGAGCCCCGATTTTAACCTGTGCTAATTGTTTGCCGCTGATGTACACCCGCAACGTCAACGTATCAAGGTCCGATATTTTATACAAGGGTTTCCCCGGAATGGCGAGTTCTCCTGATTCGATGTATTTTTCCAACACGGTACCTGAAATAGGAGACTTAACGACGGACCTTCTTATCTGATCGCTTAAAACATCGGTCTGGGCGTTTACTGCTCCGGCACTTTTATCAATAGCTGTAATCTGGGCTGCATATGCTTTTTTCTGCTTTTCGGCAAGGGCTATCTGCCCGTCAATATCATCCATTTGTTTTTGAGTGGATGCGCCCTCCTTAAACATTTTTTGTATTCTGGACTGGTCTATCCTAAAATTTTTAATTTGCTGTTCCACCACTGCTATCTGGGCAAACAATCCTGCTTTTTGGGCCAGCACAGATTGCTCCTGGGAATCCATCTGGGACCTTTGAAGAACAAGGTTTGTGGTGTCTATAACAGCTAAAATCCCGCCACAAGAGACTTTCGTTCCTTCAATAATATTGGCTTCCACAATTCTTCCGTTGGTTTCGGAAGAGACAGTTACTTCGTCTGATTCGAAATTGCCGTATGCATCTGATTTGTTGTTTTGCTCTGAGCAGGCCCCAAAAATCATTATTAATGAGGTGAGCAGTAATATTCTTTTTTTCATCCGATATGTGTATTTAATTATTTGCCTTGAATTGTCTTCATATTAACGGTGGACTGTATAAGTTGAATCTTATGCGTCTCAAGATTAGCTTTTGCCTGGAGCGAGCTGTTCAGATCACGGATATAATCAGCAGATGTAATGGTGCCGTTTTCAAGTGCTGCTGCCGAGCGTTTGCTGATTTGTTCTTTGATCTGGACTATTTGCTCGTCGCTATTTAAAAGTTTTTTTAATTTCTGATAGTTGATTTCTTCCTGGTCGAGCGACATGGTAAGATTTCGTTTGAAGTTTTCAATATCTGAATTGATGAGATCTTTCTGGAATTTTAGGACGGCTCTTTCGTGGGTGGTTTTATGCCAATCCCAAAGGTTCCAGGAGACACCAGCACCCAGCATGTACCAGTCAGCAAAATTATTATTCAGCATATTTAACCCAGGACGCCCGTAACCAGCCTGACCAAAGGCATATGCATAAGGCTTCCGGGAGATTTTCAGCAGTTCTTCATTCTGATCAAGTTTTGATTGCTGTAAATTATAAAGAGTGATTTCCGGTCTGTTAAAATCAATTACCGAGATCCCGTTTTCAAGTGTCGGTGTTGAAAATGTTGTCGTAGACGGGATTTGGACGTCGGTGATGACCTCCATCAAGGTCCGGACTATCTGCTGAGAGGAACTCAGTTCTGTTTCCTGCTGGTCTGTTAAGAGTTGTTCTGCCAGTAACTGATCGAGTTCATTGGGTAATGTAACTCCGTTTTTAACAGCAGATTGCACGGTTTTAATCCTGGCTTCCAGGGTCTCTTTCTTAAGATTTATGATCTTTTTATTCTCCTGAAGGATCAGAATATTAAAAAACAGGGAATTAACAGTTTCTTTAATTTTATATAATTCTGTCTCTTTCTGCTCTCTGGATACCAGTCTGTCAGCTTCTTCCAGCTTTTCTCTTTGTTTGGCCATCCCGCCATCGAATATCTTTTGCCTGATATCGATATAAGCTTTGTACTGATCTTTGGACAACGGCTCAATGCCCGGAAACCCTGGAATATTTAAGGCGACTTTTGTTACATCGGATTGCCATGATCCTCTTGCTGTAAAATCCAATTGAGGCAAATTTAAGACGTGAATATTTTGTTGTTTAAGGCTGGAAATCTGGTCTATTACACCAAGTTGCCTAAGAAGGGGATGATTCTTCCTGGCAAGCGATTGGCAGCTGTCCAGACTTAATTCCTGACCATACGAATAAAAGAAAGAAGTGATAAGAAGTAAAAGAGGGATTAGCTTGTTCATAATCCTAAAAATTTTATAATCATTTGTTTAATAATATTTTTCCTTTCTTCCAGAAACTTATTGTATGCCTCCGGATCATTATTAAAGTAAACCATTTGCATCAGAGGTCTGGCCGCAACAGGAGCAATCACCATCCCAAGAATACTCACAAATATGTGCCTGGGGTCAATGTTCATTTTTTGCGAATGTTTGGTGAATAATCTCAGGATTACCTGTGGTTCAATACCTGTTTCAAACAGAAGGTCTTTAAGGACTTCCGGATCACGATTGATTTCGTTGATAATGAATTGTGGTACATAAGGATTGGCGTGAATAAGGTCAATATAATTGTCAATTAATCCTAATATTTTTTCTTTATCCGAAATCTCAGCATGAAACGATTCTCTGGTTTTTTGTATGAATTTGGAAAATATATCTTTGAAGATAGCATGGAACAAATTCTCCTTACTCCTGAAATAATAATGAAGCAAGGCCTTGTTGATTCCGGCTTCATTGGTAATCTCCTGCATTCTGGCCCCTTCCATTCCTTTTTGAATGAAAACCCTTCTTGCAGCTTCAAAAATCTTTTCTTCTGTTGAGCTAACCATAATAATTAACCAAATAGTTAAACCGTTTGGCAAATTAAAGGAAATATTTCTTTTTAACCAAATAATTTAACCGCATGGTTAATATTTAAATCTATTCTTAATTAGACATCCATAGTTTGATATAAGAACTTTGCATTCAAGCTACTGAAGTTTTTACAATTTTGTTGCAAATCCTGTTTCCGGTTTCCTGGCATATCCATTTCTACCCGAAAGCAGTTCTTTAAATACGAAATTGAATCGACTTTTGACCTTACAACTCATTTTTTATCAATGTTGTTTCATACCCGGATTATTAAGACGATAATGTGGCAGGATAGGCGTCATATTATATTTCAGGTTCATGTAACGATGCAGTAATGTTTGTGTAATGTTTCTGTAAGATCTGTTACAGGAACATTACACAAACATTACAGAAACCTTACACAAACCCCGGGGATGGCAGCTGGGGATCAAGGTGGTAAGCTGGACTAATTTTCGGTCAGTCTGATCGGTTTTATTTAGAATTTGTTTTACTGAAAAGAAAAAACCCGGATTGAGTTATCCGGGTTTCTTTGAAATATTGATAAATATTTATTGAATATCAGTAAAGAGATTCCTGTGTATAGGTAGGTTTCTTTGTGAAAATATCCAGCACAGAATATTTTGAATTATCCTTCTTCTTTTGATCTGTTCCTGTTTGTGGCAAAGGAAAGATTTTATGTACTAAATTACCCTGATTCCTCTTAGTATTGACCGAGTCGATTCTTGGAGTCCAAAAAGATGAAATTCCCATTATTTTCTCGTAAGCTTTCTTCTGGTGACTTAACAGCCATTCATAAACTGTCTGATCCGAATATACCTTTTGAATTCCATGTCCCTCACCCTTCAGAATGGAGAATTTTGGATCTGAACCCTGTTCTTTCATCGCATTAACCATTTCCTTGGAACGGGAAATATTTACTTTTTGATCCAGATCACCATGAAATACCCAGGTTGGAATATCTTTCATTTTGTCAACCATGGAAGTTCTTCCTCCTCCGCAAAGAGGAACAATGGCTGCAAAGATGTCAGGATAACGGGAGGCAAGATCCCAGGTTCCAAATCCTCCGAGGCTCATACCCGTCAGGTAAACACGGGAAGAATCAATCTTGTATTTGGATTTTAATTCTTTGAAAAAGGAATCAAACCATGTCCCAACAGTCCAGTTTTTATTTGAAGGGCATTGGGGTGATATTACGATTGCATCAACCTGCATTCCTTTTGAAAGATAATACGGAGGCCCATACTTCTTTAATTTCTCCAGATTATTTCCTTTACAGGAACTCCCGTGAAGATATATAATCAAAGGCCACTCTTTCGAATCATCCTTATTATAACCTTCCGGCGTATAGGCCAGGTAAGGATATGTCTTGGAGGTTGAAGACACTAAAGGAGTCTTGGAAGTTGAAACTGAAGTTGTTTTTATATTGGTTGATTCAACAGCAGTGTTTGCAGTTGTCTTTTTTACAGCTGCCGTTGAATGAGAACTTTTTCTAACTGTATGTTTTTTCCTTGTAACATGCTTTTTTGCGACAGTTTTAGTAGCAGGTACAGCTTGGGTAGAAGTTGTCTGAGGTTTAACACTCTTTACCTGAGCTTTCACACCTTCTGCAATCATTATTGAACTGGCAAAGCATAAAATTATTGATAGAGTAACTATCTTCATATACTTATTCTATTAATTTTTGTAAGACGAAGAAAAGGTTTTTTATCTATTTATAAAAATAATTACGATCGTTTTAATTAATTTTAACAATTTAATAAAATCTTTCTAAAATTTAAATTTTAAAACTACCGACCTTAATTATCGAAAGGTGAAAATAATTTAAAAAGCAATAAAATGGAAAGAAAAGGGGAGAATTCGGCCAAAAATCCCCTTTTTCGGGGATTAGATTATTCCTTTTACCTGGAGAAGTTCGGTCATTTCGTCTTTGATTTCCCTCGCGTTTTCTCCTGCTTTTTCTGCGAAATCGGATTCTTTGGAAGCATAAATAATGGCTCTTGATGAATTGACAAGCAATCCGCACTGGGAATTCAATCCAAACTCTGCGACTTCTTTAAGACTTCCCCCCTGGGCTCCAACGCCCGGTACCAGCAGAAAATGATCGGGGATGATATTACGGATTGAGGCAAGTTCCTCTGCCTTTGTCGCTCCGATCACATACATCATATTCTTATCATTCCCCCATTCTTTAGACTTTTGAAGAACAAGCTCAAACAGCCTTTTATCTTCTTCTTTATCTTTAATGTATTGAAAGTCGAATGCTCCTTTATTCGAGGTTAATGCAAGAAGGATAACCCATCTTCCTTCGTAAGCCAGGAAGGGTTTTACAGAATCTTCACCCATATAGGGTGCTACAGTAACCGCATCAAAATCCATCTGATTGAAAAAGGCTTTTGCATACATCGAAGAGGTATTTCCGATATCTCCCCGTTTTGCATCGGCAATGATAAAAATCTCCGGGAAATTGCTCCGAATGTATTTAACTGTTCTATCAAGAGTAGTCCATCCTTTCAGACCACAGGCTTCGTAAAAAGCAAGATTCGGTTTATAGGCAACACAATATTCTGCGGTGGCATCAACAATTGCCTTGTTGAATTCAAACATCGGATCGTCGGAATCCAGCAAAAAGGAAGGTATTTTTTGAATATCGGTATCAAGTCCAACACAAAGGAATGAACCTTTTTTCTTTATATTTTCAAACAATTGTTGAGCATTCATGAGTTATTCGGGTTGAGTTAAAAGATGTCTTGAATTTATAGTTCCGTGTGTTTCAGTTTTTCAGTATTCTCTTCAATGCGGAGTTTGTCGATAATCTCTTCAATGTCACCATCCATTACGGCAGGCAGATTGTATAGAGTTAAGCCGATGCGGTGATCGGTGACACGTCCCTGAGGGTAATTATAGGTACGTATTTTTGCAGACCGGTCGCCGGTAGACACCATTGTTTTCCTTTGGGAAGAGATATCATCGAGGTACTTCTGATATTCCATATTATAAATACGGGAACGTAGTTCAATCATCGCTTTATCCAGATTCTTCAACTGCGATTTTTCATCCTGGCAGGTTACAACAATACCTGTAGGAATATGAGTTAATCTGATGGCTGAATAGGTGGTGTTTACACTTTGTCCGCCAGGGCCTGAAGAACAATAGGTGTCTTTCCGGATATCAGTTTCCTTTAATTCAATGTCAAATTCTTCGGCTTCCTGAAGAACGGCTACAGTAGCGGCAGATGTGTGTACCCTTCCCTGAGTTTCTGTTTGCGGAACACGTTGAACACGATGTACTCCCGATTCAAATTTCAGGATTCCATAAACATTTTCGCCCGATACTTTCGCTACAATTTCTTTGAAACCGCCTGAAGGTCCGTCCGTGAAGCTTGTTACTTCCATTTTCCAGCCCTTGCGATCACAATATTTTGAATACATCCGGAAAAGGTCGCCCGCAAAAATAGCGGCTTCATCGCCTCCGGTTCCCCCGCGTATTTCAAGGATTGCATTTTTGCTGTCTTCAGGATCTTCCGGGATAAGCAAAAACCTTATTTCATCTTCAATTTTCTGTACCTGATTTTCACTGTTCTCCAGTTCCTCTCTGGCCATTTCACGCAACTCCTCATCGGATTCATTTTCCAGCATTTCATGGGCATCGGAGATATTTTTCAGAAGTTTCTGATAACGGGAGAAAGCCTTTACCAGAGAATCCAACTGTTTATAGTCCTGATTTAATTTTATATACCGTTTCATATCCTTCATCACATCAGGATCTGAAATCTGCTGGCTGACTTCCTCAAACCGGATTTTAATACCTTCGAATTTATCTATTAATGTATTGTCTGACATTTTAGTTTTTGGATTTTGAACTATGAGTTAAAATAAAGTTTCAAAGTTCCAAGGTCCCATAGTTTCAAAGCGTGAAACCTTGAACCTCTGAAACCTTGAAACTTTGAGGGCGCTAATATTCAAAAAAACCGTATTCGGATTTAATGGTAACCTTTTTGCCTTTCCAGGATTCAACCCGTCCAATGGTTTGTGCTTCGATGTTAAAGGAACGGGAGATCGCAATAATATCTTCAGCTACTTCTGGTTTTACATATAATTCCATACGATGACCCATATTGAAAACCTTATACATCTCACTCCAGGGCGTGTTGCTTTGCGCCTGAATCAATTTGAATAAGGGCGGAACTTCGAAGAGGTTATCTTTTATTACGTGCAGATCATCGATAAAATGAAGCACTTTGGTTTGTGCACCGCCGGAACAGTGGATCATCCCTGAAATAGAGCTTCTGAATTTGTCGAGAACCTTTTTTATGACAGGGGCATAAGTTCTGGTTGGCGATAAAACAAGTCTGCCGGCATCTACTCCTGCTATTTCAGTGGAATCTGTAAGTTTACAGTTGCCGGAATATACGAGTTCAGAAGATACCGCATGGTCATAACTCTCCGGATATTTATCAGCGACATATTTTGCAAAAACATCATGTCGTGCTGAGGTCAAGCCGTTACTCCCCATGCCTCCGTTATATCCTTTTTCGTAAGAAGCTTTCCCTGACGAGGAGAGTCCCACGATCACATCACCCGCCGAAATACGATCTGTTGAAATCACATCGGATCTTTTCATCCGGCAGGTTACGGTTGAATCAACGATGATGGTCCGGACCAGATCGCCTACATCAGCCGTTTCACCCCCGGTGGGATAGATATTGATGCCTGATTCGCGCATCTCGGCACAAAATTCCTCTGTCCCGTTAATAATGGCCGAGATTACCTCCCCGGGTATGTTGTTTTTGTTTCTTCCGATTGTAGAAGATAAAAGAATATTATCAACAGCCCCAACGCACAGCAAATCATCCAGGTTCATCACGATGGCATCCTGTGCAATTCCCTTCCAAACAGACATGTCACCTGTTTCTTTCCAGTAAATATAAGCCAGCGAGGATTTTGTGCCAGCGCCATCCGCGTGCATGATATTACAGTAATCCGGATCTCCTCCGAGAATATCGGGTATAATTTTACAGAAGGCTTTCGGGTAAAGCCCTTTATCGATATTTTTTATTGCATTGTGCACATCCTCTTTCGAAGAGGAGACACCTCTCAGATTATACCTGCTGTCAGTACTCATTATGATTCTGTTCTTGTCTCAAAAGGTGCGCAAATTTAATAAAATTACGTGAATTATAAATGAATACAAGAAAAACCCTGAACTGCAAGGTAGTGCACACGCCGTGATTATTTCTTAGACTCTGTCCAAACGATGATTATTCAATATAAAACTTATCACTGCTCCAATTCATAGGATTATTGCGGATATAATTCCTGATATTTTGATGGGATTCCTCATTACGGATAACATGATCATAAAAATTGCGTTGCCAGATTGGTACCCCTTGCGTATTTCGTAATTTATTGATTTTGGAGGTAACTGATGATTTATATCCCCCTATTATTGCCCCGATAGACCCGGATTGAGGTCCCGTAGGGGCGACCGGTCGGTCGCCCTTTTCCGGAGTGTCACCCTTATCGTTGTTTTGAGCGACCGGCCGGTCGCCCTTACCATCATTGATTATTTCAACAATCCCGTGAATATGATTTGGCATAACCACAAATTCGTGTAACCTTATCTCCTGTCGTATTTTTGCGGATTTAATCCATTCCTCATGCGCAATCATCCCATATTTGTTCAATACCATTATTCCGTTTGCTACATATCCAAACAGACATTGGTGATCATAACAACAAAGGGTGAGAAAATACGCTCCTGACTGTGAATAATCATAACCTTGGTACCGTATGCTTCGGCGGTGATGTATCTCAGGATTAAATCTTTCCATTTTCACATGGTGAAAGAAAGACAATTTATGATTTCCTTTTGATAAAATCAATAATGATGCCCTATTTCTTCTGATCATAACTCCGGGGCGACCGGCCGGTCGCTCTTCCTATTGTTTTGGGCGACCAACCGGTCGCCCCTACGGCCATCCCCCGCATTAATTATTTCGAAAACCTTTCCTTGTAATCGGAAGAAATCACTTTAAATTCGGTCCGGCGATTAATCTGATGACAGATTTCCTGTTGGCTCTTTTCCTTGAGTGATTCGATGTAAGTGCAGGAAAGCTCTTGTCCCTGTTTTAGGAACGGGTATTTCTGGGCAAGTTTTTTAGTGACTATTTTGGGAGCTGTTTCACCGTAACCTTTTGCCACGAGTCTTCCGGTTTGTATCCCTTTTGAGATGAGGTAATACACCACGGATTGGGCCCGCTTCTGGGATAGACTGGAATTGGAGGCATCATCTCCGATACAGTCAGTATGAGCCATTAATTCAATTACGATGGTGGGATTTAAAGTAAGCAATTCAGCCAGACTATCGAGTGAATTCCTGGATTCCGGCAGTAAATCCCATTTTCCGAACTCGTAATAAATATTATCTATGTTGACGGGTTTATCCACAGGGACCAGATCGAATCTTAAATCGAATTCCTTTCCCTCTTCAAGTCCCATGGTGGAAGCAGTTGCTTTGGCGTTTAAAAATCCTTTTTTGTAAGCTGCAACCACATATTCTACATCAGGTTTTAATTTAAATTGGAATTTCCCGCTTTCTGCCTTGATTCTCATCATGGTACCATCGGTGCCGATAAGTCTGACAGAGGCCCCGTCTACTCTTGTGCCGTTCTCTTTATTGTAGACATTTCCTGCAATTGAATATGTTTTGGGAGGCAGATTGAATGAATAAATATCGTCGCCCTTGCTCCCTTCGCGGTTACTGGAGAACAATCCCCTTTCTTCGCCGGGATAAAAGGATATGGCAAAATCATCCCCGGCAGAATTAATGGGAGATTTCATATTTTCAATTTTCCACCTGCCGTCCTTATCCTTAACGGCTTTGAAAATATCCAGGCCCCCCAGACCCGGATGTGAATTGGAGGCGAAGTAAAGCTCTCCGTTTTCACGAATATAGGGGAACATCTCATCCCCCGCAGTATTTATTTCTTTTCCAAGATTAACCGGCTTTCCCCAGGTCCCGGATCCTGTTTTTTCGGCCATCCAGATATCTTTGTTTCCATAACCGCCCGGACGGTCCGATACAAAATAGATTGTTTTTCCATCTTTTGAAACCGAGGGGTGGGCAACCATCAGGGTATCCCTGCCAATTTCCACCCGTTCGGGCCTGCTCCACACTCCTGATAACAAGGTTGAGGTATAGATCTCTGCACCTTTTTCCTTATCTTTATCGTAACGGCAGCGGGTAAAGTACATCACGGTACCATCGGAACTGAACGATGCAGCTCCATCTTCATCAAAAGTATTGATTTGCTGGGTTACATCCAGCGGCTGTGGTTTGTCCCATTTGTTCTTCTGCAGGTTAAAAGAGGCACGGAATATATCTGCGTAATACTCACCCGTTATTGGATTCTTCTTTTTTCCCGTTGCACCCTTGCGTGAAGAAGTAAAGAATATCTCGTTATCCCTCACCCCGGCATAGGTCGCCGCAAAATCGCTGGAGGGTGAATTTATATCCTTTAAGTTGTTTACATGGTAGCGCGTCGGGTTTTTAATCCATTCTTCGACTGTTTTACAGGATTCAATCCCATTCAGGGCTCTTTGGTCATTGGGAACCAAATTAAGGTACTGGTTGTAATTCGAAATGGCCTCCTCGTATTTTCCGTTTGCTCTCAGGACCTCAGCATAGTGAAGATAGATTAAATTTCCTCCTGCGTTCCTCATCAGTGCACTTTTGTAATAGCTTTCAGCCATCCGGTACACGCCAATGTTGTAATAAGCTTCTGCGATCTTAAACTGCAGATCCGCTTTTTGCTTCCGGTCTTTGATTGACTGGTAAGCTTTCCGGCATTCCTCGATGCTTCGGTAATATTCCCCTATATCGAAAGTACGAACAGCAGAACGATAATGCCGGGAAACCGAACACGAACTTGTGATCATGATTAACAACAGGAATATCAGGTATAGCTGGCGGGAGTTCATTTCTTACATTATTTAATCATGGAATTATTCCTGTTATTTTATTTAGACGACGAAAGTAAAGGTAAAATAATTAAAATCATATACCAAGAAAAAAATAGTGTCCTCTGAATTTCATCGGAAGTTTTTCGATACGGTTCCAGACGACCTGTGTTTGTTGAAATAACGATTAAAGATTGTACCTTTGTATCTTTTAAAATCCATATTATGGCACAAGCTGAAATTCATACAGAAAAAGGGGTGATGAAGGTAAACTTCTATGAAAAAGATGCACCCAATACCGTGGCAAATTTTATCAAACTCTCCAAAGAGGGTTTTTATGATGGACTTACCTTTCACCGCGTGATTCCCAATTTCGTTATCCAGGGAGGTTGCCCTTACGGGACTGGTGTCGGTGGCCCCGGTTATACCATCAAATGCGAAACCAGCGGCGGAAACCAATATCATGACCGCGGCGTATTATCCATGGCCCATGCAGGTAAAGATACCGGCGGGTCACAGTTCTTTATTTGTCACAACCGGATGAATACCCAGCACCTTGACCGTAAACATACGTGTTTTGGCAAAGTTTATGAAGGTCTTGATGTAATTGATGCAATCCGTCAGGGTGACAAAATTGAAAAAATCGTCATTATCGAGGACGAAGAGGGGGCAACAGACAAATAATCGTTCACCGAACTCCATTTATAAAAGAAACCATTCCGCATCATTGCAGAATGGTTTCTTTGTTTAAATTTTAGCCCATCCGGCAAAACTGATCCGAATTTTCCAGCAACAGAAACCTTCAATGAAAAATGTCATAACGTGTCATAAGGTATCATAAGGTTTCATTATTCGAATTTGCACAACCCTACTCCTTACCTTTACCTCAACCCTGGAAACGCCATACCTGGTCCGTACTTGGTCTATATCAACCTCGTACCAGGTTCGGTACAAGGTCGGGTTGTTTCTCACGCCCTGGGAGCGAACAATTACCACTAATGCTACGCATTAGTGCTTTTCTCATTAGGTGCTAATGACTGAAAACAGTTTTTCCCTTTCCCGAGTACCAAAATTTTTGCTTGATGAAAGCCCCCTCAGCCATTTGATGTGATCCGTTCTTTTTTCCTGTTGAACATCTACAACAAATCGCTTGCCAGCTCTGCCAGGTAGCTCCTTTCTCCCTTTACCAGATTTACATGCGCGAACAAATCCTGCCCTTTCATCTTCTCGGTTAAATGGGCTAATCCGTTGGATTGCATATCGAGGTAAGGTGAATCAATCTGTTGGATGTCCCCTGCAAAAACCATCTTTGTCCCTTCTCCTGCACGGGTGATAATGGTCTTTACTTCATGCGGCGTAAGATTTTGAGCCTCATCAATAATAAAATAACAGTTGGAAACACTGCGTCCCCTGATAAAGGCCAGAGGGCTGATCACAAGCCGTTCTTCTTCCTGGAGTTCTTCAATCAGCCGGTGTTCCTGGCTGTGCGGATTGAAACACCGTTTTATGACGGAAAGGTTATCGAAAAGGGGCTGCATGTAGGGATTTATTTTTTCTCCCACATCACCAGGCAGAAAACCGATATCCCGGTTGCTCAGGGATACAATCGGCCGCGCAAGCAGCACCTGTTCATACAACTTGTGCTGTTCGATGGCACAGGCCAGGGCGAGCAGAGTTTTTCCCGTACCGGCTTTCCCGGTAAGGCTGACAAGCCTGATGTCGGGATCCAAAAGGGCATGAACGGAGAAGGTCTGTTCCGCGTTGCGGGGTTTTATGCCATAGGCGACTTTTTTATCGACCTTTTCCATGCGGTGGTGAAAGGCATTATAACAGGCCAATATACTTGATTTTGTACTTTTAATGATAAAAAACTCATTTGCAAACGGTGGATTCTCTATGCCCAACTCTTCGACTGAAAGATATCCCTGCTCGTATAGTTTGGCAATTAAATTGTCATCAAAATCCTTGTATTCCCGGATACCCAGATTGAGAATGCTGATATCGGCGACTTTATCCGTTTTGTAATCTTCCGATTCTATCTGGAGTGATTTAGCCTTCATCCTGAGATTGACATCTTTAGTGACCAACACTACTTTCCGGTCAGGATGTTTATCTTTAATAAACTCACTGATGGCTAATATCCGGTGGTCAGGAGTATCTTCCCGGAATGACACCTTTAATTTTTCTGAAAACGGCCTGCCGGTTTCAATGGTCAGGAATCCTTTCCCCTGGCCAAGAGAAATGCCGTCATTGAACAGTTCAGGACCTACAATCTCATCGAGGACTCTGACGAACTGCCTGGCTTCATAATTAATAAGGTCATTCCCACGTTTGAATTTATCCAGTTCTTCCAGCACTGTGATAGGAATCACTACATCATTGTCTTTAAAATGATAAATGCATTCGTGGTCATGAAGAATTACATTCGTGTCGATTACAAAAATCTTGCATTTATCCATTGCAGTCTATCTTATTTATTGTTTAAATTTAATAAATAATATTTCAGAATAGAACCATTCCATGTCATTATTTATAATCTTTGTATTGGTTTTTACCTACAAATTTTAGCAAGAATAAATCAGTGAAAGAATACGACCTTGTCATTAATTATTTATTTGAGCATTTACCCTTTTATCAGCGTTCGGGTCCTGTTGCTTACAAGGATAACCTGAGCAACACGCTTGCTCTTGACAGGATGTATAACCACCCTCACCGGAACTACAAGACCATTCATATCGCGGGAACCAATGGAAAGGGATCGGTTTCCAATATGCTTGCAAGTGTCTTGCAGGAATCGGGATTAAAAACGGGTCTCTATACTTCCCCTCATTTAAAGGATTTCCGTGAAAGAATCAGGGTCAACGGAGAAATGATATCCAAAGATTTTGTCGTGCGTTTTGTCAATGATTTTCTGGAAAAACGCAATACCATAAAAATCGAACCTTCATTCTTCGAGCTTACCGTGATGATGGCTTTTGAATATTTTGCCAGGGAGAAGGTTGACGTGGCCGTTATTGAAGTTGGTCTCGGGGGAAGGCTGGATTCCACCAATATTATCACTCCTGAATTGTCCATCATTACCAATATCAGTTATGACCACATGGCGATATTAGGCGATACACTGGGAAAAATAGCCCTTGAAAAGGCGGGAATCATTAAAAAGAATATTCCTGTGGTCATCGGTGAGACTCATCCCGAAACGGAGGTTATATTTAAAGGGGTGGCAGGAAACATGAAAGCTCCGGTTTTATTTGCCGATCAGAGATTCAATGCCATTAGCTCGGCAATAGATTGTGCAGGCAAACAGGCTTTTACAATCTACAGAGACCAGAAGATCGCGTACAAGGATGTTGTTTTGGATTTGTTGGGAATATACCAGCGGAAAAATATCTGCACTTTGCTGACTTCGGTTGAAGAATTGCAAAAAAAAGGCTTTAACATCAACGAATCTCATATCAGGCAGGGCTTAAAGAATGTAACTGCCAATACAGGTCTGTCGGGCAGGTGGCAGATCCTGCAGAAAAACCCAATGGTTGTCTGCGATATTGCCCATAATCCTGCCGGTATCCGGGAAATTGTTGCTCAGTTGAAACAAACCCGATACGATAAATTGCACATTGTTTTGGGAACGGTAAATGATAAAGATATTAACGGGATTTTATTTTTGCTGCCCAAAGAAGCAGAATATTATTTTACCAGGGCTTCCATTCCCCGTGCTCTTGATGAAGATAAACTGCAAAGCCTGGCTGAAAAATACCAGCTAAAGGGTAGTAAATATCCCACGGTAAAAGAGGCTTACCATTCGGCTCTCGAAAAAAGCCATCCCGAGGATTTGATCATGGTGATGGGCAGTACTTTCGTGGTAGCTGAAGTAATTCCATAATTACGACATTCTTTCTGTTCAAATGGCAGCAGTGTCTGGATTTTTGTGATTATTTTCGCATCAAAACATATTTCCGATGAAAATTATTGCTGACAGCGGTTCTACTAAAACAGCATGGCGCCTTGTCAAAAATGACAATAGTATCGTATCACTTGAGACAGAAGGTATCAATCCTTATTATCAGGGTAAGGAGGAAATTTCAAAATTTCTGGAAGAGAAACTCTTGCCTCAAATCAGTGAAGAGATAAAGGAGATTCATTTTTACGGGGCAGGATGTACCACCGAGAAAGAGGAATTTGTCCGGGACGCAATTTCTTCTGTTCTGCCGTCAGAGATCATCGAGGTGAAAAGTGATCTTTATGGTGCAGCGAGGGCTCTCTGTTTCGATGAACCCGGGATTGTGTGCATATTGGGTACGGGAGCCAATTCCTGCTATTACGATGGTAATGTTATTGTTGAAAATATCTCACCCCTGGGATTTATTCTTGGAGATGAAGGAAGTGCGGCGGTATTGGGTAAGAAACTGATCGCGGATTACCTGAAGAAAATGATGCCGGAATCCCTTCGTCATGAATTCGCAAAGGATTATTCGGTTACGGCTTCCGAAGTTCTGAACAGAGTCTACCGCAGTGAATTCCCAAATCGTTTTTTGGCGGGATTTGTGCCTTTCCTTTCTAAAAACATAGCCAATTCCTATTGTGAAAAGCTGGTCGTATCCGAATTTCAGAGTTTTATCAGCAGAAATGTTTTGAATTACAGTAAAAGCAAGTCAATTCTCGTAAGCTTTACCGGTTCGGTAGCCTTTTATTTCGAGGCGCAGTTAAGAATGGTTCTTCAGTCGAATGGATTAACCCTTGGCAAAATAGTCCGGCAGCCTATTGAACTGTTAACGCAGTATCATACAGGACTGGAAGCTAAGTGCTAAGGGCAGAGGGCCAGGAGCAAAGAGCCAGTGACCTGGCGTAAAGAATATAAGAACTTAGGGTATTTTTCTCACTTTCTTCCTTCTCCGTCCCCCTTTCCGTCAAAAATGACTCCTGTTATTGAAAAACAAATCATTTCCCATTACCTTTGCCGGGTCGGGTGCAAATATAATTGGGCTCCTGCTTAATTGTTAACTATTGCTGTCCGGTAAACTTTTTTAGAAAAGAAATAATTAGGGCTGGTACTCACATGAAGTATCAGCCCTTTTGATTATCTTTGCTTCTACGACAAAACCGATAACCATGGGCAAAGATAGCAATTTTACCGGACAGCCGGTGTATAATCAGGTATTAAATTTACTTAATCGTGAGAAAATCATGCAAATCAGCCTCGAAACGAAAGGCAGCGAAGCTTATGTAAAGCGATTCGACGGATATCAGCATCTGGTGGTGATGCTTTTCGGTATACTGAAACACTTTGATTCTCTGCGTGAACTGGAGATTGGCATGAAGGCAGAGGCACATAAGCTACATCACCTTGGTCTTGACTACCTTGTACGCCGCAGTACATTGGCAGAGGCTAACATCCGCCGTCCTCAGGAGTTCTTTGCCAAAGTATACGCATATCTTCTGGACCGATATGCTAAGTTTTTAGCGGACAGCCGCCCTCCAAAGAGTTACAAAGGACAGACTCACGAGCCAAAAGACTGGGAGAAGCTCCTGTATATGATGGATTCCACTACAATCAGCCTGTTCGACAACATATTGAAAGGAGTTGGCAGACATCCGAAGTCCGGGAAGAAGAAGGGAGGCATGAAGGTCCACACTGTTATGAAGTATCATGTCGGTGTTCCAATGGTCGTGCAACTCACCTCGGCCGCAAAACATGACCACTATCTACTCAAGGAGGTGCATTTGCCAAAAGAGTCAACTTTAGCCATAGATCGTGCCTATATAGACATCGCACAGTTTGAGCGACTGACAGAAGAAGGCGTCTGCTATGTGACTAAAATGAAGAAAAACCTAAAATATGAGGTTATTGAGTCTGTGACATATGTCAGCCCTAATGGACTTGTAACTCATATTGACCAGAAAGTGCGCTTTACACGTGGCGAGTTGACGCACGAATCGCGCAGGGTGGAGATTTTCGATGAAAAGAAAAAGCCAGTAACATTGCTTACCAACAATTTTGATTTCTCCATAGGGGACATATCTGATATCTACCGCCTGCGCTGGGCTATAGAGTCTCTGTACAAGCAGCTGAAACAGAATTTTCCACTTCATTTCTTCTATGGAGACAGTGTCAATGCCATACAGATACAAACATGGATCGTGCTTATAGCCAATCTGCTCATAACAGTAATATCCAGAAGCATAAAACGCAACTGTGCTTTCTCGCAAGTCGTCACAATGGTACGCCTGACGCTTATGTACTATATAGATTTTAGAAGATTCATGGAAAATCCAGATAAAACCTGGGATGATCTACTGCTTAAGGAATCTATGAAAGGACCACCAGAACCGACACTATTTGACTAAAGGGGGGGCTTACTTTTTATAACAGATTCTCAGAAGTCCGTAAATATAAGGCTTCGGGGAAGGATTTCGATGCTTTTTAAGTTTTACCGGACAGCAATAATTAACAATTTTACTGAGTGACTTTAGTATAGGTCACATTGCAATATGTATTATCGTAATCCGTGATAATGATAGCAAGGGATTTGTTGCTGTTGTAATAATAAGTGAGCCCTGTTTCCGGATCATCAAGATAAGAATAACGCTCTTTCAAAGTTTTCACGATGTCGCTCTTCTTTGAAATCAATTCTGTATCTATAACGGAATAGAGTTCGCCAGTTACCGGTGAAAAGCAATATAGAATGCCACACATGCCTGTATTCTTTGAATATGTCAGCATATTCGCTTGTGAATTCTTGAGTGAATAGTCCTTCATATTGCTTGCCATGTAGTTTTTAACCTGTTCCATGGTAGAGCCCATAGTGCAATATGGTTCAACCCATGAGGAGTTATCCTGAACTATTTCTTCGATGGTATCATCACTGCTGCAAGAAGTTAGTAACGCTGTTGAAGCCATCATGAATGAAATAATGACAATAAAAAATGTCTTGTTCATATTATTGGGGTTTTAAAAATGTGCTTCGTATTGGATACCCTGGTTACAAATCGTATGCCAAGGTATCCGTTTCTTATTATCATAGACGTCCACTGTCACTATAGGAGTAGTAATCTGAATCTGCGAAGATGACATGATCAATCAACTTTATATCAAAAGTTTCAGCCGCCTTCTTTATTTTATCTGTAATTTTATCATCATGCATTGAAGGTTTGGTATTACCACTGGGATGGCAATGGACAAGAGCCATAACTGTAGCATTGCAAAGGACTGCCGTTTTCAATATGAGTCTTACGTCCACTACAGTGGAGCTAATTCCACCTTTCGAAAATTGTTGCGCTTTGATAGGCTTTGCTGCCGTATTCATAAATATTACCCAAAACTCTTCAGCTTCTACTCCGGTCAAGTGAGGTCGCATCATTTGGTAAATCATGCTAGAGCTAGTAATAGACTTTGCTTCATCCTTATCCTTGAGACTGCGTTTATAGAGTTCTACTATACTATTGGCAAACTTTTTCTTTGCAGGGCTTAGCTTATTGATGAAATCCATAAAAGAAAGTCCACCTGCATAGTCATCTGCCATCTTTTCTGATACGCAAGATACAAGTTCTCTGTCGCTTTGCAGACGTAAATCTGCTGAATATAATACATCCATATCTCTTTTTTATTCGTTCTTATTGAGGTTTATTTGCTGGCGAGAAGAAAAAAGTATCCATCTGATAGTCATTTGCACCAAATGGGCTATCTTTTCACTATTTGAGAATTATTTCGTCCCGATATACCAATATCTCGGCACCACTTGAAATTTTAACTAATAACCGGCAACCATAATCCCCTATGATTTCTCCTTCGCTATATCCTCTGTAACTCTCTTTCAGCGTGCAACGCATTCCTACTACATCGCTGGTTTCTTCTTCGTTATACATAGTTGCCTGTATTTAGTAGTGAATATTCCATTTACCTTGACTAAAGGTGCGAAAGGATACATACTCGCACTGAAGTTCATGGCTAAGAATTCTGATATATAGTTTATTAGGCTCCTGGATTTTCTTCATCATTTCATCAATGCTTTCACATGGAAAAGTCCATCATGAAGTAAATTCACCATCCAAGGTATCCTCGTACACTTCAAGATAGGTTTCAAAATGCTCATCGAGATATTTCTCGATCATATTCAAATCTTGCTCGTTTTCAGTACTTGCAAAGAATAGGTTTGTGCAATAATTAGCCATCACTTAACAGATTTATATAAGTTCTACAATTTTGTCCACCTTACCGAATAAGATTGTTTTCAGGGATGTCTTGTCCATAGCATAATACTCTGCTATTTGTCCTGCTTGTCTCACCCAATACAGATGTGCCACGTCAGAAAAGTCAAACATCCATCCCATAACACTTACACAACGTCTGCCATAAGTATTGCTATGCATGGCTTGCGTAAGCCAATTCTTTTCACTTCGGTTGAGCTTACCTCCGTCATTCAATCGTTGGCGAAGTTGATAGGCTCTGCTATCCTTTAGAGTATCCAATTCCGGTACATCCCAGCTCACGAATTTTCTTGTATAGTCCATAACTAAAAAGTTTTTTATCCCTTTCTTTGAATCATCTTCTTTCAGGGATTAATTAAAATTATGGTGCCATCAAAGGTGTTCTGTGCCGTCATGCAAGTTTTACTGTCAAAATACGACCCACAGGGTGGAGATTTCTACTAGTAACCGTTAGGCTTGAACTTTCGTGAACGAGAGCTGAACATGTACCTTTGCATCCAGAATTTCATCAAGCCCGGAAAACAGAAATGAAGCAATAGGATTGCGATGCCCTGCATAGGTCTAAAAGCGCCTATCACGATGTTCTAAAAGTGTTATTGCTGGCGAAAAGAAAAATATAAAAGGTTGTTGCGAAGCGTTGCTAGAAGGGTTTACTTATGCTTTATAAATGGGTGAACTCTCTCTTTTTTCGGCAGCAAAATTAAGATTGGTTTCCACTTTACTTTACATACCTTTCTCTATATACAGATACTAAACTAAAGAGATAAGTAGACATATTTATGTGTCTACCTATCTACCTTGAAAAAATATTCTACTTCCTTCTTCGTAGTTTATCCAATACTTTTTGCTTGCGTGCTTTTGCCAGTTCAAATAGCTTCAATCTGACTTCTCCTTCTATTTCATAATCCGATTTGATTTTACTCTTGTCCATCCAGGCATTAAGATCACGACGACTAATAAAACAATGCTTTCCACCAGGTTTATAATAGGATAATTCATGTTCCTCCAATAATTTATATACTCCGCCCTTACTAAAATGTAAGATATCAGCGACTTCTTGAACAGTATAATACTCACGCGTTTGGTAAATTTCAATAATCTTCTCAAACTTGGTAAGAAAAGATAATACGCCACCATACTCTTCAAGTGTATCAAACAAATCCATTAACCTGTTTACGCTCTCACAAAAAAATTCACTATCGTAACGCGCACGTGTCATTCGAATCTTAGGAGCTTTTTCTTGTCTCTTATAATTAGCCATAATACAAAATGTTTTTTATCCCTTTCGTTTGAATACTACTTGGGCCAGTTAAATATTTTGTTGCTACTAAAGGTGTTACTTGCATTCACCAAGATTTTCATCATAAATACAACTCTATTAGAGTGGAGATTTATGACGAAATAGGTATTACATGATCTTGAGTGAATCAGCAAGTAACTACTACCTTTGCAACCAAATAATTAATAGGCCAAAGCTGTAATCGATGATTTAAGACTATAAAAGGGAAAATCAATAGAGCTCAGGGTAAGATAAAAGCATATAGATTCAAGCTTATTACAAATGGTATAATTCAACTTTAGTCCACTTTATAATAGCCAATCTAATAAAGTAAAGAACTAAAGTTTGCATATTGCTATGATTTAGGTTAATTTTGTTGATAGTTGTTGCAAAATGACGAATAAGAGAAAACAAGATAATAATAACCGAGTATCAGAAGAGAAAACTCTTAACATCCATAGCGGGAATCCTTCTCTTTTTCAGTTTGCATAACATGCCTTCAATTTTCAACTTAAAACGAAAAAAAGAAAGAAAGATGATAGTTTCCAATGTCAACAAAAGTTAATGAAAAAACCCGTTTTCTCATGCTTGAATGTCTTCGAAAAACGGGTGACACTACATTGTCACCAACAATTTGAAAAATTCTTGTATGTTGTTTGTATTCAGAGTATTAGAATATTATCTTCACATTTTGCATCGGAAAGTAAATTCTACCCTGCTTGTGCGTTCTCCACCTCATCATATTATCGTCGAAATCGTTTTTATCAAGGGAGAAAACTTGTCTCCATATCGATTTCAGCACCGCTGTCCATAGCAATGCGTCCGCTGATTTCTGTTTCCATTAATCCTCCCAGACCTGCTTTTACACTGCTTGTGAATTCTATATCGGTCGAGTTGCGTCCTAAAGAGACTCCTACTCCAATAGAAGCTTCTCCTGTGAGGTTCCCATGTCCGTATTCAACTTTTGCTCCCACACCGGCCCACAATGTGGTTTCGTGCTTCACAAAATCCTTTTTCACTGAAACCAAGACCCCTTCACCTCCTGAGACTTTTACATGCGTACATGTCAGTTCAAAAGCGAATGTGCCAAAACCGGCGTTTATTCCATCTCCCAAAGGACATTCTTCCGGCTTTCTTTTGGGGGCTGCCGCATCTTCTATCTCCGGTTCAGGCTGGGCCGGAGGCTCGGGTTCAATACACTTCAATTCATAATATTTCTCAGCGTCATTTGCCAGGCCCAAAGCCCTGGATGCAAGGGCTTGTTGTACCGATAAAACTTTCGCTTCCCGACGCAGGTTGTAAAACTCATTCAAAGCCGGAGTATAAATTTTTTTAAGGATCGGATCTGTAAATGCGTAATAATCAGGAATAGTTTCTTTCAATTGGGCTTGTAATAATGACAAAGATTTGCAACCACCGGAAAGCAAGATATCCATTTGCTGCTTGCCTGACTTACACAACTTATAATTGATTTGTTTTTTTTCGGTTTCAAGAGGCTCAATTTCCTTTTGTACTGCTTTCGTACAACCCTCATCCCCCTTGCAGGCAACCATTTTTTCGTAAAGTGGAGCTAATTTTTCATCCAATCTGGTTATTGCCTCCAGATAAGAAGACGACAAATTGCTGTTTTGATCCAGCAATCGCTGAGCATTCTCAGTGAATTCCGATGATTTTTTAACTGAACTGCCGTAATTACTATTCTCTCCGAAAAGCAGCATGTCGACATCTTCAAGCATCATTATCTCTTTGGCAAAATCGCGATTGTAAATTATCGAATTATCCGGATCCTGCACTGCTCTTTCCTGTTGTTTCCTTATAAGTTCGGATAATGACTGCATTTTTTCAGTTACCCGATCCAGCCGCAAATTGATTTTTTCAACATAGCTTTGAATTACCTGTTTTTGAGGAGCCATTTTTTGAGGATGTTCATAGACCGGTATTTCCGGGGTATGATAATTTCCGGTGTTCTCCTTTTCGTCAGAAAGCGGTCTGTTATTTGTTTGGTTATCGGTGGTGGTTTCCTGCACTTTCTTGTATGCCCTGACACCGGCAATTGAATACCTGCTTTTCAGTGCTTTTCGCAGATATTCCTTCGCTTTCAGACTGTTTCCTTCGCTTTGAGCAATTATTCCCAATCCCAAACAAGGGGAGGTCATCCCGGGAGCAATTTTCAGAGCGTCTTCAAATACTTTTTTTGCACTGCCATAATCCCCTGTATCGTAATAGATCCACCCCATATTGGATAGAATCAAACCGACACCCGGTCTGATTTTATCCGCGTATTTCAACACTTGCATTGCCTTCAGATATTCTCCTTGGTTTTTGAGCGAAACAGCAAGATTATTAGCAGTTAATACATCGGTTGGATTTTTGACGGCACTCCATGCACATGTATAAATACTTGCAGAACCGGCGCCTTTCATCATAAACAATGCTCCGTAATCAGCTCCATTGGTAGTTTTGTTCGTTTGGGCAAGTAAAGCATTCAGCCTGGGTAGGATGCCAGACTTGGGACCATAACTCTGCATCAGCAAACTGGCAAGCTTAATGTAACTTTCAGTGTTAAGAACAGGTATAGTCGTTGGAATTCTATTTTGGGGAGCTGCTGTTTTTTTTACGATTGCAACAGATGTTTTTCCTGCATTTTGGGTAATCTTAGCACCGTTAGCGTACTTTTTCTCCATCTCTTTCCCGTATTCTTCCAATTTGTTTTCTTCTGCCTCGGTCAATTCTACCCCCGATTGAAGTTTTTTCATTATTCGTGAAATTTCAGGGGATATCTGAGCCTGTGATAAGATTGCAGAAAACAGTAATCCTATTAAGATAATAACTATCCGGTTCATATTATTGTCACCATAATTGATTTATTCACCAGCCCAGTGCCGATAAAGCTTATCGCCATAAATTTTTAGTTTCCCCTTGAAATGGGTGGTTTCAGGGATGTCGGTTGAAGTATTAATGTAACCTTCCAAAGGAATTTCGTAGGTTCCTTTAGGAACGATCAGGAAATCAATCAAGGGTATGGCTTCTATCTTGGGAAGGCTTTTGTAATATTCTATTTTAAAACCATCTTCAAATCTATCTTTTTCCTTTTTATCAGCTTCCACAAGATTATGCTCAATGAACGCTTTGGTTAGATCAGTTCCATAAGACAAACCAAGCGAATGCAAATTCACGTCCAGTGTAAGGCCCTCGTTAACCGAAAGAGAATTGCCATCCGATGAAGTGTATTTGGCAGCACCTCTTACTTTTTGTTCACAATTAGGGCAGGGTGAGGCCGATATAAAAAGTGTAAATTGTGGTTTATTACCTGATTTCAGCTGCTTTGATAATCCCAGAAGCGAAAAATTTATGTCCGGCGACATCCCGATTTCTCCGTTCAATTTTTGTTCGGTTGTTTCAGCCGGACTTTCCGATTTTTGGAAAAGATCTGCCACCTGCATCATTCCAGCAGAGGTTTCATTCTGGTTTTTCGAATCTGAAAAGGTGTAATTACTGCTTAGAAAATTATCTTCATACCCAATAAACTCTTTGGGCTCTGCCCTGAAGAACTTTAAATCGTTGAGGTTATATTGTATGAAAAATGGGGCTTTCAGACGATATTTTTGCTGAAGTCGTTCATTCCTGTCAGGGAAAAACATTTTGGAGGTATATTCCAGTTCCAATTCAGCTTTTACGGAGTAATCATATTTCGTAACACCGTGAAGCCTTTCGAACTTTTGGGCTTGAAGTAAGTTCACACAAACGGTACAGGTAATAACGAGAAAGGCGGCAATTTTTTTCATGTTTAAAAAGTTATAATGAACACATTGTATCAACCATTCGCTATAAGATTATACTCTATTGGCCAGTATATTTATTGGGGCACCAGGCTAAAAACTTTCTGCCAGATTTCCTTTTGGAGGTATAATTGTCCCATATTCCATATATGGAGATTGTCATATTTTTCTTTTCCCTTGAAAAAGCGAGGCTTGTCGTAACTACCATCCTCCATCCGTAACTTTTCCCATCCAATTACCAACAACCTGATATCGCCCGAACCGGACGTACCTAATAGTTCGGGATTAATTTTCACCAACGGGTCCCCGTCGTCCAGGCCACTTTTGGGACATAGTCCCGAGGCATTATTATATTTCTCCAAAGCTCCCAGGGAATAAACTCCCTGTCGTTTACGCTCTGTCGATGACATAGATTGCAGTTCCTTTTTCAGCATCCCCGCCATGTCTATACTTTTGACTGTCCCCATTTCATCAAGTCCCTTCAAAGATTCCTTTTTGAATTCTTCAGCTTCTTCTTTGTTTAATTTGAGCAGAGACTGGTAAGTGCTTTCAATCTGCTTTCTCATATCTTCTTTTTGTGGAGCTGGCGAGGATTTCTTTTGCGCATCCTTTATTTGTTCCTTTAGAAACTCTTCCTGCGAAACCGGCAGAAACAGCGGAACACCGCTTTTTGAAAAAATGGTTATTTCCTGTCGGTTTGTCTGATAAATGGAAGCTCCATAAAAATCGGCCGTTTTAAGCGGACAGACATAGATGTTTTTGGCAATAGAACTTCCCGGAAGATAGCCCGACAGATAATTGACATAAATTGTAACTTTGGTCGCAAACTCATAATCAGGATATTTTCCCATTTCATTTGACCAGAGGTACGGGGCAAAATAAAGCTCTATCGTTGCAGATGTTTTCGGAGACGGGTCGTCCTCGGGATCGTCAAACGAGTCGTCGGGTAATACATTGATAATCGTATTAAATCTGGCTTCAAAACCTTTGGGAGGAAGAAGTTTTGCCCATTGCGAAAGTATCGACACAATTGTTTGTGCCGATTTTTTACAGTCAGCTACCGTTTTTTCTGAAAATTTCAACCCGAACGGGTTATTAAAAACCACTTGCTTTTTTACCACCCCTTTTGTATAAGGCATCATTCCGTCGATTACTTCGTCTGAAAATGTTTGTTGCCCCGTGACATTTTCTGTGGCAAAAAAAACAATGGACACAAGTATTGTTTTAAATATTGAAAACCGGGTTCCCATCTATTGAAATATTACTCAGCTAAATCTAATCCCTCTCAGAATCTGCTGTATTTCACCTGTAATTGCACTAAACTTATCGGCAAGGCTGCCAAAGGATACGTTCTGACATTTACCGCCCACCATCACATAAATGCTTTGCATCTTCATTTTCAGAGCAGTGTTTCCGACTTTTACGGAATAGATAAAAGTCACGCTTCGCGCATCACGGCCGTCAATTTTCATTCGCTCAACAGGAGCAAATTCAATCTCTTTGAAAAATTTCGTCATTTGCTGTTTTACCACTGGGATAGCATCTTCCATACTTTTCCCGTTTAACGCGGTCTCTTCTTTAATCATAAACGAAGCCCCGTTTTTCAGGTATTGATGTTCAAGAACTGAACCTGCCACTTTTGTCCAACCCTCGGGCAACGAAACAGTAATCCTGGTTTTATTCGGCTGTGCACCCCCTGAGAAAGCGAACAGTAATCCGAGAAAGAGTAATGATGATTTACGCATACATAGTAAGTGTTATTTTTCTTAAAAGAATTATTTAATAAGCCCGGATATTTTGGGGTTTAATTATAGGGAATATAGGGAACGTAGAATTTACGATATATAGCTCACGCTACCTCTTCTTATCCTATTTGTCAAACTTCCCAATCCAATATTTGTAAGTGCCTAATAAGATATTGGCATATTCATCAACGGCTTTGTAACAGCTCAGGTCCTCAGGAGTTATTTCTCCAAATTGCAGCCTGACTATTTCATTCTGCACCTCTGTGAGCCTTCTATAATCAGGGAAGAGTGTTTTGACAGAGGTTAGGTATTGCGAAATGGCATCAATTTGCGATGGCGACATTTTTTCGCAATACTGGAGTTTTAGATTATAAATTTGTTTTTCAGCAGCCCGAGACCTCGCAATCTCGGCAGGCGAGCATATTCCGGAGCAAAGTTGTTTCTCTAAAGGTGGGATTTTCTCATTCAACTTGCGTGTTTCAATGGTGTCCTGTTGTTCAATGTTTTTAAATAGCTTGTCAACCTTTGTCATTTTATCCGTAATCCGTTCACCAATGGCTTTTTGTTCTTTGGCTAAATCAAATAATCTGGCACTTTTATCCTGTTTCTTTGCCGTTGCCTGGGGGTTCTGTTTCGCTTGTTGCATCCTGCTGTTGGCATAATTTTGAGCCCATTTCTCCTGATCGGCATCGCTCATTTCTCCAACTTTCTCAAGTTCCTGCAAAGAGAGGTTATACTGTTTGCCGATAACTTTATTGGCAGCCTTGAGGGCATGCTCTTCGGTGACGTTTTCCTGCTGAAGCTGTTCCATTTCCTTTTTGCTCAATCCCGATTGGCGGACGGCATTCGATAGAGCCTTATCTTTTAATTTTTCCTCATTTGCCTGAACTTCGGCGTGTATACGGTCTATTACTTGTTGCAAGGCGGATTTAACTTCGTAAATACGGTTTGTAAAATGGTTTACCACCGATGAGTCAGCAGTGCAGGCAACATTGGGTACAGGAGGAAGTTGAGCCAGAAAAGCCTCGGGTGTCGTCTGTGCTTTTACCGTTGGGTGTATCAAAAAGGGCAGGAAAAGCAAAATGCCCAGTTGAGTAATTTTCATAAGTATTTGATTTAAGTTGTTAATCAGGTGGAACACGCATTTTGCTGAAGATAATTCAAATAAGGGTCTATCTTATCACGCAAAATGATTATTCCACCATAATGATTACTAAATTTTTATAAATTCCACCCTACGGTTTTTCGCTTTACCTTCAGTAGAGGTATTGGCAGAAATAGGCTCCGACTCCCCTTTCCCATCGGTTTGGATGCGGTTACCATCAATTCCGAATTCAGTGGATAGTGCATTCTTTACAGAAGCTGCCCGACGTTTTGACAAATCAAGGTTTTTGGCATCATCCCCATCACTATCGGTATGCCCAATAATTTTAATTTTTACGGTTGGATTTTCTTTTAATGTTTTTGCAATATCGCTGAGTGTTCCAAATGATTCTGATTTTACAACATCTTTATTTACATCAAAGTAAATTCCATAACTAACCAGTTTCCCTTCGGTAATCAGTTTGCTTCGCGTATCAGGTGTCGCCGTGGTAACTTTCAGGTTGGTTATATAAGGCCGACATTGAGAGTTATAACTGTCGAAACGAATTCTATTGAATTTTGCACCTGCGTAGATATTTGTAGGCGAATCAAGCACTTTTGCTCCTTTGTGGTAGATTCTCAGTCTTCGGTCTTGCCCCCAAATAATTATATGGTTTACCTTGTCCGTTTCCGGAGGATTGGTTGTTGAATGTGCTTCGAGCCAGGGCGAATCATTTCCTTCACTATTATAATAACCCTTTGAACCCCAACTGCCCTCATTCATAAATATCTGCAACCCTTTCACTCCAGGATAAAGATCGTCATTCATTTCTTTCTTTTCTTTTTCTTCGTACAGGCAAAGTACTATTTCACCCTGAAAATTATCATCCGGGATAAAGTCAAATTCCATAATAAAATTCTGTGGAAAAGCAATTGTTTTGGTATAACAGTAAAAACTACTTTCCTTATTCATATTAAACCAATTGCCGGGAGCAATATTCAGGGTTTTTACTTCCCCTCCTCCATTGGTTGTCCATAAGGCAGGAAAATCACCAATAGCATCCTGGGAAAAATCTTCAAAATAGAGCACTTTGTCTCCCGGGACGAAATCATATTGCGTTGTAGCGACAAATTTCTGTTTGGATGATTTGGAATTTTCGATCTGAGAATCATCCGTTGCTGCCTGTTCGGAAGATGTTGTTTGTTCGGTTGATTCAGCTTTTTGGGAGGATCCTGATGTATTCTTTCCTCTTTTCGCTGATTTCTTTACTCCATCCTCGGTTTTATCCAACCCTTTGTCAATAGCCTCCTCGGTTTTATTATCG
>Ga0183097_10846_pt1 | contig 31107 bp, 39 predicted proteins | sample BioMet8_FD_128883 | JGI IMG/M metagenome (GOLD analysis project Ga0183097, IMG submission 128883) | Microbial communities from bioreactor (seeded with sewage sludge) at Lawrence Berkeley National Lab, California, USA - Biofuel... | ecosystem: Engineered > Bioreactor > Anaerobic > Unclassified ... | reverse complement strand
CGTCATGTCGGCCACCGGGGCCGGCTCCCGCCCCTCCTCGTCCGCTGCCGTCACGTTGCCGTTGTCGTTGCTGCCCATGCTGGCTCCCTAGGACGTGGGGGCCCTTTGCCCCCTCGATTAAGAGAGCAAGCAAGGTCCCTCTTCCCCGTCCGCGCGTCCTTGCGGGCGTGGCGCGGCACGGGCGGGGAGGAGGGACCGTCGGGGAGCGGGAAGAGGTGCTTGCTCCCCGTGCTAGCGTCTTAATCGAGGGGGCGGGACGTCGCGAGCGAGCTTGCGAGAGAGCCCACGCCGTGTCGGAAGGCTTTTTCTCAGGTACGGGCGTAGGATGCATTGGCGGTGAATGACACGACGCACGCTCGTGGCTGCCCTGCCCATCGGCTAAACTAATCGTGTTGTCCTTTGTGGCCCCATGTAAAACGGCGGTTGATCGAGGAGGTGCCCCATGGTCAGCATCCTGACCGAGGAAGAGGTAATCTCGCCGTATGACGAGCTGATGGCCTATGAGTATCTCTATGCTGTGGATGGCACCTCCAGGGGCAGGATTTCGAAGGACTTGTCTGAGAGCGGTGGCCTTCCGACGGATGCGGTGACAGCGCTCGAAGGGCTTCTCCCAGACAACGCAAAGCGCGCCGAGGTCAAAAGCTACGTCGATTCGCGTCTGGGCGGCTTTTCAGTGCTTGTGGACGGCACACCCCAGTTCCCGCCAGGCCTCAGGGCGGAGAAGAGTCCGCTCCCGGTCTTCTACTATCGCGGCGACATATCCCTTGTGGACTCGAGGTGCGTGTCCGTCGTGGGCACTAGGCATCAGTCTTAGTTTGTTCAAAATGGCCAAGAAACTCTTGTGTTGGAGAGTACCAGAGACCCGGAGCGTATTGAAATAGATTATAATTATGAGTTTCAGATTCCATTTCTGGGAAATCTGAAACCTCGTTTACGAGATTTGAAAACCCTTCAGACCCTTCGATTGATCGATGATCTTCGAAATAATCAAGTATGCGCTTAATAACAGCAAAATCTCCAAAAGGTGTGCTGACGGTAACATACTTATCTGGTGACGCGTCAAGTACGCCCGAAGACTCTCCTAGATTACGAGAGTACAGGATGGTATCTAGCGCGGTTTTATAATGTCTGTACCAAGCCGCATCGAAATCGACTCCTAGTTCATTGCCGTTTTCTGCCGCTGGGTCAATTAAGCTTACAGTCCATTTTGAATCCTTATTGTCTACAGCAGAAGTCACGATATAGCTCTCTGTAGGGAAAGATGAATTGCTATTTTTAATATCATATATTGAAGAGACGCTTGCAACTTGTGTATTTGCGTGCTCAATAGTACTTTTGCGAACTTTATACTCTGTTGTCCCTTTTGCCTCAACTACACACGCACGCATGTTCTTATTATCAAGAGCAATAAAATCCGGTCTGTAATTACTTTTTGTGTGAACCGCAATAGCGGGATCTTTTAAGTGCAAAAGGTCAAGATTGAATTTCTTCTTAAAAACAAGCCGGGCGGCTGTCATGCCAAGATGAAAAGATATGCAATGACAATAAGATGTCTCAGCTTCTAAATAATCGGATGTTGCGTATAACGAATTGCCTTGCTGCATGAGAGCAAGTACGATAAGTGATTCATAAAAAGGTTTGCCGCTATTACTGACAGGCTTTCCAGAAAACCCTCCATTTAAGACAGAATAGGCTTGGATTTCTGTTATATCAACGGATCGAGTTAATTGTTTATACGAACTATTATTATAGTTATAGTTTTGTGCGTTTAAGTACACTCTGATTTCTTGGTCTAACATAATTAACCTTTCTAAAATTATAACCACTATTTGAATTGATAATTGATTCCTTAGTATGGAATCATATCACTCTTCGCCAGTTTCTATAAAAGCTAAAAGGGCCAGGTGCAGTGTAGATCCTAAACTGAGACGGATCGCGAGGAGACCGAGAGCAAGGAGGTAGAGGCAGATGGCGGATGGGATTAAAAACTTGAGGGCTTGGATTCAACCGGTCAGCGCAACACCTCCTCGAGCCTGGCAGCGGGGGTCATGAAGCCCAAGGTCTTCATCGGCCGCGTGTTCAGTCGCAAGGCGATCTCGTCGAGTTCCTCCTGCGTGTAGCCTGATAGGTTCTTTCCTCTGGGGAGGTACTGGCGCAGGAGCCCGTTGGTGTTCTCGCTGCCCCCACGCTGCCAGGGACTCTTCGGATCGCAGAGGCAGGCCTGGACGCCCGTATCGACGGTGAAACGCTTGTGGTCGGCCATCTCGGAGCCTCTGTCCCAGGCAGGAGACCTCTTCAGTTGTGCGGGTAATGTCTTGACGTGGCGGGCAAGCGCATCGCTGACGTGGGGTGCGTTCTTCGATTCGAGACGGACGAGCATCAGGAAACGGCTTGTCCGCTCCACGAGGGTCGCGACCTCCGAGTCGATCGTGCCCAAAACGAGATCTCCTTCCCAATGTCCCGGGATGGCCCGATCGTCTGCCTCCGACGGGCGCTGCCTGATGGAGACGGCATCGACCATCCGTCCCTGCTTGGGTTCTCCTGTGGTACTTGCCCTGCTCTTCCTGAGCTTGCGCCTGGTTCTCAGATGCGCGCGCAGCTCCCTCTCGAGGGAGCCCCTCGCCTGGATGAGGATCGTCTTGTAGATGGTCTCGTGCGAGATACGCATGCTTTCGTCGTCGGGGAATGACAAGGGCAGCTCACCTGCCATCTGTTCTGGCGACCAGTCGAGCCTCGGCTTCTCGACGACATAATCGCGAAGCCTTTCGTTGGTGTCGAGCCTGCACGGCTTCGGCCTCTCGAGGCTGGCGAGCGCGTTCCTTTGGGCCGAAGCTGCCCGATAGGCCTTCGTGCCGCCGTTCCTCCCGACCTCGCGGCTTACGGTCGACACGGGACGTTCCAACCTTTCCGCTATGCATCTCATCGATTCCCCGCAGGCGATGCCGCGCGACATCTCCTCGCGATCTGACAGGGTGAGCCTGTCCCTGCGAGGTCTTCTCCTGTAAGGCGCGATGCCTCCGCACCAGTGCAGGACGATGTGGATGGACCCGGGGTTGATCCCCATCTCCTGTGAGATGTCCCAGAGCCTGTGTCCACTCCTGTATAGCCGCCATATCTCGTCGAACTGCTCTTTGGTGTAGTTGGGCCGTCGTCCTTCTCAGCTCATCGCAGCACCTCCGTGTCACCTCATTTTAACTGGGGGTGTTGCAACGTTTCCTTGAATCCAAGGTCTTCCTCTTTGATCAGTTTGTTTTCGTTGCATTTGCGGATGAGGCGGGAGATGGCGACGCCGTTTTCCTTTTCGTCTGGAAGGCCGAAACGCTCTCTCAGGGATTGATTGCTCATCGATTTGCCCTGAGCGTACATCAGGCAGGCATACCAATGTAAGTCAATCACAGCAATGCTGGCGTCGATCATGGATAGAGCGTTCTCCTACGCCTCCGATATCGTCATGACAAGCCTGTTGCCCCATGCGATGGCCTCGTCCACGGTTGGGAGGACCGGCAGATCCTCCTTGGCGTGATCGTAGATCTCGTCCCAGTCTCTACCTTTGACGATGGTGGGAGGCCAGACCTGCCTCCTTCTCGAGGCGAACAGGCGCACGCAGGCCTCTTTCGTCCTCGGCATGTCGATGTCGTCGTGCGCGGCTATGAGCTGCAGGTCGACCAGGTCGTGCGCGCGGGCGCTGTTCTCTCCGGTGAGGCCATGGAGCTTCTGGGCTATCTGGTGGTGCAGCGACATGATCGCGACAGGTCTCGGAGCGGGGAACCCGAGCTGCGTGAACAGGTCGACCATGTCCTCGGAGATGCCGTGGTCGGGCTCATCGGTGTCACCGATCTCGTCATGACCGATCTCCAACGGCACCGTTACCCATGACTTGCCGTTGTAGGCGAGCTTGATGTCGAAGGGCTGCATGACGTAGCCTTCCGGTACGCCCGTGGGATGCGCGGGTTCGCGCTCCGCGATGGTGCCGGTAAACCCGTTCCAGCCGAACTCGAGCGATGCGGCGAGTTCGTCGATGAAGATCTCGAGGTCCTCATCCCTGGCGGCATCGAGGTCGGTGGTGAAGCGTGTGTTCGCATATCCATAGCGTAGCTCGAGAGCGCTTCCACCCTTGACGACTCCACAGGGCAGGAGTTGGCCGACGATGACGTTTGCCATGGACGTTCGCGCCTGCTGGGCTTCCCGTCCTCGTCCGTGGAGCCTCTCCAACGCAAGGTCGAGGTTGCGCCTGCTGTTGGGGATCTTCGTCATCGGCCTGCCTCCTCGTCCAGGGCGGCATGCTGCGTACGGGTGACGAGGCCTTCCCGCCTCGCCCTGTCCGCGGCGTCACGCAGGCGCTCGGGCATCATCATGCCCTTGCAGGATCGGATGGCATCGAAGACGCTCTGGGAGGCGATGCCCTCGTAGCGGACCGTCTTCTCGTCTGTGTCACGGTGCACGACGACGATGTGGTCGGGCAGCGTCTTGCGGATGCGCTTCGGTGTGGCGACGTATAGGAGCTTCGGGTTGGTCGGTGCCAGGCCGTGCATCGCGATGACGGATTCGCCGAAGAGATAGGCCTCGGGCCCTACGAGCGCCACCGCCTCCGCATAGGAGTCATATGGCGTGGGCACGTAGCGTGCCAGGCGGTACAGTCCCCGTCCGACATGAATGAGACGTCCGCGTTTCGCCAGCTTGACCAGTTCGATCGCAGGGACACCCATCTTCTGTGCGGTGGCGGAGGAGACGAGCCCGTAGTCATCTACCGCCACTTCGTATATGTCATCATAGTAGGACATGGCAAGAGTATACCATTTGCGGTATAGAATTGACATAACGTCACATCCACCGGAACACGGCGCGCAACAGCTAGCCACGCGAAGAGTGAATCTGACTCACGACCCAGGCTCGTGACACCCGATGCCCCCTTGGCACTCCGTCCTGCCGAACAACATGCGATGCCCCCCGGACGACGATGCGCGGTCGCCCGCCGTCCGTCCCGTCACCTTGCCATCCTGAACCGCACGACCTCGCCGGTCTTCTCGGGTCTCCTGCCCATGACCTCGCCTATGGTCTCGGCCGCCGCCCGCTTGGCCGCGGGGTCGGCGCTCGCGTAGACGTTGAGCGTCATCGCGGCGTTGGTGTGGCCCAGGATGCTCGAGACGGTCTTCACGTCGACGCCCTCGGCGATGGCGGCCGTGGCGAAGGTGTGCCTGAGGTCGTGGAAGGTGGGGACCCGCCCCTGCGTGCCCACGAGCTGTGTTTGGGCAAGCCCCATCTTCGGAAATGTGCGTGACTTCCTTTCGGATTCCGTCACGAAGATTCTTCGGCTCCGCGCATGGGCGCGCCGCCCTCCCTATTGCCCTGACTTGCCCAGCATGAGCGAGTTCTCCAGCCTGTGGCTGGGCCCGCCGAACTCCACCAGCCTGCCGTGGTGCACGACGCGGTCCACGATCGCGGCGGCGAGCTTGTCGTCGGCGAACACCGTGCCCCACCTGCCGAACTCCACGTTGGTGGTGAAGATGACGCTCCTCCTCTCGTAGCTTTCCGATATCACCTGGTAGAGCAGGCGCGCGCCGTCCACGTCGAACGGCACGTAGCCGAACTCGTCGAGCACGAGCAGGCGCGCGCGGGCGACGTCGGCCAGCAGCGCGTCGAGCGCGCCCTCCCTCTTCGCCTTGCCGAGCGCGAGCACGAGCGACGCGGTCTGCCAGAACCTCACCGGCGTGCCCCCCGCGACGGCCCGCATGCCCAGGGCCACGGCCATGTGCGTCTTCCCCCGACCCGTCTTGCCGTAGAGCACGAGGTCCTCGGCCTTGGGAACGAAGCGCAGGGACAGCATCTCCTCCCTTCCCCAGCCGTCGGGAAAGGAGACGTTCGACCAGTCGAACCCCTCGGCGGACTTCCGCACCGGGAACCTCGCCTGCCTGAGCAGCCTCTCCCTCCTCGATCGGTCCCGATGGGCGAGCTCCGCCTCGAGCATCGCGCGGCACGCGTCCTCCTGGCCCGGGCTCGCGGCCTCGAGGAAGGAGTCCACCACCTCGTTCGAGATGAAGAGCGCCCTCGCGGCGGCCCTGGTCGCCGCATGCGCGGCCTCACGCCCGGAACTCGCCCTCGGCATCGCCGGCACCTCCCCTCAGCAGGCGGAGCGCCCCGTCGTAGGCGGACAGGTCGACCTCCTCGTCGTACGTCACGGACTGGTCGCCGGCCGCGGCCCTGGCGGCCGACAGCGCCACGCTCGCCTCGTCGAGGCCCCCCGTCGCCTCCAGCGACCTGAGCATCCCCTCGACGGCTGGCGCCCAACCCCGCTCCGCGCTCTGGTCCCGGAGGACGCGGAGGCCCCTTGCGCGGTCGTCGTCGGTGGCGGAGTCGATGAATGCCACGAGCCCACCGGGCAGCGAGGATCGGACGACCGAGTCCCTCCAGCCGCCCGGGCGCATGCACAGCAGCCTGAGCTGCAGCGTCGGGTCGGAGCTGTCCGTCGGCGCGTCGCCCCACTCCCTCTCGTAGGTCGCCACGACCTCTCCGGTCGAGGCGTCGGCGAGCGTGACGTCGAACGCGCCCATGGCGACGACGACGTCGGCGCCGGCAAGGCCGGGGCCCGCCGAGTAGCGGTGCGGTCCGCCGACGGTGACGACGCCCTGCTTGCTGGCGCGCCTCGTCGACCACCTCACGCAGGAGAACCCCTCCTCCGGCATCGGCGAGAGCGCCGCCCCGTCCTCCTCGAACAGGTCGAGCTCGGGGATGCCCCTCCTGTAGTGTGTTTTGCCGTCGCTGAGGGCCAGCGACGAGTCGAGGAGCCTCGCGTTGAACGCCCCCACGTCGTGGAAGGACGGCACGGGGACGAAGAGGTTGCGCCTGTGGCAGCCCACCTTGTTCTCCACGTTGCCCTTCTCGTTGCCCGACCTGGGATTGGTGAACGAGTAGTCGAGCCCGTAGTGCGCGGCGAAGAGCCTGAAGAGGTCGCTCACCAGGACCCTGTCGCCCACGCGACGCCCCACCTCGGTGGCGTTGTCGAAGACCGCCCGCCTCGGCACTCCGCCGACGAACTCGAAGACGTTCCTGAGCCCCTGGCACACGCACTCCGACGTCTCGCCCCAGAAGACCTGGGTGAGGCCGACGTTGGAGTGCGGGAAGCTCACGGTGAGGTAGTGCCCGCGCGTCGTCACGCCCCTGACCCGGAAGTCGGCCTCCCCGAAGTCAACCTGGCACTCGCCCGGCAGCCAGGAGAGCTCGAGGTAGCCCGCCGCGTCCCTCGCGTCGCGCCCGGCGGCCATCTCCTCCCGGCGGCGCCTGACGTAGCGCTGCACCGTGGAGTAGCTGCCCTCGTAGCCCTCCTCCTCGCGGAGCCGCACGTAGACGCGCACCGCGGTGTGCCTCTGCTTGCGCCAGTTGCGACAGTCGTCCTCGAGCCACGAGTCGATCGTGGCCTCGTGGGGCGCGAGGGTCGGGCTCTCCACCTCCGTCGCCCTCGGGGGCTCCGGCGAGAGGTCGGCCATCCGCGCGTACTTCCTGACGGTGGGCTCCGAGACCCCCTCGGCCCGGGCGATCCCGGCGACCGACTCGCCCCTCCTCGACCTCCTGCGTATACTCTCCATCTTGTCCACGCTGATCATTCCTCCCAGGCCTCCCTTGGTCGTCACCGATGCAACGACAAGGTACGGCCTCCGCGGGGTGGTCGGCGTGCCCATGCTCATACCCGAAAGAATTTCGTGCTCGAACCCGAAAGGGAGCCTCGCTCAAACCCGCATCTTAGAGGCTATCAAACACAGAGATGTTCCCGCGGTGGATCCGCGTGGGCTCGAGGGAGGCGTCGTTCGACCCCGGGGCGACCGCGGTGAGGGGTCGCTTCGGGTGGGCCGGCTACGGGCGTCTCGTGGGGCTCAGGCAGCTCCTCGCCAACTCCCCCGGGGCGACCATGCCGGTGGGCGAGCGCTGGCAGCTGCAGTCCCTCGCGGCGTCCCTCGGGATGAGCGCGCCGAAGTGCCGCGAGTTCCTGGAGTTCCTGGCCGACGCGGGATGCGTCGATGGCGAGGTGTTGAAAACTCGGGGGGAGGTTTTCGACAATGCGGTGTGGGAGCAGGTCCAGGCGTACCAGACGAGGTGCCGGGCGAACCGCGCGAACGGCAAGAAGGGCGGGTTCCACACATAGCTCTAGCTGCACGGATACCCACTGGGGTACCCAATCGGATACCCAGAGCCACCCCAAGTCCTTAGATATTGATTTGGATATGGAATAGAACACCTAACCGTACTTGTGAGAGGGGAATCTGAAAATGTCGAAAACTTCGTCCAGGACCCGTCCCGAGGGGAGCGCCGCATGAGGAACAAGCTGGGAGACCTGAACAACCACCTCTTCGCCGAGATGGAGCGCCTCTCCGACGAGGACCTGACGGGAGAGGCGCTCTCGAGCGAGATCACGAGGGCGAAGGCCATCAACGCGACCGCCCAGGCGATCGTCGCGAACGGTAACCTCGCGCTCAGGGCGGCCGAGTTCCAGGACAACGCCCTGAGCGCACATGCCTCCCTGCCCACGATGCTCACGGACGGGGACGAGTCATGAGCCGGGTGACGTATGGGCCGGCCTCCGTGTGGACCCCCGAGCGCGACGGGTTCATGCGCGCCTTCGTCCCTGGGCACACCGAGCCCGAGATACGGGCGGCCTTCGAGGAGCGCTTCGGCGTCGAGCTGACCGTCTCCCAGGTCGCCAACCGCAAGCACGCGCTCGGCGTCAGGAGCGGCACGCACGGGGGCCGCTTCGAGCCCGGGCACGAGTCGGCGAACAAGGGGAGGACGTGGGACGAGTTCATGTCCCCCGAGAGCCAGGAGCGCTCGCGCGCGACGCAGTTCAGGCCCGGGCTCATGCCGCACAACGGACACCAGCCGCTCGGAACGGAGCGGGTCAGCAAGGACGGATACGTGGAGGTCAAGGTGGCGCGGCGCAAGCGCGACCCGCGCTCGGCGCACGACAACTGGGTGCCGAAGCACAGGCTCGTGTGGGAGCAGGCGAACGGACGCCCGGTACCGGACGGCTCGGTGGTGGTCTTCGCCGACCACGACAGGGGGAACTTCGATCCCGACAACCTCGTCCTCATGACGCTGGCCGAGCACGGGATTCTCTCCGCGCACGGTCCCGGGTACGCGGATCGCGACACGTGCCTGGCGGCGAGACAGTGCGCGAGGCTCACGCTCGCGATCTCCGGGGCGCGCAGACGCTGGAAGGTGGCGCGCAGGAGGGACAGGGGCGGAAGGCTGCGTGCGTTCAGGACGGAGGTGGCGTCCGCATGAGCAAACTCACCGAGAAGCTCCAGGATTACCGAATCGACCCGCAGGAGGTCATCGAGGACGTGTGCAAGGGTTGCAGGCACGACCACGGGTGGTCGCTCTCCGAGGAGCCGTACGCGCCCGAGCCGGGCTCGACGCCCTGCGACATCCAGGCGCGGTTCGGCGCGGGATACGAGGACGTGGCGGAGATGGTGCTCGACCCGGACGACCCCGACGCCACGCCCGTCTGCACGGCGAGGAAGGCCGTCCCCCGTCCGGACGCACGGGGGACGGTGGCGAGACGGAATGACTGAGAGCCTTTCTAAGCCATCGGCACATCGCACATGGACAAGTATCGAGATGACGAGATAACGGGCTTCTGTGCAGCGATACGACACGCACAGGGGCATTCTGACGGATTCGAGACAGGGAGGAAATCATGATCATCGAGATAGGTGACTGGCGCATAGCGAGATACGACCGTCTCAACTGGACAATCCGGCACAGGCACGCGGCGGCGACGGGGAAGAACATGGGGACCGTCGGCTGGTACCCGGTCGAGCGCTACTTCCAGACCATCGGCGACGCCCTGGGCTACGTGTACGAGCACGAGCTCCTTGGAGGTGGTGACGACGTGGTGTCGCTCGCCGAGGCCGTGGAGGAGTGCAGGCGGCTGTCCGAGTCCGTGCGGGACGCCGCCATGGCAGCCGGGCATGTCGGGTAGGCGGTGCCATAGGTGCCCCACGTGCTCGTCGTGCGGCGTGCTGCGCACGGCGGGCTTCGTCACGGAGGAGAGGTTCCGCTGCACGAGGTTCGGCATCGACGTGGACCCGGGCGACGGCTGCACGTTCGGCGACGGGGAGGGGTCGAGGCAGGCCCGCAGACCCATGACGATAGACCTGCCGGGCGACTGGAACAGGAGGGGCGGATGGTGAGTAGCGGTATCGGAGATGCCCCATTTGGGGCAACTGGGGCAAGTTCTCCGAAATCCTGGTTGACGTGGACCACGGACGAGGTGGCGGCCATCCGGCAGCATCCCGACTGGACGGCGGCGGAGATCCACGAGATCGTGCCGCGCCACTCGGTCGAGGCCATCAGGAGCCAGCGCAAGCGCATGGGGCGCTGGTCCCCCGACGCCGTGCCGCTGTGCCAGAGGTGCGGGGAGCACCCCGTGTGGACCGAGGCCGCCGACGCCCGCAGGTGGGGGCTGTGCAAGGCGTGCGCCCTCGAGGAGCGCGAGTGGCGGGCCAAGCACGGCGGCGAGCTGTCCCGCAAGGACAACGCGCTCAGACAGGCGAGGTTCAAGGCGAGGCACCGCGGGAAAGACGGCGGGTAAGGCATTCGTGCAGCTAGGTGGGTCGTTCGCAAAGCTCCACAACTCATGTCCCGAGAATGGGTATGATTGTACCCTCATTAGGATACGGAGAAGGAGGAGGTCGTGGGAGATGGAACTAACGAAGTCAACCCAGATGGTGTGGCCGAGCCTGGACATGAGGCCGACGATCTCGAAGATGAAATACCAGTCCGAAAGGACGACGAACCAGATGGTGACGGTCAGAGCCGCAAAGGTTCTGACGAGCGGAAAATCGAGCAAACGCGCGAGGAATCAATAGACGATCAGACCGAGTACCACGATGTCAGTGAGAATAGTCACCCTGACATAGTTTTGACGAGATCCGTGTCGTGGTCGGGCGCTCTTCCGATGCCAAAGGACTTCAACGGCTATCCGGACAAGGTACAAGACAAAATCGTCGAATGGGCTGATCGTAACCTTGCCATCAACGAAAAGGTAATCGCAGCCTCAGTAGTAATCGACCAGCAGAACTCCGACCGAATGAACGACTATACGAAGGCTGAAATCAACCAGACCAACCGGGCAGTGACATGGACCGGAGTTTTAAATCTTATGCTTGTGGTCGGGGCAATCGTCGTTGGGGTAGTCACCAACAATCCGGTTTCTGTGGCTACTATCATAGGCGGGCTTGCCTCGATCAACATCATCCCCGCCCTCACCAAGAACCAGTCGTCGAGACGATCTTCATCGAGCGATGGTGATGTTCCTGACAAAACGAAAGAGATCAAAAGGAACAAATAGGGTTTCGAGACATACGGCCGCACCAAGGATGGCCGCCCTAAATGGGCGGCCATTTGTGTGACCTGCGGCGCACGCTGTGGCCATGGAGAACACGGGGACACAGCCGCTCGACAACCCCCGGCGCGAGCGCTACTGCCAGGAACGTGCCGGCGGCAGGACCCAGCGCCAGGCGATGCTGGCCGCCTACCCGAGCAGGGCGGGCTGGTCCGACAACGCCGTCGACTGCGCGGCGTCCAAGCTCGAGGCGGATGCAAAGGTCAAGCAAAGGCTCGACGCCCTCAAGCGGGCCGCGGCGGAGGCCGCCACGCTCACCCGGGCCGAGGTGCTCTCGGGCATGGGCGAGACCTTCCGCAGGGCTCAGGCTAGCAACCGCCTGAGCATCACGCAGGTCGGCGTCCAGGCCGTCTCCTCCATCGGCCGCACCCTGCTCGACGCCCTGCCGGCGGACGCCCCGACGGACGCCCCCGCCGCCGTGGCGGACTTCGGCCTCCTGGTCGCGCCACCGTTCCTCGCGCCCCACAGGCAGGTTGCCAGGGACGTCGGGGGCGAGTGGTGGGAGTTCGGCGGACGCTCGTCAGGCAAGAGCTCGCACGTCTCGCTCGAGGTCGCCTACGGCATGACGCGGCACCCCGACCGCTCCGCCTACGTCGTCATGCAGCGCCAGAAGGACATGCGCGAGGGGGTCTTCGAGCAGCTCGCCTGGGCGCTCGGCGCGCTCGGCGTGGCCGACGAGTGGACGTTCCGCACATCGCCGCTCTCCGTCACGAGGCGCGAGACCGGACAGGTGGCCCTCTTCCACGGCATGGACTCGGCCGACAAGACCAAGGCCGTCAAGGCGCCTGCCGGGACCTATTTCGCCTACCAGTGGTTCGAGGAGGCCGACCAGCTCTCCGGCATGCCGGCCATCCGCACGGCCGAGCAGTCGACCACGCGCGGTCCCGGCCCCTTCTTCCGGTTCGTCACCTTCAACCCTCCCCGATCGCGGGACTCGTGGGCCAACGCCGAGATCGCGCGCAGGGAGGCCGCGGGGCTCGAGGTCCACCGCTCGAGCTACCTCGACATGCCCCGCGAGTGGGTCCCGCAGCAGCTCCGCGACGACGCCGAGGCGCTGAGGCTCGCGGACGAGGAGAGCTACCGCCACGAGTACCTGGGCGAGCCCGTGGGCTACGGGGCCGAGGTCTTCGCCCGCGCCACGGTGCGCGAGGTCACCGACGCGGAGCGCCGCGAGCTCGAGCGCCACGTCTACGGGGTGGACTGGGGCTTCTCCACCGACCCGTGGGTGTGGCTCATGGCCGCCTACGACCCCGCGACGCGCACGCTCTGGGTCCTGGACGAGATGCACGGGCACGGCCTCTCCAACGCGGAGACCGCCCGCATGGTGGCGGACCGCATGGCCAGGGCGCTCGTGGCGGACGACGGGGAGGTCGTGGAGGACGCCGAGCCCTATGCGACGGTCATGTGCGACGGCGCCGAGCCGAAGAGCGTGGCCGACTACCGCGAGGTGGGCATCCAGGCGGTGTCGGCACCGAAGCAGGGCGCGCACAACGTGCGCAACTCCGTGCGCTGGCTGCAGGACCGCGCCGCGATCGTCATAGACCCGCGCTGCGAGCTGGCGGCCAGGGAGATCCCCGCCTACCAGTACGCGCTCACCCGCGACGGCGAGGTCACGGGAGCGCTCCCCGACAGGGACAACCACTCCATCGACGCGCTGCGTTACGCCTGCGCGAGCCTGATAGGCGACAGGGCGATGGTGTAGGAGGTCTCATGGCTGACAAGCGGGTCGACGGCTTCCCGGGCTGGGCGGTGACCGCCCTCAGGCGCATGGGGTACCGCCCGGGCAACGTCATGGACGAGCACGTCAAGGCGTGGTGGAGCTGGTACCAGGTCGACAACGACTTCTACGCCTCCGACCGCCTCGACACGGGCCGCGGCGGATCCCCCGAGGGGCACCTGTCCCTGCGCCCGGCGCGCATGGTCGCGGAGGAGTGGGCGAGCCTCGTCATGGACGAGAAGACCGTCATCGCGTCCGAGGACGACCCCCTCAACTCGTGGCTCGACGAGCGGTTCGGGGACTTCGTCGGGACCGAGGCCGACCACCTCGCCCTGGCGTTCGCGCTGGGCACGGGGGCCTGGTCGTGCGACTTCGGCCTCACCACCGACGGCGAGACGCTCGAGGACGCCATGGTGCGACTCTCGTGGCACGACGCGGGCGGCATCTGCCCGCTGCTCTCCGACGTGGACTCCTCCGTCTCCTGCGCCTTCGTCGACACCGTCCTCGTGGGCGGTGTCCTGCTGGACCGCCTGCAGGTGCACGAGCCCGTCGGAGAGACGAGGGGGACCTACCACGTGCGCACGTGGCTCTTCGGGCGCAGGAACCACCAGGTCCCGGTCGCCACCGACTCCGTGCTCCCCGACCTCGACACGGGCTCGACGCTGCCCACCTACGCGCTCGTGCGCCCCGCCATCTCCAACACCTACCAGGACGCCTGCCCGCTCGGAGTCAGCGTCTACGACGACGGCATCGACGCCATCAAGTGCGTCGACGAGGCGTTCGACCGCAGCTACTGGATGCTGCGCCTCTGCCAGCCGAGGGTCATCGTCGACGAGTCGGGCCTCATGCGCGACCCCAAGACCGGGGAGCCGCTCCTGGGCGACACCATCGACCAGAAGATGTTCAGGCCGGTGAGGAGCACCATCGACGGCAAGAGCCCCATGACCGTCTATGCCCCTCCCCTGGGGGCCGACGAGAGCGACGCGGCGATCAACTCCGCGCTGTCGCTGCTCAGCGCCAAGTGCGGGTTCGGCCCCAACTACCTCAGCTACAGCCGCCAGCAGGGCCTGCGCACGGCGACCGAGGTCAGCTCCGACAACAGCCAGCTCTTCCGCACGGTGCGCAAGCACGAGCAGGGCGTCGGCGAGAGCCTGCGCCGCCTGTTCTCCGGGGCGTACTCCGCCGAGTGCGCCCTGCGCGGCATCGTCCCCTCGTCCCTCGACGTGGACGTGCGCTGGGACGACTCCATCGTGGAGGACACGGCCACCGAGCGCGCGCTCATGAAGGACGACATCAGCCGCGGGCTCGCCCCGGCGTGGCTCTACCCCGTGCGCTACTACGGCATGGACGAGGCGTCGGCCAAGGCGCTCGTCGGCTCCCAGCAGGCGGTGCCGGAGGAGGCGTAGCCCATGGCCACGGACGCCTTCGACGGGCTCGCCGAGACGCTGGTGCGTGGCTCGGAGCAGAGCTACGTCGCCTACCTCACCGAACGCTTCCTCGACATGCTCGACGAGGCCGTGACGAACCCCGACCGCCTCCAGGTGCTCGCGTCCCGTTCCAAGATCGTCGCGATGCAGGCGTGGGACAGGTTCCGCGGCAAGGTCACCAAGGAGACGCAGGACGCCTTCACGGAGGCGATGCGGGGCGAGGACGAGCTCCTCGTCTCGTCCCTGGCGAAGGCGTACGGCTACGACCACGGCCTCACCAGCCTCACCACAAAGGCCAACAACGAGCTCAACGAGGCTGCACGCGGCATGTCGGAGGTCATGAGACGGCAGAACGTGGCGCTCGCCGACGACGTGGCGGACATGTGGTACAAGGTCACGTCCGACGCGGTCACCGGTATGGAGATGGGCAAGGGCTACCGCGAGGTCATGGAGGACGCCATCTCGCGCCTGTCCGACGCAGGGCTCGAGACCATCGACTACCGCTCCGGCGTGCGCACGACCATCGACGCCGCGACCCGCAGGCACGTCGTCTCCCAGTCAAACCAGGCCAAGGCCGACCTCCTCAATCGCAGATGCGACGAGTGGGGCTGCGACCTCGTGATGGTGTCGGCCCACTTCGGGGCGCGGCCGTCACACGCTGAGTGGCAGGGGAAGGTCTACTCGCGCTCCGGGAGGGACAAGCGATACCCGAGCCTCGACGAGGGCACCGGATACCACGGCACCGGCCCGCACGCCGCCCTGGGTGACAGGCTCTGCGGCGTGAACTGCCTACATTCCATGACGCCCTACGTCCCCGGCTACAGCCAGCTCCCCTCGACCGACTTCTCGGAGCAGGAGGAGCGCGTCGGCATGAGCTCGGACGAGTACTACGCCGCGAAGCAGAGGCAGCGCGGCATGGAGCGGAAGGTCCGCCAACTCAAGCGCAGGGTCGCGCTCGGGCAGGAACGCGGACTCGACATGACCGCCGACAGGTACCGCCTGGGGCGCGCACAGGCCAGCCTGAGGGCACATTGCGCCACGACCGGACTACGACGCGACTACGAGCGCGAGAGGGCGTACGGGGTCGCACAGCAGCCGAGGGGACTCGGCCGGGTCGACTTCAACGCGCCCAAGTGGCATGGGCAGTACCCGAACCCGACGGCGAAGGCGAAGACGACATCACCGAGCCCGACGTTCTCTCCTGCAAAGACGGTCGAAGAGGCACAGGGATATGCAGGAAGGTTCATCAAGCAGGGCGGGTTCTCCCCCACCTTCAAGGGGCAGGCGAACTACAAGGGACTGTCGACCGAGACCGCGAACGAGGTAAACAGGACGCTCGACGAGATCTACTCGAAGTTCGACATGCCGAAGCTCTCCGGCATCAAGGCGATATCGCCTAAGTCGGCGCAGGGCAAGAAGGTGTTCTCGGACTCCGACGCGATCATGGCCTACAACCCGGTCGAGCACGGGATCTTCCTGAACAAGGAGATCCTGAAGAACGCCGAGACGCTCGCCGGGCACAACGGGGAGGCTTCGCGCGCATGGGACATCGTCATGGACAACCTCGACAAGCTGAGAGGCAGGCAGCTCGAGCTCGCGACGAGGTACAAGGCCGCGGGAAGGTCGCTCGTCGGCGACGGCACCGTGCATGACTATACCGTCCACGAGATGGGCCATCACGCGGAGTGGACGATGCTTGGCGCCTCCGAGCACAACGCCATGGGCAAGTCCATGTCGACCTACGCCCCCCGCATTTCCGGGTATGCCAACGCGAGCACGAGCGAGTACATCGCCGAGAGCTTCTCCGCCTACGTCAAAGGAGAGACTTCGATCCTCGACCCTTCGTTCGTCTCGATCATGGAACGAGGTGACGTGAGCTCCGGAACGAGCACGGCGACATCGACCGGGGTCGAATACGGGAGGCTCGGGATATCTCCGCTCCCAGAGCTGAGGCTTCCACCAAGGGAGTATGCTCAGGTCATGTCGGAGATCTCGACCAGCCTGAGCAAGGAAATGCAGGGAAGGCCAGTCGCGTGGAAGGCGCTAGGTAACTACATCTACACCTTCGAAAACGATTGGGAGAACAGGGACTTCTCAATCATCGGTAAGGTACCGATAGATGAGGTATGGCGGTGAGGATGATGACGGGAAACCTAACGGAGAAGCAGCGGAAGCTGAAGAGCTCGCTCTACGCGATTCTCAACGACAGTGACTTCGTGGTGGGTATCGGTTCGACCCTCAGGGGGGACGACGAGGTACAGGAGATGCTCGACTTCATCGACTCGAAAAAGTGGAGCCACGACTACGACCTGTTCGTGAAGGCGATTCAGATCGCGAACGCGAGGAAAACCTCCTAGGCCCGCCCACACACGTTCGCACGCCAGAGGCCCTCGCACCAGCGGGGGCCTCTTCCTTTGAGACGTTACCCATGGCAGACCCTCCTATCGTCGGGGCATCCCCGCCCCGGCATGCCGAAGAGGAGGTACGAGATGGACCCTGCAACAGCAGCGGGCGAGGGTGCGAAGCCCCAGGACCCCAAGGCCGGCGAGGGAGCGAATCCCCAGGACCCGAAGCAGGACCCCAAGCCCCAGGAGGGCGCGGACGGCGAGGGCGGCAAGCCCCAGGACCCGGACGCGACGGAGGGCACGGTCAACCGCCACCAGTACGAGCGCGACATCGAGCGGCGCGACAAGCAGATCACGGAACTCAGGGAGCAGCTCAAGGCGCAGAACGACGCCAAGGCCGCCTCGGGTGACGAGACCGCGCAGCTGCGCAAGGAGATCGAGGACTTCAAGAGCCAGCTCGCCGACGAGAAGCTCAACACCGAGCTCACCGCCGCGGGCTGCATCGACGCGAAGGCCGCGAGGGCTTGCCTCGACGACTACGGCGGCGACGTGTCCAAGCTCGCGGAGGCCAAGCCGTACCTCTTCAAGGCACAGGCACAGGAGAAGAGGCACCTGTCGACGGGCGGAAGGCCGGCCGGCGGGGCGAACACCGAGGCGAGGTCCATCAGGGACGGGCTCGCCTCCAGGACCTAGGGAGAAGAAATGGCAATCACCCTCACGGAGCTCGCGACGAACTCCGGCGACAAGCTCGTACAGGGCTTCATCAACGAGATCATCACCGACAGCTACCTGCTCGGGGCCATGACGTTCGACGACTGCATGACCCCCAACGGCACCAGCGACATGGTGTACGGCTACAAGCGCATCAAGACCCCGATGAGCGCCGCGTTCCGCTCCCTCAACGAGGAGCCCACGACCTCCCAGGTGACCTTCGAGAAGGTCACGACCAACGTCGGCATCCTCTCCGCGTCGTTCCCCATGGACCGCGTGGCCAGGGACGCCGCGAACGACGTCTACGAGGCCAACCTCGAGGACGAGAAGAACTCCATCATCCGAGCGTTCAACAAGCAGGTCGTCGGCGGCGACAAGGACACGGAGACCAAGGCGTTCGACGGGCTCGCGAAGGCCGTCAAGGGCAGCTCCACCGAGTACACCTCCGCCGTCGACCTCGCCACGATCACCCAGACCTCGGCCCTCGCGTTCACGACCGAGATGGACACGCTCCTGTCCTCGCTCATGCGCACGCCCGACGTCCTGCTCGTCTCCCCCGCCATGCACGTCAGGATCAACGCGATCATGCGCGTCCTCGGCCTCGGCACCCAGACCATGGAGACCGCGGGCCGCCCCGTGCAGACCTACGACAACATCCCCATCCAGGAGATGCGAGACGGCTGCATCACGAACAACGACGTCTACGCCGCCTGCCTCGGCATGGACGGGTTCCACGGCATCACCCTCAAGGGCGGCTCGGCCATCACCGTCAGCCTCCCCGACTGGTCCGCGCCCGGCGCCGTCAAGAACACCGAGGCGGAGTTCGTCTGCGGCTGCGCGCTCAAGGCCACCAAGGCCGCGGGCGTGCTGCACCAGAAGGCCGCCGCGTAATGTCGGCCCCGACGCTGACATACACCACCTACGCGTCGCCAAACGGGTATCGCGGCAAGCTCGGGGAGGACGCCTTCGCGGACGCCCTCCCCGCCGCGCGCGCACGCCTCGTGGCCATCACGGGCGAGGACGTGCCCGACAGGTGCTCGGGGGCGTGGTCGATGGCCCTCTGCGCCATGGCCGACCACGTGACCGGAGCCGACGGGTCGCACGACGGCCTCAAGAGCCAGACCATAGGCGGCACCTCGAAGACGTGGACCGACGCCCAAGCGGCCAGGGGAGACACCGACGCGGTGGCTCCGTGGCTCACGGGCACGGGGCTGCTCTACTGCGGGCTGGGGTGCTGACATGGCCATCGAGCGGGACACAGTCACCATCTGGCACGACGCGGGCACGCCGAAGGCGGCCGAGTGGCACCGCACCATCGTGACCAACGTGCGCGTCGACTGGTCCGCTGGGAGCGTTCCCGGCTCCGTGGGGGCCACCACCCAGGACCAGATGACTGCCTACCTGTGGTCGCAGCCGACGATCGCCGCGGGGGACCGCATCATGGTCGGCCCGTCGTCCGAGGCGGAGCCGCCCATGGCGGCGATGCGCGTGTCGCGGGTGCAGCCGTGGACCGACGACGGCCGCTTCGAGCACATGGAGGTGACGGCGCGGTGAGGATATCCCTGAAGGGCATCAACCTCGGCAGCGTGCTCCCCGACGAGCGCAGGAACCTCAACGCGGCGCTCGGGACCGTCGCCGAGAACGCCCTCGCGGACTGCGAGCGGTTCGTGCCGTACGACGGCAAGAAGACGGCCGGGAACTCGCTTCGCGACTCCGGGCGCACCGTGCTGTCGGACGGAAAGGCCACGCTCGAGTGGGGCGGGACCGAGGACACGAGCCGCTACGCCAGGCGGCAGTACTACGACGGCTCCCTGCACCACACGACCGCGGGTACGTGCTCCCACTGGGCCGTCGCGGCCGCAGCCGTGCGCGGCACCGCCTGGGCGGCCATGTTCAGGTCCGCGATGGGAGGCGGCAGGTGACCGACGTCACACAGGAGGTCGAGTCGTGGGTCGAGGGGATACTCTCCCCCGTCCCCGTGGCCGTTGGGGAGTTCAGCACCATCGCCGAGGTCTCAGCCCAGATCCAGCCGGCGCCGACCCAGGCGGTCGTGCGGAGGTACCTGGCCGGAGGCGGGGTCTACCAGTACGGCTGGGAGCTGTACCTCAGATGCCACCCGTCCGACGAGCGCGGGCGCATAGACGCCATGGGCGAGCTCGCGAAGGTGGCCGACGCCATCGACCGCAGGGGCTATCCGGAGGCGCCCGACGGAGTCACCTGGTACGCGCACGAGGTCACGGCGCGGCCGAACAAGTTCAGCACCAACGAGGACGGCACCGAGGACTACCAGATGATCGCCGTCCTCACCTACATCGAGAGGAGCCAGTGATGGCAGACACCACGGCACGCGTGCTCATGGGCACGTGGGAGATCCAGCACTACCTGACCTTCAAGGGCACGGACGGCACGTTCGGCACGCCCCTGAAGGTCACCGAGGACACCAAGGCCGACACCAAGGTGGACGACTCGGAGTACAAGCCGAAGTACCTCGACCGCAAGGAGATGCCGAAGTACGTCATGGGCCGCTCCCTCTCCATCGAGTTCGAGCAGGACGCCATGATCCCCGGCGAGGTGCAGAGCGTCATATTCGCCCACGAGGACGAGGTCAACATCCCCTGCCAGTACATGCGCACCATCAACTACGACCCCGCAACCGGCACGGCCTGCCCCGCGGCGGCCCTCATCGCCAAGCGGGCCGAGGCGACCCTCACCCCCGACCCCATCTCGGGCGACTCGGGCGACCCCGCGAAGGTCACGTACACCGTGAACAAGAGCGGCGAGTGGGAGTACGGCACGTACGACCCGGCCACGAAGACGTTCACCGCCAAGACCGCCTAGACCGCCCGGCAGACGGGCGTGGCATCACCGAGGCCGTCCCTAGGGGCGGCCTCTTCGTTACCCCGGCGGGACCATGCCACCAGCAGACGCAGACGGCATGGAGGCCATATGGGCGACACGATCACGCTGGACATCCCCGAGAACCCGACTCTCGCGGTGAGGGTCGGGAGGCGCACGCTCCACCTCGAGCTGGGGAACATGACCTACGCGCTCGAGTGCAAGGCGTGGGTCGACCACCTCCAGGCGATGACCGGGAAGACGGACGAGCGGGCGGCCTACGACGCCATGCAGGAGATCGCGCGGGAGGGCGCCGACATCGTCTCGAGCGCATTCGTGGAGCCCGACGCCGTGGACGTGCTCGTCGGAGGGCGCGACCGGCTCAACATCGTGCGCATCGTGGCGGTCATCCGCTTCGTCCTCGAGCACACGACGGACCAGAGGAGCGTCGAGGCCATGACGTCACGAATCGCCGAGTTCGCCGACACGGGCGACGAAGACTAGGCGATGGACTGGCTCACGCGAGACCCCCCATCGAAGGTGAATGTGTGCGGCGTCCCTGTGCCCATCAGGACGGGCTGGAAGAGGGCCGTGCGCTCCCTCGTCCTCCAGGGCGACAGGGACCGCATCCCGCTCGTGGATGCCGACGAGATGCTCGGATCGTGGTTCTCGCGCGACGGCGTCATCCCGCCGGAGGTCCTGGGGCACTGGTACGAGGCGCTCACGGCGGCCCTCGGGTGGCGCGACGCGGCGATGCGGACGGCCCTCCCCTACGGGGAACGGGACGCGGGGCAGCCGCGCGCCCGCGTCTTCGACTGGGAGGCGGACTCCGGCATCGTCGTCGTGGACTTCCGCCGCATCTACGGCATCGACCTCGCGACCGCACAGATGCACTGGTGGCGCTTCGCGCTGCTGTTCGACGGCATATGCGCCACGCCGGGCTCGCTCGTGTCCACCGCCATGTCCGCCCGACGGCCCATCGGGAGCGGTGCCGGAAGGCCCGAGCGCGATGGCCACGAGAGGGCGGCGGCCGCCTGGGCGTTACCTCTGTCGGACGCTGAGGCCACGGAGAGACGCAACGCCCGCGTGAGGGAGGCGTGGTAGCTATGGCAAACGAGATGGTCACCTTCGTCATCGACGCGGACGACACGGACTTCAAGGAGAAGGTCGAGGCCCTGGGCAAGGAGGCCGCGACCCGCCTCGAGCAAGCGAGCAAGGGCCTCGCTGACGTCGGCAAGGGGCTCGGCGAGACCGAGGAGTCCGCGAGCGGCCTGTTCGGCGGCGTCAGCACCAAGGCCGCGGCCATGGCGGGAGCCGTCGGGGGCCTCGTGTCGAGCATGGCCACCGCAGCGATAGGCCAGTTCCAGCAGCTCGCGTCCGAGGCGATGGCCGCCAGCGACTCGACGGACAAGTTCAGGCAGACCCTGGACTTCGCGGGCATCGACACCTCGACCATCGACGACCTCACGCAGAAGACTCAGGACTACGCGGACAAGACCGTCTACGGGCTCTCCGACATCCGGAACATCACGGCCCAGCTGGCATCGAACGGCGTGCAGGGACCCGAGCAGCTGGCCGAGGCGCTCGGCAACGTCAACGCCGCGAGCGGCGGCACGGCGGACACGTACTCCCTCCTCGGCCTCGTGCTCACTCAGACGAACTCGGCCACCAAGCTCACGGGTGACAACTGGCGCCAGTTCTCCCAGGACGTCCCGGGCGCGGCGGGCCAGGTCAAGCAGGCGCTCTCCAGCATGGGCGCGTACACGGGCGACTTCGCCACCGCGATGGAGAACGGCGAGATCAGCTCGGACGAGTTCAACCAGGCCATCATGAGCCTCGGCATGACCGACGCGGCACAGCAGGCGGCCACGTCGACCACGACCTTCGAGGGCTCCATGGGCCAGCTCCAGGCGTCGGTGGTCGGCCTGCTCACGGGTGGCCTCGACGTGGTGAAGCCCGGGATCACGGGGTTCGTCAACTTCCTCGCGGGCGCGATAGACGGCATCAGGGCGGCGTTCTCCGGAGCGTCGGGGGCCACGACCCCGTTCGTCGCGGTGCTGTCTGGGATCGGCCAAGTGCTTATGTCGGGGCTCAAGCCCATTCTCGATGCTGTGCAGCCTCCGCTGCAGGCACTCATGACGCAGTTCCAGGTCTTCGCGTCGGTGGTAGGGCCTCCGCTCGTGCAAATCTTCTCAGCGCTGCAGCCTGTGCTAATGGCGATCGCAAACGTGCTGGGGGCAGTCCTCGGTGCGGCCATAGCCCACGTGATCAATGACGTGAACGCGCTCATGGCCGTCCTCAACGTCGTCGCGGCCGTCGTGATGCCGCTCCTGTCGGCGGCCGTGCAGGTGCTCGCGCCCATCTTCGCCGCCGTCTTCGACACGGTCGGAGCCGTCGTTACTGCGTGCACGGAGACGATCAACGGCGTCTTCGACGGCGTCGTGTCGTTCCTGTCCGGCGTGCCTGGCTCGATCGAGGGCTTCTTCTCTGGCATCGGTGACGGGATCGTCGCGTTCTTCGCACCGTTCACGTCGGGGGTCACCGGGGTCTTCGACCGGGCGACCTCCTTCATCTCGGGCGTGCCCGGCACGATACTCGGCTTCTTCTCTGGCATCGGAGACGGGATAGTCTCGTTCTTCGAGGGCATACCGGGGAAGGTGTCGGAGATGTTCGCGAACATCCACGTGCCGAGCCTGCACGTCGATGGGTCGTTCAACCTCGACCCGACCAACTTCTCCCTTCCGACCATCGGCTTCTACGCCAACGGCGCCTACGTCGACTCCCCAACCATGGGCGTCTTCGGCGAGGCCGGCGGCGAGTACCTCGTCCCGCGCGACACGACGTACATCGGCCAGCTCGCGGGCGACATCATGGGCATGCTCGGCGGGATGGCGTGGTCCGGCAACGCCGGCGGCAGGACCGTCAACCAGAGGTTCGAGCAGACGATCCAGGCGTCAGACCCCTACGTCACGGCCGCCATCATCAACCGGAACGCGCTCAGGCTCGCGGGGGCGATCTGACATGCACGAGGTGGAGTACGCGGAGCTCTCGTTCGGCGGGACCACGCTCAGGCTCGACGGGCTGGACGCCCCCGAGCCGCGCGACGGCCTCATGGTCACCTCGGAGGGCATCGAGGGCTGGTGGGACTCGCCCGACCTCAAGGTGACCCAGGTCGAGCGCGTGACCGGGGACGGCGCCCACGACGTGCCGGAGGGGGAGATCCTCTACGCGGCCCGCACGGTCGTCCTCCACGCCTCGGCGGTCGGCCCCTCCCGCGCCGGAACCCTCGCCGCCATGGACCGCCTCAGGGCATGCATGGGGCGCTCGGTCAGGCTGCGCGTGGTCGACGAGACGTCCGACACCTACGTGGAGGGCCACGCGTCCCTCGCGGTGGACCAGTCGGGGAAGTGGGACCCGCACTGGCAGCTCGCGACGCTCACGTTCGGGTTCCCCCGCCCGGAGCGCCTCTCGACCGCCTCTCGGGTCGGCCTCATGGTCCCCGGCGCCCCGTCGACGCAGGGGCTCGTCTGGTCCGAGACGGGCGTGCTCCTGTGGCCGCTCTCCTACGGCGACGCCGCGGCGACGGCGTCCGTGTGCACCGTGGCGAACCGCGGGACGCATGCCGCGACGCCCGTGATCACGGCCGCGGGCGACATGCCCGGTGGGTTCGTCCTCACCGACGTCGCGACCGGCTCGCAGCTCGCCTACGGCCAGCCGGTGCGCTGGCAGCCCGTGGTGCTCGACTGCCGCAGCCGCGTGGCCACCGTCGCGGGCGTGGACGTCACCCGCGCCCTCACCTCGCGCGGATGGCCGTCCGTCCCCGCGGGCGGCTCGCTCACCCTCGCGCTCACGGCCTCGGGGACGGGCCAGGTCGAGGTCTCGTGCCATGACACCTACATCTGATCGTGATTGGAGAACACCATGTCGGTAGCTTTCGGGATCCCACAGACGCCGGACGGCAAGGTCGGTACCACGGTGTCAGACATGCGCCACATCCTGGCGGCCCAGTGGGCCTCCACGGGCGTCGTGGACGGGCTCGCCGTCTCCGGCACGACGACGCTCGCCTACGAGGTCGCCTCCGGCGTCGCCGTGCTCTCGCGCGGCGACTCGGACGGCAAGGTGCTCGCGTGGTTCCCCGGCGGGAGCACGCCGGCCGTCTCGGCGGCCAACGCGAGCGACCCGCGCATCGACGTCGTATGGCTCTGCGCCCACGACGCCAGCCAGGGGGACGCAGACAACCTCGTGACGCTCGGGGTCACGCAGGGGACCCCCGCGGCAGCACCGACAGCTCCGACCATACCGATTTACGCGACGCCCCTGGCCCAGATGCTCGTGCCGGCGGGGGCCACCACGACGGCCAACGCCTACCGGGCCACGCCCGTCGGCTATGCCATCCCGTACGGCGCGAGCCTGGGCAAGCTCGGGGACACCACGTGGTCCCAGAGCGCCGACTACGACTCCGCCATCACGCTCCCGGCGCATACGATCCACCTGCCCACCCAGAGGCTCGTCTCCGTCGAGGTCACGGTCACGTGCGCGTCGCTCTCGGGCTCCGACGGATCGGTCTACGTCCACCTCTACCTCGACGGCGTCCTCATGCGCACGTTCGAGCACAGGACGTTCCCGTCGAGCGCGACGAGTGGCTTCTACCGTGACGTGTGGACGGTGCCCGCGGGCGACCACAGCGTCTACGCGACCATCGTCCCCGGAGTGGCGAACTTCCACACCTACGGCACGGGGGACGCGAACGGATGGGCCGGGCAGCGCCTCATGACCTTCGACGAGGGGGTCTCCTGATGTGGCGCTGCTACCTCATGGACACCATGACCGGACTCCTGGGCGCGCCCCTGGACGTCCCCAGGCTGTCATGGGACCTCACGGTCCCCGACTCCTCGCTCTCCACGACAGACGACAAGGGGCTCGGCGCCATGGACGCCACGGGGCTCTCCCTCCCCTGGGCGGACGTCCCAGCGACGGACGCCGCGGGGCGCAACTCCGCCCTGGCGCCGTCGCGCCGCTCCGTCTGCCTCATGTGGGACGAGGGCGACGGCTCGGCGGCCGTGCCCGTGCTCGTCGGGGCCATAGGGCAGCGCACCGACGGCGAGCTCGACACGGGCTTCGACCTCTCGAGCCCCATGGCCATGCTCGACGACCGCATCGCCGTGCGCGAGGGGGCCTACGGCACGTCCGCGGGGTCGACCTCCACGGACGCCATCAGCCTGTCCGGCATGAGCCTCCGGGCCATCGTCTGCGAGCTCGTGAGGCTGTGCACGTCCGCCAAGCCCGGGGGAGCGCTCCCCATCGACCTGCCGTACCTCGGCGAGGCCGGCGGCCACGAGAGGACGTACTCGGCCTACGACGTAGCCAACCTCTCGTGCCGCCGCCTCATCGAGGCGATCGCGAACGTCTCGGGCGGCCCCGACGTGCAGCTGAGGCCATACCTCGCCGACGCCTCCCACGTGCGGGTCCGGCTGGTCGCCGGCTCCGACTCGGAGCCGTGCCTCGCCCAGGAGGGCATCGTCCCCACGCTCACGTGGTTCCCGGGCGGCGGGACCATCCAGGGGCTCAAGGTCGCGCACACCGGGCCCACGATGCGCGTCTACGGGAGCGGGTCCGGAAGCGACGTCGCGACCATCGGCCACCTCTCCGAGGACCTGTCGCTGTGCTCGGCGACGGACCCCTGGCCGCTCGTCGAGGCAACGAGGTCCGACACTGACTGGGGATCCGCCGACCTCGTGCGCGCCCACACGGACGCCGTCCTCGCCGCCTCGGCCACGCCCCTCGTCCAGATCCAGGGCGACGTCTCGCTCGGGGACAGTGAGGTGCCGCGGCCCGGGGCCATATGGCCCGGCCAGATGGTCGACGTCGACCTCTCGGGCCACCCGTCGATGCCCGACGGGACGTACCGGCTGCGGCTCATGGAGGCCACGGGCGACCAGTCGGGCACGGTGACGCTCACGTTCGATCCCATCGCCGACCCGTGGGTCGACCCGTCCGTCTACAGGTAGGGGGAAGGATGATACACAGGAAGCTCCCGGGGCTCATGGACGAGGGCGAGGTGCTGACACGGGCGGCCCTCTCGGCCGCCAGGTCCTCCGAGTCGGCGAAGACGAGCCCGTCCGGCTCCATCTCCGTCACCAACTCGGACGGGACCCGCACCGTGCTCGGCGCGGTCAACTCCTCCGGCTCGACCATGGCCACCCACGTGGGCGACACCACGCCGCCCGGCATCCCCACGGGTGTCACGGCCTGGTCCGGTGACGGATCGCTGCACGTCTCGTGGGACGGCACGCTCACGGGAGGCATACCGGCCGACTTCCATTGCGTCAACCTCCTCGTGGACGGCACACGGGTCGCGCAGCTCGCCAAGGCGGGGAGCACGACCTATCTGGACGTCGCCGTCGGCACGACCGTCTCGGTGACGGCCACGAGCGAGGACGACACCTGCGACCTGGACGGCACGGCGGCCCACAACGTCTCACCGCCGTGCGCCGGCATATCCGTAGAGGTGACGGACGTGGCCAAGGATGCCGCCACCATCACCTCGACCCACGGCCTCGTCTTCAAGTCGAACGCCATCTCGACCACCCTCATCGTCACGGTCTACCAGCCGGGCGGCAACCGCATCGACGACCAGACCGCCCTCGTCACGGCCTTCGGGACGACGGCCCGCATCGAGTGGAAGTGGCAGCGCGAGGACGAGGATGGCTGGAGCACCATCCTCGCATCTGACTCGAGGCTCTCGAACAATGGCTTCTCCCTCACGGTCTCGCCCGCGGACGTGAACGCCCGCACGAGCTTCGAGGCATCGGTCGTAGTCGATTAATCAATCAAAGGAGCATGACAAATGACAGTCAAAGCAGTGAACCAGGCGACCATCGTCGATGTTACGGACGCGTATTCCGTCATCCTCGACAACGAGGCGCACACCTTCGTCGGCTCGACCTCGACGCTCGGCACGGCGCAGACAACAACGGCGAAGATCACGGCCATGCTCGGTGGCGACGTCGTGGCCGCGTCGGTGACGCTCTCGGAGGTCACGGCCCCGACAGGCGTCACCGTCAGCAAGGACACGGATGCGACCTCGCCGACGCTCACCTTCTCCCTCGCGGCCACGGTCGCGGCAGGCGGGACGATCACCATCCCCGTGCACGTCGGCACCGACATCACCATCAACAAGACCTTCAGCTTCTCCATCGCCTTCAAGGGCGCGACAGGCACGACGGGAGCGGCGGGCAAGGGGATATCCTCTACCTCCGTGACGTACCAGGCGTCCTCGTCGGACACGACCGCCCCCACCGGTACGTGGACGGCCACCGTCCCCGCAGTGAGCGCGAGCCAGTACCTCTGGACGCGAACCGTCATCACCTACAGCGACTCCACGACCTCCACGGCCTACAGCGTCGGGATGATGGGGGCCACAGGCGCTGCCGGCACGAACGGCACGAATGGCACGAACGGCACCGATGGTGCGGACGCGCTCACGCTCGTGGTCACATCGAGCAATGGGCTCATCTTCAAGAACAGCTCCATCGCCACCGTGCTGAACGCGCACGTCTACAAGGGCGGCGTCGAGGTCACGGGCACGGCCCTCACCGCCCTCGGCACCATCAGGTGGTACAAGGACGGCTCAACGACCGCCGCGGCCACCGGTCAGACGCTCACCATCGACGCGGGCGACGTGACGGGCAAGGCGACCTACGTCGCGCAGCTGGAGGGCTAGATGGCCGTCAGGGCTGCCGGCTCCGTGACCGTGGCATCCATCACCGACGTGGCCTCGACCACGCGCTGGTACCTGCTCCAGTCGAGCACGCTCACCGCACCGGCCAAGCCCACGGCGAGCCCGCCCGGCGGGTCGTGGGCCGCGACGGAGCCGACCTACGCCGAGGGCAGCACCAACAGCCTCTATGCCTGCGACGAGACCATCTTCTCTGACGGCACGTGGGCGTACTCGGCCGTGAGCCTGTCCACGAGCTACGAGGCGGCGAAGGCGGCCTACAACAAGGCTGCCGCAGCAGCCGCAGCAGCCGCCGCCACGGATAACCACTTCTGGTGGGACGCCGACGGCGCACACGTCAGCTCGACGGACGACCACGACCTCTCGGGCCTCAACCTGCTGCTGACGAGCGCGAAGCTCGCCTTCAGAAAGGCGCTGGCGGAACTCTTCTCAATCGATGCCGTCAACGGCGTCATAAGCTCCCTCGGCGGCCTGGTGACCATCCGCGGCGTGGAGTGGCACCGTGGCGGCACGGACTACGAGGGCGTCGGGATGCACAGCACCCAGGACGGCGTCGAGATGTCGTGCGACTCGTCGTGGGACGGCGAGCCCGCATGCGTGGCGGCACGGAAGGAGAGCGCGAGTGGCGAGGCGGGCGGGTGCGTGGACCTGTCGGGCCAGTGGCTCTTCGTCAAGGACCCGAGCCTCGCCGCCGACGGGGTGGACGTGTCGATGTCGGCGCTCTGGGCGCTGCTCGTCGGCATGGGGAAGCACACGTGGGCGGGCGAGTCCGCGATAACGCTCGGGACCCGCTTCGCTACCGCCATCCAGCCCGTCGTGCTCTACAACGGTCCGAACACGGCATGTGACTACGACACGGCACCGACCGTGCCCACGTCACGGAGCGGAGAGATAACGCTCTCGGAGACGGCAGCGAACTTCAAGAGGCTGACGTTCTTCTACGTCACCGATGACGGTTGGTGGGGAAGCGTCGAGGTCCCGTTCCCCAACGGCAAGTTCGTGACCATGACCACCAATGCCTACAACGGCGTGAACATGACCGTCAAGAGCAAGACGGTGCTTGTGAGCGGAACGTCGGTCAATGCCTTTGTCATCAACGGCAGTTACTCCACGGGCATCTGGGGAACCGCCAACAACGCGACGACCGGGGACTACATCGGCATCGTCCGCGTCGAAGGGCGGAGGTGAGGCCGGTGGACTCAGAGCTGCTCACGCAGACCATCCTGCTCGTCATCGGTGGGGCCATCTCCCTGGCCGTCACGCTCATCGTCAAGCGTTTCTCCGACAAGCTCGATGCGGCGGACAAGACGCGACAGGAGCTCGCGGCGAAAGCGGAGGAGCAGCGCAAGACGGACTCCGCCAAGACCGACGCCCTCTGCCACGGCATCGGGCTGCTGCTTCGCGGCAAGCTCATCGACGACCACGACAAGTACCAGGACCTCGGATGCTACATGCCCACAGACCGCAAGGACAACTTCGAGGAGATGTACGGCGCCTACGAGGCGCTTGGATTCGACGGTGTGATAGCAGGACTGCACAAGGACGTAATCCGGTGGCCCACGGCACCACCCGGGGGCGATGCCGCGTAGGACACGGATTAGCACGGACGATGCCCCTGCGGGGGCGGATTGGAGCATGACATGGACAAGATCGTGCAAGCATTCGTGAATTGGTGCGCCCGGAAGGACGCCGCGGCGCTCATCGAGCACACGGTGGTCGAGGGCGTCTTGGGCGTGGCGGTCACGGCCGTGGGGCAGATTCCTGCGCCCTACTCGCTCTACGTCGTGCCTCTCTCGATGGCGGTGCTCACGCCCGTCATCGCGGCCATCGGCAACGGCGGGAGCCCGGCTGCGACCACGGCCGCGACTCCCGTCGTGGCCACGACCACCGAGACGGAGACGGCTACCACGGCCCCCGTCGTGGCTACGGAGAGTGCCGCGGCGGTTACAAACCCCACTTCTGCGGTTACAAACCCCACCACGACGAGCGTCGATGCGGCATCTGTGGTTGCCACGCCCGACATACCCGCAGCCGATGGCGACGGCAAGGGGGTCTAGATGGACTGGGACAACCTCGTGGCCGACACGGAGGACATACTCACCGTCCACTTCTCGGGCGGGCGCGACGGGCACACGCTCGACAAGGTGATCGTCCACTACAACGACGGCAACCTCACCGTCGAGGACTGCCACCGCGTCTGGCAGTCGAGGGAGGCATCCGCCCACTACCAGGTGGAGGAGTCGGGTCGCATCGGACAGCTGGTATACGACGCGGACACCAGCTGGAACTGCGGGAAGTGGGTGCCGAACTGCGAGTCCATCGGCATCGAGCACGCAAACCGTAGCGACGGCACGATCTCGGACGCGTGCCTCGACGCCGGGGCGCACCTCGTGGCCGCGGTGTGCCGGAAGTACGGCCTCGGGCGCCCGGAGTGGCTCACGAACGTGTTCCCGCACCGCTACTTCGTGAGCACGTCGTGCCCGGGGGAGATCTACGGCTCGCAGAAGGACGCGTACATCTCCCGGGCGCAGGACTGGTACGACAAGATGGCGGGGGCGACCGCGGCCGCCCCCACGACAGGCGGAAGGAAGCGTCACATGGAGTGCATCATCACCAACCTGCAGGCGACGGGGGTCTGCGTCTACTTCGACGGGGCGAGGCTCCACGACCTCACCGACGTGGACGACATCACCGTGCTGAACACCATCCACAACGCGTGCTTCGGGACCGACATCCCGTGCTTCCAGCTCGACGGGGACGAGTCCCCGTGGACGAGCAGGCTCTACCAGGCGCTCTACTCGGGTGCCCCGACGGCGCTCGTGCCCGGCCTCGCGGGCTTCGCGTCTCGCACGCCGAAGGAGGTCTAGCCATGAAGCAGGTCAGCGTGGCAGACGCCATCCGCGCCATGGGCGGCGACCCCGACGAGGCGGCCGCGCCCA
>Ga0183097_10833_pt1 | contig 32824 bp, 38 predicted proteins | sample BioMet8_FD_128883 | JGI IMG/M metagenome (GOLD analysis project Ga0183097, IMG submission 128883) | Microbial communities from bioreactor (seeded with sewage sludge) at Lawrence Berkeley National Lab, California, USA - Biofuel... | ecosystem: Engineered > Bioreactor > Anaerobic > Unclassified ... | reverse complement strand
ATCACCTGACAGACATCCCCTCAATTAGATTGATATAACCTAATTATAAGAGATGCAGAGTCGAAGTGGCTCACTTTTTCGTTAGCGTTTGTGCTTTAAATGGCTCACTTATAGAATAGCATTTACATTCAAAGCTTTTTCTTCACCACGAATTGCAGCAAAAATAATTCTTTTTGATAACAATCTTTGTTTACCCTTATAATTTATTTTTTTACAATATTTTTTTCTATTCATTCGTATACGCCTCCAAAAGTTTTTTTAATTGTTTTAAAGTAGCCCCCCTACGATACGCTACAGTTCTACGAATGAGATTAAGACGTTCAGCAATCTCATGATCCGTCATTTCAAGGAAATACGCTAAAAGAACAATATCCCGGCGTTCAGCATCTAATTCTTCCAAAGCAGCTCCCAGGAGAAGATTTTTCACCAGCACATCCATGTTCAATACTCGAAAAATGTAAGCCTCTTCATACGGAGGAACGGAAAAATATTGTTGCAAACTAGGATTTTTACAAACATCCTCAAAAAAGCACTCTCTAGTCCTATTTCTGCGTAATTGCTTCTCATAATTACGAGTATGGTTTCTCAAAATTTTTTTGCAAAAACTATCAAATTGTTCTTGGCAGTTCAATGCATCAGCCTCCTTTTTGGTAAAAGAGACTCTGCCCACGCTGCCTATCTATATTAATTTTTCCTCCGCAAAGACTCCTTATATTGGTACTGTCAAATTTCTTTCGCAAAATCATGAATCCTGACGTAATCAAAATCAGTCTAGAACGCTTTCGGCATCACAACCATATAAATGCTTCATATCCATGTATTTCTTGGATCCCCATTGCGTGCTAACGACATGTCGAAGTCTGGCACAGACCAGCATCAAGGCACTTTCTCCGTCGGGGAAGGTACCAATGACACGCGTACGACGCCGAATTTCACGGTTGAGCCGTTCAATGGCATTGTTTGTTCGGATTTTCTTCCAATGTTCCTCAGGAAAGTCCATATACGTTAAGGTTTCAGCTACACCATTGAGCAATTTATCAGCAGCCTTGTTGAGTTTCATGGAGCGAAGCTTTTCAGCGACGAGCTCAGACTTCTCCAACGCAGCAGCTTTATCTTCCTGAGCATGAATTGCCTTGAGCATACGACCAACTTCCTTGCCATGTTTTCTTGGGACAACCGAGAAGATATTCCGGAAAAAGTGGACGCTGCAACGCTGATATTTGGCTTCAGGAAAGACCTCTGTCACAGAATCGCACATTGCCTGGCATTTGTCACCAACGACTAGCTGAACACCTTTTAAGCCGCGATTCCGCAGGGAAACGAGGAAGGATCTCCAGCCTTCTTTATCTTCCTTCATACCCTCAGCAGCCCCAATAACTTCACGATAACCGTCCTGGTTAACTGCAATAGCAACCAGGATAGCTACATTTTCGAATTCTCCACCCCAGCTACGCTTGAGATAGATTCCATCGATGAAGACATACGGATACTGCTCACTAGGCAAAGGGCGATTACGCCAAGCCTCAATGTGCTCATAAGCTTTCTTGTTAAGATTGCTAATGGTGCCTGGAGAAACCTTAGAGCCCCAGAGTGCTTCGGTGATATCCTCAACACGGCGTACGGATACACCAGCCAGGTACATCTCAATAAGGGCCTCCTCAACACTGCTCTCGCGGCGTCTGTAACGCTCGATGATAGCAGTCTCAAAGGGAATGCCTTTAAGTTTGGGAACTTTCAGCGTAACATCGCCGGAAGTAGTCTGGAGGTTACGCATGTAATGCCCTGAGCGATAGCCCTTACGGCGCTCTGTGCGCTCATACTTGGAAGCTTTGGTAAGTTCCTCAGCCTCCTGATCTAGCAGGCTGTTGAGCGTCTCTTCGACGCTCTGCTTTACTAAATCTTTTAATTCGGTTTTGATTACTTGCTCATTAAATTGTATAATGTTGTCAGACATGAATCTTGTCTCCTTTGTGAGTTTGGTTTGGCGACTTAATTTTAGCAAACGACAAGATTCATGTCTTTATTTAATTTGCGAAAAATATTATACCTTATCCTTATATTTGCCTTTCATATGTAACTGCTCAATAACATAGTGGATGGTACGTTGCTACCCTATGTGAGATAATAGCACTATCAAATTCAAGTTTTCCCACTTTTTCAAGTCGGTTGAAAAACTTTGAGGAGGTATGCTGTTTTTGGGTATCAAAGAAACCACACGTGAATATCGGTTGAAAAAATGGGCTGGCATCATTGCTGAGCAGCGTAAAAGCGGCTTGACCATTCGTGCCTTTTGTGCGGATCGGGATTTAAGCCAGCATGCTTTTTTCTATTGGCTCCGCCTTTTACGAAAGGAGCTTAGTGGAGAAAAACAGCTTGTACCCATGGAGAATGTTCCAGCCTTTGCCCCACTGTCTATGGCAGAATCCCCTGTTGTTGCTGCAGACAGGCTGTCCCTGCATTATGGTACATTCCAAATCGATGTGGATATGCGTACATCGCCTGAGCTTTTGCAGAGAACACTGCAGATCCTATCGCGGGTACAGCCCTTATGTTAGGAGATTTTTTATCCGCATCCCAGATTTATCTGGCCTGCGGAAAGACGGATATGCGTAAATCCATCGATGGTTTAGCAGCGCTGGTACAGCAGAAATTCAAGCTGAATCCATTTCAGCCAGCCTTGTTTTTGTTCAGCGGCCGCAAGCATGACCGCATCAAGGCCTTGTTTTGGGAAGGCGATGGTTTTGTTCTGTTGTATAAACGGTTAGAAAACGGCCGCTTTCAATGGCCGGCTGCTCCAGATGCCCTGCGGATGCTGAATCCACAGGAATTTCGCTGGCTGCTCGAAGGGCTTTCCCTTGACCAGCCCAAGGCGGTCAAAAAGATACAGGTAAAAAATTGTATGTAAAAGGCTCGGGTTCCCAGTTTTTTCTAGGAATCTAAGCCTTTTTCTGTTATACTGGGAATACATCTTTTTAAGGGGAGGATACCATGACAGATTTACGAGAAGTTGCGATGCAGAATCAGATTGACTCACTTGCTGCAGAAAATAAGAATCTGTCATCGGAGGTCCAGCGGCTGAAGGAACAGAATGCATTTTTGCGTAAGAATCTGTTTGGCCGAAAGTCCGAGAAAACCAAGGTCGTATTCGATGGGCAGATCAATCTGTTCGATGAAGCAGAACAGGAAGCAAAGAAAAGTGCCCCCGAACCGGAACTGCAGACGGTCCAGGAACATAAGCGGAAAAAGCAGACCGGGCAGCGCAGGGAAATGCTGGAGAACCTGCCGCATGAGAAGAAGGTATTCACTCTTTCCCAGGAGGAACGCAGCTGCAAACGCTGTGGTACGGAACTCGTATCCATGGGCGAACAACTTATCCGTACGGAAGTGCAATTCATTCCAGCAGAAGTTAAGGTCATCGACATCTATCAGGAAACCTTTGAATGCCGCGCCTGCCGGAAGGAACAACATTTTTCCATTGAAAAGCCTGTCCTTCCTAAACCGGTTCTGGCACATTCCATGGCTTCGGCATCCAGTATTGCCCATATCATGCTGCAGAAATACTTTTATGCAGTACCGCTCAGCCGGCAGGAAAAGGAATGGCTGACCCTTGGCGTGAAACTGAGCCGTGGCACCATGGCCAATTGGATCATCCTTGCAGCGAGAGACTGGCTGCTGCCGGTAGTAGATTCATTAAAGGACGAACTCCTGCGGGAAACCTGCCTGCACGCAGATGAGACACCTGTACAGGTACTGGGCGAAAAAGGTCGTAAGAATACCACGAAATCTTACATGTGGCTTTATACCAGCGGCAAATATGAACCGCTGCATAAGATCCGGCTTTTCGACTACCAGCCCAGTCGGAGCGGCAGCTGTGCGAAAGAATATCTGGAGGGATTCCATGGATTCCTGCATACCGATGCCTATGTTGGCTACGAAAAAGTGCAGGATGTCACGCGATGTCTTTGCTGGGCGCATGCCCGAAGGTATTTCGTGGATGCCATCGCGCCCGGAGTGGATGACCTTTCCGGCAGTCTTGCCAAAGAAGGCATCGGACAAATCAATAAACTGTTTGCCATAGAACAGGAACTGGCCGAACTTTCACCAGGAAAGCGCCAGGAGGCACGTCTGCAGCGAGAAAAACCGCTTTTGCAGGCTTTTTGGTCGTGGATTGAAACACAGAAAGGCAATGTACTGCCCAAATCCAAGCTCTGCCAGGCAATGAACTACGCTGCCGCAAACCGTAAAGGATTGGAAGGCTACCTGCAGGATGGCCGCTGCAATATCTCTAATAATTTAGCGGAAGGAAGCATCCGCCCCTTTACCATTGGACGGAAGAACTGGCTTTTCAGCGGCAGTCCCAAGGGAGCCACCGCCAGCGCAGCAATATACAGCCTTATGGAGACCTGCAAGGCAAATGAAATCGATCCATATAAATATCTGATCTATCTGTTAGAGCATTTGCCGAATGAGCCCTTCCAACGCCAGCCGGAGATATTGCAGAAATATCTGCCCTGGAGTTTGGAGATTATAAATCATTGCAAATAAAATATAGAGCGCAGCCCATATTCGTATCTTTGAGTATACAATATGGGCTGTGCTTTTTTAATACACTATGTTATTGAGCAGTTACCAATTAATCATTTCCGTTGTGATTAGAACATGATTCAACGCAAACCAATCCTGCGCTACTTTTTCCCGCAGTTTATCGTCGTTCATCATCGTTGCTTTGCGAGCTTCACATTTTTCACAGTCTAACCCGCAACAGGCAATTAATTCTTGCATTTCATTTTTTGCTGGATATATTCCAATTAACACATACAGATTGCAACAGTTCAACTGACTGCAATCTGTATGCGAAAATTCTTATGATTTAATTTTGTGCCGTGTCACGAATTTTGCTATTTCTTCTTGTATAAGCAGAAAAACCTTCGATACAAGATACCCATCTGCTGTTGCGTGATTCAAGCGGACACTTACTGGCATCACTAACCGCTCTCCCTCTCTTTGATAGCGTCCCCAGTTTACGATTGGTAAAAAATAAAGATACCCATCTGGAAGCTCAATATGGAGTGAATCATACGACAACCAGGAAATATAGGATGCATCAAACCAATTAGGATGATGTTCCATGTCCAGTCCATATCCCCTGGATGTCTTCGCTCTTGCAATGTCTGCAGCACAGCCTGCATAGAATTTTTCATAATTCTCCTGATACTCCGTATACACCGGTGTACAAGTTTCCGTGTCGTCATGAAAAATGTACTGTGTGGGGTTGATCTTATCGTATACAATTACCTGCTTTGTTTGCCATAGGTACCCCATACGATAATCTTCTCGCGAATTCAATACTTTTGCCAGCAGATACAAAAAATTGATATAAAATTTCCTACCTGTCCTTCTGGAATAACGCTCCAGTTCCGTTACATCCAAACGATGTGTCATTGAGATTGAGCACTTGCAGTCCTCGGAAAAATGACGAAACACACCCTTCCGATAATAGCTTTCCATGTCCACAATTTTAAAGTTCATTTGTTTACCCTCTTTGCTTAAAATTCATTTCTTTCCTCTATAAGCAAAGCTGGCTGTCAGCGACCATCTGTCGCTTCATACAGGTGTCGCTGTACCAGCTTTGTATGAAGCCACTGCAATACAAAGAATCATCATGATTCGTCCCTCCCTTATTTATCGACATCTGCTGCTGCCGATAAGCAGCCTTATTATTCTTGCATCTTTTTTCGTAAAACGATAGCAATAAAGTTCAAATATTTTCCTGCACCTGCCCGCATTGATTTTCGATCGCCAATAGCGTACTCATTATCCTGCCTTAACCAATCTTCCCAGACCTCATCATGACTTTCCATCTCCCGAACATCCAGCACCTCTGCCTGGCTGTGCTCCACCATTTCTCGCCAATAGCTTACATCCTGCAAATAGTCCAGCTGATCAGGTGTCCATGAAAGCAACAACTCTTGCGGAATATTTGCATGATAATCCTGCTTCATCCCAGGAATAGCTATATATACATAGCCACCCGGTTTCACAAAAGGCAGTAAATGCTGATCCAGGTATGCACTATCCCGTCCAAAATAATTATACGAGTCTGTACTTATAACACCATCAAAAAAATCCTTTTCAAAAGGGAGTGCCAGTGCATCTGCCTGGATTGGAATAGCTTGTTCCGTCGAAACCCCCATCGATGTAAAAAATTGCTGATTTTCTGACGGCTCGCTCCATAAATCAACTGCATATACAGTAAAACCATATTCCTTCGCTAGAAAAACAGAGGTCAATCCCTGCCCACTTCCCAAATCACATACTACAGCTCTCTCCGGCAGTTGATTGCCTTGTAATAACTCTTCCGCAAGTTTGACTGGATTAGGCCCCATAATTTTCTTCTGCAACTCAGGTGTATCATATTTCTGACTCAAAATATAGTTCAAATTACTTCCTCCTCGTAAACTTCTTTAAAAAAAGACAAATATGATCTTTCAACTGTTCAACAATATTATCCCCATCTGCCATGCCATCATATATACTGTACATCAAAAACATCGGTGCATAAAAATCCAATGCCATGTCCTTAGCTTTTAACCGATCAACGCCCATCCCAATAAATACATCCTCTACATAGCGCAGCGGACCAGATGCCAGATATTGCTGATAGAGCTTCCTCATCTCTTCATTACGATACTGTTCCAATGTCAGCAAGCGTCGAAAGCTCACCGCGAATTCATCTTCTGTCCAATACCTGAACTGCATTACAGAAAAGTCTACCAGTTCCTTTATTTCGACCCGCTGATATGCCTCCGGCATTACCTCACTGGGCCACTCCGGCATCGAACAAGAAGATGCGTTCTCCTGATCTAAGGTTTCCATATGGTGCAGAATGCTGTCAAAAATATCCCGCTTATTCTTATAATGTTTGTATAACGCACTTTTCGTCATTCCAAGTTGATCAGCGATCTGACTCACAGATACTGCTTCATACCCTTCTTTGGCGAAAAGCTTAACGGCTTCCCACATAATGCGCTCTTTTGTATCCATAATACCTCCTTACTATTAGTAAACGATCGTTTACTAATAGTATAGTGAACGATCGTTTACTTGTCAAGAATCTACTGTTTTTAAGTTCTTTCCATATTCCCTTCGTTTCTCTCCTTGCATAAGACTGTCCTGATTTACTCGCCTTTTCGCAAGTTCTCCAAAGCATCTTTGTTGTTTCCGACAACCATCCCCACCGTTTTACAGCACTCCAGTTGTTGACAGTCATCACAAGTTGCAAATCCTTTATCTAGCGCACATTTTCTGATTTCACACATACCAGCGCAAAAGGGCGTTTTTACCCCGTCTGCCCGACACCCCATACAATTAATCATTTCCGTCGTGATTAGAACATGATTCAGCGCCGACCAATCCTGCGCTATTTTTTCCCGCAGTTTATCGTCATTCATCATCGTTGCTTTACGAGCTTCACATTTTTCACAGTCTAACCCGCAACAGGCAATTAATTCTCGCATTTCATTTCTCCTCTAGCCGGAATATCCCCTGCCTCATAGCACGGAAAAAACCGGCTGATATGAATAGGCAGTTCCGCCGACAGCCATGCGAGCCAGGCGGCTTCGCATTCCATATCCTCTGACGCATCATTTTTCCCCGGCACAATGAGCATCGTTACCTCTACATGACATGCCTGCACCGCAGCCGCAATGGTATGCTGCACCGTGGCAAAATCGCCGGAAAGGCTTTTTCTCGATGGAATCGACTACAGCCGACGTAAGACAGCCAGAATTTGCACAGACAACACTCCCAGCACATTTTCCCGGCAATACACCATCCTGAAACAACGACACCAAAAAACTGCCGCATTTGCACAAGATGCGACAGCTTTTTACATTTTACATGCTGTAAATTTTTTTCTACGCATTCAGTCTACCCGCCATTGTCTGACTATCTCACCGGTATTGCCATTAAACAAGCGAACGATATCTTCCCCTCTGCCCTTATTCGACTCGTTGATTTTCGTCAACATGCTTTTGACATCACTGGCGGTATAATATTCGAAATTACCCGACTGACGATTAAAGGTCCGTTGTATAATGAAGTTGAACAGTTAATCAAAAAATAAAAATCCATAGTGACTTCCTGTGTTAAAATGGTTTTGCGAAACATCACAAACAAAGGAGTAATCACTATGGATCAATCCAATTTTAACACAATCGAGGGAAGTCGTAAACTGGGTCACCATCTCACGCTGGATGAGCGCGGCATGATTCAAGCTCTCCATGAGCAGGGCTATTCGCTTCGTGGCATTGCAGCTACGGTTGGTTGTGCGCACACTACCGTTTATTACGAACTACGACGTGGAACACCAGAGCGTAAAGGCAGTCGTGGCCGTATACCGAAGTATACGGCTAAGCGCGGACAGCATGTGTACAAGGAGCATCGTAAGAGTTCCAGACGCCCCTGCAAGCTTGATAACGATAACTGCGAGCCCTTCATCCAATGGATGGCTGAACATGTCCGTAAGAAGCGGTGGTCATTGGATACCTGTGTTGGCCATGCCAGACTGCAAAACTTGTTTCAGCCTGCGCAGATTCCCTGTACCAAAACGCTCTACAATATGCTTTGGGCTGGCAAGCTGCCGCTTTCTCTTTTTGATGTTCCGCAGGCACTGGGGCGTAAGCGGCACCGAAAATGGAATCGCAAGAACAAGCGTATGAAAGGCCGTAGCATTGAAGAACGCCCAGCTATTGTCAGCAAAGGAACCGAAATCGGTCATTGGGAAATCGATACGGTTGTTGGCCAGCGAGAAGGCCGCGAGGCCGTTGCCTTTACCGCTGTGGAAAAGGTAACGCGCAACTACATAGCCATTCGTATCTCAGGACGTACCAGTGCTGGTGTTGAGGATGCGATGAATAAACTGCAGGACCTATACGGCAAAGAGCGTTTCAGTCAGGTATTCAAGACGATGACCGCCGACAATGGCCCGGAATTCGAGACACTGTCCAAGTTTGAGAGACTTGGCACCTCCATCTATTTCACGCATCCGTACAGCTCATGGGAACGTCCTCAAAACGAGCGTCATAATGGACTGCTGAGGGATTTCATCCCGAAGGGTACATCAATAGAGCCATTCAGCGATGAAGATGTCTTGACCATGGCCGATACGCTGAACCAGCGTCCACGTCGCATTCTTGGCTACCATACACCAACGGAACTATTCGACCGTTTTCTCGATGAAGTTTATGCTATTGATAATGTTTCTTGATTATATTGGTGTTCAATTTGCACTTGCAATTTACCAGCAAAATAAATGCAAAGCTGGGAAATAATTTTATTCCAATCACGGTTGCGGCCACTCCACTTCTTGGTAATATCTATGGTCGCCAGATAGAGCAGCTTAAACAGCGAATCATCCGTAGGGAAAATCGTCCGGCTCTTAGAAACTTTCCGCAGCTGGCGATTGAAATTTTCAATCTGGTTCGTCGTATAAATCATCTTCCTCATTTCCAAGGGGTATTTGAAATAAGTGGATAGCTGCGGCCAGTTATTCCGCCAGGACTGAACGGAAGAGGGATATTTATCGCTCCATTTTTCTTCCAAGGCGTCCAGAGCCACTTCCGCTTGTTCAAGGGTAGGTGCCTGGTAAATTCCCTTCAGATCTTGGATAAATGCTTTCATGTCCTTATAATAGACGAATTTAGTCGTATACCGAATCTGGTGGACTATGCAGCGTTGTACTTCTGCCGCAGGATAAACTGCGCCAATGGCATCGACAAATCCGGTCAAACCGTCAACAGAGGCAATAAAGATATCTTCCGTTCCTCGGTTCCTGATTTCGTTCAGGACGCCGACCCAGTATTTTGCACTTTCATTGCCGCCAATCCAAAGTCCAAGGACCTCACGGTAACCATCCAGACGAGTTCCAATGGCAACATAGACGGCTTTCTTTACAATCTGAGCATCCTGTCTAACATGAAAATGGACAGCATCCATGAAGACAATAGCGTATTTCTTGGCCAGCGGTCTGTTCTGCCATTCTTTAGCAATCGGGAGAATACGGTCTGTCATGCGGGAAATCATTTCAGCAGAAGCATCTACGCCATAGATTTCTTTTAGGTGTGCAGTGATATCCCTGGTGGTCATCCCTTTGGCATACATGGACAGTACTTGGTCCTCGATATTAGAAACGTCCGTCTGATTCTTCTTCACAGCCTGCGGCTGGAACTCACCTTTCCGGTCACGAGGAATGTCGAGAGGAATATTACCCATTGTAGACGTCACGGTTTTTTTGCTATAACCGTTCCGGCTGTCATCCGTATCCTTGTTTTTATAATCGTACTTGGAGTAACCCAGATGCTCATCCATCTCAGCTTCCAGCAAGGTTTGCAACGTATCCCCGAAGAGATCTTTGAGCATGTTCTGAACATCCTGCGCACCTTCCGGCTGATATGCACTCAGCAGTTTCTGGAGAAAATCCTTACGTTCTGGGGAAAGTTTTCTTTGTCTGGCCATAATAAAACCTCCTAAATTAATATTTATTCTAACATTAATCCAGGAGGAATAGCTCATTCATCTATTCTATTTACACATAATTTGTTACAGTCTCCGATCTTCCGGTCAGAAGGCCGCACCAGGCGGCTTACAGCACGCATGAGATGAACCCAGCAACTCTGGTGCTTGGCACGCGGAAACTCATTCTGTACTGCGTCTGGGAGACCAACAAGGCCATCCGAGACGAAGAGCAGTACCTGTTCCAGCCCCCGCATTTTCAAGCTCTTTAGCATATCGGCGTAGTTCAGCGCTGACTCAGAAGGCAGAATGGCATAGTCAAGAATTTCCTTGTATCCTTCCGGCGTAATGCCGAGCAGGACATGGATAGACTCCTTGGCTACACTGTCGCGACGGAGATTGACATACATTGCATCACAAAAGATAACGGCATATCGCTTGGCAACTGGTCGTTTATGAAACTGTTCAACCTGATCCGACACATCAGCTGCAATCTTGGATATGGTAGCTGGCGTGTAGCAATGGCCATACATCTGCTCGATAAGTTCTGCGATTTGACGCGTCGTGACACCGCGTTGGTACAGTTGAATGATTGTAGTCTCCAACGAATCGACACGTTGTTTTCGCGTCGGCAATAATGGCGATTGAAATTCGCCATTGCGGTCGCGCGGCACATCCACCGTGATTTTGCCATACGAAGTCACGATGGTGCGCTGATATGAACCGTTGCGGCTGTTGCCTGTATTCCACCCGGCGGAACTGTGCTTCTCGTAGCCGAGAAATCCTGCTAGTTCAGCTTTGAGGACGGCATTGACACCTTCTTCGATTTTGCTGCGAAGGAATTCATTGGCGGCAGCACCGCCTTGGAGTAGAGATGTGAGAAGTTCTGTGGTAAGATAAGACATAAAGGAACCTTCTTTCTTTGTGTTTTGTTTGGTCACTTAACACTATAAAGAAAAGTGGTTCCTTTTTCTATCCCCACTTGAGTTTACACAAATGATTTTACACTATCTACTTTTGTGCGGCTGGCTGATTACTTTGGCGTGTCTTTGGATTATTTGATTGGGGGCAATAAAACAGAGGATGCTGAGGTTATGGCGCTGTACAAGAAATTCGATCGGATTGCGGTAGGTGATCGGTATATTGTTCAGCGAGTTTTAGATGCTATATTGGCGCATCCGGGAAAGAGCCAAAATAACGTACCTAAAAATGCGTCTATATAATAAGGAAAGAAAAAATCATCCAGCCAAAAGAATCTTTGATTGGATGATTTTTTTATTATTATAGGGTTGACAAGGTAAAGCGTGTCTGTTATTATAATATATGTTGTTAAGCGGCAGTTCGATATGTTGCTTTTCGCATAATCAGTGATATGGGAAGATGTTGCACATTTGGCTTTGCTCCGTCTGCCCCTGCCATTGATTTTAAGTGTCAGTATTTATATAGAAGGCGGTTCCGTTTTGCGGTTCGCGTTTTGGTAAGCATGGAGTGGTACTCAAGTGGCTCAAGAGGACGGTTTGCTAAATCGTTAGGGGGGTAACCCCGCGGAGGTTCGAATCCTCTCCACTCCGCCATTTTGTTTTTTAGCTCTGGTTGAGTCCAGAGTTTTTTTTGCGTGTAAAGGAGTAGAAAAATGCATGATGTTCTGGAGCGGCTTTTCAAGCTGCAGGAAAAGAATACTTCTGTCAAAACAGAAATTCTTGCGGGGGTAACGACCTTCATAGCATTGGCCTACATTCTGTTCATTAATCCGAATATTCTGGCGGATGCGGGAATACCAAAGGAAGCTGCCAGTGCAGCTACGATTTGGATTGCCGCTCTATCCAGTATGGCTATGGGGATTTTTGCGAATTATCCGGTTGCCATGGCACCCAGCATGGGTTTGAATGCCTTTTTTGCTTACTATGTGGTGGGGGTGCTGCATCTTTCCTGGCAGATAGCCTTAGGAGCCGTGTTTTTTTCGGGATTGTTATTCCTGATGCTGACCATGGGGGGAATCCGCCAGGCCATCATCAATTCGGTTCCGGCAAGCCTGCGGGACGCAATCAGCATAGGGATAGGGCTCTTCATTGCGTTCATCGGTTTAAAGGGGATGGGCGTAATCATTGCTGATCCGGAGACATATATCGCCCTTGGACATGTGATGGAACCAACAACGCTGCTGGCTCTTTTTGGTTTCTTTCTTACGGCTGCTCTGATGGTCCGGGGAATCCGGGGGGCTATTCTTTTAGGTATTATTGCAACAACTTTGCTGAGTATGCTGACAGGTTATTCTCCGCTTCCCCATGGAATTCAGGATATCATGAGTTTCCAGCTTCCCAGCATGGGGGAGACGTTTCTTCAGATGGATATTATCGGGGCCTGGAATTATGGGATTCTTTCCATTATATTTACCTTCACGGTGGTGGAACTGTTCAATAATATGGGGACTCTCATCGGGCTGACCTCAAAGGCTGGACTGATTCATGCAAATGGTGAGATAGAAAATATTGATAAAGCTCTGACTGTAGATGCGCTGGGAACTATTTTCAGCGCTGTTTTTGGAACCTCAGCGGCTTCTTCCTATTTGGAAAGCGCAGCTGGAATTGCGGCTGGAGGAAAAACAGGTCTGATGGCAGTGACCGTAGGCGTGCTGTTTCTTGTGGCGCTTTTCTTTGCCCCGCTGATTGGCCTGGTTCCGGGAATGGCTACGGCACCAGCATTGGTGATCGTTGGCGGTATTATGATGGAGGATATTATCCGTATTGATTTTTCTGATCTGACAGAGGGGCTGCCAGCTTTTTTTACTATTATAATGATGCCCTTGACCTCCAGTATCGCCAACGGTTTTGCTTTTGGCTTTATCAGCTATGCACTTATGAAGTCGGCGGCTGGACGGGCCCGGGAAGTGGATAAGATCATGTGGTGCGTGAGCCTGGCCTTTTTAGTCAATCTGGTGCTGCGCGCCTGAAAGAAAGAAGATTTTTTTGTACAGTCTTTTGTGAGTAGACATAAAATGCCTATTGACACTGAATTTATTTCCTGTTATTCTGTTAAAGTATTCATACGAAGGGCGTATTGGTACGGAGTTTCATCCGCGCGGATGCGCTTTTTATTCTTGTATAAGCCTGCTGATGGGAGCAGGCGTTTCTACAGGCAACCGTAAATTGTCACAGGCTACAAGAAAAGAAAGAGATATTTTGCTGACATTTTGTCATGGAGAAGTCTCCTCATTTTCTTATCTGTGCTGCGGTGCATTTAAATTTGAGGAGGCTTTATTTTTTATGAATGCAGAAGCAAGTCAGAATCAAAATCTTATGGAAAGGATATTCAAGATCCGGGAAAAGAACACTTCGGTACGGACGGAAATCATCGCTGGCATGACAACCTTCATCGCCCTGGCCTATATTATGTTCGTTAATCCGAATATCCTTGCTGAAGCAGGAATCCCGAAAGAGGCGGCCATTGCCTCTACTATCTGGATTGCCGCACTGTCCACCATGGTCATGGGAATTTTTGCGAATTATCCGGTTGCGCTGGCCCCGGGCATGGGCCTGAATGCATTCTTCACCTACTACGTTGTCGGCGTACTGCATCTTTCCTGGCAGGTAGCCCTGGGTGCAGTATTCTTCTCCGGTGTTTTATTCCTCATCCTTACCATTGGCGGTATCCGCCAGGCAATCATCAATTCAGTCCCCGCGAATCTGAAGGCGGCTATCGGAGTCGGTATCGGCCTGTTCATCGCTTTCATTGGTTTAAAGGGAACTGGGCTGATCATCGCGGATAAGGCTACCTTTATCACGCTGGGACACGTAACGACGCCGACCACCATGATGGCACTGTTCGGTTTGCTGCTTACCGGTGCGCTGATGGCGCGCAGTGTCAAGGGGGCCATTCTTATCGGCATCATCGTGACGACGCTGGTGAGCATGTGCCTGGGACTTTCTCCGGTGCCGCACAGCATAGGGGATGTCATGAGCCTGAGCCTGCCCAGCATGAACCAGACCTTTGGTCAGCTGGATATCATGGGTGCCTGGAATTACGGTATTTTTTCTATCATTTTCACTTTTACAGTTGTTGAACTTTTTGATAATATGGGAACCTTGATCGGCCTTACATCCAAAGCAAATCTGGTAAAGGAAAACGGTGAGATCGAGAATCTGGATAAAGCATTGACTACGGACGCGGTGGGAACTATCTGCAGTGCCATCTTTGGTACTTCTACAGTAACCTCTTATATCGAGAGCGCTGCTGGTATTGCCGCTGGCGGTAAAACCGGTCTCACGGCAGTGACGGTAGCTGTCCTGTTCCTTATCTCCCTGTTCTTTGCACCGCTCATCGGATTGGTTCCGGGCTTTGCAACGGCACCGGCACTGGTGCTGGTTGGTGCCCTTATGATGACCAGCGTGAATCAGGTGCATTTTGCTGATTTCACCGATGGCCTGCCGGCATTCCTGACAATCATCATGATGCCGCTGACTTCCAGCATCGCTAATGGTTTTGCTTTTGGTTTCGTGAGCTATGTGTTCATGAAGGCTGTAGGCGGCAAGGCAAAGGAAGTCAACTGGATCATGTGGCTGGTCAGCGTGGCCTTCCTTATCAATCTGGTCATGCGTTCCTAAAATATACTGGGTGCTTTGATTGACAAAGAGCACCGGGTGTGGTATCATTTTATGATGTAAACGCATAAAGATGTGTTTATGATATGAACGCTGTCCAAGGGGCGGCAGTTCATCCCCAACCGCACGGTGAGGTGTGAAACAGATTGATCTGTACCGTAATCGGCGAGTAATTTTGCAGGGAGGTGTTTAAATGTACGCAATTATCAAGACAGGTGGAAAGCAGTATCGCGTTGCTGAGGGTGACGTGGTTATGGTTGAGAAGCTGGCTGCCAATGAAGGTGAAGCTGTAACGTTCGATCAGGTTCTTACGGTTGTTAAGGACGATGAGGTCGTTGTCGGCAAGCCGCTCGTTGAAGGTGCCAAGGTAACAGCTAAGGTTGAAGCTCAGGGCAAGGATAAGAAGATCCTCGTATTCAAGTACAAGGCTAAGTCCAATTATCGTCGTCGTCAGGGTCATCGTCAGCCGTTCACTAAGGTTGTTATCGAAAAGATCGAAGCTTAATGATTAAGATAGAGATTTTTCGGACATCAGCTGGGAGAATTTCGGGCTATACAATCCGTGGACATCATGGAGAGCGTGGTACGGACATTGTCTGTGCCGGGGTTTCTTCCCTGGGGCAGGCCGCTCTTTTGGGCATAGGACGGCATTTGCATCGCGAAGTGGAATATGAAGTAGCGAGCGGTGACCTGCGTATGAAGCTCAAGGGTGTTCCTGATGACCTCACAGAAGCAATTTTAGAAACGATGGTCTTAGGATTAGCGGAGATTGCGAAGCTATATCCCAAGGCTGTTCATATCTCAGAAATACAGGAGGTGGAATCCTAATGTTTAATTTCGATTTACAGCTGTTCGCCCATAAAAAGGCACTGGGCAGCACGCGCAACGGGCGCGATAGTGAATCCAAGCGCCTTGGTGTCAAGGAGCATGCTGGTACGGTTGTAACAGCAGGCAGCATCCTCGTTCGCCAGAGAGGAACGCATTTCCATCCGGGCCACAATGTTGGCATCGGCAAGGATGATACGTTATTCGCTAAGGTTTCTGGAAAGGTTGCGTTTGAACGCAAGGGACGTTTCAACAGACAGATTAGCGTATACACTGTAGAAGAAGCTATGTAATGTGATGAACGAATACCTGCGCCTGTAAAGACGCAGGTATTGTTGTATTCAGCGCTGTGATGTATAAAAAGCTGGCATTGAATTCCAATACCAGCTTTTTATGCATCACAAAAGGCAAGTGGAGGTTAGTATGCAATTTATAGATAGAACAACGGTCAAGGTCATTGCCGGCAATGGCGGCAACGGAAAGTCCGCATTCCGGCGGGAAAAATTCGTTCCTAACGGGGGCCCTTCCGGCGGCGATGGCGGTCGGGGCGCTGACATTATTTTTGTCGTGGACAATAATATGAATACCCTGCTGGATTTTCGCTATCATCGGAAGTTTCAGGGAAAACACGGTGAAAATGGGGACATAAAGAATCAGTATGGCCATAATGCACCGCCCTGCTACGTAAAGGTGCCCCAGGGAACCCTGGTCAAGGATGCCAATACCGATGAAGTGCTGGCAGATCTCACAGAGGTGGGCCAGGAGGAGGTTATCGCGAAGGGCGGCCGGGGCGGCCGGGGCAATGCCAAGTTTGCCAACAGCGCCAATCGTGCGCCTACCTTCGCAGAATTTGGCGAGCCCGGGGAGAGCCGGGATCTGGTGCTGGAGTTGAAGCTGCTGGCCGATGTGGGTCTGGTGGGCTATCCCAGCGTGGGAAAATCAAGCCTGGTAGCCAGTGTATCCGCAGCTCGGCCGGAGATCGCCGAATATCATTTCACCACCATTACACCGGTTCTCGGTGTGGTGAGTGTAGGGGATGAAAAAAGCTTTGTAATGGCGGATATTCCGGGGCTCATTGATGGTGCCGCGGAGGGCGTGGGCTTAGGCCATGATTTCCTGCGCCATGTGGAGCGCACCAAGGTCATCATCCATATTGTGGATGCTTCTGGCATTGAAGGCCGGGACCCGGTGGAGGATTATTATAAAATCAATCGGGAGCTGAAGCTATACAGCGAAAAGATTGCCCGTCGTCCGCAGATTCTGGCAGCCAATAAGATGGACCTTCCCGGTGCGGAGGAAAATTACAAGCGGCTGGAGGAACTGGCGGCTAAGGAGCATATCCCTATTTTTGCTATTTCGGCTGCAACGAAGCAGGGGCTCAAGGAGCTTATCGATTACACAGCCAAGGCGTTGGACGAATACGTGGAAGAGCCTGAGGAAGAAGAGGGCGTAAAGGTTTATGATGCCAAGGATGAGGATAAGGATGTGGTGAAGATCACCCGGAATGACAGCGGTGATTTCATTGTATCCAGCAAGGCCCTGGATAAACTGGTGGCCATGACAAACTTCGGCAATGATGAGGCTGTGCGCCGTTTCCAGTATATCTGGCGCATCAAGGGCATTGATCAGAAGCTGCGGGAGCGCGGCATCAAAGAAGGAATGACCGTCCATATCGGTGAGATGGAATTTGAGTATAGAGAATAAACAGGAGGAAATGATTTGATTCGAAAAACACTTACAGGAAAGCAGAAGAGCTTCCTGCGTTCGCTGGGCATGAAGGAAAGCCCGGTTGTAAATATTGGCAAAGAAGGGCTGACGCCGGCTGTTGTTGCTTCGGCACGGGATGTAATCAAAAAGCGGGAGCTCATCAAGGTACGGGTGCTGCAGAACTGCCTGGAGGAGCCGAAGGACGTGATCGCTACGCTGGCGGAACGTTCCGATGCGGACCTGGTCCAGGTCATCGGCCGCAACGGACTGCTGTACAAGAAGAATTTTGATAAGCCGAAAATAGAGCTGCCTTAAGAAAAGGGAGTCGGGTAAATGGATATACGGGCTGGTTTGAAGGATGCAAGGCGCATCGTGGTGAAGGTGGGGACAAGTACCCTGACCTATGCCAATGGAAAATTGAATCTTTATCGCATTGAAACACTGGTGCGGGAACTGGCGGATCTGGCGAATCAGGGCCACGAGCTGCTGCTGGTGACCTCCGGGGCGGTGGCGGCCGGCATGGATCGCATGGGACTTACCAAGCGCCCCGGCGCCATTCCGGAAAAACAGGCGCTGGCCGCTGTGGGGCAGGGCATCCTCATGCATATCTATGAAAAGCTGTTTGCGGAATACGGGCAGACAACAGCGCAGGTATTGCTTACAAAAGAGAATTCCGTGCGCCATAACCAGTACACGAATTCCCGGAATGCCTTGCTGACCCTGCTGCATATGGGCATCATCCCCATTGTCAATGAGAATGATGCCATCGCTGTGGATGAATTGAAAATCGGCGATAATGATACGCTGTCGGCGACGGTGGCTACCCTGGTGGATGCGGATGTGCTGGTCATCCTGTCGGATATTGAAGGGCTTTATTCCGCCAATCCCCAACAGGATAAAAATGCTCGGCTTTTAGCGGAGATACCGGAGATTACCCCGGAAATCGAACGCATTGCCGGCGGTGCCGGCTCCCAGCTGGGTACTGGCGGCATGCACACTAAGATCGAAGCGGCAAAGATTGCTGTCAATGCAGGGGTCACCATGCTCATTGCTGCAGGCACACAGCCGGGTATCCTGCGGGATATCCTGGCGGGCAAGCCGCGGGGCACGATTTTTCCGGCCAGGGAGTCTCATTTAAAGGTGCGAAAAAGCTGGCTGGCCTTTGGCCGGCGTATTGATGGTGACATTGTGGTGGATGCCGGTTGTGAACGGGCGATGCTGGAGGATGGCTCCAGCCTGCTGGCCGCGGGCATTACCGCGGTAGAGGGGCAGTTCCGGGCAGGGGATACCGTACGGGTACTGTCCCTGGCCGGGCGGGAGATTGCCCGGGGCATCGTGAATTATGATACGGCTTCTCTGGAGAAGATCCTTGGTCATCAAACGGGAGACTTTTCCAGGCTTTTATCGGGGGAGATCCATGAAGAGGTCATCCACCGGGATAATATGGTATTGATGGTTTGAATTCGGGAGGGATTGGCATGGATTTGGAAGAACTGATGCAGCAGAAAGCCGCGGCCGCAAAGCAGGCGGCTTATAAGATGGCTTTGGTATCGACGGTGGTGAAGAATCAGGCCCTGGCGGCTATGGCCGATGTGCTGGAAAAACGGTCATCGCTGATTTTGCAGGCCAATGCAGAGGATTTGACGGAAGCCCGGGAAAAGGGCATGAAGCGTTCCTATCTGGACCGGCTCATGCTGGATGAGAACCGCATCAGCCAGATGGCGGAAGGACTGCGGCAGATTGCGGCTCTGCCGGATCCCATCGGCGAGGGCAATTATTCCACCATTCGGCCCAATGGGCTGGAAATCCGCCGGGTGCAGGTGCCCCTGGGGGTCATCGGCATCGTATATGAGGCTCGTCCCAATGTTACGGCGGATGCGGCGGGTCTTTGCCTGAAGTCTGGCAATGCGGTGCTGCTGCGCGGGGGATCGGAAGCAATCCGCTCCAATCAGGCCATATTCTCCCTTTTGGCTGAGGCGGCTTATCACAGCGGAATTCCGGAAGGAAGCCTGCAATTCGTGGAGACGACAGACCGGAAGGCTGTAGATATCATGCTGCATCTGAATCGCTATCTGGACGTGATCATTCCCCGGGGCGGGGCCGGTCTTATCCGCCGGGTGGTGGAATCCAGTTCTGTTCCAGTCATTGAAACGGGCTCGGGAATCTGCCATACCTTTGTGGATGAAACGGCTGATTTTGCCATGGCGCTGAAGATTGCAGTCAATGCCAAGACATCCCGGCCATCGGTATGCAATGCAATGGAAACCCTGCTGGTCCATGAGGCGATTGCGCCAGAATTCCTTCCCCGGCTGCAGGCCGCAATGGAGGAAAAGAAGGTGGAGCTTCGGGGCTGCGCGCAGGCTCGCCAGATCTGCCCTTCCATGAAGGAGGCCACCGAGGAGGACTGGGCCACCGAATATGGTGATCTCATCCTGTCCATCAAGGTAGTCCGGGATCTGGAGGAGGCAATTGACCATATCAATCGGTACAATACAGGGCATTCAGAGACCATTGTTACAGAAAATCTGGCGAATGCCCATAAATTCCAGCGGGCTGTGGACGCGGCAGCAGTGTATGTCAATGCCTCTACCCGTTTCACCGACGGTTTTGAATTTGGCTTCGGAGCGGAGATCGGCATCAGCACCCAAAAGCTGCACGCTCGCGGTCCTATGGGCCTGCAGGCGCTGACTGGCATGAAGTATCTGATTTACGGGGAAGGCCAGATCCGCTGATGAGCAGCTTTAAGGGCTATTGGTCTGCCCTGCGGCAATATCTGGCTACGCCCAAGGGGCACCATGACTTTTTTGACGATCTCAAGGCTGTGGGGTGGATCGCTGCCGCCGTGATAGCTGTGTGGCTTTTGCTGCGGTGGTTTTCAATTCTTTTTTAAGGAAGGGATAGCTTTGGAAGAGGTGAGGAAAAGAATCGGCATCATGGGGGGAACCTTTGATCCCATTCACCTGGGGCATCTGATGACTGCCGAGGCCGTACGCGACAGCTACGGACTGGACAAGGTGCTGTTCATTCCTGCGGCACAGCCGCCGCATAAGCAGCAGCAGCAAGTGACGCCGGCGATGCACCGCTATATGATGACCGTGCTGGCTACGGCTGATAATCCGCATTTTATGGTATCTTCACTGGAGATGCATCGGCCGGGTCCCTCCTATTCCATTGATACGGTGCAGGAGCTTATGGAGCGCTTTGGCCGCTCTACCGAGTTCTTCTTCATTGCCGGTGCGGATGCCATTCAGGAGCTGCCCAGCTGGAAGCGGATCGGCGAGCTGCTGGAAATCTGTCATTTCATCGCGGCTACTCGTCCTGGCTGCATGCCGGATTTTGAGCATTTGAAGGCCTGTCTGGGGGAGCAGGGGGAGGAGCATATCCATCGGCTCATTACCCCTGCGCTGGAAATATCCTCCACGGATATCCGCGGGCGGATAAAAAACGGGCGCTCCATTAAATATATTGTGCCGGCAGCTGTGGAGCAGTATATTTATAAAGAAGGCTTATATAGATAAAGAGGTAATGGTCCATGATTTTTGAGGATATGAAAAAAGAACTGGCCCAGCGGTTGAAGCCCAGCCGGTATGAACATTCCCTGGGGGTGGCAGAGACGGCTGTTTTTTTGGCCCGGCGATTTGACGTCCCTTTGGAGCAGGCCCGGGTTGCCGGACTCTTGCATGATTGTGCCCGGGAGTTTCCCAATGACAGGATGCTGGCGGAGGCCCGTCAGCGTAATATTCCCTATGGGGCGGTGGAACAGGCAATGCCGCTGCTTCTGCACGCTGCTATAGGGGCCCGGCGCATCGGGGAATGCTATGGCGTTGATGATCCGGCGATTTCTCAGGCCATCAGCCGTCATACCGTAGGGGGAAGCCATATGACCTCCCTGGACAAAATCATTTATTTTGCGGATATGATCGAGCCTCATCGGGACTATTCAGGCGTGGAGGAGCTGCGCCGGCTGTCCAGGGAGGTATCCCTGGATGAAATGGTCCTGGCAGGGCTCAGCCGGTCTATTGCTTTTGTCCTGAGGAAGCAGCATCTGATTCATCCGGATACGGTGCTGGCCCGCAATGAGATTCTTTTACAGGGTCAGAGACAATGATCAATCAGACGCGGGAAAATATCAAACGCAAAAGAATACTCAAAAAGCGGCGCCGGCGGTTGAAGCTTTTTCGTCTGCTGGTTTTTTTGCTGCTGGCCAGTATTGTCGGTACGGTATTGGCCTGGGTGGGCTTCCATATCTATATCTGGGGGCGGCAGACCTATGATACCTATTCGGCACTGTACCAGGGCTATGAACAGCGCCAGGCCCTGAAAAAAAGCACTCTGGATCCCCGGTTCGATGACTATACCAACGTACTGCTCATGGGAGTGGATGATGGTGAGTCCGGCGGCCTGGGCCAGCGGGCGGATACCCTGCTGCTCATGAGCTTCAATAATGCGGATGGACATCTGCGTTTTATTTCTATTCCCCGGGATACGCTGACTGAGATCCCCGGCCGTAAGGAACCCGAGCGCATCAATGCGGCCTATTCCTATGGGGGACCGGCTCTGACCATGCAGGCAGCAGCCAGGGTTCTGGGGGTTTCCATCCATCAGTACGTGGCGTTGGATACCAGAGCACTGGCGGAGATCGTGGACGTGCTGGGCGGTATGGATGTCTACGTGGAACGGGATATGGACTATGAAGATCCGGAGGCGGCGCTGTCCATCCATATCCTCAAGGGCTATCAGCACATGGACGGTGACACGGCGCAGAAATATCTGCGGTACCGGGGCGATGAGCTGGGGGATATCGGACGGGTGCAGCGGCAGCAGCATTTTGTGAAGGCCTTTTACGAACGGCTGCTGCAGCCGGATACGGTAACAAAGCTGCCTGCTCTGGTGGAGATTTTTCAAAGACGTATCACCACCAGCGCGGAACTGTTCGACACGGCGCATCTTACGATGCTGCTGCGCAAGCTCAGTACCGAGACGCCGCAGGTGATTATGCTGCCTGGCGAGGAATCGCCTGCGGACCCGTCCCTGTGGCTGCCGAATCAGGAAAAAATCGCTGACAAGATAAATGAACTTTTTCCCTTGCCAGCAGATGAGGATAAATGAAAGCACACGAAGGAGGAATGAGGTTTGTTCAAGACTTCAGAGGAATTGAGCCTGGCTGTTGCCAAGGCTGCAAGCAATAAGAAAGCACGGGATATTGTGCGCATGGATATGCAGAAGCTTACACCCACGACGGATTATCTGGTGATATGCTCCGCTGGAAGCGCTACTCAGGCCCGGGCCATTGCAGATAATATCGAAGAGGAACTGGCTGAGGCCGGGCAGGCTTTTCTGCATAAGGAAGGCTATCGGGAAGGGGAATGGATCCTGCTTGATTACGGTGACTGCGTAGCCCATATTTTCCAGCAGGAGAGCCGTGAATTCTACGCGCTGGAACGGCTTTGGGGCGATGCTGAGCTTACACCCTATGAGGATTAAGCCATGATGGATAAACAGAAAGATACAGAGCGCAGTGTGCGCAAGTATGGACCCAGCACCGTTGCGGTGTTAAAGGTGGCCCGACTGGGCGAAATGGGCGCATTCCTGGATGCGGAGACGGGAAATACCTCCGATGATATCCTGCTGCATAAGACGCAGCAGACAGCTCCCGTGGCTGTGGGCGATGAAGTCAAGGTATTCCTGTATCTGGACCCTAAGCATCGCTTGACGGCCAGCATGCGGGTTCCTCAGATGAAGGAAGGACAGATTGCCCGGTTGAAGGTCATCAACGTGAGCAAGGATGGAGCCTTCCTGGATGTAGGCGCGGAGCGCGGCATCTTTATGCCCTACGCGGGCATGCGGGGACGGCTGCAGATTGGTGAAGTGGTATGGGCCAAGCTTTATACGGATAAGTCCGGCCGCCTGGCAGTGACCATGGAGGTCGAGGACGAAATGCGCCGGGCATCCAAGCCGGCAGAAGGCATCAAGGTAGGCGATATGATCCGCGGGGCTATTTATAACTATACGGACAGCGGAGCCTTTTTGTTTTCGGATCAGCGCCATATCGTATTCATCGATAACAAGGAAATGGCATTGAAGCCGCGGGTCGGTGAGATCGTTGAAGCCCGGGTGACCTATATCCGTGAGGATGGGCGGCTGAATGCATCCCTGCGGGAAATCAAGGAGAAGGCGCTGGTCAGCGATGCGGATAAGATTCTGGTACTGCTGCAGTCCCGCAATGGGAAAATGCCCTACAGCGATAAAACCTCCCCGGAGGTTATCCGGGATAAATTCCAAATCAGCAAGGCAGCCTTCAAACGCGCCTTGGGACATCTGATGAAGGATGGCATTATTGAAGAAAAAGATGGCTGGACCTATCTGAAATAGAACTTTTTCTGCTAAAGAAGAAGGATTTACATTTATCGGCAACGAATATCTCTATAATGAATATTTGGTGAATATCTTTTAGAGATTTCCTGCTGGTTTGGCGGGGACGTTATAAAATGGGGGCGATTGAATGGCAGAAGTAGTTGGAGATAAAAAAGGAATTCTGTTGGAAACTGGTACGAATGAGTTTGAAATCGTTGAGTTCAGTATCGGTACGGTAAATTATGGCATCAACGTGGCAAAAGTGCGTGAGGTCATTACCAGTGCGGATTTTCCTGTGACCAGAATGCCGCAGGCACATCCGTATATCGATGGATTGTTTACCCTGCGCGGGCGGTCCATGCCTTTGGTGAATCTGCCCCGCTGCCTGAATGTGGACAGCATGGAGAAGCCGAAGAACATCATCGTAACGGAGATCAATAATTATAATATTGGTTTCCTGGTGGATAATGTATCGCGCATCCATCGTATTTCCTGGAAGGATATGGAGACTGCTCCTGAGGTCGGGGATCAGTCCCGGGTGGTTGGTATCATCAAGATGCAGGACCGTATTGTCCTGCTGCTGGATTTTGAGTCTATTATCGCGGAAATCAATCCGGAGATCAATGCCAAGCTCACCACCATCGAAGATGCGGAAATCGAGACAAAAGCAAAACGGTCGAGTATGCATGTGGTTGTGGCTGAGGATTCTTCTATGCTGCGGGAACTGCTGGTTACTACGCTGCATGAGTCCGGCTACCGGTTTGTCCGGGATTTCAACAACGGTAAATTTGCCTGGGAATATCTGGAGACTTTGGCGGCCAAAGAAGGCCCCATTGAGGACCAGGTGCGTATTGTGGTCACTGATATCGAGATGCCGCAGATGGATGGACATCGTCTGCTGAAGCTCATTCGCGAGGACGAGCGTTTGAAGGGTGTACCGGTTGTATTGTTCTCCTCGCTGATCAGTGAAGAGATGAAGATTAAAGGTACGGAGCTGGGGGCCAGCGGACAGATTTCCAAGCCGGAGATCAATCAGCTCATCAGTCTGCTGGATACGTTGATTTTCAAATCTTGAATTTAGGGGCCATTTGATATGGTCTGGAAAAAGCTGCAGTGGTCTGGGAAAGGCTGGTGCAGCTTTTTTATCCATATAAGGAGGCGTTTATTTTATGGAGGACTTAGAGCTTATTTCCTTTCAGATCATTTCCAATGTGGGGGCGGCAAGAAGCTCCTATATATCCGCTATCCAGGCGGCTAAGGCGGGGAATTTTTCCAAGGCTGAACGCCTGGTCGCCGAGGGGGAGGAGAGTTTCCTAGCGGGGCACAATGCCCATATGAAGCTTTTGGAGCGGGATCCCTCGGAGAGCATGGGACTGCTGGTCATGCATGCAGAGGATCAGCTCATGAGCGCAGAGGGCTTTAAGCTCATTGCCCAGGAATTCATTGACGTCTATAAGGCAATGCCTGAAAAATAACCGCGTCGCAATGTAAAACGTAAGAACGTGCAACAAAAAAGCACACCGAAAGGTGTGCTTGATTTTTATGGTGGCGGCACAGAGATTTGAACTCCGGACACTGCGGGTATGAACCGCATGCTCTAGCCAACTGAGCTATGCCGCCGGTATGGTGGGCAGGGATGGATTCGAACCATCGTAATCCGAAGATGACAGATTTACAGTCTGTTCCCTTTAACCACTCGGGCACCTACCCATAGCGCAAGGCGCGCTAAGAACAATACCTATTATACAGATATTCCCTGTTGCTGTCAACAGGGAAATTTTCATTCCGAGGGCGGGATCTCATGGGATTTTTTGCGGGCCAGACGCCGTTTTTTTACCCGGGTGATGTGCAGGACCTGCAAACGATCCTGGTGGATATCCTCGATGATAAGCTTGCAGATACCGATGCAGGGAACAGCCAGGAACATGCCGGCTGCATTCAGCAGTTCACCGCCCAGGATGATCCCCAGAATAATGGCCACCGGGTGCAGGTTCAGGGATTTGCCGATGAGCGTAGGGTACACGAGGTTGTGATTGACCTGAGTCAGGATGAGGTAAAAGAGCAGAGTCTGCATAGCGGCCCAGGGATCCTGGGTAGCGGTGAGCAGGACACCAAAGGCTGAAGCCACGGTGGGGCCTAGGACGGGAATGAACTCACTGATGCCGGAAACCACCGCAAAGACGGAGGCATAGGGAAGACCACGCAGGGTAAAGTAGGTGAACACGACGATTCCGGTGATGAAGCAGATGATCAGCTGGCTGCGGATATAGCCCCGCAGTGAGATCAGGATGCGGTCAAAAAGCGCGATGACCCGGCTGTAATCGCTGTGGGGGAAAAGCCTTGCCAGATAGCGCTTGATTTCATTTCCATCCTTCAGCAGATAGAAGGTAACGAAGAGGATGATGACCAGATCGATGACCTTGCTGAAGATGGAAATGAGCACAATCAGGGAGGATTTCAAGGTATCCACGCCAAAGCTGGTCATTTCAGACCAGAGATTGTCGAACTCCCGGGCAATCAGATTGGAATCCTGCAGGAATGGCAGCTTTTGCAGATTAGCAGACAGCTGGGGCAGTTCCTCGATGAATTTCGTGAAGGTGGGGATGAAGCTGCTGGATATAATGGCCAGCAGCAGGCCTACCAGCATCAGGAAGCCGATGAGCACGACAGCGGCGGACAGGGTCCGGGGGACTCTGGCTGCCAGCCGGTCTACTGTTGTGCTCAGCAGCAGCTGCAGCAGCAGGGAGATGAAGATGATGAAGGCCAGCGATGGAAAGAACCAGAAGGCCGACAACAGGATGATGAAACTCACTGCCAGGATGATAGATGTACGGTATTTACGCCACATAGAGGCCCTCCTGATGATTATTTGATGGTGTTGAGCCGGGCGGCCAGCTCATCGGCTGAGGGATCGCTTCCCTGGGGGCTGATGATTGGCTGATTACCCATCATCAGGATGCCATTTGCGACAGTTGCGGTGGGTACAGCCTTTTTTGCGTTGTTATGATATACGGCGGCCAGATTGCCCGCCACGAAGTAGGAACGTTCAGCGCTGCTCATACCAGCTGCCGGTGCGGGTTTGATGAAGTCTTTGCCGTTGACCTTGACCATTCCGTCTTTGACGCTTACCTTTTCCTGGCTGAATTCAGCCAGTTTTTTCGCGTAATTATCCCGGCGCTGTTCATTGGTAGGATGGTCATTAGGAGAGAAAATCTCACCTACGAAGCTCTGGGAACTTTCCTTCTGCTTTTCCATGACCCGCTGCCAGATGGCTGCACAGGCCCCAGGGTTATAGTTGGAATGGGTAATGTAATCAAAGGAAAGATTATCAGCCTCCCACTCCTGAGGTTTAGTTACCTGCAGAGCTGTGGCGTAATTGGCAAAAATGGTGGCACCAAGAGCGCCGGCATAGGTTCCCTGGGAATCAGCGAAGACCTGGGCGATTACGTCGATAGGAATGGATTTGCGGATGCCCTTGGCCGGATGATCCTTCTGGCCATGGCCCATTTCATGACCCAGGACTACGGCAATCTCATCATCGCTGTTAAGGAAGTTGAAAAGCCCTGTATTCACGCTCATATTATGGCCCAGTGTACAGAAGGCATTGAAAGAAGTTTCATTATTGATGAAGTAATTATAGGGCTTTTTCTGGATGGATGGATCCACAGTGGCAATGGCACTGGAAAGGCTGCTCATGATGCTGTCCAGACGGCTGTTCAGAGCCGCATCATTATTCACACCGTATTTTGATTGGATCTGTTTAAAGAATTCCTGCCGGCCCTTTTCGTCATTATTATAATAGCTGATGGCCTTATCCAGCTGGGCATATTGGATGCCGCTGGAAATCAGTACGCCCAGGATGCTGGCCTCGGCATTGGGTGCCGGCAGTGCCGGAAAGGACAGGGCCAGTCCGCAGAGGGCGGCAGCGGCAGTCAAAGCGACTTTTTTTCGGATACTTTTGAATTTCATAATAGATTCCTCCTTGTCTATTTTGCGGTAATCTTTGGCAGGAAGCCGGAAAGAGGCTTATAGACAGCACTGAAAAGCAAAATATTCACTGGCAGGCAGAGAATGTTCTTTATCAGGCGGCTGAGAAAAAATACTCCTGCAGCCTTATGATACAGGATGGACAGCCATAGAGTATTCAATCCAAGGTCAATACCGAAAAAAATGAGTATGAACGGAAGGCTGATACGGCGGATGGTAAGTTCTTCTCCATGAAGAAAGTATCCATATATGCATCCTGTCAGAAAGCTGCTGAGGGTAAAACCAGGGAAATAGGCGCCTGGGGAAAACAGGGCCGTTCCCAGCACATCGGCGGCTGCAGCCATGATGCCGCCCTGCAGCGGACCGAACATGGCTGCATAGACGGCTATGGGCAGAAAACCGAAGCTCAGGCGCACAAAGGGCGTCTGGATGGAAAACACATAGGTGAAGAGAATCGTGAGAGCCATGAACACACCGGCAAATACCAGTGGTTTTGCGTTGAAATTGCGCAAAAAAAACACCTCCATATGATATGATGCACACGTTGCTACATATCGAGATGTGGTTCTCTTCAATGCAGCAGCGGGATGCAGCGGCTGCACCGCAAGCAAAAATGCTTTTCGTCCGGCTGACAACTCCCCGTTCAACCGGCACTTAACGCGCGACCGCTTACTCTGCTATCTTTTATTCAATTAGCGATTCTATAGAAAAATCCTGCTGAAAAGGGAAAAATATTTGCCGCGGCAGGAAACCTTTGGGAAAAAACCGAAGTATTCCCTGTAAGGAAAAATCGATAAAAGGGGGATTTTATTATGCTGGCAAAGGATATCATGACACGTGACGTTATCACTGTAGGGCCGAAAGCTACCGTTCGGGAAATTGCTGAGATCCTGGTCAATCACAAGATCTCCGGGCTGCCGGTGGTGGATGATGAAGGGCGTGTCCTGGGCATGGTGAGCGAGGTCGATCTCATGCATAAGGAGATTGCCCCGAAGCTGCCGGATGCGCTGAGTATTCTGGGGGCGATCATCTATTATAACGGATTGAAGGAATACCAGGAGGCCTTCCGTAAAATGGCGGCTTCCACCGCGGAGGAAATCATGACAGAAAAGGTCATTGCTGTACAGCTGGAGGATGATGTGAGCCAGGTGGGGGAGATCATGCTGGATAAGCATATCAAACGGGTGCCGGTACTCATGGGAGATAAGCTGGCTGGCATCATCAGCCGGTCAGATATGGTAAAGATGTTATTGGGGTGAATAGTGGATATGGAAGAGTTTTTGGATAAATATGCGAAACTTGTGGTGGAAACAGGGATAAATCTTCAGAAGGAACAGCTGCTGGTCATAAATGCGCCCATTGAATGTGCGGATTTTGCCCGTCGGGTGGCCGCGGCAGGCTATCAGGCGGGAGCCCATGACGTGATGATCTGCTGGTCGGATGAGCAGTTCGCCAAGCTGCGTTATACCATGGCCAAGACCATGGTGTTCACGGAATTTCCCCAGTGGCGCCAGCTTATGTACAACGATTATGCGCAGCAGGGAGCGGCCTTTGTATCCATAGCGGCAAGGGATCCGGAAATCTTCCAGTCCGTGGACCCGGACAAGCTGATGCTGGCCCAGAAGGCGGCCGGGGCTGCCCTGCTGGAATATCGGCAGCGGCTTATGAACAATGAGAACAGCTGGTGTGTGGTGTCCATACCGACCCAGGCCTGGGCCAGGAAGGTATTCCCGGAAAAGACGCCGCAGCAGGCGGTGGAGGCCTTGTGGAAGGCCATATTCGCGGCGGTACGCATCGAGCCGGGGAAGGATCCGGTGGCTGCCTGGCAGCAGCATACGGCTTTTTTGCAAAAGGCCGCGGACTTTATGAATGGACAGCGTTTCGCAGCGCTTCACTACGAGAATTCCCTGGGGACAGACCTTATGGTAAAGCTTCCCCAGGGGCATATCTGGGCTGGCGGAGCGGAATACAATTCATCTAAAGTACGCTTTGTGGCCAACATGCCGACAGAGGAGGTTTACAGCCTGCCGCTGCGGGATGGGGTCGATGGGCGGGTATACGCTACGAAGCCATTGAACTACAATGGCAATCTCATTGAAGATATCTGCCTGGATTTCAAGGCGGGAAAGGTAACAGCCGCCACGGCATCCAAGGGGCAGGAACTCCTGCAGCAGCTCATTGCCACTGATGAAGGCTCAGCCCGTCTGGGGGAGGTGGCCCTGGTGCCCTTTGATTCACCGATTTCCCGCAGTGGGATACTATTCTTCAACACGCTCTTCGACGAAAACGCGGCCTGTCACCTGGCTCTGGGAAAGGCCTATCCCACATGCCTGCAGGGCGGGGAAGCCATGGATTCTGTCACCTTGCTGCAGCATGGAGTGAACGATTCTCTCATCCATGAGGATTTCATGATAGGCTCCCGGGATCTGTCAATTACGGGCATAACACAGGATGGACAGGCAGTTCCGGTATTTCGGAACGGAAATTTCGTGGAATTTTAGAGAGAACAAATGTATATCAGAAAGGTACATTAATGAATAAAGCTTGCATTTTTCTGTATACCTTACTATAATGTAAATAATTATTCTTGCGATGGATTCTTTTCCAAGGCGAAAATGACGTAAGAGTTAAATTTATTAGGCAGAGAGGGTTACGGATGATGCGGGATATGTTCAATAAGGCAGTGGTTAAGGCGGTATGGCCTATATGGCTGGGATATTTGCCTCTGGGCTTTGCGGGCGGAGTGCTTTCCCAGAAGGTGGGGCTGACTCCCTTTGAGGTGGGGCTCATGTCTCTGCTGGTATTTGCCGGCAGCGGCCAGTTCATCGCGCTGGCGATGATGGGCAGCGGCAGCAGCTCGGTGTCCTCCATTGTGGTCACTACCTTTATCGTGAATCTTCGCCATCTTTTATACAGTTCTACGCTGGCAGGCTATCTCATGGGAAAATCCAAGAAATACCTGGGGCTCTTTGCCCAGGGCATTACCGATGAGACCTTTGCCATGAATCTGAATCAGTTCAGCGCTCCTGTGGCGGAGTGGAATCCATCCAGGGCCATCGGATTGAATATCCTGGCCCATGGCTGCTGGATCTTCAGTAATGTATTGGGAAATGTGGTAGGCAACATCATTGTCATCGATACGGCAATCGTGAGCTACACTCTCACCGCGATGTTCATCGGCCTCTGGTCCTTTCATTTCACCAGCCGGCTGCTGGTGCTTACGGGAGTCTTTGCCGGAATACTGGCATTGGTACTCTCAGGCGTGCTGGACCATAAGCTGAACATTGTGGCGGCGACTATTGTGGCAGCCACTGTCGGCTGTGTGCTGGAAGGGAGCGGTAGATCATGACAAGCATTGAGATCCTGTACTGTACGCTGGGCATGTGCATTGTTTCCTACATTCCCCGGGTGCTGCCGCCGTTGATCCTTTCCCGGATGAAAATACCGGCGGTGGTGGAGCGTTGGCTGAAATACGTACCGACCTCTGTATTCGGTGCGCTGGTATTCTGTGAAATTTTCACCGGTCCCCAGGGCTTCAATTTCAGCCTGACCAATATCAATCTGCTGGCTTCGCTGGTGGTATTGGCAGTGGCGGTGCGGACCAATTCCCTGGCCAAGAGCATTGTCTTCGGACTGGCGGCCTTTTGGGCCCTGCAGCAGGTGCTGTGAAATTTCTGGAAAGTATTTTCGGGAGCGCAGGGGCGCTCCCTATTTTATTGCCGCGGGTTTTATGGTAGAATATCAAATAGTGTTGTTTTAATAAGAAAGCGTTATGTAGTTTGGAGGATATAGAATTTGTCAGTAGAAGAACTTAACCAGGAAATCGCGAAGCGCCGGACCTTTGCGATTATTTCCCATCCAGATGCCGGTAAGACCACTTTGACCGAGAAGCTTTTGCTCTACGGGGGAGCCATTCATCTGGCCGGCTCCATCAAATCGAGAAAAACCCAGCATCATGCGGTTTCTGACTGGATGGAAATCGAGAAGCAGCGCGGTATATCGGTAACCTCCAGTGTGCTGCAGTTTGATTACAACGGCTGCCGCATCAACATACTGGATACCCCGGGCCATCAGGATTTCAGCGAGGATACCTATCGTACACTCATGGCGGTGGACAGTGCGGTGATGATCATCGATGTGGCCAAGGGCGTCGAGGCTCAGACGAAAAAACTGTTCAAGGTCTGCAAGCAGCGGGGAATCCCTATTTTTACCTTCGTGAATAAGCTGGACCGTTATGGAAAGGCGCCGCTGGACCTGATGGATGAGCTGGAGAATGTACTGGGAATCCGTTCCTATCCTATGAATTGGCCGATTGGTACCGATGGCAAGTATCGCGGTGTTTACGATCGGCAGAAAAAACAGATTGAGCTCTTCGATGAGGACAGCTCCCATGGACAGAAGGCGCGCACCTCGGTGACGGGCAGTCTGGAGGATCCCGGGATCGCGGAGCTTTTAGGGGCTGAAGCCCATCAGACGCTGGTGGATGATATCGAGCTCCTGGATACGGCTGGTGAGGAATTCAATCTGGATAAAATTGCGGCTGGGGAGCTTACGCCGATGTTCTTTGGCTCGGCCATGACGAACTTCGGTGTGCAGAACTTCCTGGAGGAATATCTGCGCCTGGCACCACCACCGGCACCGCGCAAATCCTCCGATGGCATCATCCAGCCAAATGATGAGAAGTTTTCGGCCTTTGTGTTCAAGATCCAGGCCAATATGAATCCGGCCCATCGGGACCGGCTGGCCTTCATCCGTATCTGCTCCGGCAAATTTGAGCGGGGGATGAGTGTCTATCATCATAAGACGGACAAGATGATCAAACTGGCACAGCCTCAGCAGTT
>Ga0183097_10830_pt1 | contig 33163 bp, 32 predicted proteins | sample BioMet8_FD_128883 | JGI IMG/M metagenome (GOLD analysis project Ga0183097, IMG submission 128883) | Microbial communities from bioreactor (seeded with sewage sludge) at Lawrence Berkeley National Lab, California, USA - Biofuel... | ecosystem: Engineered > Bioreactor > Anaerobic > Unclassified ... | reverse complement strand
GATACTGATGCGACGGGCTGTCCACCTGTATGCACTGCATGCCTCTGTTTTCTGTTTTCTCTATCGACCGTATATATCTGAAGTGGCTTCTTGTCCCAGGATCTCTTTCTGCGCTGTTATCCTGCTTTCTCGAAAGGCAGCTTACCTTAGTATCGCTGAATGCCGTGAACTTTACATAGTACAGCGTCTCTCCGGTCTCTTTTCTTCCGCACTCGGAGCTTGGCTTTCCCCAGTCGTTTCTCTGAGTCGATACCGCAGTAGTTACTGCGTTCTTTATTCCGAGGCTCCACAGGAGCTCGCTCACGCTTTCTGATAATGCTTTCTCCGTCGATGTGTAGACGCCCTGGCCTTTTCTCGTGCTTACAGTTCCGTCCGAATCCATATTTCCTTTGATCTCACTCTGGCAGTGAAAAAGCAGCACGTTCTTCCCGCAGTATTTCTGTTTTTCTGTGTAAAGGATCGTATCGATCTTCACTGTTACGGTCTTTCCGTATTCGGTCTGATATTTTATTTTATATGGCCTCGGCATATTTGTGGCTGCACTGAATACAACCAGAGCATCTGTCGGTAAATTGTATACCCTCATGTTCCGCCTCCTGATGTTATTAAATTATTGCCTTTAGGGATACGATTAGTGATATATGATGCCTGTCCCCGGGCTCAGGGAGAGTTGGCTAGTGATATGGACGAAGGGAAAAGCTGTCCACGCCTTTAGGTTATCTCTCCTGATGTGAGTTTATTATATACGAACATTTGTTCTTTTTCAATAGGCAGTGCTATATTTTTTTATACGATTTGGTTATATGAAAGAGGGGAATTATACAAGTTTTAGAGCGGGTATATTTTAGGATACTATTATTGTAAATACCATAATATAGTACATTAATTTATGGATTCAAGTGCTATAATTTATATACGTTTTATCATCTCATTGCCTGAGTCGATTGGTGATACAGTATAATTCTGTTAGCTCTTTTGAACATAGGAAAAGTAAGGAGAATAATAATGCTCACATTATTTTGTAAAATATCAGCGATGAAATATTATAAAGGGGCCTGTGAAAAGGATCAGCCATATAATGGCGGCAAATTTGTACTTGAAAACGGTTACGGTGCAGAGCAATACAATTTCTTATCTGTAGAAGTTGAAGGCGTAGGAGAGCTATGCTTGGGATTTGTTGAGACTAAAACTAATCCTGCGAAAGGCTCGCCTAACGATCTTCATTTTGAAAAAATTAAAGGATGTGAGACTCTCAAGAACGAGGACAGTGTTGACGGCGTACTTGTAGTATGGTGTGCAACGACAGCTTTAAACGAAACATCAATCGTTGGATGGTACAGAAATGCAACAATTTTTCGTACGTACCAAGAATGCGAGTTTGATACAGGGGACGTGCAGCTATATAATGTAATAGCTTTAAAGGAAAATTGTGTGCTTCTTCCGCAGGGAGAAAGGCACAGACATATATGGGATGCTCCTGTTGCAAAAGTACGTACATTTGGATTTGGGCAGTCGATGATATGGTATGCATCTGAAGATGCTGCTCAGAAATACATCATAGATATTACGGATCAGATTGAAAATTATAAAGGTGAAAATTGGATTGATAGATGTGCTGAAGATTGATTTCTGACTTACTGGGAAGTGATATTATGAAAATTAATTTGTCGAATGAAAAATTACCGCCAAAATACAAGCGTCACGGACAGGAGTTTTATCTTGACCCAATAAGGAAGCGCCTTGTTGTAATAACTCCGGAAGAAATAGTACGGCAAAAAGTAATTTCATATATTAGACATGTAATCATGCCGCCAGAAGAGATGATATGTGTGGAAGAGGCACTAGCACATTATGAAATCAATTCGAGGCAGCGTGCGGATATAATAATTGATGCATATAATAAGCCTTGTGGCACTATTAATCCTTTGTGCGTAATAGAATGCAAAGCAAATGATATCATGCTTGGTGATAAAGAAAAGGATCAAGTGTTTTCATATGCCAAGAAACTTGATTGCGATTATGTTATGCTTACAAATGGTACCGAGGCATTATACTATGCAAAGGATACTAAGAATAAGATTACTGAGATAAAGCAATTGCCTAAATATAAAGATATGTTAAAAGGTGCATATGTAGTTAGTAAAAAGGAGAAACCTTTGGCAAGAAGCGCATATGGTTCATTAGGCTATAGACTTAGAAAATATAGAGGGAACATCATTGGAAATGATACTCCTCTAGACAAAGCGAAAGCCATGGTTAACCTATATGAGTGTTTATTAGATACAAATCATAAACTTCCTAAGAAAGACTATAAAATGTTTACACTTATTGAAGATTATGGGCTCCGTGAATTGACTTATGGTAATGCATCAGGCGGGCAGTTCCCTGGCATTTATAGATCGTTTCTTGTTTCTTATGAGGGCAACACTAACTTTGTCTCTCTTAATATATCATCGTATTGGACATCGAGTAAACCTGATTCTAGCAGGACGTTCATTAACGTAGCGATTGATAGTGACGATTCTTCACACCATGCGCTACAGTATTCAGTAGATAGCTATATGGAAATCAGCAACAAAGTATGCAGTTTCCCGCATACTGGGAGAATATCTGTCGGGAATATAGGCAGCGGCAAAATAGTGGAACTAAGAACGGATGTACAAAAAAAGTATCCTAAAATCACGAATGGTGAGATATTCATGCTTGGTACTTTGAAAAATGATAGATTATGGTATATAGACGATAAAGAATTAGTTGATTTTATTGAGAATCTAATAACTTATGCACTAATACGGGATGACTACCGCATTAGTGTTAAAAAGAAAAGAAACCAAAGAAGCCAAAAATAAAAGGATACGGATTATACCACGCAGTATATGAACTTTCCCCACCTGATCGCAACCCAAGTGTCTCTGTTGTTCTGCTTGCATCGTCATCGTTTTTTATATACTTCAATATCTCGGAGTATTACTGCCTATAGCCATCGAAGCATTGAGGATTTAATCAATATTGGCGTGAAAGAAAATGGGATTTTGTATTTAGATAAAAATAAGATCAGCTTATTAGCAATCTTCCAGGGGTACAATTCCCGCGCAATATTACCAATGCTGATTTCACGGATAACATGCATTTTTTTCTGTCAAAAGTCAATATTAATGGAATTGTTGATTTTATCCAAACCACGAATATTGCGTTACCATTTGATCGCAACCCATGTCCCGCGATCATTGTGTTTGCACCTCCACCTGTTTTTCATATACCTCATTATCTCCGGAGACTCGTCTTTTACCGTGAGCAAGGTTATGAACTTTCAAAAAATAGAAAAGACACCAGATTACTGTGACCAGATGCCTCTTCTAAAATAGATATTGAGATATCTATGATCCACCTATATTTTCTTATATTTCGTTCCTGTCGGCACGCCGCTCGTCTTGAGCAGTTCCTTGTACTTATTGTATTTTGCCTTCGGGAGCTTGAACGTCATTCCTTTCTTACACTTCTTGAATGCCTTCGCTCCTATAGACGTGATCGATGTCGACTTTATCGTAACGGTCTTCAGCTTTGTGTTATTTCTGAACGCATTATTTGCGATTGTTGTGACCGTGTAAATGTTTCCGCCATAAGAAACAGTCTTTGGGATTGCCAGGCTCTTATAGCTACTCTTGGCAGCGCCGGTAACCTGCACCTTGCCGTTCACCGCTGCCGTCGTACCTGATGCAGCAACAGCCGATTTTGTGATCTTGTATTTTAACGTACCAGTCGTGAATTTGTTGCCAACAGTATTTGTATCAGATGCAGATTTCACGCATGCTGCAGTTATTACTACATCACCTGAAACAACCGAGGCAGGAATCGTAACTGTGCCTGCTGTCTTGTCATAGGTAAAAGCAGTAATAGTTTTCCCACCAACTGCTACGTCTATCGTTCCCGGCAGTGTGTATCCATCGGCAGGTTTGATCGTGCCCGTAAATCCGTTCACTGCATCAGGTGCTTCCGCAAATGTCAGCGAACCATTTGTTATATTGCCCGATGCTGCGTAAGCGGTGCTTTCGCCACCACCGGTTCCGCCACCACCGGTTCCGCCACCACCGGTTCCGCCTGTTCCTCCTGCGCCGCCGCTTGTATATATACTGTGGAAATACTTATATGGCGATGCTGATGTTATATAGTACGTGGTACCGCTGCTAACACTTTCCAGAGTCCCCGAACCGTTGGCAAACTTGCCCATCTGCGCAGTTACACCTGATCCGAGCGTGACTATCCATGCACCGTTACTATTACTGTTTAATATTGGAGCAGTATGTCCGGAAGAAATCACTTCCCCGTTGGTTATCGTTATTGTATTGTCGTATGCGCAGATACCGGTACTTTGTGATATCGCTGATGAACTTGCCGGCCTCACCGCACGACCGCCTTTCGCAGTGACGGTTCCGCCGCTGATATTTACCGTGGAATTGGTGTCTATCCCAGTGGAGAGGACAGTACCGCTGCTGCTTTTCGTTTCTGCATCTCCTCCTGTTGCCGCAACTGTGCCTCCGCTGATTGCTACAGCTCCGCTGGAAGCTATGCCGGTGCTGGATGGTGCGTTTTCGTTATCCTCATAACCGGTGCCGCCTGTGGCTGTAAGCGTACCGCCGGTCATGGTAAATGTAGTAGTGGCATATACTCCGTAACTTGTAGATGCCTTGTTGCCTGTGACTGTAATATTTCCGCCATTGACCTTAAATGAATCTGTAAGTATGCCTTCACTGGTTTTGTCGGTCCAGGTTGCAGTGCCTGTCGTCACATTTACAGTTCCGCTGTTGATGGTGAGTTGTCTCTCTTTGTTATTGACGCAATATATTCCGAAACTTGCGCCGCTTGTAGATGTACCTGCGGTAAGATTCAGAGTTCCAGTTCCCGAAATAGTGATATCACCGGCTATTGAATAAATGCCGAAACAGTCGCTAGAGCTGGAAGTAGTTGATGTCACGGTAGTCGTTCCCTGCAGGACTATTTCGATATTTCCACCGTTGATTGCAATCAACGTACGTTTCCCTGAATTTTCTGTAGATATTGAGCCGCCATAAAGATATAATTTCCCGTTGGCTCTATCGAAATATGCGATGTCACCTGTTCCTGCGGATTTTCTGGCTGTTATACTTGAATAAAGATACGGATTTGTTGAATTAAGGTTCGCGTTACCTATAAGTATGCTTTCTGCCGATGCATGCGCTTCCTGCGTCCAGGTGATTGCCGGCGTGAATGCGATGATGATCGTGGCTGCAAGTGCGAACGCGAGTATCCGTTTAGGTAATGCCTTTGTGTGAATCATAAAAATCCTTCCTCGGAAAAGTGATTGGACTATTGCTGAGTTTAGTTTATTCCGAAAGATTTCGCGTTTCCACGGACAAACGGCCATTTATTGGTGATATATTTTAGCCAATCGGATAAAAAAATCATCCATGCTTCAGCAATACAATTATCACCTGATCGCAACCCAGGTCCCGCGATCATTGTGCTTGCATCTCCACCCGTTTTTCATATACCGTATTATCTCCGGAGACTCGTCTTTTACCGATAATAAGGCGCAAATCGTGCCATTTCCGTACGGGATCTTTTCCGTTATAAGAGGGAAGAATGAGTTGTACATTTCCATATAAATCAGCTCGCATTTTACGTCGTGGATAACCACTACGGGTTTCTGTGATTCGTATCTCTCATCGCCAACCACGGCCCCGTAGGCAGATAACAGATCGCCGTGCGTGGCGTCGCAAAGTTCCTCGATTGATTCATGCCCATACTCATATTCTGAAGGCAGCGACCACCCGGAAAGTGAGACCAGGATATCGTCGCTCTGGTATATGGCAGCATCAAATTCATACGCCGGTATGTCTGTATCGATGAACGGCTCACTCGTGCAGCAGATCTCGAGACCGGCTGCAGACAATTCCTTTTCCAGTTCAATATTTGTTTTATTCATATCGATGTCCTTGTATGTCTTTTTGCATTAACAGGTTATACGACTTCCAAAAACTACAGAAGCCGGGGACTATGCCCCAGCAACTGATTGATTTCTATTTACTCGGCACGAGCTTCTCAACAGTAGTTCCGTTCTGCTTGATGATCAGCTTATTGCCGCTTTTTGTCCATTTGTATTTCTGTGTGTCCTTGTTGTATGTCAGCTTCAGTGTGTTCCCTGAAACCTTGTACGTGAATGTCTGCACCTGACGGAATGTGCCGTCCTTCTTGAAGACGATCTTCGTTCCTGTTCCAAGGCTGTATGTTCCTTCGAATGCCTTCGATGCGGAATGCAGTCCCGCTGTTCCGTTCTTGTATGTGCAGGTGATCTTTATGTTTTTGTTCTTCAAGATCTTTGTGTTCTTGTCCTTCTGGTCGTCATTGATCGTATAGGTCAATGCTGCACCAGTATCATAATACGTCATGCTTATCTTGCCGCTCTTGAACTCATACTTGCCGTGCTGCGAGTTGAATCCTTTGCCTTTTGAAGCATAGACGACGTAATTACCCTTCGTACCGTTCTGAAGGTATTTGCCTTTCACGGTGCCAAGACTTCCCTTTGCTGTCGTCTTCTCTATTTTTGCCGTTGAGTCTTTGAATGCGGATTCTTTCGGACCTCCGCATGCTGTCAGCGTGATGCACAGCATTACTGCCATCAAGACTGCCATGATCTTTGCTGCTTTCTTCATGTTGAGCTTTACCTTTCTGTCTTCTATCTGATTCACTTTTTCGATTCTACGCATCCCCTGCTATAACAAGTTATACGTTCCCCATAATAGGGTAAATGCCGGAGATATAGTCCCCGGCACCTACCTTTGCAATATCCATGCTTTATAGTCATTCTTTGAATATTTGCGTTTAATGAAGTTTAACTCTTTGATTCTGGCTCTTTGCCATGCTTTCCAAAGAGTCAGACTTCTTTATTCCCGGTTTAGCCCGGTTCCCGCTCTTAACGGGTGATGTCAATTACTGAGTTGTCTTATACTATTGCATATGTGTAATATGCTGCTGCACCGCCTGCTGCAACGTGATATGTAAATGTAACAGTTTTTACATTTGTATTAGTTACAGTATCAGTAACAGTAACTGTGATTGCAGCATGTCCTGCAGCAATATCCTTGTCTGTCAAAGTATAGCTTCCGTTAGTAGCTGTACCTTCCTGGCCACTCCATGAATATGTAGCAGTGTATCCTGTAGGTACCGAAACGTTGATTGTGTCACCACTTGTGAAACGTGAAGTTGCAGCTGTTGCAGCAGTTGTTCCGTTCGAAACTATTGCATTGAAATCAGCAAGGGCAACACTTCTTCCGAAGTTATCCCATGTTGCTGTTCCAGTTGCAAGTGTTGCATCGCTTGATGTTGCTGTAACTGTGATAGCCTTTCCAGCATCCGAATCTTTCACAGTATACTGTGAACCATCAGCAACTGCTGTATCAGCCTTTACTGCTGCTCCGCCAACTGTCCAAGTGTATGTAACGCCACTGTTGATTGGCGATGGCGTTGCATCATTAGCTTTTGCTGTCAGAACATCTCCAACCTGAACGTTAGAACCATTTGTATTTGTGATAGCAACACCACTCTTGGAAACCGTAACCGTCTTGATTGTCTTTACTGTGGAAGCTGCCGCGATAGTATCTGTTGTAGCCTGTGTTGTTGAGCCAGCATAATTTGATTTGCTCTTACCTGTTGCTATAACGATAATTTTCTGTCCCTTTGTTGCAACCTGTGCAGTATCAATTGTAACTTCCGCAGGAATCACAAATTTTCCGCTTGCTGCAGCTGTTGTAGCAATACTGTTTGTATCGTCTAATGTGATTGGATAAGCATTTGAATTCAGATAGAATGAATATGTAACATCAGCACTTGCTGGATCTAATGTAGATACAACAGTATTACCGATCGACGGTGTTGCATATGTTGCATAGCCAGTTGCTGTTGAAGCTAAACCGTTTGTATATGCAAGTTTGACGCTGGTTAATGCAGCTGATACTTTTACTGCAGTAGCTGCCACAGGTGAAGATGTCATTTCGTACATTGTAACTCCGCTGTTCAGCGTAGCCTTTACAGTGATTTCACTTCCTGCCAGTGCATTTTCAACCTTATATGTCGAGCCTGTTCCCAGAACTGTATCGCCCTTGTACCATGTGTATGTTACAGAACTTGATGCCTTTGCAGGTGTTGTTATTGCTGTAAGGGTATCACCTGTTGAAACTGTAGCACCAACAGCTTTGCCATCCTTCTGGATAGTAACTGCTGAAATATTTACTGCTGCTGTTGAAATCGTTCCTGTAACAGGGGCACTTGTTGTGGTACCGGAATAGTTTCCTGTTCCTTTAACCTGAACCTTATATGAAACAGTTCCCGTTGCTGTAGCAGGGATTTCATATGTCTTGGATGTAGCTCCTGCTATAGCTGAATCGATTCCGTTGACTGTTTCATACCACTGATAACTTACTGTGGCATCTGCAGGTGTTGTTGTTGCTGTAAGCGTTGTAACGCCAGCTGTCAGATCTGCTGTGTCTTTATCTGCAGCTACAGCCGTAACCGCAGTTTTGATTGCGCTTGATGTAGCTGTAATAGTTCCTGTATAATTAGCTCTCTTTACAACGAGTACCATTGTTTTACCAACATTGGCTGCTGTAGGAGTAGCTGTAGTTGTTGCAGTGTAAACATTGCTTGAATTCAAAGCGAATGACAGTGCAGCGCTAGCCTGTGCAACTGTTCCATCGGCTTTCTCATAATACCATGTTGCAGTATATCCAGTTATATCTGCTGCAGCTGTTCCAGCTTTTAAAGTTACTGTAGCTGTGTATGCTGATGCAGCAAGCGGATCGCCTGAGCCCATTGTGATTGTAGCTGCATCAGATGCAAGAGCCTGTGATGCATTAACTGATGTGGATGCTGCTGTTGTGTTATTGTATCCCGCAGCTCCATCCTTTGTTATTGTTGCTACGACATGAAGAGCCGCGCCATTGTCATTAGCCGTTACAACATATGTAGCACCTGTAGAATTTGCAATCGCGTTTGTTCCTCTGTACCACTGATATGTTACGACATCTTTAGCTGCTGCAGGTGTTGTTGTAGCAGAAAGTGTGTCGCCTACGAGAGCGGTGTCATAAGCAGTCGTTGTTGTTCCAGTCATTCCGGAAACAGCAACTGAGAATGTGTTCTTAGCAACTGCTGCTGTTGCAGCTGATGTCTTGCTTCCGCCATAACTGCTTGTACCAGTAACTTTTACAGTAAGAGCTTTGCCAACTGTGGCAGCTGTAACTGTGAAAGTCTTTGCTGTAGCGCCTGAAATAGCTGCGCCGTCAGCATACCACTGATATTTTGCTGTAGCAGATGCAGGTGTTGTTGTAGCTGTCAGAACTTCTCCGACTTTAGCTGTACCCGTTACTGTAACGCCTGTAATAGCCTTCTTAACAGTGATTGCTATTTTTTTCGTTGTGCCTTTGTAAGTAACTTTGATCGTTGCTTTGCCGGCTTTAACGCCCTTTACTTTAACTGTCTTGCCCTTCGACGCTGTCAGCTTAGCTACTGACTTCTTGCTTGAAGTCCACTTAGCTGTCTTTGTCGATTTGAGGGTTTTATATTTTCCTACATAGACTGTAGCCTTTGTAGGAGAAACCTTCCATGCTGCTGCGTGTGCACTTGATGTGAACGCCATAGCAGGTGTGAAGGCTACCATGCAAGCTACTGCTAATACAATAGCGAGCACTTTCTTTGATACTGTGGTCTTGGTATTAACCATGTTAGCATCCCTCCTGTTTTGATAAAATAACTTGTAAGCATGGTATAACTTGTTGACTATAATTTGCCAGTTCTGTCAGTATTTACTAATACTAAAAAAGACCCGGGTTTCCCCGGGCCGGTAGTACGCCTTTAACTCAGCGTCATTTTGTTTATCGCATCGATCTTCTGCTGATCGTCCACGTTGATGTAATACTTGCCTGTGACATTGATGGACGAGTGTCCGAGCAGCTTGGAAGCGACCTGTATCGGTACGTTGTTCCGGCAGAGGTTCGTCCCGAATGTATGTCTGTAAACATGGTAGCTCCTGTAGGGGACGCCGATGCGCTTATAGAATCTCTTGAATGTGACTATCTCCGTGCGCTTGTCTATGGCATTGCCGTGAAGCGATGTGAAGATGTAGTCGGTCTCAAAGCGGTAACGTTCCATCTGGCCTCTGTGCCATTCTTTGTGGATCTCGAATTCTTCCATTACGTAATCCGAAAGAGGTATGCGTCTGTTGCTGCTCTGCGACTTGGTAGGCGCCAGTTCGAACCAGGAACCCTTGCTCCTGTCCTGCAGGTCTTTCTCCTTCGCGAGCTGTTTGTTGATCGTGAGCGTCCTGGTCTTCACATCGATGTCGCTGTACTTGAGTGCGAGAAGTTCTGATATCCTGCAGCCGGTGTTCATGAGCAGCACTATGAGGAACCGTATCCTCGGCGCAGTAGGGAGAGCCTCTTTTATTACTGCCAGCTCTTTGTCCGACCACACCTCTATATCGACTCCCGACTTCATGACGAGCTGAGGTACGGTGACCTGCTTCGTTATGTCCTGGATGTTCATCTGCAGCTGCAGGAATGCGTACAGTTTTCCGATGAGTGTGTTGGCGAGTCTTATGTATCTTCCTTCGCAGTTCATCTGGTTGTACTGTATCTGCAGGTCGATCGCTCTGATGCTTTTGAGAGGGCGCCTTGCTGCGGGCATTTCCCGGAAGTAGTTCTTGTAGGCCGATATGTATTCGGCTTTGGTGTTGTAACGTATGTTGCGGTCGTTTATGAGTATCTCGTAGATATACTTTTCGACGAGATCGCCGAGGGGCAAGGAAGTGTCGTACCCGTAGCAGTCCTGCTGCCATTTTTCGTAGCTTTCTTCCGCTTCCTCTTCGGTCGCGCCGTAGAAGTCCATGCGGCTTTCGTGCCACGCTCCCTTGTCATCCATTTTCATGCCGACGGCCTTTGTGACCTTCGCTGCCTTTTCCTTATTTTCCATACTCTGTATTCCCCTTTCATTGTATGACCTGATACCTTGCATAGCTATACATCACTCTTTGGCGCCGTATAGTCAAGCCTGTTTTACGCATCCGTTCCGACGTTTCTGCAGCAGCCTGTGAATAAAAATTAGCATAAAAAAATTTTGAAAAACAGACTGTTTTTGGGCCGGGCAGGGTGCGATAATTTCCTTAATGGCTATTTCCGTGCGCATAATAAAACGCCGGCAGATCATGTCCCCGGCGCTGTGCGGCACAAAAAGAGAAGGCAGTTACCGGCTGCCTCCTCGATTGGATATGAGTTTTGATTGATTATGGTGTTACGAGACTTCCTTTTTTGACACCTGTTCCAGTACCTTGGGTCGCAATGATAGCATCAATAATACTTGCATTCGCAGACGTGTAATTCACCGTCAGTCCTGCACTGCTGGTCGCGGCGCCACCGAAACATAAATTATAATTGCCATAGCTTGGATTTGCGTTTATCTGCATCGTACCGGTGAGCACTCTGCAGGCAGAGAATGTACTTTCCATATCCGTCACGCTGCTCGGTATCGTCGGTGCTGTTGTGAGCGCGGTGCAGCCATTGAATGTATCGTTCATATTTGTTAAATTCGTGCATCCCGAAATATTTGGTGCTGTAGTAAGCGATGTGCAGCCTTGGAATGTACTTCTCATATTCGTCACTCTGCTCGGTATCGCAGGTGCTGCAGTGAGCGCGGTGCAGCCATTGAATGTATAGGCCATATTTTCGACGTTGCTCGGTATCGTCGGTGCTGTGGTGAGAGCGGTGCAGCCATCGAATGTCTCATACATATTCGTTAATTGCGTACATCCCGAAATGTCAGGGGCCGTAGTAAGCGAACCACAGTCCTGGAATGTACTGTCCATATTCTTTACACTGCTCGGTATCGCAGGTGCTGCAGTAATGGCGCATCCTTCATACCAGCGCCCCATATTTGTAGGCGTGACACCGGATGCTATAGTCGCTGACGTAATGGCAGATGCTTTGCCTGCTAAGTTCCATGGCGTCTGGTATGCTCCCGTTCCTGAAGTGGATGTCGCATCGCCGAACACCACTGTATTGCCTGTACCTGTTATATCAAGTTCTCCATCGGAATATAAGGTGGCTACTACTGATGAGGTTCCGTTCGAACCCGTATAATTCACGCTGGCTGATGCCGCTCCTATGTTCCAAGTCGGATTCCCAAGTGCAATATTTGAATTAGTCGATTTTGTATTAACTATACCTGTCACTGCCGTCAGCTTAGATTTCATGCAAGTTACTTTCAGATCAGTACCTGTGTTGGTCGAGGCTCCACCGAAACAATTTGAATAATTGCCGCTTGTTGGACTTGCCTTTATAAGCATCGTACCGGTGAGCGCGCTGCAGCCATTGAATGTACCGGTCATCTCCGTCACGCTGCTCGGTATCGTAGGTGCTGTTGTAAGCGATGTGCAGCCCTGGAATGTACTGCCCATATTCTCTACGCTGCTCGGTATCGTAGGTGCTGTTGTAAGCTTTGTGCAGCCTTGGAATGTCTGGCTCATATTCTTTACACCTGCCGAAATCATATAACTGCTCATATCCGTCAGTGAGGTGCAGTAATAGAATGAGGCAGTCATATCTGTCAGACTTGTACATCCTGTTAAGTCTGGTGCGTTTGTAAGTGATGTGCAATCGGCGAACGTAAACTGCATTTTCTCCACGCTTGATGGTATCATCGGTGTCATTGTTAGATTTGAACATCCACTATACCAATGTGACATGTCTGTAGGTTTTACCGTTGAGACTATCGTTGAACTCTTAACTTGCGTTTTATATTTGTCAATCGACCAAGGAGCCGAACCCGTGCGTGTAGGATAATCAAATGCAACAGTGTCGCCTGTTCCCGTCACTGCAAGTTCTCCGTCACTGTACAGAGTAGCAACGACCTTATCAGTTCCGTTCGAGCCAGTATAATTATTTCCTGCCGTATCAGACCCTATGTTCCAGCTTTTGACTACTGTCCTGGTGACCGTGTTATATACCGTCACGCTGCCCGCTTCTTCCGAAGTAAGGCTCTTCCCGTCAGGGCCTGTGACTTTGCACGTGAACTTGGCTCCGCTGTCTGATGAACCGAGCGCTGCCGTATATGTGCTCTCCGTCGCGCCTTCAATCAGGACGCCGTCTTTGTACCACTGATACTTTAGAGGCTTCGTCCCTCCGGTAACAGTTGCAGTGAACGTGACATTGCTGCCTGCGGATACTGACGATGCCGAGCTCGTGATCGTAACGCCAGTGATCTTCGAAGCCGCCGTTGTCACTTTCTTCGCTGAAGAGTACTTGCCGTAGACTTTCTTGCCGCCGCTCATCCTGTAAGCGCGGACTTTGAAGCTGTAGCTTTTGAATGCCTTTAGCTTCTTTGTGGTGTACGTTCTCTTCGTCGTGGTTTTTATCTTCTTGTACTTCCCGCTCTTCTTCTGGTACACCGAATAGCCTTTTGCCTTCGATGCCTTTTGCCATTTGAGCGTTACTGTTGTCGGTGTTTTAGTGATACTTGACCACAAGACTTTGCCCGGCCTTGTCGCTGCCGACGCACTCTGCGTGAATGCTATTGCCGGTGTGAATGCGATCATCACAGCTATCGCGAGTGCGAAAGCCAGGATACGCCTATGTATTGCATTGGTCATTTGTCCTCATCCTTTCTATAATCAATTAAGGGTGTAATACAACATGGCTCTATTAGATTTGCCAATAGTATGGTAATTAATTATACCATACCATAAGTTCAATGTGGAAAGGATATTATGCTACTTATTTGCTGCTTTAAGTGCTTTTTCGCTCTTCATGACTTCGTCAGCCTTTAGAGCAACCTGGGTGAACGAGTTGTTCTTCCACCAGGATATGACCGCCGCTATGATCACGGCTCCTACAGAGCATGCCTCATATATCACTGATTCGTCTATCTTAAGAGCCGTCTTTCCGAGAAGGCCCAGCACCAGGTTAAGAAGCGTTATCATAAGGACGATAGTCCTGGCTATTGTATCAGTTTTAACTTTCATTTTATCTACCTCCGTTATTTCATCGATATGAGGATCTTCGCGATCTGCTCGCGCGTCTTCTTCATATCCTCTTTGTTGTTTCCGTCTATCATGTGATTGATGATGGATAGTAGCGCGCTGCACTGAGCTTTACTAAGCTCCCTTAGTGACTCGATGGTTTCGTAGTCTTTCCGGTCGTGATCTTCCAGCACTTTCACCCTCTGCGTCAGCTGATATGCAGGCCTAAGCCATTTATATATAAGCGCGGCTGCGTTCCCTATAAGGACTATCCCGCCTGCTATTGCAAGTATCGTCTGCCAGTCCATTTATTCACCTGTGCCTTCCGTAAGATAATCATGGAGCTTCTTCCATGACTTTTTACTGATGTATCCGTTCGGACAGCACTTTCCCGTAACATCAAAATGTCTTACGACTCTTTCCGCCGGGATGCCGTACTTTTTCATGAGGTGCCGTACAAGAGGCGCAGCAGTCTGTATCGCTTCCTTAGTTGGCACGATCTCACCGCCACTCTTTTCGCAGCAGAGCTCTATCCCGATGCTGTTCCTGTTGGTGCATATGTAGTGGAGAACCGCTCCTCTGTTTCCTCCGACAGAGGTCTTCCCGTAGTCCTGGAGCCCTCCTCCGCAGTGCCATGCCGCCTTCGAGACTTTGATGCACTGCCAGATACCGCTGTCTACAAAATAGTGAGCCGACGCCTGGCGGTCTCCTCCTCCGAAATATATGCAGTTGTTCTTCGCAGACGATACGGCTCCGACATAGTGGATCACTATGTACTTTATCTTTTCGCCGTTCCTTTCCGATGAATTGTATCTGCTTATCTTCTTATGTATTTTCATGTTATTTCCTCCAATAAAAAATGCTGCTTATGCTGCTTCTAAAGCAATACATATGTCCCGCTTATTGCAATGTTAAGATCACATGTGGGAGCCGCCGTCGCATAGAGCTTAAGAGTCGTGCTGTCAGCATCGGTAATGTGAACGATCTTACTAAACTCGGTGCGTTCCGTTTCCGTGGGAACGATACCCGATGCCGCTATAAGGGTCATCTGATGATAGCAGGCGCACATCCCGTCCACGGCAGCTGCTGCCTCGTAATATCCCGCGGCGTCGGTCGATGCGGTCCATTCGGAAGCTGTGATCGTGACTTCACCTGCCGACATAAATATTTCCGTAGTCTTTGCGTTTTCTGCAAGATAACCAAAAGTAGCCGTGCCGCCGGTGTGATCCGGTCCCGTGAGTTCACCTGTAATCGTCACACCGCCGTTTGCATCTATACTTGCTATGGTTTTCGATGTGCCCATGATGCATTTGAACCCGCCTGCTCCGAACGTAAGCGATGCGGTATCAGTTGATCCGCTTGCGCCTCTGTTCACGAACTTTGCTGTTCCGTCGGAGTTGACAAAAAAGGCCGCCTGGTGGACATTGCCCGAATCGTTCGCGCATTTCCTCCATGTGCAGACCCCTGTGTAGACTGCAGTCTCCGTTGTTCCTATGTTTAATGTTCCCGTAAGTGTGCCGCCTGATAGTCCGAGATAAGTATCTGTAAGAGTGACCGCTCCCGTCTTTCCGTCGACAGATGACACGGCGCCTGATCCTCCGCCTCCCGCGGCCCACGAAGTCCCTCCCGATCCGTCCGCTGTAAGGACCTCACCGGAAGATGCCGATGCAGGTGATGCGACCCGCGCTCCCACATTCAGTATCTCCTGCATCTCGGCTGCGGTCTGCGTGATCGTCCCGATCTTTGTAACGCCTGCATCTATCTCCGCCGCTGTGTGAGTAAGAGCTTCCGCCTTTGTTACTCCTTCGTTTATCTGATCTGCGGTAACGGTCACAGCTGCCATTTTGGTTATGGCCTGCTGGATCACCGCTCCGGTCTGACTTAGTCTATATTCACTCATAGCTTCCTACCTTTCGTCTTTTATCGTCTGGAAATATGAACAGTTCCCGTCTGTCCTGTACTGATTTCCGAGAGCTACTATTATGTGAGGTCCTCCGCATACGCAGCAGCACAGCTGCGATTTATCGATGTCCAGCGGTGTGAAAATATTCTGCCCGAAGGACCAGTCCCATGGACGTTCGGTGGTTCCCTGTCCATCCACTGAGCTGCTGCGTGCAAGGTGCTGATGCCGCAGAGAGTATGCCCATCCGTTCGATGCCTGATCGGTTTCGTCGTATTCATCCTGCTTATCCAGTCTTTTCGGATAACGGGAATTTACTTTAAGATAGGGATACTCACCGTCCTCATAATATTTATTATCAAGGGTGCTGCCTGCCCCAAGTCCCACGCACATGGTATTCTCGTCTCTTTCAGTTTCCTGAAGCTGCCATGCCTCGTTCGGGTTATACGCGGGGAAATAATCTCTTTGAGGCGCTGAGAATTCGATATATACGAGGTCCAGTTTTACTCCGCCTATTTCAGCATATTTTGTCGGATCTTTTCCATATATGCTCCTGTGGAAGCTTTTGATCCTCAGCGGGTTATTTTTTATGATGCCGTCTGCCGTCTGCGTCTGCGTCCATGTCCGGCCGTCCTCCGACCAGGCGATCTTTCCCTGACCAAAGTATCTCCACATATGAGCGAAGTCCGGAGCATCGGGATACGGATTTGAAACGTGCATGCCTGAGACCGCAAAAAAATATCCGAAATGATATTCGATGAGCTGATAAGGAGAGCCTGTTTCAAAGTCCAGGATGCTATCTGCAGCAGTATCGATTTTTTCATAATGCACAGCGCCTGAGTCATTTAAGTATTTTGTGTCGATTCCCACAGCTGAAACATCTTGCCATGAAATCCCGTCGGACGATTCCATAAGTATGAGGCCTGTCCTCGGATTATTCTCTCTGTTAAATATGCCCGCGACGTCTCCGAATGTCCAGGTGTATCCTATTGCCATGAACTTGCCGGACCCGTATGCTGCGCTTGTTATCCTTCCGTCAGAAGCTACCCTCTGTTTAAGGGTCCTGCATTCGTCATCGGAATGATAGATATAGCTCATGCCGCCGTAAGGCTGAAACGTTTCATAGAGGATCCTTCTGCAGAACACGATAACGAAGTTGCCTTTCCCGTCATACGCCATTTTTATAGGAGGTGCGTTATAAGTGCCTATCTCCGTTACTTCCCATTCATAGCCGTACTTTGATTCGGCACGAGCTACTTTGTATGTTTCTGTTCCTTCTATCGTGACCGACCCTACGGCAACGAACTTATTTTCTGCATATACGCAGCAGTCCCAGTTGTAGCCCTTCATGCCGCTTCCCATAAGCCATGTGTAGTTCGGCTTTCCGCACCTGTATAAAGAGCCGGCTGAATCGATGTACATATTGGGGACTCCCCGCGAAAGATACCCGCTGTAGTTTATATGGAGATTAGCATCAGCTGCCGATCTGTAAATATATCCGTTGCTGTTTATTGCCATGTTAGGGATCGGTGTCTATTGTCCTGTCGTAGACATTCGGGAAGCAGATATTTCCGCCTACCCTGAACGATGCAGGACTTGCAGTGAATGCTTTAGACATATTGGAGCCGTTAGTCTTCAGGTAAGACCCGGAGCTCTTCGATGAAGATGTACCACCGGATGATGACGATCCGAGCTTTATGGGAGTCACTCCTTCCATGTGATACTTGTGGCTGTCGAAGCTGAACTTCGTGATATGATAACTGAACGTATCTTTTGCTCCGCCGCCTGATATGCTGACTCTGTCTCCCAGGTCGTAAACGGGATCAGCCGCTCTTTCTATGGAGAACGCGCTGAACTTAACAGGCTGAAGGCCATTTGATATGTTGGTCACGATCACCGTCGCATCTTCCTTGCTCTTTACTGCTATGAACGGATTCGTCCCGAGATCGAGCGTGTATGATTTTATTCCGGTCCCCCAGTTGCTGTTCTTTACCTTGAGTCTGGTGCTGTCATCTAAAGCAGCGTTCACTCTTCTTACGTCTTTTTCGCTGTCGGAGAACGTGCTTCCTTCATGCAGGAACGTGTCCGCTGTTATTGCATCTACCGGATCGTCCCTGTAATTTCTGATCTCTATCCTGCCGTACCTGTTTGCTGCAGCGAATCCTCCGAGAGCAGCCGCGGCTGACGACAGAACGTCACGCCACGTCTTCCAGTCTTTTGTATCAGAAACTGTCTTGAATAATATGCTGCTGCTTCCGTTTATGAGCGCTGCTGTAGCAGATGAGGAATTGTAAAAGCGGGTCGTTATACCGCTCTCAGACGATACGTAGCCGATCATATTCTTAAGGAACGTGTACGGACTTGAATCAAGGAATGCCGTGATGCTTTTTACATCTTCATCGTATTCTTCTTCGAACGCCAGCATATTGTCGTAACAGGTGAGAGCAACTCCGCCTTCCGAACTTTCGGCATTGTCCACGTTCCATGTCCCTATGGGGATGTCGGCCCAGAAGTTATCGTTCCATGCTTCCTGATAAACATCGCAGCCGCTGAGCCCGACATCGTCACCGTATGAATCCGGGAATTCGAAGTAAAGAGCATAGGTGTCAATATAACCGCCTTCCGGGGTGAAACCCACGAAGCTGTATCCTGAATCTCTGAAATCCGCGGTACCGATCAGCTTTGTTTTGAATGAGTCGGTGTACACGCTTACGGTCTTCGACACATCGAAACCGGATGTCCTTACTGCCATAAGCATGTTTCCGTCAGAATCTGCAAGCGTCCCACCATCCGAAGCTTCTAGGCCCTGGTAGTAAGTACCCGGAAGATTGTTAAGAGAGATGTGCCTTATCCTCGTAAGACAGGGAAAGTTCCATTCAAGAGCAGCGCTTCCTGCTCCCGCGTCCCAGTATGTACTTCCGCTGCTTTCGAATGCGCGCCACGCTTCATATCCTTCCTTTTCATGCGATGCATGGATAGTTCCAAAACTGTCAGCGGCTGTGATATCAGGCGATATCTCCGCGAAATCGCCGTCGAACTCACGCCTGTGGAACATTAGCTTTATTACCGCGCCGAGCCACTCCGACTTTTTTATATCCTGACGGATCACCGTCATATCCATCTCGCCCATATATACCTGGCCGATATCGATGCTGCCATCTCCCGCGCACTGGTTCTGGATAAGGAGGCTTCCCTGGAGGATGTCGTCTTCCGTAAGATCGATGACCGTGCCGTCCTTTAGAGTCACTGCTCCCGTAACATACCACTGATGCACTGCCGCGTTCATCGCCTTAAGATAATTTTCTGTTACGCCGTACATTTGCCCCTCCTATAGTTCCTGAAAGTTAAGAGGGCAGTTCCATGCTCCCTTTATATCTTCGTGGTTAACGGATTCCCGGATAAGCTCCGGATTCCACCCGTCCGCGTAGCATTCGATCACGCAGTCAGACTTAGACAGGTCGTCGTAGTACTTAAGGTAAAACGAAGTCTTGTCGTTCCATGCTGCGAGCCTATTCAGCCATGCGTCCGTTAAGCAGAAGGTGCATGACACGGTTACTTTCCTTGAGTCACGCACCACCTTTATCGTCCTTCCTGATTCCGCTGTAAGTATGTCTTCCACTTTCTCCGGCTTAACGCTGTATGATTCCGGGTCCGGGAGCCTCTCCCACGTACTGTTATCGTCCGATAAGTAAAGATAACCCTTTAGCATTTTAATAACCTCCCGATCTTCTGCTTACTTTTCTTACTGCATTAACTACCTGCGATTCGAGCGTAGTTTCTCCTATCTTGACCGTGCAGTATACAGGCTGTGACAGGTTAGCGCCGCTAACTGCCATTCCGGCCCTTACCGCATCGGTTAATCCCGACGTATCAAGGCTAACTGTCCCGTAACCAGGGCTTGCACCTGCTAACGTACCTGCCATGCTGCTTACCGATGACTTTAGCGCGCCTAACCTGCTGCTTATGCCGCTCGTGAACAGATCCACCATGTCTGCGCCCGACTTATCGAAGTCCTTAAGAGGTCCTTCTTCCGGAACAGAGAAGTGTAGATGTTTTGCTATGAAGCTCGCTATTCCCTTCACCTTACCGTAAAGGCTCTTCACATGACTCGCGAGCCCCTTTATAAAGCCGCCGACCAGGTCCTTGCCCCAGTTATATGCTTTTTTACCTAGCCCTCCGAACCAGGATAGGAAGGACTTAACTTTGGAGAACACGCCCTTGATCTTACTGAATACCGCCCTTAACGCATTAAGGAGGATGCCCGCTAACGTCCTTATCCCCTTAAAGGCCAGGCTAAAGGCGTGCTTAAGGAGTGTCAGTGCTGCCTTTATCACCGCGAACTTTACCTTGATCACAGTAACTATAGCGTTAACGAATCCTTTAACGATCGTAACCACTGCCGACTTTATGCCTTTCCATACGTTGCCGAAAAACGAAGCCAATCCCTTCATGAGGTGCTTTATCGCGGTAACGGCGGATGACAAAGTACTTTTGATGCCTTTCCATAACCCTTTCCAGAAATTCCGAAACCCCTCAGACTTATGCCAGAGAAGTACAAATACCGCGACTGCCGCAGCTATCCCCGCGATGATAAGTCCGACCGGGCCAAGCGCCGCCGCGATCGAAACGCCGAATGCTCTTATTCCTGCACCGGCTGCTGCTATGATGCCAGGGATTGCTGTGAAAGCTCCCGCGATGCCGGACCCGAACCTGGTCAGCACGCTTCCGAATCTAAGAAGATCAGGCGCAGCGGATGCTATCGCTCCGATCGAGGTTGCAAAGGAACCGATCGACACTATGAGTGGGCCTATTACAAGGCCTATCCCTGTAAGAGCAAGCGCGACTTTAGCAATGACCGGATGCTGCTTACATATGCTTATCATTTCACTGAGCTTAGGCACCAGGTTCGCAGATATCCATTTAGCGGCCTCTGCTACTGCCGGAAGAAGAACCGCACCGAGCTCTTCTGCGGTATCCCCGAGGACGTTCTTTGCCTGCTGTATCTTTCCGAGATCCGTACCTGCGAACTTGCTGTTCATCTCTCCCACGTTATCGGTTATGACCTGCGAAAGCATTGCGGCCTTTTCGGATTCCGTGCCGTACTTTATGACATCGGCCTGCGCGTCGGTAAATGATATGCCGACTCTTTTAAGCGCTCCCACGTTTCCGTTCATGGCTTTACCCATGAGGTTCGCTATCTGGGTTGCGTCCTGAGCGGTCCCCGCATATCCTTTCTGCTGGACCAGGAGGTTATCCATAGCAGGAAGCAGTTTGTTCACTGTCTCCGGCATCTTCGCAAAAGTAGCGAGCTGCTGCGCTCCTGATAGCGTTACTTCATCGCCTACGACTCCTTCTCTCTGTAGCTTCGATGCGTATTCTTCAGTTGCCTTTGCTGCCGCTCTTGTCGCTCCCATCCTGGACCTGTAGATCTCAGTCAGTTTGTTTTCCGCGTTCTGCTGCGTGGTTGCGGCATCTATCGCCTGTTTACCTGCATACACTGCTGCGGCAGACATGACCCCGAGAGATCTGCTGACCGCCATGCCGGCGTTCGTTATCTTTGATCCAACGGACTTGAACTTTGCTCCTACTGCTGCCACTCTCTGGGCTCCGACGCTTCCGAACTTCTTAAGTTCATTCTCAAAGTGCTTCAGCTTCGATTCGCTTTCGATGATCTCACGCTGAAGAGCCTTGTATGAATCGGCGCCTAAGTCTTTTCCAGATGACACGTACTGCTCCTGGGCTGCCCTTAAGGTCTTTAGCCTTTCAGATGTATTCTTCACGGAGCTCGTAAGGGCGTCCTGCTTCTGCTTAAGAAGCTCTACATTCCCGGGGTTGAACTTCAGGAGCCTTCCGACTTTTGTGAGTTCGGACTGGGTATTTCTTGCCTGCTTATCCACGTCCTTAAGGGCGTTTTTAAGAGGACCGGTATTCCCGCCGATCTTAACGGTGATCCCTTTTATATTATTTGATGCCATACCGGCTCCTCCTTTTTGCGTATAACAAAAGACACCTGCCGCTGAAGGCAGATGCTATTTATTAACTATAGGCATGTGGTTGTTTCCAAAATGGAAATACCCAATTCTAAGTTATATTATCTTTGATATCCTAAAGTAGGGATTTGCATCACTACACAATTATATAACCCGATTTTCCAAGTACTTTCAGAGATTTATCGTAATCCTCTGCTTTCACAAGAATATAATCTGTATTAAAAGTAGAAACAGCAAAAATTCCGACCTCATTATCTGCAAGCGCAGCTGAAATTTTCGACAATATCCCGATGAGAGAAAAATCGAGAATACCTTGTATCCTCATCATTTTCCATCCATCATCTCTCTCAATAATATTTTGAGGAACATTTTCTGTACAGCATACCAGAGACAACTCCTCGTCTGTCTTCCCGATGAATACAAACTCATCGTTCAAGTTTACTTTACTGTAATCTGTAACCTTACATACTGACATTTCTTGGTTATACTTTTTAATTTCCATATGTCTTTACCTCAGCAAATTTCATTTTACCCGTATATGTATTTGTTTTACCATGGCGCCGCTTAATATTGTACTATCTTTCCGTCAAACTGTCTGTAATCTGTTTGAAGAATTCTGCACTCCATAAGTCGGTTTCGCCGGGATTCCGCAAAAATGGAATAACATCTTCTTTCGCCTGAGAATAGTCAATACTGTCAAATTTACTGCAAAGCATCGCTTTCAGATCTTCGAGTTCAAAAGGATCATTTTCTTCTAAGTGTCCCGACTGAACTAATCTGTCTTTTAGATGCATCCTGTTCACAGGAACATTTCCTGCAATGTAGAAAACATAATCATACAGATCTCGTCCTTTTATCCTGTTGCTCCAAGATCGGCCTATAACAGCATGGATCTTGCCCGCGAATAAAGACGGCTCATCATATAGATTTACTTCATACGGCATCGGCCTCAGGCGATAGCGCCTTTCAAATGCAGCATACTTAGGCGGATTGGTATCTACCTCCAGTTTGATTTTAGTCAGTTCGTTTTTATTTATGCCAAAGTCCGATGACTCATCCGGATAAAACATCAAAAGATGCTCTACAGTATTTCCTTTTACAAAAGCTGATTTGATATTTGAATCCCCGCTTTTTTTCTTCTCCCGTATATCAGCATGCAGCCCGTAAGCGGCTATCTCTTTTTCAAGCTCAGGAAAATACTTTTTAATGTCAAAAGTATCATCCGGTTCTTCAAGTGAAAAATCGAGATCCTCCGAAAAACGGTCGAGTCCGTAAAACATTCTTAATGCAGTACCTCCGTAAAAAGCAGCCCTTTGAAAGAATCCCGCTCTGCTGAGTCCGCACAGAATTATTTCCTGAAGCACTTCCTTCATGGCATTTTTCTTGTCGTATATCGTTTCCGTTTTATATGAGCTGATCATCGTTTCAATAATGGTATTCATTTTGAGTTTCTCCTGATATATCTGTAAAAACGTTTCACATTGGTGCTCGGATAGCTGTCGGCAATTATCTCAAGACTGCCCGGATCTATTTTCCCCAGTTCATATTCATCTATCCTGAGATCTCCGAAAAGCATGGCTTTAAGTTCACTGTAATTTGAAACAGGCCGCTGCTTATATAGCTCATCGCATATTGCCTTTTCCCGTGAAGCAATGAAATATGAATACTGTCCTTCCTGCATATATTCGATCCCAAGATGATACACGTCATCGGGAACGTCCCTGTATGTGTATACTCCGAACTTGTTTTCGTACTTTTTCTTTTTCTTTTTACCGAAGGTCGCAGATGTAAATGCAATAACGCCTTCCGGTATCATCCCGTAATGCTGTAGCGCGTATTCGAACGACAAATACGACGGGCCGTAAATCGCACCCGCGAGAAGATATCCCGGTGTTGAAGCATCAGTTTCATATATACCCTTCGTAATAGGTATGTAGACGCCGTCTCTTACCATCCGTGACAGCTTGTCATAAGGACTTTTATATTCTTTTAGACCATTCACTATCATTCCTGTAGTATTTATCATATTTTCACCTCATACTCGCATTATATTCGATTTTGAGGTGAAAATCAACCATTATCTGCTACATGTCTCTGAAATTATCAAAGTCTTCCTGTGTTGCTTTCTCAGGCCAGTCATACTGATCATTCATCTGCTCTGTAACTATATCTAACGCGAGTCCTGTATCTAGCAGCCGTATTTCGGCAAGTGAAAGCCCCGTCTGCCGCAGCCTTAATATGTAAAGTGCTGTAGTAACGGGGCGGTCTATTTCTCCTTTTTTTTTGACTGAACGGATGTCTTGCTCGATCTGGCCCAAACGTCCATAATGTCTTTGGCCTGTTCTACCAGGGCCAGAGGAGACTCTATCGTCATCAGCCATTCATATACTTCGGTCCTGCTTATATTCATAAGCTCCGTAAGCGTCTTCCCGGGCTGAAGAGCCATGACGCCAGCGAGCATCGATACTGTCATGAACGCATCACCCGTGCCTTCGTCCATTTCCTCCATGTCTTTTACAAGATCTCCTCCGCTTACGTTATGGTAGATTATCGGTGTTATCGCTGTCGCTTCGAACAGCACTTCTTTTCCGTCTATTTCTATCGTTTTCTTCATGTGCTACCTCCATCAGCTTCCGGACGTTGAGCTTGTAGTTGACTTCGTGTACTCAGGAGTAGGCACTGCAGAGAACCAGCCTGTATATGCAGAGTCTGCTTCATTTGCGAATGCCTTCACGATGTTCTTCACTGTTCCCGCAGCGTCGACTGTCATCGGCTGAGGACTGGCTGTGATCGTGATCTCGTCATCATCCGGCTCCTGCTGGTTGTCCTTGTTCTCTCCCGAAAGATCCGGACGCGATGCTGTGCAGTTATACATCACGTGTCTTGTGTGATACTTGTCGCCTTTGAACTCAAAAAGACAAGCGAATACAGGCATCTCCGCATCCGCATCTTCGTACTGAAGGCCCTTGGTACTATCTTTTACCTCCGCGAGGACTGCCTGCCTCATAGCGTCTGAGAGCATTACCTCTTTCGCGGTGATCTCATATCCCGTATTGCTGACATTGACGAGATAGTTTATCCCGTCGGCTCTCGTTATGCTCTGGCTGCCCTGAGCCTTTGCGGCTATCGATTCGATGCCGGGCTCCTTTACGGGAACTCCGTATGTCACCATGCCGGTCGCCTGGTCTTTGGTCCCTACAGCATAGTAGAAATTGAGCACGTCGAAGTGCTTCTTGTTATTTGCTGTTGCCATATATATCTCTCCTTTTTTATGCAATAGAAAAAGGACGCTTTTAACGTCCTCATTTCCGTTTACTGTATCAATATTTTATCCTGAAATAGTCCAGGCGTTTTTTGAACTCATCCTGCGCACTTAGGCAGGTGTCAATAAGGTATCCTTTTTCATGTTTCCATTCTTTCAGACCCCGGTAGTAAAACATTTTATGTTCTTCGTCTATTATGAACGGGACTATATCATTTCTGAGACACTCCTTGAACATTAGAAGTCTTCCCACTCGTCCGTTCCCGTCCTGGAAAGGATGTATCATTTCGAACTCGTAGTGAAATGCTATTATGTCTTCGAACTTTTTTGTCTTCCTGCCGTTATATCCTGCAATAAGGGACTTCATCTCTGCCGCAACATTTTCAGGAAGCGCAGTCGCGGATCCGCCGACCTCGTTAGGAAGCTTTTTATATTCTCCGACTGCGAACCAGTCTTTCCTTGAATCGCTTGTCCCGTTCTTCAGGATGAAGTGCAGCCGTTTTATCATAGCCTCACTGATACCCAGCCCCGCATCATCTATGATCATATCTATGCATCTGAAATGATTTGCAGTTTCAACGATGTCATCGACGTTTACGGCCGCATCGGTGATACCGAGGGTGTTTGTTTCAAATATGTACCGCGTCTGATCGTGAGTCAGGCTGCTGCCTTCTATATGATTCGAGTTATATGTCAGGTCTATCTGGATCTGATGATAAATGCCGCCTGATATGCTGCTCTTTCTCTCGGCTCTCATTATTTCGAGAAGGGAAAATGGCATATCGGATCTGCCGTTGATGCGTCCCGGCCGCAGTGCTCCCTCCGGAATGTTCCATGTCTTGCCGGTAATGAATGCACCTGGGAATCTTCCATGTGCGCAGTAATTTCTGACAGTCCTTTCGGACAGCCCCCATTTTTCAGCTGTTTTACTTACTGATAGATATTTCATGTCCTGCCTCCTGCATACAGCTATTATACCATATTATCGGCAAGAAATGGTTTTTATCCTGCATATATTTGTTATTTATTGCCGATAGCGGCAGGGGTCATACTTCCATCTCATACAGAACTTCATAGAGCTTTTCGGACTCTATCCATTCTTCACTTTTGTTATATATGATGCCGTGCATGTTAAGCACGGCTTCCACTTTCTCTTCCGCAGCAGGGTCCTTTATATCCGAATACAGCTCGATATTCAATCTCGCCGAAGTAAGATACGTCATTCCGTCTGCCGCAGTGTTATCCGACGCCGGATATCTGAAAGCGATGTACGGGAGCTCCGGCACCTCCCCTTCCGCAAAATGATCGTAGGAGTAGGGCAGGGAAGTCTCTGCTATCATCGCTATGACCTCTTTATGATCCATCTTCTATCTTCCTTTCGATGTCTTCCATCAGTTTCCGCTTTCCTTTTTCCTCGGCAGGTCCTATGTGAGGTATTGCTCTTACTCTTCCTCCGCCCCTTTTAACGTGGCCGTTCTCAAGCAGGTGCGTTAGCCTGTATCTGTCCTTTGACCGGACGATTAGGATTATGCCGTCCTTATCTTCCTTGCTTTTTACGATGCCCCAGCTCTTTTTGTATTTTCCCGTAAGTACCGGCGCGTTATCCCTGATCTCGGACTTTACTTCGTCCGCAGCGTCCTTTACGCATTCCTTGATGTCATCTGTCACGACATCTGCGTACCTTTTCATTTCGGAGTTTATGACCCTGGCAAGGTCCTCCGGCTTAATGCTTTCACCCATTTTCTCTCTCCGCTTTTATCTTCATACAGGTCCTGCGGTCTCCCATAGGATCTATCCCCAAAATATTGTATGCCTTGTTGTCGTAGATCACCCGGTATCCTTTAGGTCTTACGGGAAGGAGAAGCGTCGTGAACCGCACAGTGAAGCATATCTGCTCCTTTTCGTTGGTAGTTGCAGCTTCATACGCTTCGCTGCCGTTTGGCGAAGATACCGTTGCCGCGCACATATAGTAGAAAGTCCATTCCTCCTTGTGGTTTGCGTTCTCATCTGTTATGACCGTAGCCTTTTCTATCCTTATCCTGGACCTCATTGCCGCTATATCCATCAGAACCTCGCTTCCCGCATTGCAGAAAGGAAGCCGCGAAGATTAAGCATAAGGGAGTTCATGTCCGCATCTTCACGATGTTCGTAAAGGTATGCGACTGCATAGTACTCCGCTGCTTTCGCAGCAGCAGCGTTTTCCGCAAGAGTATCGCCTGTGAATCTTCCAGCTGCTTTTACCAGCTCTTCAGCCGCTGCTATCAAATCTTCCGTAAGACTGTCGTCATCAGGATAATCCGTCCTTATGTGCTGCTTTGCTTCTTCTAAAGTTAAGAGCATGTCTTCCTCCTTAAAATGACCTCAGGGCCGCATATTAGGCTGCGGCCCCTCGGACTAACTTATATTTATGTCAGGACCTAGGCAGCTTTCATTGCCAGGGTCTTAACAGCTTCAGGAAGAGTGAGCTTTCCGTCGACACGCTCCGATGCGAGGAATCCGATCTGACCGTTTGCAGCGTACAGCTCGTTCAGTCTCTTGAACGATCTTCCCTGCCTGTCCGCGATCCAGTAGTACGAGAAATCGCCGAACATCATCGGCTTCTTTCCGGCGGCAAGCTCCGGCATGAAGTTCGAAGTATAGTATGGACGGTTAAGGATCATATCAGGAACGCCTACCTGTACGGAAGGCTGCCAGATATATGTGCCGTTGTTGTCCTTGAGCTTCCTGAGCGCCTTTACCGTGGTGTCGTTCAGCATCCATACGGCTTTGTTTCTGTACGGAGTCCTGAGAGAGTGATAGAGATCCATCACGTCATCGAAGGAGATCGTAGCGCCTGTAGTCGTAACTCCGACTTCCGCAGAATCGACGATGCCGGTCGGCTTGCTCTTTCCGTCGCCTGCGATGAATGCTTCTTCTTCCTTTGTGCCGATACGTCTTCCGAACTCTGTAGCGATGTACGATTCGATGTCGAATACATTGTCGTTTATGAGTTCGTCAGATACCTTTATAGCAGTACCAAGCTTATATGCCGCGATAGTCACCTGACTGAAGTGGTCGTCGCTTTCAGGATAAAGGCCGTTTTCGTCCATCCATGCAGCTTCTCCGTGGCTTGCGACTACAGGAATCTTTCTCTCGCCGCTCTGCGTCTGTATGATCGTCGCGATGCTCCTGAAGATGTTCTCGTCCTGCAGGGCATCGATGAGCTTTCTCTCGAACTCGTCCGGCACAAGGTAGCCTCCGTCTGCATCGGTTCCTATAGTCAGCACATCGTTCACATCATAGAAGCCTTTCTTCCTGAGACTATTCCAAAACGCCGCTTTATATTCGCCTGACGCTGTCCCTTTCTTTTCCTTCTTAGGCTCTGCACCTCCCGGGATGTTGGTTATAGGCTTTGAAGTAGGCTTTGCCATCTCGGCGTCGATTGCAGCCTGCTTTTCCAGCCTGTCAATTTCTTTCCCGAGAGCTACAACGTCGGCCTCCATCTTATCGTAGGTTTCAGCATCTTCTGCTGATATGGTTCCTTCAGGAGACCTTTTTGTTTCAAGGAAAGCCTTAGCAGCCTCCCAGGCCTTGGCTCTCTTTTCCCTGAGTTCTAATATCCGGTTCATTTGTTCCTCCTTAATGGCTGATAATATTCAGCCTTTTCTCAAGCATTTCAAAAGGCACTGCGTCTTCTGCAGCACCTTCAGGCTCTTCTTTCTTTGGTATTAACTTTGACAGCATGGAGTTTGTTACAGCTGCTCTCGAAAACATCATTGCTTCCGGAGGCTCCACGCTCTGACCAGCATCAAACAGTATGTCGTCAGCGAAGCCCATCTCCTTTGCCTTTGATGCATTGAGCCAGGTCTCCGCATCCATTAGATGAGATATCTTGGCTCTGCTAATTCCGGTTTTTATCTCGTAAGCGTTCATGATGGATTCTTTTACTTCATCCAGCATGGCTATTGCTTTCTGCATTTCAGCGGAATCTCCGATCGCTATAGTCGCAGGGTTATGGATCATCATCATGGCAACAGGGCTCATAAGTACTGTCGTCCCTGCCATTGCGATGACCGATGCGGCAGACGCCGCAATGCTGTCTATCTTTACCGTAACGTCATGCGGATAGTCCATCAGCATGTTGTAGATCTGGGCGGCTGCGAAAACGTCACCTCCCGGAGAGTTTATCCATACCGTGATATCGTCTTCTCCTTCTTCAAGCTCCGACCTGAATGCTGCAGGAGTTACTTCGTCTCCAAACCATGTCTCGTCCGAGATCTCTCCGTTTAAAAAAAGGACCCTTCCGCCTGAGTCCTCGTCCTTTATCCAGTTCCAGAATTTTCGTTTCATTCGTTCCTCCTCATTTTAGTACTGTCAGGCGCGCTCCTGGCAGCTCCCGCGAATGCGCCTGCATCCTTTAATTTTGTCATGCTGCCGTTGACAAGATAAAGATCTCCTCCTTCCTCTTCGGATATAGGATTCATGTCCTCCATCTCTCTTATGTCGTTTGCAGACATCCATCCGTTCTGCCTTGCTACGGCGTACCCGTTCATCCTGCTCTGATAGTCGCCGCGCATCAGTCCGTCCACATTGAACTTGATGAAGTACTGCTTCTTTTCATTTTCCGTTAGAAGCGTCTTCTGCAGTGCCTGTTCCCACCTTATGACCCACGGGTCGAGGGTGTACTTTACGAACTCTAGGCTCTGCTGCTCTATATTCGAGAACGACGACTTCTCGAGATCTCCCACCATATGCGGCGGGATTCTGTAAAGCCTCGCGATCTCGTCTATCTGGAATTTCCTTGTCTCAAGGAACTGCGCTTCTTCGGGAGGTATACCTATCTGCTGGAACTTCATTCCTTCTTCTAGGACCGCCACCTTATGCGCGTTGCCGCTTCCCTGATAGACCGAGTTCCAGGATTCACGCACCTTACCGGGGTCTTTAAGTATCCCAGGGTGCTCCAGGACTCCTCCCGGATTTGCGCCGTTAGCGAAAAAGCTCGCGCCGTATTCTTCGCAGGCGAGCGTCATGCCGACAGCGTTCCTTGCCATCGCGATAGGGGAGTAGCCTATGAGGCCGTCGAACCCGAGCCCCGGAATATGCAGCACATCTTCATCGGCAAGCACTATGACTCCGTCATTTTTCATATATGGGTCATTGCCGTCGTATCTCGTGTACCTGTAAACTATCTTTCCGTCAGAGCCCCGGTCTACTTCCATCCTGTCCGGAAGAAGCGGATACAGGGCGATGATCCTGCCCGCGTTATCACGTATGATCTGCGCGTAGGCGTTTCCCCATATGAGAAGGTGACTCATCAGTGCTTCCCTGAATATGAACGACGTCATTTCCTTATTCGGTTCATTATGAAGAACGTAGAACAGGGGATGCAGGTGGTCCATTTCCTTGCCGCTACCGGTGTATCTATAGACGTTTAATGGCAGCGATGCTATCGCCTCCGAAAGTATTCTCACGCATGAGTAGACTGCCGTTGTCTGCATTGCCGTACGTTCGTTTACCTGCTTCCCTGCTGTGCTCGCTCCGAAGAAGAACGAATATGGCTGCGAGAGATAGTTCGTTACCGGCTTGTCTCTCGGTTTTCTTAGTTTGTCCATGAATGACATGAGGCCCTCCTTTTTGATTACTAAAAAAGCGCCTCATAAGAAGCGCTCTGCTAAGATATATACTGTTAAATTTAAGTTATATGCACATTATTTCGTCTTTTATGTGCATAAAAGCTTCACCTGAGTTTTGAATTATTATCAGTCCAGCTCCGCAAGTTTTCTGCTTATGTCTGAGGCACAGTAATAAACATTTGTGACTACTACCGTCGTGTTTTCTATATCGGCAGCACTGCGTACTTATCCATATCAACGTTGCTTCCTGAATGCATCAAATGCCTCCTTCGCATCAATCGTTTCCCCGGATCTTATATCATTTATTCCGTCGTTAATTTTTGACCGTATTTCTGCTGCCGACATTTTCTCGGCATCAACTGACGCAGGTGCCTTCGGAAGTGATACAGGAAATGGAATGCCTCCTGTCAATGCTATCTGCTTGAGATAAACGTTCACTGCTGACGACATCGAAATACCAAGCTGAGACAATACGTCTTCTGCGTTCTTTTTATCGGAAGGATCTACTCTTAAATTGAGTGTTGCTGTTTTTTCCATTATCATCATCTCCTTGCCAACAATGTAACGCATTTTACAGTACAATTCAAGAGCTGCGTATAATGGATCCCGGTTCCCAGGCTTTCTGGCAACAGCAATATCTCATCTTAGGTCACCCGCAAGCGACACCTAATATTCATTTGCGAAAGATAGTTCGTTACCGGCTTGTCCCTCGGTTTTCTTAGTTTGTCCATTAGTGACATGTGCTCCTCCTTTTACTGCATGAAAAAAGCACCTCGTGTGAGATGTTTCTGCATATTCTATGTTATTATCTGCATATTATTTCGCATTATATATGCAGAAAGTTAAGCCGTATATTTCTCATATCACGACTATGCCTCTCTGGTCATATATACTTTCGCTGTCCTGGTGACGTATCGCACGGTCAAGTGCCATGACTGTTGCCACTGCTCCGTCGATCTTCTCCGTCGATTTTTCCTTATCCATCTTGATGTTCCCGGCAGGGTCGGTCCTTACATAGACATTGTCCATCATCCAGCGCAGCACTTTGTTGCCGCCGTGCGCGATCTTCTGTTCCAGAGTAAGTTTCATGAGCTCCTTTGTGGCAGGGGACATGTCCTTGTACCCCTGCCCGAAAGGCACTACTGTGAATCCGAGGCCTTCAAGGTTCTGGACCATCTGCACGGCTCCCCATCTGTCAAACGCGATCTCTTTTATGTTGTAGTCTTTACCGAGATCGTCTATGAACTTTTCTATGAACCCGTAATGGATGACATTTCCTTCTGTGGTATTGAGGGTGCCTTCCTTTTCCCAAAGATCGTAAGGAACATGATCCCGCCGGACCCTTAGATCCATGTTCTCTTCCGGTATCCAGAAGAAGGGAAGCACGATGTACTTCTCGTCATCGGTCCTCGGTGGAAATATGAGCACGAATGCCGTAATATCTGTAGTGCTCGAAAGGTCTAAGCCCCCGTAGCATTCACGTCCCTTCAGTTCTTCCGGCAGTACTTCGAATCCACATGCGTCCCATTTTTCCATCGGCATCCACCTTACCGACTGCTTTACCCACTGATTTAGCCTGAGCTGCCTGAACGAGTTTTCCTCGGCCGGGTTCTGCCTTGCAGAATTGCATGCTGCTTCGACTTTGTCAATTCCTACTGTTATGCCAAGCGACGGATTTGCTTTCTTCCATACACTTGGATCTGTCCAGTCCTCCGATTCGTCCGCCCCGTATATGACAGGGTAGAATGTCGGGTCGATCTTTCTGCCCTCTAATATATCGAGCGCCTTCTCGTGCTGTTCGTAGCAGATCGAGTTTCGGTCCGTTCCGGCAGTGGTTATAAGAAAATACATCGGCTGCATACGAGCATCCCCGGAGCCCTTAGTCATTACATCGAAAAGCTTCCTGTTCGGCTGCGTATGGAGCTCGTCGAATACGACTCCGTGTATGTTGAAGCCGTGCTTTGAATATGCTTCCGCTGACAGTACCTGATAGAAACTGTTCGTCGGCTGATAAATTATCCTTTTCTGAGATGCGAGTATCTTGACCCTCTTTCCGAGAGCAGGACACATCCTTACCATGTCGGCAGCTACGTCGAACACGATCGCGGCCTGCTGCCTATCTGCAGCGCATCCGTAGACCTCGGCCCGTTCCTCTCCGTCTCCGCAGCATAGAAGCAGCGCTACAGCTGCAGCAAGCTCGCTGTTATGCGTAGGAAGGAACGAACGTCCGACAAGATACTGATGCGACGGGCTGTCCACCTGTATGCACTGCATGCCTCTGTTTTCTGTTTTCTCTATCGACCGTATATATCTGAAGTGGCTTCTTGTCCCAGGATCTCTTTCTGCGCTGTTATCCTGCTT
>Ga0183097_10828_pt1 | contig 33274 bp, 17 predicted proteins | sample BioMet8_FD_128883 | JGI IMG/M metagenome (GOLD analysis project Ga0183097, IMG submission 128883) | Microbial communities from bioreactor (seeded with sewage sludge) at Lawrence Berkeley National Lab, California, USA - Biofuel... | ecosystem: Engineered > Bioreactor > Anaerobic > Unclassified ... | reverse complement strand
GACGACTTTACCTAAAGTAGTATTACCATCTGTACCAACATTAATGCTGCCATTATCAGCATAAAGAGATGCTGCTAAAAATTCGTGACCTATGGTAGGCACAACAGAAGCTGTACTGGTTACGTTATTATTCAATTGCATGGTGCTGCCGGCATTATAGAGTCCTGCAGCTCGTACCTGGGCATCTGTACTGGTTGCTCCACCTATAGCGGTAGCAGATACAGTCACAGGTCCGGATAAAGAAATGTCATGTCCACTAGTATTCATAATGCCCACAGCAGTAGCCTCTGTATTCTCGAGAGTAGCACCTGCTAAAGCAGTGCCGGCCGTTGCTTCTACATTAATAAGCCAAGCACCGGCAAGTTGTAAATCACCATAATTGTCATTGCTAATGCCATATGCTTCAGCGTGAGCATCGTTACCACCAGTACCACCCTTAGCTACAACTGTAATAGAATTGGTCGCAGTAGCATCAGTTGTTCCTAAAGTACTATTTTTATTGCGAATACCATATACCAAAGCAGAAGCATCATTAGTGCCATTACCACCCTCACCACTAATCTTGGTCATAATAATAGTTGTTGCAGTAAGAGTATCCGGCGCATTTACAACGTCAATACCAATAGCTTCCACATTGGCATTGTCTCCTGTCCCGCCTTTGGCCTGAACCAAAGCAAAGGTAAGCATACCTGCGGAAATTTCATTTGCGCTGTTAGTTATACCATAAGCTTTGGCATAAGCATCCGTGGCTATGCTACCTGAAATATTAGCATCGGGAGTACCACCGGTTGCTTCCACATTAATAGTCGTTGGTCCGGCCAGGGTCATGTTTCCCGTATTATTAATACCATAAGCAGTAGCACTAACAACAGCATTATTGCTACTCTTGCCGCCTGTAGCTGTGACTTTAACGTTATTGTTCCCACCGGTCATAATAACTGTACCACTATTATCTATACCTCTCGCCTCAGCCACATTTTCACTATTTTCAATACCTGCACCGGTTCCGGTACCACCGGTGGCTGAAACTGTCAGATTAAAATTCGTACCGTTGATAGTGCCGGCTGTATTATTAAAACCATAAGCATTTGCATCTGCAGTAGGTCCATACCCACCCACCGCTGCTGCAGTGCCTGTAATAGCTCCACTGGCAGTAATATTGCCGCCATTATTTATCTGCAGAAGGTAAGCCGTAGCATCAGCGTTTCCTGTGGTACTGGCATTGCCACCTGTAGCAGTTACATTGACGAAATTAATAGTGCCTGCGGTAATTGAGCTGTTATTGGTGTCATTATACATACCACTGGCAATAGCGGTAGCGTTAGAACCCGTACCACCCTTAGCCTTTACCTCTGTAAACTCCAAATTCCCCATTCCCATGTTAGTGCCTTCATTATTTATGCCATAGGCCGCAGCACTAGCATCATCTGCCAGATAAACATCTGTGCCGCTCATTGTTGCCGGCTTACCACCGGTAGCATTCACCGCCAGCGTAGTCGTACCTGACATATTCACCTGACTAGCATTGTTAATACCATACGCTCTGGCAGAAACATTACCTGTTTCAGTCGTACTATTACTTTTTCCACCATAGCTTTGTACAGTTAGAATATTGGCTCCTGAAGTCGTCGTAATTGTAGAATTGCCATTATTGTCCAAGCCTTTGGCAACTCCTGTAGCTTCCTCCGTCCCAGCCCCTCCTTTGGCAATTACGGTTAAATCGAGACTGGTAGCAGTTATTGGTCCATTACTATTCATGATACCGTATGCTTCCCCTGAACCGTTTGGTCCACTTCCGCCCTGGGCTGTCACCGTACCTATAATTTTACCTGTCTGCAAGTTGCCACTCTCATTGGCAATCGCTGCAACTAACGCAGTGGCATTGCCAGAGGTACTGCTGTTGCCTGCTATGCCTTTAACGTCTGTAAAAGTCAGATTGCCCAAAATAAGCGTAGCATTATTATCTGTATTGTATAACCCGTAGGCTTCCACAGAAGCTTCAGAACCAACTTTTCCTGTAGCATAAACCTTGCTAAATACCAAGTCATCTGTAGTTAAGCTAGCACCTTGGTTGTAAATACCATATCCCTTGGCAGAAGCCTCGCCCACCATGTTGCCCGCTTCAAATTTCTCGCCGGCGGTAGCTTCTACCGTAAAAATCGTGGTTCCCTGCAAAGTAGCTGTAGCATTGTTATAAAGTCCCATCGCCTCAGCAGTAACACTATTATTCGCATCTATTCCCCTAGAATAACCACCAATAGCAGTTACTCTAACTGTATTAGCGCCAGCCGTTTTACCAAGTGTTACGTCAGCAACAGCATCAACTGCATCGCCATTTACAATGCCTGCTGCAGACGCTTTAGCCGTGTTATCGCTGGTACCACCTTGAGCTTTTACCGTAAAATCGAAATTGTTAGTAACTGTCACAGAGCCCCTGTCATTTTGCAAACCATAGGCATTGGCATCTGCATAACCACCGGCGCTGGCTTGCCCGCCTTTTCCTACCAGCTCACTAATTGTTAAGGAATTGATGCTTATACTGCCGTTATTGGTATTATAAACACCAACTGCTGTACCTTGCGCAGATTCGCCTACATTGCCATAACCGGTAACTGACGTCAATGCTACTTGATCACCAATGACACTCCCGGCCGAATTATAGATACCATAAGCATCACCGGTAGCTATATGAGCAAAATTTGTTGTTTCTAACGGTTTTCCACCGGTTGCGCTGGCCGAAATATTAGTCGTGCCTCTCAAATATATGGTGGAATTTTCATAGTTTTCCACGCCATAGGCCCTAGCAGCTACATTACCTGTAGCGTTGACATCCCCACTAGCAAAACCACCTTGCGCTGTTACCGTAATAGTATTGGTAGTTGGCGTAGTACCCACATTTACTTCCACCGGAGTGGTGGCCCCGCCGCCAGTAATACCTTTAGCATTAGCGGTAGCATAGCTAGCAGCAGTCCCACCGGTAGCTCTTACATTAAGAGTCACTGCTTCAGTAGTCAATGCTCCTTCGCTCACACCAATACCCATAGCCTCTGCATCTGCTTTACCGGTTCCACCACCGGCAGCAATAACCTGTGCAGTCAAAGGTCCAAAAATATTAGTAGTGGCTGCTGCATTTAAAGAACCTACTCCTGCTGCCATAACCTTACCGGTATTAGCACTGCCATCATTAGAAACTACTATCGTATAATTACCGCTGGCCGGTGTGGTTAAATAAACATTCAAAGGCTGGTTGCCGGTGCCAACATTACTAATTCCCAGATAAACAGTCTGACTGCCTACCACAATTGAAGAATCAACACTGTTTTGATTGACCACGATACTGTTATAGCCTTGCCCGGAACTACTGGCGTTGTTGGAAGGTGTAACCATCTTGGTAGATGATATAGGCGCTGCACCCACCGTTCCCATAAAACCACTGAACAGATAAGCAGTTACTGCCAACGTTAACATTTTTTGTTTTCTGCCAATGAACATGACTTTCATCTCCTTTGCCAAGCTCTAAGTTATTGTCGTACCTATGCCCAGGAAGTTATTATTTGGTCAAATACCACCCCTTTTGTATTTATATAGCATATTTATCTTGCTATTTCCCCACCCTAAACGGGTAGTTTTTAGGCATTTTCCTTACTAAAACATATAAAAAAGCCGTTCCCCCCTTGGCAGGGAGGGGAACGGTCCAACCAATGAGTGGCCGGAGAAGAAGAAATTTACCACTCAATAGGAGGAAAGTAATTTTAGAAACTCCAACGAGCACCTACATTTACTTGCAAATTATTGGTCAATTGGCCTGTATACTTACTCACCTCGCCAAAAATGTTACAGTTTTTACCGATTTTAGCAGACCCGCCCAGCGTAAATACGCCCCAGTTCTTAGCACCATCTTCACCATAGCTGAAAGGATTAGTTGTGCTATCGGAAGCTACCAGGTTGATACCTTTACCAAAATCATGATAGTACGAGGCTTTTGCATAGTAACTGCCCACATTCTTGATTTCACGTCCTACGGCCACACCAATTCTGGCAATCGCAGAATTTCGGGCATCTACATTCACATCCAGGCCTGTACTGGTAGTATAATCAGCACCATTAATACGGCTCAAAGTAAATTCAACCTGTGGTTCTACAAAAAAGCCATTGCTTTGGCGAATACGTTTACCGACTTCCCCGCCGATACCGTAACCCCAAGAATGGTAATCTGAGGTATAAGGAGTAGCTGTTGCCGTTACATTATAATTATTGGTTAACCTACCACCCTTAACAACTAAATCGTAATAATTGCCACTCTTGCCCACCCAGGTCTGGTACAAGGTCATGGCGCCCACTTTTAAATCACCTGTACCAACTTCATATGCACCCGTACCCTTGGCATAGCTGAAAGCCACGCCACGATAGAAAGTACCGCCTTTGCTCTTGGAATCCTTATCATAGCCAAGTTGGAAATAATTATACTTTAAAGAACTATCAGAGCCTTTTTCCAGCTTATTGTATTCATAACGAGCCCAAATACCTGCCTCCGCAGGTTCCACGGCACGCAGATCACCCATACGTTTCTGCATATTATTTAGTTCACCGCTTACCCACAGATTATGCATAGCCATACCGGCATGCTGGGCCTCTTTCATAGGCACGGACGGGCTGGTAATAGTAGTTTTTCCTCCCGGTGTGGGTGTAGGTACCGCATTGGTAATGGCCAGCTTTGTCAGGGAATAAGTTCCATCAACATTTTTCGTAATAGTAGGTACATAGTCATAGGTGTTGTAGGAATCCGGCACACCATTCACAGTAGTTAACTTGCTTGAACCTGCACCTGTCACAACCAAGGCACTTCCTGTAATATTGTTGCCACCCACAAGCCCGGCAGTTGCCAGATAGGGGTCATACTTAACATCAATATTAAGTGAAGCTGTTGTGCTTCCATTGCCCAGACTAATTTGGTCAGCTTTATTGTTAGCCAAATCAGAATTAATCTTAACTATACCGCCGTCGCCACTTAAGCTAGCAATTGTTAAGGTGCGGAAGCTATTACTACGTGTAGCATTATCCCAAACAAGATCCACGTTACCGTCCTGATTTAAGGTTAGGCTATTAATAGAATTGGTATCTTGCCCATAGTCCTTAGAAAAAGTAGCATTATTATTCTTATCAAAATAAGTGCCATTGCGGTTATCAAACACCGGTCGCCAGGTAGCACCATTACCTACAATTAAATTAACAATTCCACCGGTTTGTTCTTGGACGTTGCCCTGCAGATAAGAACCAGCTTGGTCTAAATTAATATTAATTGTCGTACCGTTGTTTTTAGCTAAGACATCACCTTCTAACTGCACAATTTTCCCCAGGGAATTGCTGCCATCTGTTCCTACGTTAACGGTTCCGCCTTCTCCATACACACTAGCCGCATAAAATTCATTACCACTAACACCGGTAGCCGAAGCTGCTATTTTTACATCATCCTTAATATTCGTCGTGCCGCTAAAATTGGCAATACCGGCTGCCTTTGCTTCTGCCTCCGCTGCTCCGGCTGCAACAACTGTAGCATTCGTTACAATATCAAGAGGTCCTGTCACATTTAGTGCTGAACTGCTTTTGTTTTTTATGCCAACAGCCGTAGCATATGTACTATTAGCTGTTCCTTGTCCTCCTGTGGCCTCAACATCAATTGTTGTTTTACCTTGCAGTGTTAAAGAGCCGAAATTAGAAATACCATATGCCTCTGCATAGGCATCTTCTGCAGCACTATTACTTCCACTTATAGTACCACCCTTGGCCACAGCTTTGATATTATTAACAGCATTGGCATCAGTAGTCTGAACCGAACCACTTTCGTTACTAATACCGGCAGCAAGAGCAAAGGCATATTGAGTTCCTTTGCCACCTTCAGCGGAAATATTTTTCATATCAAAAGAAGAAACTGTCATTGCATTACCGCTTTGGTTAGCTATACCTACAGCCAACGCTTGCACTTCTGCACCACTACCACTCGTTGTTTTAACCTGCTCCATAACCAGTTTATCGGCAGTTATTTGTCCGCCACTTTGAAATACTCCATAAGCCTGTGTCCAAGCTATGGCAGCCTGGCTGCCGGGAACACCTGCATCGGCACCTCCTCCCATTGCTTCAATATTTATAGTCATCTGCTTGGCTAAAGTTAGCTGACCAACATTATTTATGCCAACTGCCAGGCCGTAACCGTCGCCCGCTGTTCCGGAGCTCTTGCCTCCCTGTGCGGTAATATTTAAGGAATTCACGCCCTCTGTCAAAGAAAGTGTCCCGAGGTTCATGATACCTGCCACCCGGCTTCTTGCTTTGCTACTGCCTGTACCTGCCTGGCCGTCAACAGTCAAATTCAGGGACTTTAGTTCCATTGTTCCCTTATTGTTCACACCCATTGTTACGGCATTGGCTGTCGATCCTCCACTGCCACCATAGGAGGTAATTGTACCTGTAACATTGCCGGCCGTAATTTTTCCTGTACTTCCCAGGTTTTGCAGTCCGTAAGCTGTAGCATCAGAGGTTCCACCGGTACTAGCACCGCCTCCATAGGCCACTACCTTGTCCAAAGCCAAATTACCCATATTGATGGTGGCACCATCCACTGCGTTATATAAACCATAAGCTTCTGCATGTACTTCAGTACCGGTTAGTGCAGTAGCCTGAACTGACGTAAATCGCAAATCTCCGGTCTGTAAATTGGTTCCTTGGTTATAAATACCATATGCCAAAGCATAGCCACTTCCCAAAGAGACATTACCGGGAGCTTTGCTCCCTCCGATAGCTGTTACCTCCGCCTGTGTTTCTCCCTTTAAAGTCGTATCACTATTATTCAGGAGTCCAAAAGCTAAACCTATAAAAGAATTATTCGTATTATTTGCTGTAGAAACACCACCTGTTGCCGTAACGTGAACTTCATTGCTGCCATTATCGGTACCCATGATAAGAGTCGCCGCATCTCCGGGATTTTTACCGGACAGCATTCCAATAGCCGTTGCGGAAGCACCACTATCACTAGTGTTTGCAGCAGCATTTACCTTGGTATAAAAGGCACCTGTAGTAACCGAACCACTTTCATTATTCACGCCGATTGCAGTAGCATTTGCTTCGTGGGCACTGTCTGCTACTCCTGCCTGAGCGCTAATATCCTCTAAGCGCAACTCCCCTGTCGTAATGCTGCCAAGCGTATTATTAACAAGACCATAAGCGGAACTAGTTACAGAAATACCTTTACCGCCTGTAGCCTTAGCAGTACCTATTACCAGCTTATCCGCATTAACAGTACCCCCCGAATTATAAACACCATATGCCTCAGCCGTAGCACTGCCGGCAATATAAGCTCCGCCACTATCCGGGGCTCCCCCTTCAGCGGTTGCATAGATATAAGTGTTTCCCTTAAAGGTCAGAACATTTAAAACTTCAGCACCATAGGCAGTAGCACTGACATCTGCACCACCGCTACCTGTTGCTGTTGATTTACCACCCTTGGCAATCACATTAATATTATTGGTTCCCGTTGTCGTTCCCATGATAATATTACTCAAGGCGCTGGTATTATCGACAGTTACTCCCTTAGCAGTTGCTTTGGCACTGCTATCGCCGGTACCACCTACGGCTGTTACTGACAAAATAGTATCATCCGTAACCATGCTTGAACCTTGATTGCCAACGGCCAAACCCAGAGCCTCGGCATTGGCTCTTGTTCCGGCAGCTCCTGTGGAAATTACCGTGGCGGCCAGAGGGCCATGCACAGTAACAGCCCCAATAGCCATAGAACCCACGCCGGCCGTCGTTACCGTTCCGGCTGAATTAGAACCGTCATTTGTAACAACTACATTATAAATACCGCTGGGAGGAGCTCCCACATAAACCACTAAAGGAGTCCCGGCATTTTGACCAATACCCAGATAAACGGATTGTGTTGGGCTTATTGCAAAGGAAGAATTTGCGCTATTTTGAGAAACAGTTATACTATCATACGGGGTAGTACTATCACTGCTGTTATTACCAACACTAACCATAGCATTACTTTGCACCGTAGCAGCCTCTACACTACCAAAGCCTCCCAGTAAAGAAATAGTAACGGCACAAGTTAACCAATTGCGATATTTTGCTTTACTATGCATACACAATCCTCCTTTTCTTACTCCCTTACTCCCAAATTATCCATGGGTACATCTTTCTAGCATTTCTAAGTAAGATGTTTGACATGACATCTTCTGTACCTATATAACATAGTTTTTTTACTATTACCCCACCCTAAACGGGTAGTTTTTAGGTAGTTTTACCTCAAGAACCCTATTTTAGGGACAAAAAAAAACAACTCCCTCGGCTTACTGCTCGAGGGAATTGTTTTTACCAGCCAATTTAGAAAGAAAACTACGTTTTTCTTATCAAAGGCTTGCTCTTACTTCTGTATTACACAATTTTTACCGCTATCCTTAGCATCATAAAGCGCCGCATCAGCACGTAGATAAAGCTTCATCATACTTTCATTGGGCTTGGCAACGGTGACACCCATGCTCACCGTAATGGCATGACCCACGCCAAAATCAGTTTCTGCTACTTGGGTCCTGATTCGTTCGGCTACTTCCGCAGGTCCTACTTGCTTATAGCCTAAAAGGAGTATTAAAAATTCCTCGCCGCCCCAGCGGCCCACTAAATCATATTCTCTCACGCAGGCTTGTAAAATAGCAGCTACTTTTCTTAGTACCGCATCTCCTACGGCATGACCCATGGTATCATTGATATGTTTAAAATTATCAATGTCTACCATGATGATAGCCACATTTTCATCGCCTCGGTTAAGCCGTAACAATTCTTTTTTAAACCTATTCTCAATCTCGCCTCTGTTAAGCAGCTTGGTCAACGGATCATGAGTAGCTACAATGCTCAACTGTTGGTTAGCTTCTTCCAATTCCAGTGAAGTTGCCTCGACAAATCTTACCAAACGTTGCACTAGTGACATATGACCCTGTAATTCATCCTGCTTGGGAGGGTAGCTGATTTGTTGGGCAGAGATGTCACCCTCTCTCATAGCCACACTTACCAATGTACAATTCAAAACATCCACATGGCCATTTTCACGGTAAATCTCTCCAAAGGTATGAAAGCCACATACCGGTGCCAATTTATTGAAAGGCTTATTATCTTCATTAGCGTATTCTTTAAGAAAAACTTTACGGGTAATGCAACTATATGACAAGATAGCCTGTGGCTGAAAAATTGCAATTTTTTGCAATGACAATCGCACGGCATCAATGATAGCCTGCGGATCGGCATAGCCTATCCGCACCGCCTCGCCAACCCGTACCTTAGCACCCAGTCTGATAACACCCTCAGGTGTACTTGTCACCGCTACTCTGGCCACGTTATTGCCATGCCGATTGACAACAAGCGGAAATTCTTGTACTAAAAAAGCAAATTGTGCGCTATTTTCTATTTTTAAATATTTCTTGTAGATATCTACAGCCGGTTTATTATCGATAGTTTCAATGGCCATGTCATTGGCCCCGGTTTTAGTAATGAGCATGCTTTTGCCCAGGGTTTTCCACCCCACACTAATATTGGCATGGACACGTAATTGCTCCCCACAATAGACAACCGCAACAGCACCGTGAGCATAGACATTTTCGCTGTCAAAAACTATGGTTTCAGGATCATTATCATCAGCATCAGCACCACAACCAAAGACAGGGACATCATTGGGAAGAGCATCCAGGGCTGCCAAAAAGCTCAGATTATCCAACCCTTTTACATTGGCTAAAACCTCTACCCCTTGTATTTGATCATACTGGGTCACAAAGTTTTGCAGCTTATCTCTTAATTCCTGCTCGGAAAATTTACCATAATTGCAACTGACAACATAAACCTTAGCCTTTTCAAAACACATTACTGATAAAGCAGTAGTTTGAGTACATATTTTATCTTTAATAATTTGTCCACCGGCAGAAGCACCTACAATGATAGCCTTAGGCAAAGCGCTTTTAATTATTTGCCTCATCTCGACAACATATTGAGGATCAATGCTACAAGTAAAAACATGCAACAAAAGTGTACTAGCTTCTGCTATCACTGGATTGTGGGCTAATTTTTGCACAACAGCCTTCAATTCCGTTAAGGACCTAACATCAAAAACAAGGTGCTTCATGGTAAGACTCCCTCTGGCAACTAAACTTGTCTTTATTATAACACACTAAAGCCAATTAATAACAATTCTCCCCAGTGGCTTTATGACTTTTTACACATGTATCTTAATAGTTCAAGGATAAGTGCCTAAGAGATTTTACTAAACTGGTTCCTATTTATTTTTCAAAAGCTCCTCTGCAATGGTTTTATAAAACATTTCTGGTGTCAACGGCTTTGTCACATAAGCGTTCATGCCTGACTGTTTAGCCTCTTGAATTGTTTCCTCAAAGGCATCCGCTGTCATAGCAACAATTGGAATTCGCTTGGCATCAGCCCTTGTAAGCTTTCTAATCTTCTTAGTAGCTTGCAGGCCATCTAAAACCGGCATCCTGATATCCATTAAAATTAAATCATAAAAATTCGGCTCAGAATTACTAAATTTGTCCAGACCATCCTGCCCATTTAACACCCACTCTATTTGGACACCCTTATTCTTCAGTAGCAGTGTAGCAATTTCTGCATTGATGCGATTGTCCTCACAAAGAAGTAGTCTAGAACCCTTCAAAGCTTCATTTACAGTCTGTTTTTGAGCAGCAGACTGTTGAGCCTTCTCATCTTCCTGCTGCTTATCCCAGGTTTCAATGGGAAGATTAACTATAAACTTCGTCCCTTTATGCAGGGTACTTTCTACCTGAATCGTCCCACCCATAAAATCCACAATTTCTTTAACAATAGCTAAGCCCAGACCGGTCCCGGAAACATTCAACGCCTCAGATTGTTGCTCTTGCGTAAAAGGGTCGAACATCCGTTGCATAAATTCTTTGCTCATGCCAATGCCGGTATCTTCCACAATAATGCGCCTTGTACAACCTTTTTGAGGTGGTTCCAAGGCCTCTATTGCTACGTTGACACTTCCCCCTCCAGGTGTATATTTAATAGCATTGGAAAGCAGATTAATCAAAATCTTTTTAACCTGCACCCTATCCACCTTAATTATCTTGTTGGGATATTTGGAAAAATCAGTAATTAACTTAATCTTTTTTACGTTGGCTACCGGCATCATGGCCGTAACTATATCTTCCCAATATTTTTTGTCATCAACAATTTCCGATTTTAAGACTAATTTTCCACTTTCAATACGGGATAGGTCCAGCGTATCGTTAACCATATCCAAAAGTAAGCTTCCTGAAGATTGTATTTTTCTCAGGTAATCCTGCTTGGTTGCTATATCACCGGCATGCAAAGCTAAATCTGTATAGCCTATAATCCCATTTAAAGGCGTACGCAAATCATGGCTCATGCTAGAAAGAAAAGCTGATTTTGCCTCATTAGCTTGCTCAGCTTGCAGCTTAGCCTGGCCCAATTTCTGTATTTGTTCCTTTTCTTTTTCCACTTCCCTAGTTACATCTCTACGAGCAATCAAAACAAGATTTTCATTCTGCCCCAAGTAGCTGATTCGCCATGCTTCAACACGGTTATCCTTTGTAGAAAAAGAAACCCTGTATACTTTACTCTCCGCCAATTTTTCTTTTATTGTAGCAATACTATGGGCGGTAATGGCTTCTTGCTCTAAATCTGGGCGAATAAAATTTTTAATGGAAGCAATCATCGCAGAGGTATAATCCACTTCAGCCATTTTACCGGTCACATAATAGCTACGACCCTTACTGGTAAATTCTTTTATTTTATTTGTTTTTAAATTCAATAACGATACAAAATCAAAATCTGTATCTACTAATTCTTGAATTATCAACTCTCTTTTCTTGCTTTCATCAATATCAATAGCATAAGTTTTAGCTTCCACATCCCCGGTAGAAGGATTCTCAAACATATATAGATATCCCTTGCGCCAGCGTATACCATCTTCATACTCAGCGGGATATTCCAGCTCTACCCTGCTTTGTCCATTACGAAAGGCACGTATAAGATTTTCCCTGACAAAACTAGCTAAAAATTTTTCTTTCACAGTCTCAGATGCTATCAACTTGGAAAATTCAGCAAAATAGCCATCAACTGTACCGGACTCCTGTTGTTTCAGTACAAAGTTCAAAGGACTTCTTCCCTCGCCACACCAGTTTTTCGTCAAATTAAGATGGAATGAGCCTAGCACGTCAGGATAAAGGTTTTCCAACTGGTTGATCAATTGTTTATAATGCTCCTCGCGTTGTTTACGTTCGGTAACGTCGTGAGAATATATAATAAACGCCTCATGACCACCTAAGGAGATTGGTTTCACATCAACATGCGTCCAAACTTGCTTTTGGGGGTTATAAGTTTCCCTGCTCACCATTTCGCTATTATCGCCAAGGATGTTCAAAATACAATTGGGACACGGCGTATCAAAATCGAAAAAGAATTTGTGGCAAGTATTATGCCTCGTTGGCTCTACCTCAGTTCTAGCCAGTTTTAAAGCTGCTCTGTTTACATAAAGGAGTTCTTTAGTCTGTTTATCACAAATATAGATTTTGCGGTCAAGGTTATCCAAGATTGTCCTAAAATCAGCGGCTTTAATAGCCTTCAACTCACTGTCTAAGAAATTTTTCATTGGAAATCCCTCCGATAATGGATCAGATTACTAAACTAAGCAGTTTCATTAGCTGCCCATCTTTCCAAAAGTATTATCACACTCAACTCCGGTACTTATGCAGTTAATTATAGCATAAAAAAACAACAAGATTTACTGCAAAGCATAGAAAATGACGAGAAGGATTGCGCCCTTCTCGTCATTTTTATTTAAGCAATTTTTAAGGAACGATTAATAGCATTCAATACTCCCAGTATGGAAGCAAAATTGATGTTCGGATCAATACCTACTCCAAAAATATGCTTGCCATCCGGTTTCTTCAACTCAATGTAGGAAATAGCTTTGGAATTGGAACCTTGGGAAATAGCATGCTCATGATAATTAATGAATTCGTAATTTTCCACACCAACCTTCGTCATAGCATTGAAGAAGGCATCTATAGGACCATTGCCCAGGCCATGGACATGCATGGTGATATCGTTGTTGATTTTTATATCGCCTTCAAAGGTGGTCTGCCCTTCACCCTTTTTCGTTCTGGGTGTTTCTGTAAAGGCATGTTTTATGATTTCATACATGCCTTCGTAATTGACATACTCTTTGTTGAAAATATCTACGATCTGTGGAGCACTAAGCTCGTCGCCATAAGCATCCGCAGCCGCTTTAATGATATCGCCAAATTCCGGATGCATTTCCTTGGGCAGGTTGTAGCCTACGGTCTGTTGCATTACAAAGGCAGCACCACCCTTACCTGACTGGCTATTGATGCGAATAACAGGCTCATACTCACGATTCAGGTCTGCCGGGTTTATAGGCAGGTAGGGCACTTCCCAGTAAGGAGTATTGGTGTCGGCCATATATTCCAGACCTTTGCGGATAGCATCCTGATGGGAGCCGGAGAAAGCCGTAAATACCAATTCACCTGCATAGGGCTGTCTTGCTCCTACAGGCATCTTGGTAACTCGTTCACAAATTTCCTTGATGTCGTTAATGTGAGAGAAATCCAGTTTAGGGTCAACACCTTGGGTGTACATGTTGAGAGCCAGGGTGACGATGTCTACGTTACCGGTTCTTTCGCCATTGCCAAACAGAGTACCTTCTACTCTGTCTCCTCCTGCTAAAAGGGCCAGCTCAGTAGCAGCCACGCCTGTGCCTCTATCATTATGAGGATGAAGGCTGACAATAATTCTCTCTCTATTTTTAAATTTACTTATGCAGTACTCAATCTGATCGGCATAGGTATTGGGAGTACACATTTCTACCGTGGAGGGCAGATTTATAATAACAGGTTTTTCCTTAGTTGCTCCCAGGGTATCCAGTACGGCTTCACAAATATCAACGGCAAAGTCCATCTCAGTACCGGTAAAGCTCTCTGGTGAATATTCATAGCGAATGTTGGCACCGCTGGTTGCGATTTCTTTCTCTGTCAACTCCCGAATTAGCTTAGCACCTTCTACCGCAATTTCTGTAATACCCTGCATGCCTTTTTGGAAAACAACTTTTCGTTGCAAGGTAGAGGTAGAATTGTAGAAATGAATGATGACATTCTTGGCACCCTTTACTGCTTCAAAGGTTTTGCGAATGAGCCGCTCACGCGCCTGCACTAATACCTGTACAGTAACGTCATCGGGAATATAGTTCTTTTCAATCAGGGTACGCAGAATTTCGTATTCTGTTTCAGAAGCAGAAGGAAAACCTACTTCAATTTCCTTAAAGCCAATTTTTACCAAGGTTTTAAATAGCTCCAGTTTCTCCTCCAGCTGCATAGGAGTAATCAGAGCCTGATTACCATCTCGTAAATCTACGCTACACCAAACAGGCGGTTTCGTAATGGTCCTATTGGGCCATTGCCTATTGGGCAGTTTGACCCCTTCAAATGGTTTGTATTTTTTAATCGGTGCATGCATATGTATTCCTCCTTCGATTTGAGGCAATAAAAAACTCGCCCCATATAAATAGGGGCGAGGATAACTCCACGCGGTACCACCCTAATTTGGTTATGTTACCATAACCCTTCGGCCTCCAACAAGGCTTTGGCTCTTAACAGTGCCTACCGTCCGGGGCTACATATCGCTCCGGCAACTCAGGGGTGAGTATACATCTACCGCCAGCCATCGACTTGCACCATCCGTCGACTCTCTACAGACTTGCTAATAAATCTTATCCCCATCACAGTCTTTGTATTGCAAAATTGTTTATAGCTAGCATTATAAATAAAAACAGGGTCCTTGTCAAGACAAGGACCCTGCTGTTCATTAATACCCTTGAATCAGTTCGCCATTTTTAGGTTCAAATCTGCCTGTAAAGAAACGCAATACTTCCGGTTCATAAGTCCACTTCAGTCCGGAAATATCCTTACGTCTCTTATATAGCTGAATTATAGCTTCTGCCACATAGTCCAAATGTGCGTAGGTGTAAACCCGGCGAGGAATTGTTACCCGTACTGTTTCCAATTTAGGGACGTGATTCTCGTGAGTTTTAGGATCCCTGCCTGCAGAAATAATACCTCGTTCCATAGTCCGCACACCGGAGTATTCATAAAGCGCCGAGGCCAATGCCTGGGAGGGAAAGTCCTCTTCCTGTTTTAAATGATCCAAAAACGCTTTGGCATCAATGAAGATAGCATGACCTCCGAAGGGTTTCACCATAGGAATCCCTGCTGCCGATAGCTTTTCTCCCAAATAACGAATTTGGTTTACCCGATGGCTGATGTAATCAAATTCAATTGACTCTCTAAGGCCAATGGCCATAGCCTCCATATCACGTCCGGCCATCCCACCATAGGAAGGCATGCCTTCAAATTGCACAACCATGCCACAGGCCTTGATGTATAGGTCCTTGTCATTCATGCAAAGGAATCCACCTATATTGGTCAAACAATCTTTCTTGCCTGACATGGTACAACCATCACCGTAGGAGAACATTTCGTGGACAATTTCTTTAATGGTTTTATGTTCATACCCAGGCTCTCTGGTTTTGATAAAATAGGCATTTTCCACACACCGTGTAGCATCATACATGACCTTAATACCATATTTATGAGCCAGCTCAGAAACAGCTTTAATATTAGCCATGGAAACCGGTTGCCCCCCTGCCATGTTAACAGTCACCGCCAGACAGATATAGGGAATTTTTTCTCCTCCTACCTCAGCAATGAGAGCTTGAAATTTTTTCAAATCCACATTCCCCTTGAAATCTAAAATAGCATTAGGGTCATGGGCCTCGTCAATAATCACGTCCCTAAAAGTCCCGCCATTTCGCTCCTGATGAAAACGTGTAGTGGTGAAATACATATTGCCGGGAATATAATCACCCGGCTTAATAGTAAGAGAAGACAAAATATTTTCTGCTCCTCTGCCTTGGTGAGTAGGTACTACATACTGAAAACCGAATATTTCTTTCACTGCATCTTCCAGATGATAAAAGTTACGAGATCCACCATAGGCTTCATCGCCCAGCATCAAGCCCGCCCATTGATTGTCACTCATGGCATTGGTTCCTGAATCTGTTAACAAATCAATAAAACATTCCTCTGATTTTACCAGGAAAGTATTGTAGCCTGCTTTTTTTATTGCTTGCTTTCTCTCCTCTTTACTTAAATTACCTATTTTTTCCACCATTTTAATTTTGAAAGGCTCCGGGGCAAATTTCATCTGTTCCATGTCGTTTCCTCCTTCGTCTTTTTTGTAATTCTTTTAATCAACATTTGCATCCAATCCAACAGACCTTTTCATATATTTGGCTTCATAATCTTGCAGAGCAAGAAGCGCCTGAGAAGAAAGTGGCAAGATGGCCATCATATTAAATATTGTCATGAGTGCTACGCCTAAATCACCTAGCTCCCAGACGATTTCATAAGTGGCTACACCTCCTATAAAAATCATGAGTAAGGCAAAAATTTTGTAACCGGTTTGAGCATACCAGACATCACCAAACAAATAAGCTATGTTACTGCGGGCGTAAAATAAAATTCCTACTACATTGGAAAAGCTCAGCAGGAAGATAATAATCGCCACAAAAACGCTTCCCCAGGAACCCAGGTGATAGTTCATGGCAGCCTGCAAAATTTCCATACCTGCCAGGCCTTTAGTAATCTCTTCAGGAGCTAAAAGCATTACGAAAGCACTGCAGCTGCAAATCAGCAAAGTATCTATGAATACCCCTAAAGACTGGATGAGTCCCTGGCTTGCCGGATGGGACACAGCCGCTGCTGCAGCCGCACAGGGTGCCGACCCACTTCCTGCCTCATTAGAAAAAAGACCTCGCTTTATACCATTCATTACCACAGCACCCAAGCCACCTCCTACTAACTGTCTAAACCCAAAGGCTTGGGCAAAGATATTCTCCAAGACAGCCGGCACCAAGGTAATATTCAGGAGAAAAATAGCCAGAGTTACCAAAATATAAGAACTGGCCGCCAGTGGTACTATTTTACTCAAGACTTTTACCGTCGCATTTTTTCTCAGTACAATCATGCCACACAAAAGTACCAGTACACCCGCCGTTACAGCCTGTGGGATAGCGAAGGCATTCTTGAAAGCAGCGGTAACCGTATTGGCAATAACCTGACTAATACCCGCCCAACAAATCAAACCTGACAGAGCAAATAGCCAGCCTATAGGATGCCAGTGACAGCCATGCAGGTAGCCCTTAATGCCCTCTTTATCAAGGTAATCAGCTTTCCCTTGCACACTGTCCACAAAAGCATCTGTGGCTTTAATATGAGTAATAAGCTGCATGCGCTTCATAAAATACGCAGGACCGCCTCGATAGCCGCCATACAGAGGATCAGGTTCTTTGTATAATTGTGCCAAGGTCGCTTCCACAAAAGCGCTGGCGGAACCGAGCAAGGCCGATACCCACATCCAAAAAACAGCACCGGCACCTCCTACTGAAATAGCAGCTACTACCCCTGCCAAATTACCTGTGCCTACTCGGCTGGCTGTAGCAATGATTAAAGCCTGCACACCGGTAACAGCTTGCTTGTTACTTTTGTCTGTTTCCAATTCGCGGAAAGCGGAACGGAGCATTTCCGGAAATAAGCGAAAAGGCAAAAATCTGGTTTTTACAGTAAAATACAGACCTGCCGCTACCAGCAAGCTCACTAGGAAGGACAGGCCAAATTGTGTTTTTCCGTTTTGAAAATTGAGGACAAGCAAATCTCCCCAAAAGAGTTTATTTAAAGAAGTAATTGTCTTAACCAGAAAATGCAAAATGCTTTGTACTATATTCATAGCTTTTTGTTCCTCTCCATCCTCCTCATGTCGGGAAACAATTTTATTTTAGCTTTTTTTCTGAGCCACTGTCAATATTTTTATCAAAATAAAAAAGCCTGTAACCCCGCATTTTCGCTGAGGTTACAGGTTTTTTAAATTAGTTTAATCTACAATAGTATTTTATAAAATACTATTCAGGCAAGCTGGTAAGAAAATTAATTTCCTTACCGTCCTTCATTGTAACTCCGGTAAAAACAATGCCGGTTTTAGCGGTAGACATATCCGCCGCCAAAAGTTTCTTATCCATGGTATCAAAGGAATTAAGTCTCCACTCATCAGCAAAGCTCCAAATTCCATCCTTCTGCTTGGAAAGATCGAGCCCCTCTGAATCAAAAGCTCTGGAAAAAAGCACCTGATTATCCTTGTCGTAGAATTCCACATTACCTCTTACCCTGGTAACATTGGGATCCAACAGCTTAAAGGAAAAGGCAGCCTTTACAGAAGAGAGCTGTATACCGCTCACAGCAGTGTCTACTCGCTCAACCTTATAAACCTTGGAACCATCTTTGATTACTTGCACCTTGGAATCTATTTCAGCACTAATTGGTTCATTAAGCTTGCTCAGCTTAGCTGACACAGCATCATCATGAGCTACCAGGAATTCACTTAAATTGGCTATCTCTTCTAAGCGCCAGGTTTGATCCGGCAGTCTTTGCATAAGCAATTTAACTTTGAAGTCCTGCGCCAGCTTGGTATCCCGCATGGTACAGGTCACTGTAGCCATATCATTTTTTCTTTCCGCGTTGTCCACCCCTTGGAAAGTTAAGTTTTCCAGTCCCGTGCGTGTCGCTGCCAGCGCAGCAATTTGCTGTCCCTCATCATTTTGTTGAGAGGGAGCAAAGCTACCGGTTGCCACATAGGTTCTCATTTGGCTATTAAAATGCGGCAAGGCCGTATTTTTAACCATCAGCAACATGGTGGAAAGAAGAGGATTTTGAGCATCCTCCGGCGATATGGTAGCTGTAACCATATCATCAATAGCCCGAGAATTAAGATTGTTAACATCGACATACTTCTCAAAGGTTACTGCATCATGTCTCTGCACCGCATCCCTAATTAGCTTCAAACTATATTGTGGTGACTTGAGCCAATAAAAGAAATAGAATGCAGCTCCTGCCATGAGGGCCAGACTGAGAACTATGATAGTTATATTTCTTGCTTTATGATTTGCTTGCTTTTTTTCTGCCATTACCTTACCAACATACCTCTACTTTAAATTAATGGTGGAACAGCCTAATGCCGGTCATGCACATAGCGATACCGTACTTATCGCAGGTCGCAATAACATTATCATCACGAATGGATCCACCGGCCTCAGCAATAAACTTTACGCCGCTCTTATGAGCTCTTTCAATATTATCGCCAAAGGGGAAGAAAGCATCAGAGCCAAGTGAAACATCTGTCATTTTATCCAGCCAGGCTCTTTTCTCTTCTCTGGTCAAAGGCTCCGGTTTTACAGTAAAGAATTGTTGCCAAATACCGTCTGCCAAAACATCATTATAGTCATCAGAGATATAAACATCAATGGTATTGTCACGATCCGGGCGACGAATATCAGCCTTAAAGGGTAATGCCAGCACTTTAGGATTTTGTCTCATCCACCAGTTGTCAGCCTTGCCACCGGCCAGCCTGGTACAATGTACTCTGGACTGTTGTCCTGCGCCTACGCCAATAGTTTGGCCATCCTTGGCATAACAAACAGAATTGGATTGAGTATATTTCAAAGCAATTAAAGAAACCAAGAGGTCTCTTTTAGCTTCTGCTGTAAAGGTTTTATTCTCAGTAGGAACATTCTTAAAGATTTCATCAGTAATCTTCAGATTGTTTCTCTTTTGCTCAAAGGTAACACCAAAGACTTGTTTAATTTCCATTTCTTCAGGCACATAGCTTGGATCTATCTTAACAACGTTGTAGGAGCCCTTCCGCTTCGTCTTAAGAATTGCCAACGCTTCGTCAGTGTAGCCTGGGGCAATAACGCCATCGGACACTTCCCTTTGCAGCATCTTGGCAGTGGGCACGTCGCAGATATCGGACAAAGCTACAAAATCGCCGTAGGAGGACATTCTATCTGCACCTCTGGCTCTGGCATAAGCAGTTGCCAAAGGAGACAATTCCAAATCATCCACGAAATAGATTTTTTTTAAGGTGTCACTCATAGGTACAGCCACAGCAGCACCTGCCGGGCTAACATGTTTAAAAGAAGAAGCTGCCGCAAGCCCTGTAGCCTCTTTTAATTCCTTGACCAATTGCCAATTGTTTAAAGCATCAAGAAAATTAATATAGCCTGGTCGACCATTTAAAACCTCTACCGGCAGATCACTACCGTCTGCCATAAAAATTCTGGCAGGATTTTGATTAGGATTACAACCATACTTTAACTTTAATTCCTTCATGCTATTTCCCCCTTTAAATTAAAATATTTATTTTTCTTCTGGTACTCTTGCTTCCAGTATTTCACAAATATAGCTCTGAAAATTGGCTACATCTTCCCAGAAACAACGCACAAAGAACGCCAAAACGATCAGGCAAATCACAATCTGTGCTATAGCTACCGACAGAGAAAGATTAATAAGGCTATACACGCTAATACCAAGGAAAGCCGCCAAGATGAGAGTACATTGAATATAGCTGCCTCTGGTAACAATATCCAGATACGTACCGGCCTCATCTTCCTTCACTTCACCTTCAAAGGTCGTCTGACCACAAAGCCGCCAACAAAACAAAGGTCCAATACAGAACTTATTTCCTACTATTTTTCCCATAAAGACCCCGGCTCTTTGCGCATAAAAACCTTTTTCTATATCCACATCCTTGGCATGTTCACCTATTATTTTTTCTACTCTCTCGACGCTATAGTGAGTTCTCAGTAGCAACCTACCGTAAGGTATTAATTTCATAGTACTTCCTCCACTCCCTTATTATAGGTTAGTTAAAAGTCATTAGCAAGTTTTTTATGCCACGGGGACGGTCCTTTTGGCACGTTTTTCGTGCCAAAAGGACCGTCCCCGTGGCTCATTTTTCTTTAACTATACTTTTTATAAATATTCTCCGTGGAATAGGAAATGCCAATGCCGAGCTCGTTTTGTAAATTAGTAATGCAATTTCTGTAGACCTTTTCCACTAAAGCCGTCCTTTTTACCTCACCGTAGCAAATAATCTTCAGTTGATAAGCCTTTTCCCAGGCATTATCCACTCCCAAAATCTTATCACACCAAATAATGGCCTTGTCATATTGTTTGTCATTTATTAGAAGTTCTGCCAGCGTTTCGGCTCCCTTAATGGCCATGACCTGGAGTCTTTCTCTCTCGCGCAGGGAAAAGTCATCCAAATATTCACCTGCCAAATACTCTCCTTGATATAAATTCAAGCTATCCGTCAGGAGGATTTCTGCTTCAGAGGGGTTGCTTTTGCTGCAGCGTATTCCTTCTGTCAAAAGCTGTTCAAATTTCTGCACATCTATCTGAAAATTCTTATTCAGGTTTAATTGCAGGGATGTATCACTTTTGATTATAAATTTGCTTTCCTCTCTGGCCTTACGATCAGGCTCCAAGAATTGACTTAGATAATTAAGAACCACCTTAAAATTTCCCTGGGCAGACCTACTGTCTGCTTCAGGCCACAAGGCCTCCATAAATTCTTCTTTAGCCACAGGATGAAAGCGCTTGGTAATAAGCAAAAAGAAAAGTTGCTTGGCAGCTTTACGTTTCCAATCTTTGGAAAGAATTTCTTCACCGCCACGTAAAATACGTAAGCCACCCAAGGTTTGTATATACATTTCCTGACCGCAGCCTGTTTTTTTCTGTTTCTTTTTGGTAGAAGCAATCTGTTGATAATACTCCGCCAATTGATTGGAACCTCCACCCGTCAAATCAGCCAGAAAGGTTTTCTTGGTAAGCAGATACTGATAGCCATATTGTTGGCAGAAGCTTACCAATTTTTCGTAAACAGGCTTGAAACTTCCTACCCGATTTAGTCCGGCATAAGCCTTGCACATTTGCCACAAAGCAGCTGCCTGCCCCAAAGTATCCCTGCACTTTTCAAAATAGGACAAGGCTATTTTGGCATACTCCTTACCTTTTTCATATTTCTGGCACAAACAGGCGGTAAGTGCCAAGGACAGATACAGCTCAGCGGCAAACCATATGTCATGTCCTTTTTCAGTAATGCTCAAAGCATAAAGACCTTCTTGTTGCGCCTGTGTCCAGTTTTTCTCCAAACCGCTTATTAAACATCTACCCCAATATATTTCTGTTTTGCCACGTTCCACTTCCAGTTGTTCTGCCAATTCAAGAGCCTTGGCATAGCTATTCCGGCATAATTCTTTTTGTTTATGGTAATCGGTAAGCAAAGCATGTCCTAAACGAGTATGTCCAATAATTTGAGCAAAAGAAGACTGGATTTTATTACCATAGGTGATGCCATTTAGAGCGTTGTCAGCTGCCTTTTCCACTTCACCCTGAAAAGCATAGCATAATGCTAAAATCAACGAGCTTTCTCTAAAAGAGCGGGGCAATCTATCCTTATCCTCCGGCTGTTTTTCCAACAGACGGATTGCTTCATTGATTCTGCCTGTCCTAAGATAAATTCTGGCCTGGATATTATTTTGATCAATATCCTTAAAATCTTTGGCTCTTTGCCACAGACCAAAATACCACTCCGCTCTCTTGGGATTGCCATAGTTAATCATATTTTCGCTCATCAGATAAAGCAAGGCCGCTTTTTCAGACAACTGTTCGCTCGCCAAAAGCTTATAGGCTTGCCGCAAATATTTTTGTGTCTGACCGGGTTGGATAATATCCAGATAAAGTTCACCCAAGCTTCTGTAGCTGTGACTTTGACCCAATTGGTCCTGTACATCTTTGTAAGTCCTGGCAGCCTTTTTATACCATTGTACAGCCTGATCATAATTATTAGTGATTCTTTCCATATGGCCCCTAGCTAAATAAATGGCAGGTTGCTTTTGATACTGCTCAGGCAATTTTTGCAGATAAAAGTTAAACAGTTTTTGTCTGCCGCTTAATACCCAACGAGGTCCCACTTCAGATAAAAGCTTTGCAACCTTGCGCCAGTGTTTTCCCTTGAAAAGAAATGGTAATGCTTTTTCATAAGCATGCTGTTGCTCATAAAAAGTTCCTATCCGACCATACAGCTCTTCCAAATCAGGCAGAAGCTCCTCGGCTTTTTGTTGCAAAAAATTACGAAACAGAGAATGAAAACGGTAAGTAGTTTCACCTATCTGGGTAAGAAAAAGTCCCCGCCTGGCTAAAGAGCCATACCACTGCTTGGATTTGTCTATGCCGATAATTTCACGGCAATAGCTTATATCAAAATTTTCCACCAAAGAAGCTTTCATGGCAAAGACCTGTACCTCAGGAGGCTGACTATCGAATACGTCCTGGGTAAGATATGCAAACAGACCTTCTGAGTCAAGATTATCTAAGGCCAGCTTATCCCAGAACAGCTTACCTTCATGCCGGCATTGTCTAGCCAAAAGTTTTACGGCAATAGCCCATCCTTCTGTTTTGCTTAAAACAGCATTAATGGCAGTTTTGTTGATAGAAGAAATCCCTTCCTGAGAAAATAAGCTTTTAATTTCCTGTGTATCAAACAAAAAGTCCTGCTGACAAAGATCCAGCACCCTTCCGCTAATACGAGCCTTTTCTACCGTAGATAAGGAAACATACTCCCTGGAAAGAAGGATAACATGCACCTTATCCATAATCTCAGCCAATATACGGTTAAAGAAATTGCTGATTTCTTTATCTGCCTGACCATATTGCCAATCATCAATTACCAAATACCCTTTATTATCATGGGTGGCAAACTGTTCAATACCGGTCATCAAATTATAAAACAAGGTTTTCCAATCCAACAGCTGCTCGCCGGTAATTGTATTGCAATACCACTTCTTCAGCCCCGGAAAAAAAGAGTCTAAGGTAGTTGCCAGATAGACAGAAAACAAATAGAGGTTATCATCTTCCGGCCCCATGTTGTACCAGCCTGCAGCTAGATTCTTTTCCAACAGAAAACGTACCAGGGACATGGTTTTGCCATAACCGGCCCCTGCTGTAATGATAGTGATTGGGTAATCCACAATGCCAGACATTTTATGTTGCAAAACTTTTCTGGGAATAAAAGTAGTATCCAAGGTCGGCACAGTTATTTTGCTAGTCAGTACGTTCCGCATTATGTTTACCCCTTTTCGTCTAAGGTTTGTATTAATATTATACTATATTTTTTGTATTTCCAGCGAAAAAGAACATAATGAGCCCTTAGGCTCATTATGTTCTTTTTTTGTTTAGAAGAAGAAGTTAAAGGTGGATTGGAAGCTGTTATTCTTTTGTCCACTGCCATGATATTTAATACGATCATAGCTCAATGTCCATTGTACATTCTTCCAAGGTACATAGATGAAATCAGCACGCCATGCATTAATACCATCAAAGGTATTTTGCCAGCTGCCTGCTTCATCTGTGGTCAAAGGAACCCAGCTAAATGCTCCACGGTTCCACAAACCAGCTACGCCACTAGGCATATGTCTGTAGGAAACGCTCCAGCCCCAATCACCTTGCTTAAAGGGATTAACCAGATTGGTATACAAAGCAGGCATATAGTTAGTAGATTTGTAGTTGGATTGCAAGGCCACAAAGTAACCATTTTGTTTACCTGATGCATGGCCGTAGGAAACATTGGGACTAGCATTATTATGCGCCCACTCAAAGGATAGTGCTAATTTGGGAGTAATTTCATACGCGCCATTTAATACTCTTAAATCCAAGTCGCTAATGGTATCGGAATAATCTTGTTTCAGTACATAGCCACCAATATCAAGCTTCTTATTAGGTTTATAAGATGCTTCCAGGAATTTAATACGTTGGCTGGTGCTGGTAAGGTAGCTACTATCAGCTAAGCCGCCACGTACATACCACTTACCGGGATTTGCAGAATAGTAGATACCATTGGTATCGCCTGTATTACCAAAGAAGGCACCTTTGCCGGGATAAAGCATCATCTTACCAACTTCAATAGTACCACCCAGCATCTTCTTGCCGGTTAAGAAGTATCTATCAAATCTGAAATTGTCCTCATTGGAACGATTCCAATTCCATTTAGCCTGTACCATACGAGAGCTCCAAGCCCATCTATCGCCTACGTTGCCGCTGGCATAAAGACGGATACGTTCCATCAGCTGGTCTTTGTTGTTTAATTTGGCATTGGTTACCCAGGCACCTTTATTGCCAGCGCCCATAGTATGATGGGTATATTCAATACGGTTATCTACAAAGAAATTAATGTTGGGTTTATAAGCCGGGGCTGCCGGTTTAGCAGCAGGGACAGGAGCAGGATTAACTGCCAAATCAACTTTGGCAATATCCTGGCCATATTGAGTAGCCAGTTTTTCGATGATAGCTTGTTGAGCAGGCGTAGCCTTATCCATCTTGGTCGTAGCATTGGCAACCATAATGGACATTTCATAACGGGTTACAGTATTTTTTCCATCGAATCTAGCCGGATCACCGGACACGATGCCAGCCTTTGCCAATTCTCTAATGGCCCCATAGGACCAGTCATTGGTCGGTACATCATAAAAGATAGCATTAGTTGCTGCAAAAACTTGACCCGTTAAGCCCGCAGTTACAGCAAAAGCCAAGGCAGTTAAAATTCTCTTGGTTTTTAAACTATTCACTATAAATTCCCCCTTATTTATTATTCATCCTCATTTTTCTACAAACTCAGCAAGAATTTTGCTGAATTGCTCGGTAGCTTCCAAGGGCGGATTGTGCCCACAATTAGGAATACTAATCATCGCACTATTGGGGTAAGCAGCCACAATTTTCTCTGCCTCTGCCAATGGTATGACCTTGTCATTTTCCCCTCGAATAACTAATACCGGTTTAGTAAATTTTGGTGCATCTTGCGTATAATTCGTCTTCATTAAAGCCTTAGTGTTGGGAATAAAAGCATCCTTTGCCCGCACACAATCTTCCATCAGCACAGCTTCCAGCTGTACAGGGATTGGTTGGAAAAAAGTGGCTTTTAAAGCCATCTTCAGCAGATTGGGATCAGCTACTATAGGTTCCAAAGCACTACAATCGTAGTCACCCAAACCTTCTAGCTGCGCAGAATCAAGCAAAACCAGTTTACTGATTTTTTCAGGATACAGTTTACCCATTTCCATTGCTACTGCCCCTCCCAGGGAGTGACCAACCACTACACAAGGGAAAAATTTCATGTCTTCCAAAGTTTCCATGATATCTTGGGCATGCAGGGAAATAGTAACGTCCTTTGTGCCATCCTCTGAAGCACCGTAGCCTCTTAAATCTACTGCCAGACAATCAAACCTGTTTTGCAGCCGGTCCATGACCGGCCCCCACCACTTGGCGGAGGCCACATTGCCATGAATGAGGAGAATTTTATTTTGTCCTGTTCCTTTACGAATATAATGAAGTTTACTCATAATCCGCCTCGTTAATATTTAGCCGTTTCTTTACCTGTACGAATATCGTAGGCTTTATCCAAAGCACTAGGTTTGGGAATAGTAAGACTCTTAGGTGCCGGGTTACCTTTTTCTACCCAATCAACCAAAATATCAAAGGATTGGTGAACATAGGGTAGCAACGGTTGCAGGGTATGTTGTGGATCCAGCTTAGGATGTCCAACGAAAGAGTCAAAATGATTACCATTAGCTACCATGTATAAGCGATATTGGCTTGCATCGCCATTCTTTTTAACCAGATTTTCATAAGCTGTAGCATGAACTGCCGGGAACAGCAGAGAATCCATGGTACCATGAATAGTAATAGTAGGTTTCGTAATTTTGCCGGTGTTTTCCAACTTGACAATATTATTTACACCCTCGGAACGTTTAAACCAATCATAATTCTTATAGTCCTCAGGATGACTTAAGAATTCCCACCAATTTCTCTGAATAAGCTTAGGATCATATTTCATGCGATGTACGTTAAGCGTAGGCAGCCAATAATAGGCACCATGCATAGGCCACAAGAAGCTGGCTTTGGGATCAACACCATATTTGGTAATCATGCCCACAGCTTTTGCCTTTGCCTCAGGAGTTGCTTTTGCATCTTTCATAACTTCCCAGGCATTTACTGCAGTCGTCAAACTGGAAATCAGGTTTTCTTCCTTGCCTCTCCACAAAACGCCTTCCCAATCAATCATGCCACTGTACAATTCGGGATGTTTTTCCATGGCATAGCGTGTTACATAACCACCATTGGAATAACCCCAAATATAGGTATAAGCCGGAAGTTGTTTCTTGGTTTTTTGCAAGACCTCTCTGGCCGCTGTTGTTAATTGTGAGAAACGGACATTCCATTCTGCCAGGCTGTCGTCCTTATGGTCAAAAGCATTCATTGCCGGAGCCCAGGGGTACATTTTGCCATCAGGATCAGGAATATTTTCACCAATGGTTCCTTTATCACAAACTGCGTAGGCATAACTGCCACCTTTAGCATCAGTCTTGGTCAGGACATAGTCACTGATTAACGCATCAGCAGAACGAGCGATGCCAAAGCCCGGTGCACCTACTACCACTAATCTACCATTCCACTTGTCCGGTACTCTGATAACAAAATTACAATCATCAAAATAACCGCTTATTTCCATACCGGGAATTTTAGCCGTAGGGGTATAATAAGCAGGTCTTTGCAGCTTGCCTGTGGACCAATCATTCTCTCCCAGACCTGCTCTACGAGCTTCTGCTAAATTGCCAATAGCAGGATTGTTCGTAGTCAAATCATCGTATTTTGCAACGTTTACATTGTGTGCTCCCTTGATATAGGTAGACATAGCACTGACAGGTGCAGCACTGAAAAGACAAAGGGTCAGCATAACAACTGTCGATCTAAATAATTTACTATAACTATGCAAATAACTCACATCCTTTCATCATAAAATTAAACACTTTTCTCCTTGATAAAGCTTAAAAATTCTTGGGCGGCACTAGCCGGTTTTTCTAAGAAGGGTGAATGACCACAATTTTCCCACAATACTACCCGTGCTTCCGCCAAAGCTGTGATAGTTTGTTTGACGGAGTCCAACGGAATGACGCAATCATTCCTACCATGCATCAGCAGTGTGGGTATCCGCAGGGAGGAAAGCTGATCCAGCAAAATTGTTTCATGCATCGTTTCCGGATTACTGAGATAAATTTCCGGTGCACAGGCTGCTGCTCCCTGGTAAATCTCCTCTATGACCTCCTTGTTGTTAAAATTTAGAAAACAGCTTTGAACTGCTTGTCTTAAGAAAAGCGGATTGCTCTGCATTTCTTTAAAAGCTTTTCTAATTGTGTCATCTAGCGCTAAACCTTCAGCCGGTACTGTGTCCACCAGTGTTAGTGTTTTGACCTTTTCTTGATGCAGTAAGGTGTAGAGCATAGAAATCTGTCCGCCCATGGAATGACCAAGCAGATGAAATTTACTAAGCCCTAAATGCTTTACCAAAGCATCAATATCACTGGCAAATTGCGCAATAGTATAACCATCAGAGGTATGGGTTGTTTTCCCACAGCCTCGCAAATCCATAGCAATCAAGCGATATTGGTCTTCTACATAAGGCACCAAAAACTGCCACCAAGCTAAGGTTGAAATATTGCCATGCACAGCAACTATTGTTTCTGAGCCTTTTCCATATTCTTCGTAGTACATTTGTCCTGTGGTAATTTTTAAATATGGCATGGGGTTCCTCTCTTTTTACAAATTACAAGGCTTCTTTTAAGAAACCTTCCAACGCTTTATTGAAGCCCTGGGGATTTTCCACCTTCGTCATGTGTGCTGCACGAGGAATTATCTCAATACGAGCATGGGGAAGATGAGAAATTAAATAGTCACTATAGGCTACCGGCGTGGTCTTATCAAACTCACCTACAATTAAAAGCGTCGGGAAGTTCATGTCTTTGTGATACGGCCTGTAGTCAGCCTTAAAGGTAGCAATAGTTGCCTGAGTATACTGTTCCAGATCATTATCCAGGAACAGATCCTTGATTTCCTGCCTAATAGCAGGCGTTACATCCGGACCACAGCACTTTTGGCAAACCAATTCTGCCATGTCTTCCATGGTAGCCGTCTTTAAAAATTCCAAGCGCTCCTTGAGCCCTTCCGTACAGAATGGTTCCGGATAATAACCGGCCGTGCCACTAAGCACCATAGCCTTTACCCGTTCCCGATAGTGAGCTGCGATTTCCTGACATACCAGCCCACCCATAGAATGGCCTATAATAACAGCCTGATCTATCTTTAGGTGATCAAAAAGAGCAATAACATCTTTGGCAAATAGTGCCATGGTGATAGGTACTGCATCATCATTAGTACTCTTGCAATGAGAGCGCAAATCAACCGTAATAACGCGATAATTCTTTTGAAAATATTTCACTTGATGGTGCCAAGATACCGCTTTTTCACCCAAGCCGTGAATAAACACGATAGGAAAGCCTTTGCCCACATCCATGTAGTGTAATTTTATGTTGTTAGTATCTAGGAACATGTAAAAAGCCTTCTTTCTTTTACCAAATCATATGTTTTTCTGCTTCAGCTCTTAACCACTCTCTAAATTGAGGATGAGCAATTTTTATCAGTTCTTCCACTCTCCGTTTAACATTGAGGCCACGCATCCAAGCTACACCATATTCAGTGGCAACATAATCCAGGTCATTTCTGGAAGTAGTTACTGCAGCACCGGGAGCCAGGAAAGGCACAATCTTGGAATGAAGTACTTCTTTACCATTGGCATCCTTGGTGGAATAAGTGGAATGCATAGCTATAATAGATTTACCACCCTTAGATCTTTGTGAACCTTGTACCGTTTCAGATTGTCCGCCGGTACCTGACCATTGAAGATTGCCTACTGTTTCAGAAGCACATTGACCTGTAAGGTCAATTTCCAGGCTGGCATTAATAGAAACGAATTTATTATTTAGGCCTATGGTGTATGGATCATTGGTAAACTTACTGGATTTAAACAAGATGGAGGTATTGCTGTTAATATAGTCATATAGTTTCTGTGAACCTATGGTAAAGGAGGCCACCGAATAACCATTCAAAAGACCTTTTTGAGAATTATCCACGGCGCCGCATTCAATTAAGTCCACCATGGTTTCCGTAAACATTTCGGTATGAATGCCTAAATGTTTCTTGTGACGCAATTCATGAGCAACTGCATTGGGAATATTACCTACGCCCAATTGAATAGTAGAACCATCCTCAATAAGTTCTGCTATATACCTGCCAATGGTCGCATCCATTTCTGTGTAAGGTGCTAGTTGAATGTATGGAATAGGCCTATTAGATTCAACAACTGCTGCCACTTCCGAAATATGTACCTGCGTCTCTCCAAAGGTTCTCGGGAAGTTGGGATTGACCTCTAAAAGCACCATAGCTCCCTCATCAATGAGATCTCTTTCATAAATGGCACTTACGGATAAGGTCATAAAGCCATGATGATCCATAGGTGAAGCGGTGGCCAGAACTACAGGACGGCGTTTTTCATAACGAAGTCTGTCCAGTTTCTTATTCAAAACAGTGGTAGAGCTTTGCGGAATAGCACTGGTAATTCTTTCTTTTTGAGAAATACGGCAACCCTTGTTAAAAAACCAGCCGGTATGTTCCAAAATTTTTGCCAGTTCCTGATCGTGGAAAAAAGGAAAATCTTGAATAGGCAAGCAAGTATTTATTTGCAAATCTTTTAATTTAGTTTGCTTCAAATACTGCAACTTATCCAAGATAGCTACGGGTTCAGCAGCTGCTTGAGCACTAAACATAACATCTCCATCCTGGAGTAGGTTAAATGCCTCTTCAGCTGTCATGCTTTTTTTTGCGTACATTTGGTCGTATTGATTCATTTTTTCGCCTCCTAAAAATAAGCCTTTCGTATTTACTTCTGTTTCATAATAGCAACCCCTGGTTACTGCCAAGTTACAAATTGGTTACAAGCAAAAATAAGATAAAAAATTATCCTTTTGTCTTAAAATTTCAGAAAAAGCCTTGACATCTTTGTAACATTGCGGTAAGATTAACACAATTTCAATTAGATACTGTAAAGTATTACAAACATCATATTCTAAATCTGATGATGGGACAAAGTAGTTTATCTCAGCAAAATCCAGAGAGCCGGCGTTTGGTGCGAGCCGGTATTTGCAGATAGATGAAAATCTTCCCGGAGGAGCGATGCTGAAAGTAGTTAATAAGCATCGACGGTTTTTTCCCGTTTAACGAAAACGCGTATGTTAGTACGTAGTTAAAGTATATGCCAGCTTTTCTTTTGGCATATTAGGGTGGTACAGCGGATTTATCCGTCCCTTGTTTAACAAGGGACGGATTTTTTTTATACTTTTTTAAAAATAGCAAGAAATAATATTGATGGAGGTGCTTATCTGTGGATTATCCAAGCTTACAATATTTGAGTATTTGTCGCAGTCTTTTGAAGGATCCGGTGGTCATAGCATTGGAGGAAGCAGCAAAAATTCAACGCCAAGGACCGGAAAAGGAGAAAAAACTTCAGCAAAGTAAATTAAGCAGTCTTCTGCTGGCTAAAGCCGAAGCCTTAGGTTTACAGGGAAATATTGCAGTCAGTTACCTCATTTATCTGTTAGGTGAGGGGAAAAATACAGCCGCCCAGTCAATTGAAAGGTATGGCAAGGCAGGCTCAGGCTTGTCCAAGGCACTGGAACAAGATATGGAAATTCTCTGGCCATATTTACACCTTGCTGCTACGGCTGATTTGGTTTCACCCTTGCTGTCCGACTATCACCCCTCCTATGTGGCTGATTTTACCTATCTCACCAATCTGTTGCAGGGCCTGCAGCAGGCTTCCACTCCCGCTCAGGCAGCCACCTTTCTTTTAGCACATTACGAAAAATTTGGCAGTGGTGATTTGGCCCGTTATATGGCTTTTAAATTAGACGAGGAAGGCAGCTTAAGAGGTATTGAAAAATTTCCCTTGCTAAATTATGACGACCTAATCGGCTACGAAAGGCAAAGAGAAAGATTACGCCGCAACACCGAAAATTTTATAACCGGTAAGCAAGCTAACAATGTCTTGCTGACAGGTGCCAGGGGCACCGGAAAATCCACCGCCGTTAAAGCTCTGGTCAATATGTACCACACTCAAGGCTTGTGTCTGGTACAAATATCCCGCTCTCAATTGCAGGGGTTGGATACTTTAATGAACAAGCTGGGACACATCAGAAATAAAAAGTTTATTCTATTTTTAGACGATTTATCCTTCGATGAAAACGAATCAGCTTATAAACAGTTAAAATCTGTAATTGATGGAGGATTGACTCCCCAACCGGACAATATGCTGCTTTATGCTACCTCCAATCGGCGTCATCTGCTGAAAGAAACCTGGGTGGATCGCAATGACGAAGCAGATGAGGTCTATCGTAGCGATAGTTTAAACGAAGCTATTTCTTTATCAGACCGTTTTGGCCTGATTTTACATTACGGAGAGCTTGCCCAGGAAGAATATTTGCAGATAATTGCCAAGGAATTAGGCAAGCTTGGCTATGTTCTTACCGACGAACAGCTTCGCATTCAGGGTGTCCGCTGGGAAATGGAGCATTCAGGAAGAAATGGCCGGGTAGCAATACAGTTTGTTAAATGGTACGCAGGTAATCATCATCAAGTTGTTACACCTCTGCAAGAGGTTAGCATATAATTTAAATTTACTTTAAAAGGAGAACTTATTATGGCAAAAGTATTCTATGACAGAGATGTAAATTGGGATGTAATCGCAGGAAAAACGGTAGCCATTGTCGGCTATGGTAATCAAGGACAGGCTCATGCCTTAAATTTACGTGACAACGGGCTTAATGTGGTAGTTGGTTTGTATGAAGGCAGTAAGTCGGCAGAGAAGGCTAAGGCTGCCGGTTTAACCGTAACTACGGTTGCTAAGGCCGTACAGCAAGCCGACATCACCATGATTTTGCTTCCCGATGAGAAGCAGGCCGATGTATATAAAAGCGAAATTGCTGCCAATTTAAAATCAGGTAGTGCCCTAGCCTTTGCACACGGTTTTAATATTCATTTTAAGCAAATTGTTCCCAAAAGCGATATTGATGTTTTCATGGTTGCTCCCAAAGGACCGGGCCACTTAGTACGTCGTACCTTCACAGAAGGCGGCGGTGTTCCTGATGTCTTTGCCGTAGAGCAGGATGCTACCGGCAAGTGCTTTGATTTGGCCTTGGCTTATGCTCGTGGCATCGGTGGTACCAGAGCCGGTGTTATCCAAACAACCTTCCAGGAAGAAACAGAAACTGACCTTTTTGGTGAGCAAGCTGTTCTGTGTGGTGGCATTACCAGTTTAATTTGCAATGGTTTTGAAA
>Ga0183097_10818_pt1 | contig 34972 bp, 30 predicted proteins | sample BioMet8_FD_128883 | JGI IMG/M metagenome (GOLD analysis project Ga0183097, IMG submission 128883) | Microbial communities from bioreactor (seeded with sewage sludge) at Lawrence Berkeley National Lab, California, USA - Biofuel... | ecosystem: Engineered > Bioreactor > Anaerobic > Unclassified ... | reverse complement strand
AACAGGATCGTCCTATTTCATGTCCATTGCCTCCAATGCTAATAACCGTAAGCAAACGACGGCCAGTTATGACATCACTTCTTCTCAAGTTACCGTTGATTCCAATGCCATGCCTTTGACTTTGGGCGGAAGTACTGGAGCTTGGACTTTCGCGACGAACAATTACGGGGGTACTGCCGGCTATCTTAACGCCACGAACACGACAGCAAACAACTATCTCAAGGTGACGGCGGCTCTTGATGCTTATGCCTACTTTACCATTTCTTTCTCGAGTAACGCAGCCGTGATCACCTGCACCGGGAAAACTTCTCGTAACATTATGAGATACAACACCAATCTGTTCTCTTGCTATTCGAGCGGGCAATTGCCCGTTTACCTTTATAAGCAGATAACTCCCATTTCCGTTACGAGTGTTTCCCTTAACTATTCTTCTCTCACTTTGTCGGTCGGAAATACTGCCACTCTTGTTGCCACTATTGTTCCGGGGAACGCAACCAACCAAAGTGTTACTTGGGCTTCATCTAATACTTCCGTTGCCACCGTTGATGCCAATGGCGTTGTGACGGCGCATGCCGCCGGCTCGGCGACCATTACGGTCACGACCGTTGATGGGTCTCATACTGCCACTTGTACAATTACGGTTCCGACTCCAGTCACTGTGACGAGCTTAACGACGGCTGGCGAAGCCGCTTCGGCACCTTTTAGAACTCCTGGATGGGTTGTCAGCGAGCATTTAGGAACCTTAGTCGTTACCGCTCATTACAGCAATGGATCCACGGCCGATGTGACGGCTGATGCCGTTTATACTTCTCCCGACAATACCGTCTTGGGCCTCCAGCATCCAGCAGTTTCCTATACTGATGATTATGGCAACACGGTTTCTTCGACTTATGCCATTCGTGTGACCAATGTCGGTGCGGTTCATTATTCGGCTTCTCAGTCTGAAGGCACCTTTACCTTGGTGACCAGCCCTTCGGAGCTCGTTGAAGGAACTCACGTCGTGATTGCTCGTCATATCACCACCGGAACTGCCACCTATGTTATTGGCTCAACTCAGAACAGCAATAACCGCGCCGCCGTGGCTGCGACCACCTCGACCGATTTCTCGACTTTGACGCCGGATACTGGCGTGGCCTTTGCCACTCTTACTGTTGGCGTAACGACAGCAAGTTCTGGCGATGCGGCTTATACCTTCCACGATGGTGGAACCACTGCCCCGGGTTATCTTTATGCCGCCAATACCAGCACTGGTACCAGCAACTACCTTAAGACTTCATCGAGCATTACCGAAGCGAGTAAATGGGCGATTACGGTCGCGTCTGATGGGACCGCTACTGTTGCTTCATTTGGTGATGTTAACGGCCGCAATCTTTTGAAATTTAACTACACCAACACCATTTTCTCAGCTTATAGCAGTTCTTCGGGAAGCGTAAATGATGTTTCGATCTACAAAGCGGGATCTTCCCAGGTCGAAAACTTCACCTATGCTCAGCAATCGGCAGCGACGACGGCTTATATCGCTTCGTTCAAGACCTGCCCCAGTGGCTGGCTTGATCGGACCGAGATTCCACATTTGGCCATCGAATTTAGCGCGATGCTTGACGATTCCAAGACTTTGTTCATGGCTTCGACGAACACGGTTAATGATTACAACTATGGTGTTGGCACGGGTTATGACTACAACCAGACGACCAAGAGTTATACCGGCGGTTCCACTAAAGGGATCACGGTGACGGCCTATCAAAAGCTGTACGCGATCCTTGCTCAATATAACGGCTCATTAGTTTCTGGCGAGACCACATTAACTCTCTACACGACCACTCAAGGCACGACGACGACGGGCGGCGATACTTCTCCGCGCCTTCTTGATGCCGCTGGCCATATCATTAATCCGACTTCTGCTCAGAATACCTTATCTACCACCCTTATCGTGGTCGCGTCGTCTGGCGTCTTTACCTTGCTTATGGTCGCGGGTATATTCCTTCTTTCTAAAAAGAAGAAACACGCTTGAGATTTAAGAGAAGCTAGGTCCCTATGAAAAATAAGCATTCTTTGTTCGCCCTGTTTGTCGCAGCCGCCCTTTCTTTCGGTGCGGTTGGATCCTTTGCCGCTATTTCGGCATTAGCCAAAGGCAATTCCGCTTCGCTCAATCAAGCGGCGGAAAGTACCTATTGGTCGACAATTGATACTAGTGGGAACACCTATGGCGATGCTTTCCTTAAGTCCCTGTATAACGTCATGGTCAGCAAAGGCACCGCGACTGGCAGCAATAGTTACAGCGGTCTTAATGCAATTCTCGCGAAGTCCGATGCGATGCCGGATGGCAGTGGCACCTGCGCTTTCTATCGTCAAGATACCGTCGCTTCTTCTTGGAACAAAGAGCACGTTTGGCCTAATAGCCGCGGCGCTGGTGAGAATGCCGGTTATGCTGGTACCGATCCCCAGGTGATTCGTCCGACTAACACCTCCGACAACAGCTCTCGAAGTAACTACATGTATGGCGAGACGACCAACCCTTCTCAAGCCAATGGCTGGGATCCGAATTCTTTTGGCTATAACGGGGCCCGCGGCGAAGCGGCCCGCATCATCTTCTATGCCGCGACCCGGTATTACAACAAGGCCAGTGGCGCTGGTGGCTCCTATAAAGGATCCGCTTCGGGCTTAACTCTCACGAACAATCTCATGGATGCGACCACCAACGCGACCATGGGCAAACTCTCCACGTTATTGACCTGGAACAATACCTATGCGGTCACTCGGGCTGAGACGTATCGCAACGATTACCTCACGGGCGTGAACTACGCGCGCAATCCTTTTATTGATCACCCCGATTGGGCGAACTACATTTGGGACGCAAATGGTGTCCGGACTACGGCTTATACTCCGGCCGTGACCAGCAGTTCGTCTGCGAGTACTTCCTACGCTTCCAGCTCCTCCGCGAGCTCTTCCTCAAGCAGCAAGACCTCTTCCAGTGCGACATCCAGTTCAAGTTCCATTTCCTCGAGCTCTTCGGTCCCTTCGGCAACCTATCAACTTGTGACTTCAGCTTCCGATCTCACTGTTGGCAGCAACTACGTTGTTGCTAGTGTGAGTAGCGGTTCCGGTTATGGCATGACGGGCGCAACCAAATCCACTTACTACATGGGTGCGGGCGCGGTGACGGTCACCTCTTCTACCATCAGCGATATTTCTGCGGTCGCCGCCTATACCTTGGGTGGTTCCTCTGGTGCTTATACTTTGAAGAATGGTTCGAACTATTTGCGGGGCTATGTGAGTGGTACTTACTATGATGTTGGCCTTGCCACTTCGACGGGAAACGATACCTCCTGGGCGATTTCGATTGCTTCTAACGGAGCGGCGACTCTCCAATCGGCCTCCGGGACCTATCTTTCATTTAAATCCACAACGAGTTATACCGAATTTGCCGGTTCGTCTTCTTCCGCGACCGTTTATCTCTTCAAAGAGGTTTCAGCCGCTTCCGTAGCGGTTACGGGCGTGAGCCTTTCTGCCTCGACTGCCAGCGTGAATGTTGGTTCGACGACCACCCTTACCGCGACGGTTTCTCCGAGCGATGCCACGAACAAGAGTGTGACCTGGTCTTCCTCAAATACCAGTATTGCCACGGTGAGCAGCGGGGTGGTGAGCGGCGTTTCTGCTGGTAACGCAACCATCACGGTTACGACTGCGGATGGGGGCTGGACCGATACTTGCACTGTCACCGTGTCGGCTACGACCATCGACGTAACGGCTGTGGCTGTTTCCTTTGCTTCTTCTTCGATTTATGTGGGCCAAACCACTCAAGCGAATGTCACCTACACTCCGAGTAACGCGACGAATAAAACGGGAACTTGGACTTCGGATGATGAGACGGTCGCTTCGGTCAATAGCAGTGGTGCTGTTACCGCTGTTGGCGTAGGATCTACCTACATCAATTTCGAAAGCAACGATGGTCCGTCGGATTACGCTCTTATTACCGTCACGGCTGCCCCGATCGTGAAAACGTTATCTTCAATTGCGGTTTCAGGTGCTACGGCTTCTGCCACCTTTGGATCGACCTATTCCATTTCGGGTCTGGTCGTTACTGCGACCTATAGCGACGGAACCACCGCGGATGTGACGGCCTCCTCGACCATTGATAAACCGAATACCAAAGTCATCGGACCTCAGAACGTGGGCGTTTCCTATGCCGAAGATAGCGTGACCAAGACAGCCACCTATCCGGTCTCCGTTACTACGGTCGGAGCCAATCAAGGCAGTTCCGCAACGGTTTACAATGGATCGATCGTCCCGAACGTAGCCGTAACCGATGGAACCGAAATCAACACGGCTGGCGGTTTCACCGCGACCGGCGTGACGCTCTCTTCTTTTGCTGAAACGAAGACCTATGGCGACGGCTCTTCCACCCAATATCGTCTTGGCACCAGTTCTGCGAGCGGCAGCATTACATTTACGTTGGGGTCGACCATTTATTTGAAATCGGTCACTCTAAACGTGGCTCAATATAAAACTGATAGCGCGACCGTCTATGTCACCGATGGCACAACGACTGCCTCTAGTGCCATCAGCAGTTCTACGACGTCCTTGGACTTCAGCTCCAATTGGGCCAGTAACATGACCGGAACGAGTTCGATCAAAGTTTATAATACGGCGAAAAACAATCGCTTCTTCTTGTCAGGTGTTACCTTCACCTATACGACCACAGCCTCTTCTCAGATCTTCACTGACGCCGAAGAAGCGACCGCTTGGGCCACTTACTTCACGACCTGCACCAGCGGCAATTGCCATGGTTCCACCATTTGGAGCACGGTGAATACCCAATACACGGGGATGAGCGATACGGCCAAGGCTTACTTCGTTGCTCATGAAAGCAGCGATACGACCATCAAAGCCGCCTATGATCGTTATGTCTTCGCTCGGGCTCAATATGGTCTGACCGATTTCATCGGGGGCTCTTCCGGAAGTGCCGCCTCGTTAGCGGCGTCTAATAACGCTTCCTATTGGGCCTTAGGCGCGGTTCTCTCCGTGTTTGCCCTTACGACGATCGGCTACATCAGCTTCTCCTTCAAGAAGAAGCACCAATAAGGCGAAAAGAGTGAGGACGGGTCTTCTTATAGGGCCCGTCCTTTTCTTATCGTTCTAAGGGCTTAAAAACGCTTCGGGGTAAAATGCCAATCCGCCCGAGAAAAGATGCCATTTATCCGCCTTAGAATCAAAAATGCTTATTTCATCGTAGACTTCATGGTAAAGGCACAAAATCGCAACATCTTGCGAAAAAGAATCAAGAACAAGCGATTTTTTACTTTTAAATTGTAAATTAGCCTACTATACTAAAACTATGGTCGATGAACCCATGGGGATCAGCTATAAGAAACTGTGGCTTTTACTTGTGGAAAAAGATATTTCGCCGGTTCAGTTTCGGCGTGACCTTAATTTAGCAACGGGCACCATGACAAAGCTCCGCCACAACGAAGAGGTTGCGATTTCGGTTCTTTTACGAATTTGTCAGTACCTCGGTTGCAACATTGGCGATATTTGCGACGCGGTGAAACTCGGCTAAAAAGCCCAAGGAGAAGTCGGAAGATGTATTGTCAAAAGTGCGGAAAGAAGTTGAACGACGATGCCAAGTTCTGTGACGGTTGCGGCGCCAAGGTGGTCCATGATGATGCCCCGAGTGCTCCGGCAGTTACAGCAACTCCAGCAGCTCCAGTAGCCCCAGTGACTCCGGAGCCTCCGAAACCGGTCAAGACGACCGTTACCGAAGGCCGGGTCCATAAGTGCCCTTATTGTGGCGAGATCCTTGAATCGGGGGTCCTTCGTTGCCCCAGCTGCGGTCACGAGATCCGCGACCGGGAAGTGGTTCATTCGGTTCAAGCGTTTTTTGACCGAGTGAATGCGACGAGCGACATCGATACCAAAATCGGATTGATCAAGACCTTCCCAATTCCAAACGATCGGGAGAACATCCTTGAATTCATGCTCATGGCTTCGAGCAATTTCGATGCGGCTTACTACGCGACCAATAAGAACGTCGATAATCTCGCGAGTGCCTGGCTCAGCAAGGTTGACCAATGCTATGAGAAAGGCAAAGTCTTTCTTACTTCCGAAACTGACCGTAAGACCATGGATGAACTTTATCAAAAGAGCCACGGCTCGGCCAAAAAAATCCAGATTTTGAAACTAGTCATGATTATTGGGGGCTTTGCTTGCTTGCTCACCGCTCTCATCCTGATTTGCTTACCTCGATCCGCGGAAGGGGTGGGGCCGCTGGACTATACCGGCATGGGCTTGATCATCGCCGGAGTCCTCTTGATCGTGTTTGGCTTCAAACGCAAGAAGACCAATAAAGAATCGATCGAGGATCAGGCTCGTAAAGATAAGAAAAAGGAAGACGATCGGAAATACGAACTTGAAAAGAAGAAACTCGAAATTCAAGAGGAGCAAGGTCCGGCGGATGCCGAGGAAGAGGAAGAAGAAGACGAGGAAGACGATGAAGAAGCCGAAGACGAGCCGGACAAGAAAGCCAAGAAAAAATCAGTGGAAGAATCCACTGAAGAAAAGGAGAACTGATTATGGGAATCTTCAAGCGTAACAAAAAAGGCGGACTCGCGGACGTCATCCGTTGCGACTTACCGACGTATCTGGTGTGGCGGTGGCATCCGGAGGGAGTCCCAGCGGGCGAAGGCAAACGGGAGACTGCGATTCGCACCCACTCGGTTCTCCATGTGAAAACCGGTGAAGTTGCCCTCTTTGTCTATAAGCAAAAAGACGGCACCCTCGAAGATGCGATCGTTGGACCTTATGACGACACCCTGAAGACCAAGAACTTCCCGGTTCTCTCTTCATTGATCGGCCTTTGGTACGATGGGGATACCCCCTTCCAGGCTGAAGTCTATTTCATCAACCTTGCTGAAATCATCCAGATCAAATTCGGGGTTCCTTATTTTGGGGTCGTCGATCCCCGCTTCCCCGACTTTGATGTCCCGGTGGCCGTTCGGGGCACTTTGACCTTCAAGATTGAGGACTACAAAGCCTTCATTAAGTGCCACCGTCTCATCGATTTCGATCTTGAAACGTTCAAAGGGCAAGTGAACGATGCCTTATGCCGTTACCTCAAGGAAGCGGTCACGAAAGCCCCGGCCGAAAACGATATACCCCTCATCGCGATTGAGTCCAAAATCGACTTAATCAATGAGAAAGCGGAGCTCTTAGTGAAAGATCGCCTCAACGCGGATTTCGGAGTTGCAGTAACCGGTCTTGATCTCTCCGCGATCGATGTCGATAAAGAAAGCCAAGCTTACCAAGATCTCGCTAAGGTCACTAAAGAAGTCGTGAGTCGCAAGAGCGAAGCCAACGTGAAAGATTACGAGGAGAGTCTCAGGATTCAACGTGAAGAGGCCCAATACGCCGCCCACATGAAGACTCGCCAAGGGAATCTCGGGGCTTATCAGACCGAGGTGAAAGGCAATGTCGGTGTCGCTGGAGCGAATGCGCTCGGTGAGATGGGCAAGAAAGGCGCGGGCGAGGTCAGCACTGGCGGTTGTGGTGCCGGATTTAACCCGGTCTCCATTATGGCGGGTATGGCCGTGGGCTCCGCGGTAGGACAGAATGTCGCGGGAACCTTGAATTCCTCCATTGCGGGGGCAAATTCCGTTCCGCCAGCGGTTCCAACCATCTGCTACTACATCGCCGAAAATAACCAACCCGTTGGTCCCTTTGAGCTCGCGAAGATCAAAGAGATGATCGGGGCGGGACAGGTCAAGGGCGATACCCTGATCTGGAAACAAGGTACTCCAACTTGGGAGAAGGCGGACTCCTTTGCTGAACTCAATGGATCGTTTCCGCCGCCGTTAAAATAAAGGCGAGGTTGATCCCCTAAGGCCATTAGATCCCCTAATGGCCTTTTTGGTCATCGGAGAATTCGAGGGTGAGGTGTCTATATACCCTTCGAAATTGATAGGTATAAAAAGCCTCCGTTCCGGGATGCCATCAAACAAAAGAAGTGGGGGTGGATTAGTTTCTCCGGATCGCCCGGATGCCATGGAGTTCAAGCTCCTTGGCTTTCTCGTGATCCGTTAAGGCGACCAATCCAACTTCGGTCGAAACCACCAAGGCGGCTAGTTCGCTCGTGATGGCCATCACGAAGAAGACATACCACAAGGCGGAGTGGTGACCGTTAAGGTTTGAGAATAAGCGGGTATCGCAGAGTTCCATCACCATGAAACCGGTGACGGCGATCCAAACGTACAGGGCTAAAGCGAGGACCTTCTTACGCGAAAATTCGCAACCTTTGAGGGTCACATAATAACGGGCTAACCCAAAGATGCAGGTGAAGCCCAGGAAGCAATGAACGGCGAGGAGCGAGTTGGTGAAATAAACCCGATTGAAACCAAAGGCAAATAACGCCCAGAGGACGGCCGCGATGAAAACAATGATCCAAGTTACGACGGCGTATCTTTTTTCAGCGGCGATATTCATGAGTGACTTATTGTAGGCCCCTAATAGACAGACTGTCAACAATTTCTGGGGACCCTAAAGGGGTTCCCAGCCATAATAAAAAATGGAGGTGGGCTTTTGATTTGGAATGAAGAACGGATGAAACCTAATACGATCCGGTTTTTGGGTTCTTGGTCTTTTTATGATGAAGCTTATTTGCCCAAGCGCTTCCGATCTGGTGGAGGTGGGCTTTTATTTGGGCCTTTTGATTGCGGGTTTTCTCCGCGGTCTTATCCGCGTGTTTAGCTTGGTAATCTTCCGCGAGAGTTTCGACCTTGCTTTCCGTGGGGGAATCTGGCGTTTTTTCGACTCCTAAGGAGCGGTTAGCTAAACTCTCTAACGGCGAATCGATGGCCGAAAGGATAGCGTTTTTGGGGTGGGAGAGCAGTTCCAGGCTCTCGAGATCTCTTCCTAATGCGACCTTTAAAAGTTCGGCATAACGTTCATAAAAAACCAGGATGATTTCCACCACGATTTCACTCAAGAAAAATAGGGCGGACACCAAAGATAAAACGATATCCAAATCGCTGGCCCCATTTAAGGCGAACGAGACCATATTCACGATGAGCATCCCTAAGTTCGCGGCATACTTGGAGATTCGAATCATCCGTTTCTTTCCCCGAACCCCGGGTTTAGTTTTGTGATGATAGGTCAAAAGGTAATAGCCAAAGCCTAAAAGAGATAGTCCAGCAAGGACGCCATAAAGGATGAGATAAAGCAGATGGTTCCAGTTGATCCAGATCTTGAAGCCATAAAGCCCAATGAACAGGATTTGAACGATCACCGAAATAACAAAAAGCAAGCGAGCCAGGTCTTGAATCGCTTTGTCGATGACGGCGAGGGTGCGGGGGAAGAGCATGATTTTATTGGCTTCGGCGGGATGAGTTTCTCCTTAAGGGACAAGAGGCGAGAAATGTCCGATCGGAATCGCCCAATCTTTTAGCCGAAATCTAGATTAAAGAGTATCACGGGGTCGCTCATTTGAATAGAACATTAATCCGAATCTCTGGGTAATCTACACGCAAGATCTTTTCAAAGAAAAAGGGGCGGATCGCAGGACCCGTCCCTTCGTTATCGGATGCTAGAAGAAACTTTTAGTTGTGCTTCTTCTTGAGGACGACCACACCAGCAAGGGTGAGGAGGCCGAGGATCGACACAACCGCGATGGCGATCATGCCGGTGCTATTGGCAAGACCATCAACGACGGCGGCACCCGAAGAGTACGGAGCGGCATCGCCTTGGTTGACTGCCCAGGCTTCATAACGAGCCCGAGCATTGGTAATCACAGTAGCTTCGCCCGTCTGAGCGGTCTGGAAGAGAGCCTGTTCGGCAGGCGACATGGCCAGGAACTGAGCCTTAGCAATAGCAAACTGGGTGGCACACTGATTGGCCGTGCTCGCCATCATGATGAAGTTGGCTAAGGCAGTAGCGTTTCCAGTATACGAGACAAGGGAAGGCGAAACGATTTCATAGGTTGTTCCGTTGTAATACTGGACATTCCCTTTGAAAGAGATAACGCCACCAACGCCCCAACCTTTGCTGGCCGCATTGTTCGGAGAATAGGTGCCATAAATCATCAAACTGCTGGTTCCGTCGCTAATGGTAACGGAGTTGGTGGCCACAGCAGTGATCGTTCCAGAAGTGGTCAATTTGTAAGAAGTGGTTTCTCCAGAAGCCAAGCCAAGAGCAAGAATTTGAGTCGGAGTAGCCGTGCCATCAACCACAACTGTCATGGAACCAGTATAAGCGGTTCCGGAGACGGTCATTGAGGCCGTAACAAGCGAGGTTCCATAAGCAACTGCGGAATAAGCTCCCGTTGTCTCGTTAACCGTTAGAACGGAAGTCGTCGCGCTCGACCAAGTAACAACGGGCGATGTGACATTGGCGGTAGTCGCCGTAAAGGTTCCCGTGTCGCCGACGTTGATATGATTAGCTAAAGCATCGGGAGAAATCGATGGATTGGCGTCAACGGCGTAAGTTGCCGAGAGCGAAGAACAATAATAACGGGCGCTACTGGTAGTGCCTTTGCAAACGATTCCAACAGCGGAAGTACTTAGACCAGATTTAGAGTAGGTTCCGTTCGCCGTCACTGCGGTTCCCGTTCCACTCCAGGTAGTTGACCCATCTGCTGAGTAATCTAAAGTGGTGGCCATGGTAGAAATAGTAGAAAACGCGGTGATCTTGTAACCAGCTTTGGCCGTGATAATCACATAACCACCCGTGGTTTTTCCTGAACCGGCCTGATAAAGCCGAAGGACATTTGAATTAATAGCCGGAGCAGCAGTACCATCGCCCTTATACGAAGCGTAGGTCAAAACGCCTCCAGTTCCGATAGATCCCGATGTGGCAGAAAAAGTGGTAATGCTTTCTGTGGTATCGCTAGCCCTAACTCCTTTTGCTTGGTTCCCAAGGAATCCCCCAAGCGCGACCGCAGCTAAAGCCAGGCTTAAACCGCCTCCAGCAATCGCACATAACGTCTTTTTCTTCATAACAATAACCCCCCTTTTCTATGTGAGAGTGCAACCGTATGAAATCGGAGCACTCATGGGTTAGATTTCTTTGAGCATCTTTAATAACTAATAGATGCCATCAAAATCCAGTAAAAAATATTAACATTTTTTCATTTCCTTTCAAATAATATTTGACGCACGCGCGAGGCAAAAAACATCAATGTAACCGCTTTCATTGTCTAAAAACGATACTTTTTAAACCGATTTCCTACTTTTTACGAATGCGTAATTAGTGCCGATTGTATGGACACAGTGTCCTTAAATATTTCGTCATAGTGTTCGGATGCACTTTGAGGCGATGGGCCATCGTTTTTATTTTTTCACCATTTTTGACCATTTCGAGGATGATTTCTTCCTTACCGGTCATCCGGCTCTTCTTGTTCTTGTGACCCTTCGGCCGACCGAGAACCCGTCCCTCCGCTTTTAGACGGGCCAGACATTCCTTAGTCCGCTGAGATATTAGATTTCGTTCGATTTCCGCCGAGATCCCAAAGGCGAAGGCCAAGACCTTACTTTCGATATCATCCCCGAGTCGATAATTCTCTTTCAGAGCCCAGACCTTCACTCCCTTCTTCATACAAAGATTAAGGATGTCCATAATCATGAAAAGAGTTCGACCCAGTCTCGATAATTCAGTGCAGATGATCACGTCGCCTTTCTTGACCCCACGCAGGATCTTGCCTAGACTCCGTTTCTTGTAATCTTTGGTGCCAGAAATGCTTTCTTTGATCCAGCGATCAACTTGGCAGTTATTCTTCTCACAGAAACATTGAATCTCGAACTGCTGATTCTCAACCATTTGGCTGTTGGTAGAGACTCTCACGTAACCATATATCATTCGAATATTTCTCCTAAGCTGATTAGGGCTTTTGCAACAAGCCTAAATCAAGGACAAGAAAAGACCTTATTTTTCTTCACGGAAATAACGGGGGTTATGGATATGAAGAAAAAGACGTTATTTGCGATTGCTGGAGGTGGCATGAGTTTAGCTTTAGCTGCTGTGGCAATCGGGGGATTCCTCGGGAACCAAAAAGCAGTTGCCGAAGTGGGCGCTACAACGACCACGGTTGCAAGCTTCAGCAGAAGCGGAACCACCGACACCGTCACCGGCGGAACGCTTACGGCCACAAATCTTAGTGGCAAAAGCGGTTATTACCAGGATGCAGGCACGGCTGGAACTTCGGTTTGCACACTTCAGGTTTTGAACGCGAGCGCTTTGTTCTCTACCGCGCCGGCGGGATCGATTGATATCACCGCTAAATTAGGTGGTGGAACGACGAAAGCCAGTGGAGTCGGATTGATGGCTGCCTTACTCGATAAAAATGGAGATCTTCTTGGCGATGCAGTTACAATTACTGACGCCATCACGGTTACTACCGGCTCGGATTTCACTGCCCACTTTGGTACCGCCAACTATGCCAACGTGTATGGTTTCAAACTTTATCATACCAAGATTACTTCTTGGAACGTCCGCTATTACACCGCTAGTCTTGGAGGTAATGATACTTTCAACAGTTATTTGACTATTGGTACTGAGCCGACTAAGACGACCTACGCTGTTGGAGACACTCTCGATCTAACCGGACTTGTCGTCAACAAATATACTGGTCCTTCCACTTTCGCCGCCACGACGGCTTTCACCACGACTCCCGCTTCGGGAAGCACTATTGCGGCCACGACTGGAACCACTGTCACGGTGACTTCCACTGAAACCGGCGTTACAGGAACTTCCTTCAGCATCGTCCTTAAACTCACTCCGACTCAGGCCATTGCGGCCGTGGCTGGTGCCAGCTTGACCACAGGCAATAACTTAGCGGGCAATTACATTGTCGAAGGCACCGTCAAAACGGTTACCGATTCAACGAACCATCGTTTCGTTGTTACCGATGGGACCAAAGACGTCTACGCCTATGGTTACAGCAGCGTCTCCGTCACTGATCTTTGCGTCGGCGGTTCGATTTCCGTCTATTGCACTCTCGGCGCTTATACGAACACTTATTCGACCGATAGTTTGACCGAATTATCTTCGATCACCATTCAATCGAACGTCAATCCGGCGGAGACTTTCGCCAATTGGATGATGAGCGCGGATCGTGACGCTCAAACCTGCTCGGCCAAATGGGCTGAAGCCAAGACTAAATACACTGCCTTGGTTGCTGATCAGCAAACTCTGTTCAAGAGCGGGAGCTCCGTTGAGGTTATCGTTAACGCCAGGGCTCGCTATAATGCTTGGGCCGCTGCGAATGGCGAATCCGTCAGTGCTTCGAACGTTTCCGAGATGAACAACAGCACCGCGATGATTGCTGTTGCGATTGTGACTGTTCTTGGACTCCTCACCCTTGCCGGTGTCGTGGTTCTCAAGAAGAAACACAATTAATTCTCCATCCGTTATCTAGGGGCTGAGCCATACAGGACTCAGCCCTTTTTCTTATGCAAACCAAACAACGCGCAATCCCCCACGAATTAATCGGGGGTTATTGTTATGAAGAAAAAGTCGTTGCTCGCCATCGTCGGTGGCGGATTAAGCCTGGCTCTTGCCGCTGCGGCTGTTGGCGGAATTGCCGGGATGAAGAACGTTCAGGAAGTAGGCGCTACCGCTGGTAGTGTTAGTTTCAGCAAAGGGGTCTTCACCGCGGCAGTTTCCGGTGGCGCCAATGCTTATATAACCTGGGCTGAAACCTATTGGACAGTTGAACAGTTACAAGGAACGAGCGGTACTGCCGTCAACTCAACCTACAAGACTGCTCCGCGTGTTTATCGCGGGAACTATTTCTACTTTGAGGCACCGGACGGCGTTACTTTCGATTCCATCGTCATCACTTATACCGGTACCTACAGCGGAGCTTCTGTTACTTATGGTGCCAGCACTTCTACCGGCATCGCACCGGTTGGTGGAACGACTGCAGCTCCAACTAACGGAACTGCGATTACTGACGACACTACAGGCAAAACTTTGACCACTGGTGATCTTGCCAGTGCAAAATCTGCGTTTATTATGAACGGATATACGTATTACGATACCGCCACCAGCAAATGGCTTGGCAGTACCAATACTCAGATTCGTCCCACTGCGATTACTATTAACTACACTTCGACTGTTGTGGTTGTGAATCCGACCGCCGTCGCTGTTTCCTTATCGAGCAGTTCGGTTGCCGCTTTAGGCGCCACTTCGCAAGGTTCAGTGAGTTTCACTCCAGCAAATACCACCGATAAGACTGTCGCTTGGTCTTCAGACAATACCGATGTCGCCGTTGTCGATGCGACGGGCCTTGTAACTGCCGTTGGCGCTGGAACTGCCAACATCACTGCGACTTCTAATGCCGTGAGCACCATCAAGGGATCGGCTGCCTTCAGTGTGACCGCTGAAGCGTCAACCATTTATGACAAAGTTCAAACTAAGACTCACGCTGCCGTCTACAATGGCGGCTATCCGACTTCCGGCTATTACGACAACCTTGATAACATCTTGTATTACTCCGAAGCAATAGGTGTTATGAGCGGTGTGATTCAAGGCAAAAACGGCAGCGGTCTTCTTTATAACAAGAATGCCTTCTCAGCTGCGATCAAAGATGTCGTGATTACCTTAGACGCTGACGGGACTGCTCCGTGCTCCGTGGCCTTTGGCGCGACCGCGAATACCCGTACCAATGTTGCGACTGCGGCGGTTGCGGGTGCCGTGAATACCTTTACTCCGTCTAGCTCTTACAACTATTTCGTTATTTATTCGCCGACCACAACCTTAAAGATGGTTTCGATCGTTGTTGAACTTGTTGACACCGATGTTGAAGCGGCTCGGACTTGGGCAACCAACTTCTTAAGCGCGACCAGCGTGTGCGATTCGACCGGTGCGGCCGATAACATCACTGCAGCGATTTGGACCGCTCAAAGCGATGCTTATACCGCTCTCAGCGCCACCGCGAAAACTGCGTTAACCGTCAATGCCGATTACGGCGAAGCCGGTTCACAGATCGGACAAGCGATTGCTCGTTATAAGTACATCGTCAACAAATACACCACGACCGTTCACGCGAACTTCCTGAACGTTACGGTCACTCCGGCTGGCTCGATTTCGATGATGACCAGCAACGAAGCGACTGCGATGATCTCCATCGCGATTGTCTCGGTCCTTGGCCTCCTCACCCTTGCCGGTGTGGTCGTCCTCAAGAAGAAGCACAACTAAAAGCTTCTCCTATCATCCGATAACGAAGGGACGGGTCCCACGATTCGTCCCTTTTCTTATACCTTATGAAGTTAGACACATACGTATACGCATGGCGACAATGTCCTACATTTTCATCGATTTATACTTAAAAACAATATAAATAGGAATAAAATATTCCAAAAGCGCTTATTTTCAAGTAAACTATGCTACAATAAAGCCAAACGAGGGAACCCGATGGAAAATTTTGACTGCAAAATCCTAAGTCTCGATTTTCACCATTTAAAGAATACCAATCACGGACGAATTGATTTTATGAGTCCTGAGGCATTCGCCTCTGAAGACGATGATTTTGGCAACGTATTTGGTATCTATGGTCAAAACGGAAGCGGCAAATCGACTGCGATTTTGGCGTTATCCATTTTGCAGAGCCTTTTTCTTTTTCAACCAGTTCGCGATGAAGCGGGTCTCAGCATTTCCGGCTGGTCGCCCGATGCTGATATCACCTTGAGTTTGGGCTTTCGGTTCTCCGGTTCCCTTTTTGTCTTTGATTATGCCGTTTCACTCAAAAAACAAGCCGATGGGGGGTTCATGATCGCTCAAGAAACCCTCGCTTCCAAAACCTACAATCAGGGACGGTGGTTCAAGTTCGCTCCGACGTTCAACGTGGGGCAGGCTTTGGATCCCGGCTTGATTTTTGGGACCGACACGAACCTGAAGAATATTGCTCATTCCCTCTTGATCGATACGGCAAAGTCTTTGGGCTCTTCTTTAGCAACGAAACGTTCCGTCATCTTTGACCCGAGCCTTCATGACGCTCTTGGTAAGAAGAGCAACGCCGAAATGCTGAAACTTTCCCAAGTCATCAATGTTATCCATAACTGGGCCCTCGGGAGCTTCATTGTTTCCTCGGCGGTCGACCAAGGATGCATCGAATCTTTGGGCTTACTTCCTTTGCGGATTCGCCATCAAGACAAAGACGGCGGGATGGTCGGTGCGGTTCCCATCAACCTCTTTCAACGTAACAGCATCCCCGATGATGTTTTTAAGAATGTCGAAGAAGTCATCAATCAATTTAACATCGTGGTTCCGGCCTTCTTGCCAAATACCAAAATTCAAATCGCCAAACTGAATGACCCGAGCAAGAGCCAACCGGGGATGACGACTTTTGAACTGATGTCCTTGGTCAATGGCTATCCGATTCCTTTGCGGAATGAAAGCGATGGAACGAAACGGATTATTTCTCTTTGCTCCTCCCTCTTCGCCTGCTACGCCGACGAAGCGGTGGTGCTGGCGGTCGACGAATTCGATGCCGGCATCTTCGAATACCTCTTCGGCGAGATCATTGAAGTTCTCTCAAAAGGCGCTGCAGGCCAGCTTCTTTTCACCTCGCATAACTTACGCCCGCTCGAAGTTCTTGCCCCCAAGAGTTTGATCCTAACGACGACTGACCCCGAAGACCGTTACGAGTTCTTCAAAGGGCTCAAAGCCACCAACAATCCTCGCGATGTTTATCTTAGAAACGCCTTCTTGCACACCGGATCAGATCGCTTTTATCAGCCGACCTCCGAATACGATATTACGAAAGCCTTTATGACGATTGGAGAACTCTATCGCGATGGAAGCAACGAACGCTAAAATCATCGTCGCTTTGGTCGAGGGCCCAAATGACCAGGTGGGTCTCACCAAACTTTTGGAGTACTTAGTTCGGCGGCGTTATAGCGACCGCGAGATTAAACTCGCGGTGGTGGGGACCGATCTTCTGCAGCATGAACCCCCAATCGGGGTCACCGGGATCTTGCAGCTCGTGATCGACCAAGTGCAAAACTTCCTCAGTCTCAACAAGTTGGCCCCGGAGAATCTCGTCGAAGTCATTGAGATCGCTGATGTCGATGGCGTCTATCTCGCTGACGCGCTTCTCCAGCCTCAACTTGGACCCATTTGTTATCAAGATCACGCGATTCTTTGTTCGGATGTCGAAAAGATCAAAAAGCGGAACGCCCTTAAGCGGACCAACATCGCTTCGCTCATTAAAGAACATTATCTGGCTTTAGGGAGCAAACCCCTCCCGTATAGCCTTTATTACTTCTCCTGTAACTTCGAAGATGTTTTCTTCGGGGCTCGCAATAATGACAAGTTAACCAAACACCATTTTGCTTTGACTTTGGATAAAGAATTCATGCGCGATCCTGCCTCCTTTTTTGAGAAACACTTCACCAAAGACATCTTCCCCTTTGACGCTTACGGACCGAGCTGGGACGCCCTAACTAGAGAAACAACACGGATTCCCCGCTGGTCCAACCTCAATACCTGGATGCCAGAGCAGATTAACCCCTTGATCGTTCCTTGATTTATCTTCGAGCCTCAATGGTTTATGATTTTCTTAACATGGTAACCGTATTCGCCTTAACCAATTCCGATATCATTGGTCTCATCATCTCGATTGCTCTGGTGGCATTGACCATCGCCGTTTGCTTTTATCTTCTCTCCAAAAAAGACAAGAAAAACTAGTCTTTCTTTCCATGATGAAGACCGACTCCTTTCAATGGAGTTTTTTATTTTATGCGGTCGTCCTTCAAGAAAGTTATTACGGCTGGAACGGCGCCATAACGTCCTAACAAATAATCCCGTTCATAGTTATCGGTGGGTCTAACTTGAAAGTCCGCTAAAGAAAAGAGTTCGATTCGGTCGTTGTTATCCTTGTTCAAGAACCAAATCTGATCGCGACGGAACAACTCGTCACACATGATGAAGGTGTTATGGGTGGTGAAAATCAATTGGCTTTCGGGGGCGGAGTTAACGGGGAAAGATCGAATCAATCCTTTGAGCACGGCTGGATGAAGCAAATTACCAGGTTCATCGAGCACCAAAGACCCGTTATGATCGAATACCTGCTTAAAAGCTAAGGCCAAAGCTATCAGCTGTTGGGTGCCCGCGCTTTCCTGTTCGAGCGGTAAACCATAAGTTATTCCTTGATTGGCATGAGAAAGGATCCAATGGTTGGGGGAATTGTCGATACTCTTCGGAAACTGGGGATCATAGTCGCGATTAGGCCCTACCTCGATGTCGGTGACTTCAATGTCAGCGGAATGAAGAAAATCGATCAAGAAGGACTTGTCCTCCAGAATCCGTTCGACATTCGCCTCGTCATTCGCATCAAGGTAGGAGATCCCCCCTTTATCCAGAGTGACCACATCATTCACGAGGAAGCCGAAAGCTTTTTGAGCCACTTTGAATTTGACGGTATTCGCCGTCTTTAAAAAGAGCTGGTTCTTGGGACAAGTGGGAACCAAAGTGTTCAAATCCTCCGGAAAGGCGCCAAAGGTGTAGTGGTTTTCGGAACGTTCGAAGACTAATTTCCTGCGGCCCTTAGGAGCATAGTGAAGCGACTCGTAGGTTATGGCATCTTGATTGAACATCAAAAGATAATCAAAGAGAACGTGGTCCTTAGTGAAGACAATGTGATAGAGCGTGGGCTGGTCAGAACCGTCCTCAAAAGCAAAGGGGTTGAAGGGCAGTAGACCCTTACGGAGACCCCCATTTTCTAATCTCAACATATTCTTGAGATTCGTTAGAGCCCGGACCAATGTTGTTTTTCCGCTGGCATTCGGTCCGAACACCGCCGCCATTTTGTTATAGCGATTGTCTCCAAAAGGAGCGGTGGCGTCTAAATGTTCTTTGTAGCATCCACAGGAGAGATCAAGGGTTACTTGATTTTGAAATAAACCGTAATTTTCGACAGAAAATTTAAGTATCATGATCCATCTCCATATGAAACTATATTCCAAAAATGTAAAAAATAAACAAAAATGGCAAATAAAACATTTTCCGCCTTCAAAAAAGGAACTCTTTTTAGCGGGCTGTTCCGAGTCGAAAGTTCGCGAATAATTCTCCCCGAAAAATTCCTTTTCTAGGATATCGACCTTTAAGTCGATATAATTTAATACGCTATGACACAAGCGTTGCGTAACATGAGGCTCCGCGCCCTCATCATTATCGGATTTGAGCTCCTCGCGATCGGGGCGGCGGTTTTGATGTGGTTCTACAATTTCCCCAAAGGTTTCCATGATTTGATGAAGACCGAGTACTGGATGATCTCCTTAGGGGGCATGATCGTCCTCGATATCATCTTCCTTTGGATCGCCTTAGTTCACCTTTCTCGGATTCGTCAAAAGAGCGACCTCAAGGCCGCCTCGATCATCGGGGCCGACGTTCAGGAAGCCTATAACTTTGGCCAGATCGGCCTCGTCGTCTGTGATGAACGTGGCATCGTGATGTGGGACAACAACCTCTTCAAAGAACGCAATATCGATTTGCTCGATGAGAACATTTTGGATTGGCAGCCCAAACTCCGCGAACTCCAAGATGCCCCGAGCGATATGGTGGTCAAGATTGAAGCCAATGACCATAACTATTCGGTCAAGTATCTTTCCGAGGCTCACCTCTACATCTTCAAGGATTCGACCGAATACGAACAGATCTTCAACTATTCCCGTCAGCAAGGCATGGTCTTAGGGATCATCATGCTCGATAACTATAACGACATCTCCGGCAACGCCGAAGACGACAATAACGATGTCGTCTCCAAGGTCCGGGGCGCGATCTTTGAATATGCCAAAGATAACGGAATCTTGCTACGCCGTTTCCGCAGCGATTCCTATTTCGCTGTCTGCAACTTTGAAGCGCTCGAAAAGATGGAGAACGACCAGTTCTCTTTGCTCGCCAAAGTCCGTAGCCTTGCGAAAGGCTCCGACACCATCCCGACCCTTTCGATTGGCTTCGCCCATAACTTCCCCGATGTGAACAAACTGAACGAAATGGCCTCAAACGCCATCGATATCGCCATGTCCCGTGGCGGCGACCAGGCGGTCGTCTCCAAGTATGGCGAGGAACTCAAGTTCTTCGGCGGCAAGACCGAGGCGGTCGAAACGACCGCGAAGGTCAAGGTCCGTTCGATCGCGGACTCTCTTGTCTCGATCATGAAGGAAGCCACGAACGTCCTCATCATGGGCCACACCGAAATGGACATGGATGCCTTAGGCGCTTGCTTAGGGGTCAAAGCGTTCTGCGAGTGGCCGGTCGTGAAGAAACCCGCCCAGATCATTTATGATCCGAAGGCGACCGAAAAGAAGACCCGTTACGCCTTCCAAGGCGCGTTCAATAAAGCCGATTTCGATCGGATGGTGATTTCGCCTAAAGACGCCGAAGACAAGGTGAAAGATGGCACCCTGGTCGTCGTTTGCGATATTTCGGTCCCTTCGATGACGATGGCCCCGAAAGTCCTCGAGAAAGCTTCGAAGGTGATTGTGATTGACCACCATAGACGCGGCGAGGAATTCATCGATAAACCGGTCTTGGCCTATATTGAACCGTCCGCCTCTTCCGCTTCGGAACTGCTCGCGGAACTCCTTCACTACGCGACCGCGAACCCCCGGATCGAATTAAAACCTGCCTATTCCACATTGATGCTCTCAGGCATTTTCCTCGACACCAACTTCTTCAAGAGCAAGACGACTGGCATGCGGACCTTCGATGCCGCGGAGATCTTAAAATCCTACGGGGCCGATAACTCGGTGGCCGATGACTACTTAAAGGATGAGTACGAGGAATACTCGCTCATCACCAAGATCGTTTCCTCAATGAAGACCCCATATTTCGGGATCGTCTATTGTATGGCGGACGAGAACGATATCATTGAACGCTCGACTTTGGCTAAGGTGGCCAACCAAGTCATGCAATTAAAAGGAATCAACGCTTGCTTTGTAATCGGAAAAACCCAAGAAAAGGAAATCCGAATCTCGGCGCGCAGCGATGGGACGGTCAACGTCCAGCTCCTCGCCGAAAAGATGGGTGGGGGCGGTCACTTCACTTCCGCATCTGCCGTCTTCAAGAACCAAGCGATTACCAATGTCGAGAGCACCCTCATCGATGTGCTCGACGAGCATCTCAATGAAGCGAGAAATGCTAAACCTACCGATAATGATCAAGGAGAATAAAACATGAAAGTCATTCTATTAGCGGACGTGAAGAAATTAGGGAAGAAAGGCGACACCGTCGCTGTGAGCGATGGCTATGGCGCCAACTATCTGATCCCGCATGGATTAGCGGCCCCCAGCACTTCCAACACCCAAGCTTCTTTAGCGAAACAAAACGCTCAAGAAGAAGAGCGGCAAAAGAAACTGAAAGCCGAGGCGGAAGCGTTAGCGATTCGCTTAGAGCATCTCAATGTCGAATTCACCGCCAAGGTCGGCAGCGATGGCCGGATGTTCGGCGCGATTTCACCCAAGCAGATTGAAGAAGGCTTAAAAACCCAATGGAACATCGAAATCGATAAACGGAAGTTCATCGATAAGTATCCGGCGAACGCGATCGGTTATACCCGACTCAAGATCGAACTCTACAAAGGGAGCGAAGGTCAAGTCATCGGAACCGTGAACGTTCATATCTCTGAGGAGAAATAACTCTTATGGCCAAGGTGATTGCCTTACCGTCCAACGTCGAAGCGGAACGCGCGGTTTTAGGCGCGATGATGATGGATAAGTCAGCCCTTGCGATCGGGGCGTCTTCCTTAACGGAGGATTCTTTCAGCGAGGTTGACCCGCGGAACCGCTTGGTTTTCCGGGCCATCAAAGAACTTACCAATCGCCATAACCCGGTCGACCCGCAAACGGTGACCGATGAACTGATCAACCTCAAACTCGATAAGGACTCCGGGGCGCCTGATTACCTCATGACCCTCGTCGATTCTTCGATCTCACCCGATAACGTGGATCACTACATCAAGATCGTGAAACAGCAGGCGGTTCTTCGGAACTTCCTTCTCACGATGAAGAAGATCCAAGACGAATACAATCAAGGAGGCATTGCCGATATCGATGACTTCTTGATGAACGCGAACCAGGAGATTTCCGCGGTCGCTTCTTCCCGGAGCGTCGGCGACTTCAAGGAAGCTAAAGACGTGGCGGAAGGGGTTCGGATCAAACTGAACCAAGTCAGCTCGGCCGATAGCGATGGTGTGACTGGCGTGACCACCGGTTACCGCCGGCTCAATCTATTAACCCATGGTTGGCAGAAAGAAGACCTCGTGATTGTGGCGGCGCGTCCTTCGATGGGCAAGACCGCCCTTGCGATGAACTTTGCGTATAACGCGGCGAGCCGGGGCAATGTCCCGGTGGCCTTCTTCTCTCTCGAAATGAACGATACCCTTATCATGGAACGTCTGATCGCGAATCGCGCTTGCGTGAGCAACGATAAGATTCAGACCGGACTCCTCGGGACTTCCGAGCGGGTCAAGATCGCTTCGGCGATCGATGAGATTGGCAAAACCCAACTCTTTTTCGATGACACCCCGAACTCGATGCTCGGCGATATCATCGCTAAATCCACCAAACTTAAAGCCGCTCATCCGAACCTCGGCCTCATCGTGATCGACTACTTAGGCCGAATCCGAACGACCACGGACGGCAATGTCGATTCCCGTCAACAAGAGGTCTCCTTTATCTCGGGATCCTTAAAGACTTTGGCCCGGCAGCTCCATGTCCCGGTCATCGTCGTTTGCCAACTTAACCGTAACGTCGAAGACACCGAAACCAAGGTCCCGATGCTCTCGAACCTTCGGGAATCCGGCTCGATCGAACAAGACGCCGACCAGGTCCTTTTACTCTACCGCAAAGACTATTACGCTTCGGTTGGACAGAAGGTCCCGGAGAAGAAGAGCTGGGCCTCCGATAAGAAGCCGTATGGCCAGCAGCAACAGCAGCAGCAACCAATGCCGAATCCGAATGGCCCGAAGGCCCCGGAACTCGAAGATAAATCCGGCAACCCTTCCGTCATGAAGATCCTCGTCGCCAAGAACCGCAATGGTCAAACCGGCGAGTTCTCGCTTATTTTCTCGAAGAGCTACTCCCGGTTCGACGATCCGACCGAAGCCTTTGAAGCGGCCGAGGCCCAATACGAAAAAGAGACCGGCGGCGGTTTCTCGGGCGAATAATGAAGTTCGTTTTGGTCGGGAGCGGTTCCAAAGGAAACGCTTCCTTAATTCTGAGCGGCCACACCCTGATTCAAATCGATATGGGCGTTCCTTTAAATCGAATTAAAGATGCGCTTCAAAGCTTGGGGAAAGACACCGACGATATCGCTGGTGTTTTTATCACCCACGAGCATAGCGACCACATTTCGACTTTGCCTTTATATCATGAACGGGTCAAGGTCTTTTGCAGCGAAGGTACCTTAAAAGAAGAACCCCATGAAGTAATTAAGCCCTTCAAAGAGATTGAATTTGGGGATTTCAAAATCCGACCGTTCTCGGTCTCTCATGATGCCGCGAATCCGATCGGTTTCATTATTGAAGACGCCACCAGCAAACTCGGTTACGTCACCGATACGGGCTATCTCCCCGATGACGACATTCCTCTTCTTCAAGATTGCGACTATTACGTCTTTGAATCGAATCACGATTACAAGATGCTGCTCCATAGCGATCGGCCCGCGATTTTGAAGAAACGGATCCATAGCGATGTCGGTCACCTCTCCAATGTCGACTCCGCGACTTATATGAGCGAACTCATCGGTCCCCGGACCAAGCAGATTTTCTTGGCCCATATCAGCGAAGAATGCAATACCCCAGAACTCGCCCTCGAAACCTATCAGAAAACCTTTCAAAAGAAGCGGATCGACGCCTCGCATATTGAAATCATTCCGGCCAAGCAATGGGAACCGGTCACGGGAGGCTCGCGATGAAGATCGTGATCCATTGCGTCGGGACCTTGAAGGAAGCCTATTGGCGGGCCGCTTCAGAAGAATATCTCAAACGGCTGACCCCGTATGCTCAAGTTTGCATTTTAGAAGTCCCCGATGTCGCTTATAAGGAAGGGGCGGGCCTTGCGATCGAGACCAAGGTGAAAGAAGAAGAGTGCGCGAAGATGCTGGCTCACATTAAGCCCGGCGATTATGTTTGCGCCCTCGACTTAAACCAAAAAGAATACGATTCGGTTCATTTCTCGTCCCATCTTCAAGAGATATTCGTCCGTGGCGGTTCAACCGTTCATTTCTTGATTGGCGGTTCCTTGGGGCTTTCTGATGAAGCGAAGAAACGGGCCAATGAATCTCTCTCATTCTCCCCGATGACCTTCACCCATCAGATGAGCCGAATCATCTTGCTGGAGCAACTCTATCGGGCCTTCAAAATCGCCCATCACGAACCCTATCACAAATAAAAACCTCACCGATTGATTCGATGAGGCTTTTTTGAAGTTGGGTTAAGCGATGACGCCTTCAACCGCAAGCGGGCAACCGCGCCAGTTAGAATTGCTGGCTCTGAGGTTCAGGTTTTGAATGCCGACCACTAAGGTCACGTTCTTGCCATCATAGCCATCGAGCCAAGTGAAGTCGGCCGCACTATTTTGAGAATAGAGGGGGAGGGTGACACTGTTATCGTCATAATCCGCGACCGCGAAGGAAGGATACGTCCCTGCGGTTTTCACGATCTTGGCTTTCAACCGATAGATGTTGCTCGTGAGATTCGTCGCCGGAAGCGTCGACATGATGCCTTTGATGGTTTGATCGGCGATGATCGCACCGGAAGGAATCGCATAGACATTGGTGTCGATATTTTTCACCGTGAAGTTGGTGATTTGAAGGTCGCCGGTATAGGAAGCGGCGGTGGCGTTTTCCGCGTTCTTGATGTAGTGGGTCATCGTTCCTGTCACCACTACTTTGTTGCCGTCCGCGACATTCGCGAGAGTATCATCCCCGGAATAGGCGAACAAGGAACCGGTACCGTCGGCCAAGAAGAGACCTTGCTTTGTCATCGAGCTTTTATACGTCACGCGTGCGACGACTGCTTCGACCGTGACGCTGGTCCCATCGGCCGCCTTTCTTGCCTCGGCGAGGCTGATGGTTTCGAAATGGGTCGGAGCTACTAAACTAAAGTCCGCGGCTCCAGTGGCCGTTGCGGTTTGATAAGCGCAGCTAATCGCGATGCTCGCGGTTCCGATCGGTGTGGCCTTAATCGCAATCGTGTAAGTGCCACTGGCTTCGGTGATACTCACTTGCGAAGAAGTCGAAGTGAATGTCCGAATTAGCCCGGTGAGTAGAGGATCTTCTTCCGGAAGCGTCACTGTCGTATCGACGTCATAGCTCTGTGCAAACTGATTTTCCGCACGGATAACACCATACTGGGCTTCCTCTTGCGCGGTGACGGTGATTTCTTGATCGAACGAAACTGGGCAGAAACGCCAGGCATTCACCGCGGGTTTGGCTAAGGAGATAATGAGGGTCATTTCGACCGCTTTGCCATCGTAGTCGTTCGTCCAGGCGTAATCCTTGCCATTCGATTGGGTATAGGCCAATAACGAATCAACCCGGTTCAGATCGGTAATGGTGTAGTTGCTGAAAGCGGAATTGGTGCTCACGGAGTAACGACCATTCACGACAAACAATTTACCCGAGATATCTTCGGTTAAGGCTTTTTGACTGAGCTCTTCGACCGTGATGGCGGTCGCGATATGCGGGATCGTATGAGTGGTCTCGCCGTCATTGGAGAGAAGGATCGGATCCTTTAATTGCAACATCCCTTTGTAGTTGGCGGAGGTAGCCGCATTCGTATCGTTCGTCGGGATGTAATAGTCTTTAGTTCCGGTGAGGGTGACTTCGTTGCCTTTGGCGACTTTCGCCGAAACTTCTTGGCCGTAGACATAGATCGAATCGGTGGCATCCGCGATCCAGAACCCGGTGATATAAGGGGTGGTTTGGCCGGTGTAGTTCATACAAACCACGATTCCTTTGATCGAATAAGAGGAACCGACGGAACCGCTGCGCACGTTCGCAATCGCCGTGAGAGCGACTTCGGAACTGGCTGAAGAAGGCACGCTAACGGAAGATGAAACCTCAGTCGAAACGGTGGCTTGCTGACTGGAACTCGCTTGGGCAGAAGAAGATTCCGAGGTGGGGGTGAGACTAGAAGATGAAGCCACGGGGGTGTTGGAATTTGAGGAGACGGTGGTCCCGCAGCTGGCGAGAAGAAGTAAGGACGAAGCGAAGAGAATCAAATGTTTTTTCGAAGTCATAGTTTTTTCCTTTCCTTAGGGGAATCACGTTCACTGGATGAACAACCGCACCTTCCCTATAAAAAATGTTCGCCTCCTCTCCCAACAAGAGATACCAAAAAATGTGGTTGGGGGAGTTAGTGAACGTAACTAACTAAGGTCAATATAGCACAAAAAAAGATGACGGCAATCCGTCATCTTCTTCCGATTTTTTGCATTTTACTGAATTAGGCCGTAGTGACGGCAGGCGTTGGCCCAACCATCAGAATCGATGTGATCGGTTACGTAATCGGCGACGGCTTTGGCTTCAGGAACCCCATTGCCCATCGCGACCGAAGTCCCGGTGAACAAGAGCATCTCGATATCGTTCGCGGCATCGCCTAAGCTCATCGCGTTTTCTTGCTTCAAGCCATAGTATTCGAGCACCGCGAGGATGCCCTTGGCTTTATCGCTATCCTTCAACATGATATCGACGGCATATTCGTCCCAGCGGGCCGACTTGCAGTTTTCAAGGTGGGGGAGGAACAGCGATTCATCGAGCTCATCGCAGAAGGCGATCATCTGATAGACGACCCGGTCATAGTGGTCAGGGAAGTGACGAGGCTGGGGGAATCGCGTCCCATACTTTTCGTGGGCGGAGATCACCCGGTCATCGATCATGTTGATGTGACCTTCGTTCTCTTCGATTAAGGTGAGGCCGAACTTCAACCGCTTTGAGAAAAGAATCATCTTATCGACGACGGAAGAAGGAATCGGATACTTGTAGATGATGTTGCCGTCGATGATCGCGTTGGAACCATTCATCGTGACGAGACCATCCGGGTGGACGATGTCGAGAATCCCGGTCTTCCGGATCAGATAGAAGTTTCTCCCGGAACAAAGGAAAACTTTGATACCCTTGGCCTGCATTTCTTTGATCGCCGTCACCGCTGAAGCGGGGACGTGATTGGTGTAATGAGAAAATAAGGTCTGGTCGATATCGGTGAAAACGATTTTGATGTCTTTGGATTTGTCTTCAATGTTCATACAGTAATATTGTAAACGCCCTTTCACGCTTCGTGGGAATAAACTTCCCTAAAGATGCTATAGTTATTTGCGGTAATCTTATGCTTTATCCTGAGTTTAGCAAGTACAAATCGTTCGTGGACCCTCAAAATCCGCTGGTGAACGCCTATCAAACGAAAGCCGGCGACACCTTTTATGTGGAGCCGGGCTTCTATATGGGCCTTCAGGGCTTTGAAGAAAAGCGGGCGAAGGATATGCCACTTATTATGAAGGCTTTAGAAGCGATGGTGGCCCTTCATCATCAAGTCGTCTTCACTGCGGACTACGAAAACCCCTTCATCGAAAAGACGGGGTACGTGTATAAAGAGATTAGCGATCTGACCGATCCGCTTCAAATTTACGTCGAAGATAAATCCCGCGGCAGCGATTACGGGGATTAGGGATGGACGCGATCCTTATCTACAACTTCGCCAAGAAGGAGAATGAGGCTTTTCGCGTTCAATTAGAATCTTACTTAGAAGAAGGCAAAAGGATCGGGATCCATTTCATCCCGAAAGATAACGTTGAGGCGATCGATTACGTCGGCCTTCATTTTTCTTCCTTATCCTTCGCTCTTTTACTCGATTACGACTTAGCGACGGCTGCCGCCCTTGAAGCCTTTGACTTACCTGTCTTTAATAATGTCTCGACCTTACTTTTCACCCACGATGCCGAACTCCTCAATCTGGCCTTAGCTTCCGAGCGACTGCCGATGCGGCGTTTCTACGCCGCGCCCGATCTTGGCGGCAACCTCTACGCGAACGCTTTTGAATTTCTCGAAAAAGAAATCGAAGCCCGGGGGATTCGTTATCCTTATCGGATTAAGCCGCGCTTTGGGGATCCGGAAGACCCCGGAACTTTGGTTTTAAATCCTTTAGGTTTCCATGGGTATTTGGCGAAACAAGGTTTCACCCCCTTCGTGGTCTATGAAGAAGTGGTTGGCCCCCATTTTGTTGGCTACGTCGCGAATAAGAAATGCCTTTGCATCCTAGAAAAAAGCCTGCCGAAAAAAGCGGGTGGACCCGAACTGCTCAGTCTCAGCTCCATCGATAACCGGTTCAACCGATCGCTCTGCTATAAAGCGGTGCAGGCGGTTGGCTGTCCCGCTGCCATGGTCGAACTCGTGATGATGGGGGACACCCCTTTAGTCACGAACGTGACACCTTTTATTCGGACGGTTGCGGCGGAACACCTCACCCATCTTCCGATGATGAATAACGTTCTGCTTTATCTGAAACGGAACTACCGAAAGAAAGGCTACTACGAGTCGGCGGAGTTACGGCGACGCCATAAACGGATCCGTCAGTCGGTTGCGATTCTGGCCGAGCGGAATCCTAAGGACTAAAAAAACGAGGAAGACTAAACTGGACCCTGTAATTCGGACAGTTAATAAAAAAGCCCTAGGCTGATTGATGACCTCCGATTACCATTAAGGCAACGGAGGTTTTCTTTATGGCCAAGAAGGCATTCACCCCGGATCAGGTCGCCGCGCTGAACGCGAACCCCAATGTCAGGCTCGCGACCGACAGGTCGATCCAGTTCGCCGAGCAGTTCAAAATAGACGCGATCAATGCCTACCTCAAAGGGGAGCCGCGCGTCAAGATCTTCGCGGACGCCGGCTTCGACGTGGCCGCGCTCGGGCACACGAGGATACGCAACGCCCTCGGCAACTGGCTCACGAAATACAAGAGATCCAGGCCCGTCACCTCCGACAAAAGGGGATGGGCATCGAAGAAGGGCCTCTCCGACAAAGAGATCATCGCCAGGCAGAAGGCGCAGATCGAGATGCTGTCGCAGGAGAACGACTTCCTCCGCCAAATACGGAGGCTGGTGCGACGTCACCAGCCGAAAAAATCCCCGTCTCCGAAAAGCTAGAGATCGTATACAGGGCCGCTCAAAAATACGCGGGGACGCTCCGGCTCGACATATCGTGGATGTGCAGCCAGGCGGGCGTCTCCCGGTCCGGCTACTACTCCTACGCCGCGAGGAAGGAAAGCCCCGCCGCGTCCGCCCGCGAGTCGCGCGACTACGCCGATTTCCTGCTGGTCAAGGAGGCCTTCGGATACAAGGGCAGGCCCAAGGGGTCGAGGACGATATCGATGATGATGCCGAGGCTCTTCGGCGTCGCGATGAACAGGAAGAAGGTGAAAAGGCTCATGGGGAAATACGGGCTCGAATGCCCGGCGAGGAGGCCGAACCCGCTCAAGAAGATAGCAAAAGCGATCCAATCCAACACGACGTTCTCGAACAAGCTCAACCGCCAGTTCGCCGTCGGGAGGCCCGGAGAGCATCTCCTGACCGACATCAGCTACATCCATTACGGCCCGCATCTGGAGAGGCTTTGCTTCCTCTCCGCCCTGAAGGACGCGTCCACCAACGAGATCGTCGCCTGGACGCTGTCGGAGTCGCTCGGGCTCGAGTTCGTCATCGAGATGCTCCGGAGGCTCGACTCGGCGAAATGGCTCCCGCAGACGGTCCTCATCCATTCCGACCAGGGATGCCATTACACCTCGTACGCCTACATCAAATTCCTCTCGGACGCGGGCATCGCCCAGTCGATGTCGCGCAGGGGGAACTGCTGGGACAACGCGCCGATGGAGTCCTTCTTCGGGCACGCCAAGGACGAGCTTTCGCTCCGCAGATGCTCGTCATTCCAAGAAGTCCTGGAGGAGATGTCGTCGTACATCGATTATTACAACAACGACAGGCCGCAGGTGGGGCTCGGCAAGATGACACCTTCGGAATTCCGGGAATATCTCCTCGCCAAGCCGATCAGGCTTCCCGCCCTAATAAACGAAAAGGATGGCTGCCGGCCGGCAGCCATCCTCTAGTCCCAAAGGCTTTTTCTTAATGTGTCCTTGACATGGGGTCCACATTAGACGCTTGCACGCCCTCCTCGTTTTTCTTCGATTCGATTAAGCGACGGTGCTGTCCACGAAAGAGAACGTGAGACTTCCGCCATAGGAACCGGTGTTATCGCTTTCGCTAGCGTAGTTCCAGGCTTCATTGATCGAAACGCTCACATCTCCATTGGTGTAGGCTAAGTAACCATTGGAGCTCCAAGACGCGATCACATATTCGCTATCGGCGGTGAAGCCAGCGGCGAGGATCAGCTTATCATAGGCGGCCGCATAGGCATCGGCATCGGCTTCGGCCGCGATCGATAAGGTCGCGTCAAAGCCAAGCTTGGATCCATCATTCGGAGCGCTGTTTTCCGTCTTGACGTTGGTGATCTTTTCGGAAGCGGGTAATAAAGGAATCGATAGAGCAGCAGTGTTGTAAGCGGTCAGAAGAGCATTCGCTCGGGTAAGGTCGGTGTCTTCGTGGGTGACCGGGAGAACCTCCACGCTCACGGAGATATCGGTCTCGTCGTAATCGCTATCGTAGCTGCAGGTAATGACAATCACCTTTGCTCCGGCGGTCTCAGACTGTTCACTGAACTGCTTCTGATAGGCGGTGTACTCGCCAAAGATGGTCGTAACCACGGTTTCGGTATAACCGGCGGCTTTGAGCTGGGCGATATAGGAACTGCTGATGTCTTTCCCAAACTCGGTGAGAGCAAATCCCGTGGCTACAGTCGGATCATCATCAGAATAGCTGACATCTTGGCGGAATAAGCCATCGATACCTGTGGGGAAGGGAATCGCGAGGCCTTCGCCAAAGAGCTGAGCTTCGGCGGCGATGATTGCGGCGTTATAGGCGGTAGGTGCAGCCACAACAACCGGATTCTTCACATAGGCATCGACGAAGGGGAGAGCTACTTTGTTGAGGTCTTTCACCACGAAACTAATGGAGGTATTCGAGATCTTAAAAGAGCAAGTGAGGCTGTCGGCGGTGACGGAGACCGCTAACGGAGCGGTGATATAAGAAGAAGAAAGGTAATCGAAGCTGAGACCGCAGACACCATAGAGAGCAGTTGCCGTGTCGGAAACTTCTTCCCCGACTTCAACGGTATAAGCGTTAGCGCCGGTGGAGGTGAAGTCACTGAGGGAGGCTGCCGCTAAATCGGCTAAGGTATAGGTGGCGGTGAGGATTGAAGTTTTGGCGCTGACTGCCTGTCCGAGAACCACGGCATCATTTTCGACGCTAAATTCGAACAAGCCTTGAGTGCCGTTAACGATGTATCCGGTTTTGGCGTTGTCCCCATCTTCGTTATAGATGGCGATGCTGCCGTAATAATCGAGCGTGGAGGAAACGCCATTGATGGTGGTGACCACCCGGCCATTATCTTTCTGGCAAGCCGCTAAGACGGCTTTGAGGTCGACGTTTTCTTGGGTTGATGTGACCGAAGTCGAGACGGTTCCACTTTCTGTAGAGGCGGATGGGGAAGAAGAAACGGTTCCGCTATCAGCGGGAGCGGAACTGGTGGCGGAGGGTAACGAACTGACTTGGCTGCCACAGCTAGCGAGCAAGGCGGAAGCGGCTACGACGAGGATGAGACGAGACTTCATGAGGAATGTCCTTCTTTCTTGGGGCGACAAGATATGATGAAGGTTCATGAAAAATACTCAAGAAAAAAATAAAAAAAGGAGCGAGTTTTCTCGCTCCCTTTAGCGGTTTATTTACTTTGAGGCGACTTCCGGACGTAAGTTCTTCATCGACATCCACATAATCCGCATGCCATAGAAGAGGATGAAGATAAATAAGGCGTAGGTTGAGAAGGCAAAGCCTAATCCGCAAGCGAGAACGGCCGGGGTGAAGGCGGCCCAATAAGACATCTTTTGGGTCTCCCAGAAGGTGTAGATCCGATAGGGGTTGTTCTTGCCACGGGTCATCAACCAAATCATGAGACCCATGAACACGATGAACACGACATAGACCGCGGCCATGATGCCGGTCCACATCCAAGCGCCTTGGATCTTGGTCGTTTCATAGCCTTCATTGAAGAAGACCTTATAGGTGTCGACGATTTCTTGCTGATAGGTGTCGTAGTTGGTGGCGTCCACTTTTTCTCTAGGGACATCGTAGGCTTTACCGTGGGTGTTTTGTTTGACCAAGTCTTCGAACCGGAAACTCGGGGTGAGATCATACTGGCCTGAGGCCGCGCCTTTATAGCCGCTGGAAGCGGTGGCGTTCACCGGATACTTGTAACCGATATAGGCTTTGGGCCCGAGGATCAAATAACTGCAAAGCGTACGAGCGTTCGCGGTTCCCGTGTAGGGGTTCTTGAGATTGTAGACATTGGTGCAGAAGGTTGTGAAATCCGAATCGGTGGTCGTGGTATAAAAGACCTCGAACATCGTGGTCTTGGTATCGGAATTGACGTAACGGTACCAGGTGTGATCGCTATCGGCGTTAAGAGCGCTGAAATTCGTGGCGGTCAAAGTCTTCGAATCGTGATCGACGACGATGGAGACGCCTTTATCCACCAGAGCATCTTCAAATTTCACCAGACCGGTTTCGTATTCATAGGTCGGAGTGGCAAACATCGTATCGCCGGCATGAACCCAAGCGCGGGTGACACCGATCGGGATGATCGCAAGGATCACCGAAAGGAGACCCATGATGATCGCGCCATACCAAGGCTTATTGCGGCCGAGGTCAATGCAGGCACCGTTGCTGATAATGCTCGAGAAACCGAGTTTCAGATTGGATTTGGTTTTTTCAGATAAGGCCATAGTTCTTTTTTCCCACTTTGCTTTGCAAAGTAAACAATACACGGAAAAGCCGAAGTTTGGAATAGATAGTTTCGCCCAAAGCGGCGAATATTCGGGGCTAAAACTTTGGAGGCTCGGGAGTATAATTGGCCTATGCAAAGAGACAAGGCGAAAAAATTAGGGGCTGGCGCGACTTATTTGGCCGCTCTATTAGGCCTTGGGGCAGTCGGCTTTGCCTTTTTGCCCTTGCTCCGGGTTAACACGGTCGAAGGAAGCCGTCTCTACTTCACAAGCTGGAAGTTATTCTTTGGGGGCGAAGATCTCTTTGACGTTTCGGGCACGACCTATGGCTTTAATTACAGCATCAACATTTACTTGCTCATCATGCTGCAACTCTTTGTTCTGGGGGCTTTATCGACGGGACTCGGCCGCCGGAGCATCCGCAATTTGATCTTTGGGTTGATTCTTTATTCGGGAGGTTTCATCTTCGGCTGCCTCGTCCCCCTCTTTGTTCATCTCACCAATCCGGGAATCGATCTTCATGGGCTCGGCTTAAGTTATGGTTTCTTTCTCATGGCGGGATCGCTTCTCCTCGCGATTGCCTTGACCATCAGCTCCTTGGTGATTTCCCTTCGTTACCGCAGCTACCTCAATAACGAACGATAACCCTATCCAATCCCCGTTATTTTTGCCGCTTCGTTTGAAGCGGTTTTCTTTTTATAGCCCCGCGAGGCGCGTATACTTTATCTAACACTAAAGGAGCCGTTTTTATGAAAGAGACTTGGGACGTATCTCACATCTATCCGACTGTCGAGGCTTTTAACGCCGATCTCGAGCGTTTCCAAAAGGAACTGACCCCGGCGATTGCTTCCTATGAAGGTAAGTTCAAAGAGGATGAATCCTTCAAGGCCTTCTTACTTCTTAACCGCGAAGCCAATGTCACTCTACAAAAACTCTATATGTACGCCGAGTGCCTCTCCGACCTCGATAAGAAAGATGTCGCCCGGTCGGAACGGATCAGCAAAGTTGAGCTGGCAATGCAGCTTTATAGCCAAGCCGCGGCCTATAGCGATCCTGAGATTTTGGCTCTAGGCGAAGAACATGTGAAGGCCTTTTTGGCCAAGAATCCGGACCTTGGGGAATTCTCGCTCGTGCTTGATCAACTCTTCCTTCAAAAGAAACACGTCCTTGGGGCGGAGCAAGAAAAGCTGCTCTCCAATTATTCGCCCTTATTGGGTGAAGGCTCGACCCTCTATTCTCAATTAAGCGTCGCTGACTACGTCCCGAAAAAAGCCAAACTCAGCGATGGCTCGGAAATCGAAGTCAATCAATCCAACTGGACCTCGCTCATCGCTAACGCGAAGAATGCGGCGGACCGCCAGGCGATCTTCGAGTCGCTCTATACCTATTACGATGAACATAAAAACATCTATGGCGAAATCTACAATAACGTTCTCCAAGCCGAGCTCGCCGAGATGCGTTCCCGCGGCTATCAAAGCATCCTTGAGGAGCACCTCGCCGGCAAAAAGATCCCGAATGAAGTCTTCTTAAGTCTCGTCAAGGTCGCTTCGACCCATGCCGAACCGCTCCATAAGTATCTGCAGATTCGGGCCAAGTATTTAGGCCTACCCGCTCATCGCTCTTATGATCGTTTCATCCAACTCGCCAAGTCCGAACACAAATACACCTACGAGGAAGCCCGTAACATCTTCTGGGCCTCTTTAGCGAACTTCCCGGCCGACTTCCAAAGCAAGGCTCACGAAGTCTTAAAGGAAGGGTACGTGGATGTGTTCCCGCATCTTGGAAAGCGGAGCGGTGCTTATTCGAACGGCACCTTTAACATCCATCCTTATATCTTATTGAACTTCCAAGGCGAACTCGATGATTGCTTCACTCTCGCTCACGAATCCGGCCACTCGATCCATACCCTCTATAGCGAAGAGAACCAGCCGTTAATGAAGCAAGACTACACGATCTTCGTGGCCGAAATCGCTTCGACCTTCAATGAGCATAACCTCCTGGACTACCTTCTCAATTCGGGTAAACTCTCGAAGAACGATCAAATCTACCTGCTCCAAAAAGCGATCGATGAAATCGTGGCGACGTTCTACCGTCAGACCTTGT
>Ga0183097_10814_pt1 | contig 35520 bp, 33 predicted proteins | sample BioMet8_FD_128883 | JGI IMG/M metagenome (GOLD analysis project Ga0183097, IMG submission 128883) | Microbial communities from bioreactor (seeded with sewage sludge) at Lawrence Berkeley National Lab, California, USA - Biofuel... | ecosystem: Engineered > Bioreactor > Anaerobic > Unclassified ... | reverse complement strand
TCAACCGTAAATCCGTGATCCTTCAGGGCTTTCTGTGAAGATACGATAAGCCATCCTGCCATAACCCCCTTGACGTTCTCGATTGTTTTCATCATTTTAATATTCCTTCCTCCTTGGGTTTTTAAATTTTACGTATCCCGGTAATATTTCCGGCATACCGTTTATCAAAAGAAATGGTTACCACATTGGTATGGTCAAATGCAGGTGCAGTGACTACCTTTTCAATCTGCGCTTCGCATATGATCTCGCCTTCGTTATTGACCGCCTGTACCTTCTGCCCCTTCACGGGAACGGGAAGATACTCGTACGGAAAGGAAAGAGCCGCTTCCTTTTCCGTGAAATCGTCATCCAGTACCGCGCAGGCCTGACCCGGACATACCGGGATGCAGAGCCCGCAGCCGATGCATTTGTCCAAATCCACTTCCGGCAGGTCCGTCAGATGCTCCATTCTGATGGCTCCGTGCGGGCAGGCAAACTTGCAGGGATTGCAGGGAATATGCTGAAAGCAGGAAATCTGTACTTTTTTCATTTTGTCCCCTCTTTCGCCGCTTCTTCCGATGCCGCAAGGACCGAGAGGGAAACAGGTCCGACCGGCATCCGTATCGATCCCGGAAGAAATTTTTCCATCGGCTCTCCGGTATAGGAGGAAAGCATGCGTGCAATCAGTTTCTTGCAGGTCTTTCCCTGACAGTACCCCATTCCGGCTCTCGTGCGCTTCTTGACTTCATCAAGCGATCTGGCACCGCCCTCTATGGCCTGCATGATCTCCTTTTCAGTCACTTCCTCGCATCGGCATATGATCTTTTCTTCATCCATACAAAAGCCTCCCGTCTGTCCCCGTCATTCTCCGGCTGCTTTCCAGACAGCCTGCTCTGCCGATTTTCTTTTTTCTCCGAACTGACCGGACCGCAGCATATCAAGCCGCTCCTGAATTTTCCGGTGTTCCTCCGCTTCACGGAGATCGCTGAGTAACCCGCACCGGTGTGCTGCCGAAACACCTGCCATTCTTCCCTGGTCCAGAGCGGTGCTTGCCTCTTCCGTGCCTGCGCCGTCTCCCGCAACATAAATCCCGGGGACTGTTGTTTCCATGCCGGAAGTGTGGACCGGAACCTGTCCGCCCAGCGCTCCCGCCCAGGTAAACCTACATCCTGCGAGCGCCGAAAGTTCCACGCGCGGAGAAAGCCCGACTGCCACGCATACAGTGTCCACGTCAATTTTTTCTTCCGTTCCGGGAACCGGATGAAATGCAGCATCGACCTTGCAGATCACGGCGGATTCCACTCTGCCGTTTCCTTCCGCCCTGACTATGGTATGTCCGAGGCGGATAGGCACGCCCGCTCTTTTGATCTTTGCAGCGTGCACCTCGTATCCGTTTGTCTCTGCGGCGGCATCGATCAGCATCTTAACATGCGCTCCCGCCTGCATCAGCTGATAGGCCACGATCAGCCCGACATTTCCGGAACCGATCATCAGGATTTCCTTCCCCGGAAGCGTCCTGTACAGATTCATCATTGTCTGCGCCGCGCCTGCCATCATGACGCCCGGCAGCGTGCAGCCCGGAAAGGAAAGGGAGTTTTCGGAAGCACCGGCCGCCAGGATAATGGTCTTCCCCCGAAAGCATACGGCCTCTTTTCCGGAAACCGCCGTTACAATATGATCCGGAAAAATCCCCCATACCCTGGTATTCAGCTGCACTTCCACTTTTTCGTCCTCGGCTTCCTGAAGGAGCTTTTCGCCGATGGCAAATCCTCTTGTCCCCGCATAATGTTCCCGGGAACCGAAGAACTTGTGTATCTGCTTGAATAACTGTCCGCCGGGCCTTGCGTTTTCATCAATGAGAACCGGGTGTCCTCCCGCCTTTGCCACTTCTATGGCAGCTCCGAGTCCGGCAGGCCCTCCCCCGATGACGATCGCATCATACTCTTTCATCGGCGTTCTCCCTTCCCGCATCAACCGTTTTCCCGTTCCCGTGCTGCGTTTCCGTTCTCATGCCTTCCTTCGCGAAGGTCATGCATGCCTTCGTGTTGGGAACACCGTCTATGATCATGATGCAGTCGGTGCACTGTCCAATTCCGCAGTAAAGCCCTCTCGGTTCCCTGCGCTTTGCCGTATACCGGAAAGTCCTGACCCCGTTTTCCATCAGAATGGCGGCAACCGTCTGTCCTTCGTATCCTTTTACCGGCTTTCCGTCAAAAAATATCGTCAGTTCCTTTGCCTCCCCTTTTCCGAGGATAGGATGATCACTCACATACTGCATGATATCCTCTCACCTCCCTGTCCGGACTGAATTTCGAATCAAAAAGTTCCGAATGTCCCTTCAGCGCACGGACCGTTTCCCGCGCAATCTCCGGCGACGTTGTGAAAGCTCCTTTGAACCCGGCCGCCGTCAGAAGATTCACGGCATTCTTCCCGAATCCGAAAAACGGATTCCCGTCATCGGAAAAAGGAGTGACCGCAGACCACATTCTGAGGATCTCGGTATCCCTGCAGCATGGAAAATGTCTGATAAATCCCGCCGCCACGCCGGAGACACCGCTCAGGGTAATGTCTTTGTCATCCGCATCCGTATATTTTGTTGCCTGGGCAATGAGAACGCCACCGTCCTTTGTCTGCACAAGTCCAAGGGAAATCAGTTCCGAACCGTTTCCCCCGATTACTTCCGAGGTACCGCCGAAAAGCGCATGCCCGCACATCTGTCCTCTGGCAATGACAGGAATCGGCTGCGTGATCATTGCCGTTCCCCTTCTCCAGCTCAGTCTTGTCGGCACGCCTGCCATCTTTCCGATCCGGGATGCCCAGGAACCGGCGCAGTTGATAAAATAATCCGCTTCGAAATCTCCTTCCGGCGTATGTGCCGAACGGATCACGGAACCTTCCTTCCGGAAACTCTCCACCGGGCAGTACTCCCTTATTTCCGCCCCTGCCCTGACAGCACGGTCCCTGAAATACATCACAGTTTTCAACGGGTTGATGCTGCCTTCCCACGGGCAGTAGAAAATTCCCTTTACCAGCGACAGATCCGCTCCCGGCAGATATCTCAAAACATCGTTTCCTTCCAGTATCTCGGAAGGCACGTCGAATGTTTTCATTTCTTCCTGAAGCTTTTCCGCCTGCTCGAAATCATCGTCGTTCTCGATCAGTATGGAGCCGCCGTCCTGTGAAAATTCAAGATCTTCCTTTTCGCTGATCTCCCGGTATGTCTTCAAGGAATTCAGCGTCAGCCTCATATGCCAGGGCTCCGCCCTGTCGATCACGGAGATCTGTCCTACGTTTCCTCCCGAGGCGGCACAGGCCAGTTCCTTCCGTTCCAGCAGCGCTACGGAAAATCCGCCTTCCGCCAGATAAGCCGCACAGGCATTCCCGATAATTCCGCCGCCGATCACAACCGCTTTTTCCGCTGCCATGTTCTCCTTCAATGCCTCTCTTTCCGACCTGCCTTAACAGTCCCGGTTTTCGGTAAACAGAAAACTGCCGCTGCCTTTTTCGGCATTGACAATCCCGTCCTGCATGACCACTTCGCCGCCCTTGACGGTGCATGTGCATCTGCCGAGGAACGGGAAACCTTCAAATACGGAATAGTCCGTTGCTCCCGCGATCTCATCTGCCGAATAGATCCTGCTGAAGTCCGGATCAAATAAAGCAAGATCGGCATCGCTTCCCACGGCAATGGCACCCTTTCGCGGATACAGATTGTAAAATTTCGCGGCATTGGCCGATGTCATCCTGACAAATGCCTGCATGGAAAGTCCTCTTCTCAGCACGGCCTCGGAAAAAAGAAAAAGCATCCTCGTTTGGATCCCGTCCACGCCGCAGGGAACCGTTTCGTATGTCGTGTGATCCTGTTTGTATTTTTTGAGATACGGGCAGTGATCCGTGGACAGTATGGAAATATCCTCATCCGCAAGCGCCCGCATCAGGGCATTTTTATCTTCCGCGGAACGAAGCGGCGGGTTCATGGTATAGAGAGAACCCTTTTCCCCTTTCAGCCTTTCTCTGTCAAATGCCGCATAATGCGGACATGTCTCCAGGAAAAACTTTCTGTTTCCTTCTCTTTCTTCTCGCTTTTTGATCGCAACCGTTTCCTTTGTGCTGGTATGGGCTATGCAGAGTTTTGTTCCGGTCTCCTTTGCAATGGCCAGCACCTGTTCCACGGCAATCTGCTCCGATATGTTCGGGCGGCTCAGGGAAAGCGGAAGCATGTCATCTCCCGTATTCCGGTACCGCTCCTTCATACAGTCTATGATACTCTTTTCTTCCGCATGGACAAGGAGCGTCCCCTTGTCATGAATCTGTTCCATGATTGTACGGAAATCCCCGGGTCTTAAGGATGTATGATCATAATAGGTGAACGCCTTGAAAGCCGTTATCCCTTCGGCAGCGATCTCGGGAAGAAGCGGGAGTTCACTGCGGTAATCTTCCGTAAAGGTGGAATGCAGCGCAAAATCCACCGCGGAGATCTCTCCTGCTTTTTTTCTCTGCCGGATACAGTCCACAGGGCTCTGTCCCGGGACCGGTTCGCAGAAATCCACGATTGTGGTCGTGCCGCCGGCCAGCGCCGCCCTGGACCCGGTATAGAAATCATCCGCAATCGGGATGGTGCCGAAGCCGCCGAAATGGACGTGGCCGTCCACTCCTCCCGGAACCACATACCTGCCGGAAGCATCCAGCTTCTTACAGCCCGAATAGAGTTTTTCATAATCCTCTTCCGGCCCCAGGATGGCCCTGATCTTTCCCTCCCCGAGTATAAGTGTTTCCTTTGTGCAGGAACTTTCCGTAACGACGGTCCCGTTTACGACTGCTGTGATCATGCCTTTCTGCTCCTTCCGAAAAAATTCATTCAGGCTTTACATAGATGGCATGTTTCGGGCACAGACCGAAGCACAGGCCGCATCTGCGGCATACTTCGGAGTCCACATGCATATTTCCCTTTTCGTCAAAAGATCTTGCACGATAGGCGCATCCGGTAATGCAGCGGTTGCAGTGCACGCACCTGTCTGCCTCATAGACAAAATCCCCTGTCGTGATATCCTTAAGCCCTTCGGCTTTCAAGGTAATGCCGGATACGGAAGAAATGTCCGGGTATCCGTAACGGTCCATCAGTTTATTCAGTCCTTCCGTAAGTTCACGGAATATTTCCGGCCCTTTGATAATGGCTGCGGAGCACACACCGACTGCGGTCGCGCCCGCCATCAGCATTTCCATGGCGCTTTCCGGAGTCGTCACGCCTCCCAGCCCGATCAGGTCTTTTTTCGTGCTCTTCGCGATATCATGGACATAGCGGAGCGCGATCGGAAGAATGGGGGCGCCGGTCATGTATCCGTAGCCCTTTCCGCCGAGAAGCGGTCTTCCGGTGGCAATATCCACACGGAATGTGGGACCTATGGAATCGATAGCCGTAATGGCGTCCGCGCCTGCCTTGTCGCAGGACTGTGCCACCAGTTCCGTATCATTCCAGTTCCCGTTTACCTTTACGATGATCGGAATGCGGGCTACCTTGCGGACAGCCGAAAGAAGATCAACAAGATCCCCTGCTTCAAAATAATCTCCGACAAGTTCCAGCATATCCGCGCCCGCATCCTGCGCCATCTGCGCGATCGTCACGGTATCGTCTATGTTTCCGTATCCGTTGATGCTGGCGATCAGTGTCTTTACGCCGAGATCCTTGGCCTTTTTGATCTCGTAATCCCGCCACCTTGCCATAGGCATGTCAGAACCGCCTTCATTGTTGATCAGGCTCGTTCCGCCGTTATAGATCATGTGCCGGGTATGGTTCTTTGCACCGTTTAAGGAAATGGATTTCGTCACGACCGCGCCGCACCCGTATTTTGCGCAGGCTGCCAGGCCTTCCGCATCCCATCCGCACGGGCCGGAGCCTAAAACAAAAGGACTGTCCAGTTCTCTTCCGCAAAGCTTCGTTTTGAGATTTGCCATATGAATCCTCCCCTTAAGTTTCTTTCATGTATTCCAGCGCCGCATCAATTCTCGGAACATATCCGGTACAGCGGCAAAGATTCCCGTTCAGATATTCCCTGACTTTTTCATAAGTCGGATTTTTCATTTCCCGTTTCATGGCATACAGGAGAACCACAAATCCCGGCGCACAGTACCCGCATCCTTCTCCGCCGACTCTGACAAGACAGTCCGCGATCTTATCCGCCTCTTCTCCCATTCCTTCCACCGTCATGATCTCGCATCCGTCGGCACGTACGGTAAGTACCTCGCAGCTTACCGTCGGCTTTCCGTTCAGGAGCACCGTGCAGGTTCCGCAGGCTCCGTCATTGCAGCTGATCTTGACCGAAAAGCATCCGTTCTTCCGAAGGGTTTCCGCCAGATATTCGTTCGGCGTCACATCCCATTCCTGTTTTTTCCCGTTCAGGGTCACGTTAATTTTCATCGGCTAACTCCTCGATGGCACGTCTTGCGAAAACGCGGCACAGTTCCTTCCGGTATTCCGCGGAGCCTCTGTAGTTGGAGCCGTAGACAAAACTTTCCGCAATTTTTCCGGAGAGCATCCCGGCATCTTTCTTTGTCACTTTTCTGCCTTCCGTTTCCTTCATGACAGCCGACGCGCATTTTGCCCTTCCCGGAAAATTTCCCGCCGCAATGATCCAGCTGTTTTTACAGCGGCTGACACCCAGTCCGAAAACGGAATAGTCGTTATAGGAAATCCGCATGCTCTGCATCTTTCCCTTTCTGCCTTCTTCGGGAATGAAAATTTCCGTGAGGATATCCTTTTCGGGTTTCTCTTCTTCCATATAGGAAATGAGGGATATTTCTCCTCTGTGATAAAATTCAAGTTTTGCATCTAAGATCATCAGCGCCGGGATGATATCCGAAAATCCGAACCTGGGCGCCACATGCCCGCCGATCGTGATCTGGTTCCTTAGCTGAACGCCGATCAGATGGGAAAGCGGATCTTTCAGTACATTGCCGCACTGCGTCAGGACTTCCTCGCTTGTTTCCAGTTTCCTCAAGGACGTATAGGCTCCTATATGGAGTCCGTCCTTTTCTTTCTTCAGATAGTCAAGCCCGCAGTCCGAAAGATCAATGGCATTCGCAACGCGAAGATGCGTGCGTTTTAAAAAGGTACCGCCGCCGAGCAGGCGGTTGCCTTTTGATTTCACAAGAAGCGCATAGGCTTCTTCCAGATTTGCAGGTTTAACGTAATTTTGTATGATCATGGGAATCCTTTTCCTTGATTGCCTTCAGTACTTTTTCCGGCGTGACCGGCAGCGAATCGAAATGAATCCCGAGCGCATTGAAAAGAGCATCCGTAATGGCAGGTGCCGGGGACCCCGTGGCGATCTCCCCGAGGGACTTTGCACCGAACGGCCCCGTAGGCTCTTCGCTCTCCACGAATTCCACATCCAGTCTCGGCATATCCATCTGGCACGGGATCTTGTAGCTTTCAAAATCCGTGCTGATGTTGTAATGGTCTTTCCCGTACTGAACCGCTTCGAACATGGTCATGCCAATGCTCTGCGTGATGCCGCCCATTGCCTGCACCCTGGCATTGATCGGGTTTAAGACTCTCCCGCAGTCGATCGCCGATGTCATTCTGATCACCCGGTAGAAACCGGTCTCTTTATCCACTTCCACTTCCGCGCAGCTTGCCACGTAGGGGCTGGGCGCGTAGGAATCCGGAAAGCTTGCCGAAACAATGAGAGGATCCCCGCCGCCCCAGTAGAAGGAACGCTTGTCGGCAAATTCGATCAGGTCCATCAGCCTTGTGCCGTCTTCCCGGTAAAAGACCTCATCCCTGAAGATCAGCTTCTCGGAATCCGGGATCTTTGCCGTTTCACGCACGCACTGCCACAGAAGCTTTTTCATCTTTTCCGCAGCCAGTTTTGCCGCTCCGCCGCACCGGTAGGTGTTGGAGGAAGCATAGGTTCCGGGATCAAAAGGCGTGCAGGAAGAATCCGCCGCAACAAGATGGATATGTTCGATCGGCACTTCCAGCACTTCCGCCACCATCTGCAGCATGACCGTATTGGAACCCGTTCCGATATCCGAATGTCCGGAGAAGACACAGAACGACCCGTCCGAATTCATGACGATGTTGACGTTGCCTCTGTCCACTCTCGGAACGCCGGACGCATGGGAAGCAATCCCGAGTCCGATGCCGCGTACGAATGTCCCTTCCGGGACCTCATGATTTCTCTTTTCCTTCCAGCCGATCATTTCCATGGCCCTGTGTATGCATTCCCCTAGGGAAGTGCTGCGGACAACAGCCGGGTCATCCGGCAGATAGCCGTTCATGACAGGATGGGAATCTCCTACCCTGGCGATATTCTTCAGGAACACATCCGGCAGGTCGAGATGCATTTCGTCCGCAAGATGCCTTGCCGCAACATTCAGAAGAAAACAGTTCTGCGTGGCTCCGAATCCGCGGAAGGCACAGCCTTCAATACGGTTCGTAAACACGGAATACTGACAGATCTTCAAGGCATCGACGCGCGGGAACATGGAATAGGAATTGTGAATCCCCGTTTCCAGGACATCCAGGGATATCTCGGAATAGGCTCCCGCATTTTCAATGCCTTCGGAGTCGATCGCACGGAAGGTTCCGTCCGCATCGGCACCGATCGTACATTCCAGATTGTATTCATGTCTGGTGCCGATCGTGGTCATGGCTTCTTCCCGCGAAAAGATCAGGGACGCCGGCCGCTTCAGGATATACGTTACCAGCGCGCTGTAAAGATAGGGGCTGAAAATATTCTTTCCGCCGAACCCGCCGCCGACCTGGCACTTGATCACGCGGACCATGCGCCGGTCAATTCCGAGGCTTCTGGCAACATCTTCCTGCATGGCATCCACTGCCTGCGTGGGAGCGATCACCGTCAGATATCCGCGTTCGTCGTAATAGGTATAGGCTCTGTGCGTCTCCAGCTGGCTGTGGATCTGCGGTGACGTGTGAATTTTCACATGCGTCGTATGGGTACACTTTTTCAGGGCACCTTCAAGGTCCCCGTAGGTATGTTCCCAGCAGTAAATGCGGTTTTTCTCCGCCATGAAATCATGCTCCGGATCAAATTTGTCCGGCTGTACATGGGTTATCAGTTCCTCCAGATGATCCCCGTGAACCAGGATATTGCTGCTCATGGCAAGCATCGGATCCATCAGAGGCTCATGTTTTTTCCATCTGATCTTAAGAAGGTGCCTGCTCTTTTCGGCGGCCTCTTCGTTTTCCGCTGCCACAAGGGCGACTACATCTCCTTCGTAACGGCCGACACGGTTAAGAATATGACGTTCAAACGGTGTGTAAGGCCACCCGAAGTTTGTCATGACCGGCGTGTCTTCCCATGTGAAAAGACGGATGAATCCCGGTACCTTCTCTGATGCGGATGAATCCAGGGATTCGATCTCGGCAAAGGGATACGGGCAGTGGACCGCTTTTATTACAACACAACCCGGCTTCAGCAGGTCTGCCATGTAAACAGGCTTGCCCAAGGCCAGGCTCTTTCCCTCTATTCTGGGAATCTTTTTTGTTATGTACCTGTATTCGCTCATGTCACCCGTTCAGTGCTTTCATGATTGCGTAATAGCATTCGCTCACTTTAGTCAGCTGATCCACTTCCGCAAATTCATCATCCACATGAGCCAGATTTTCCCGGGACGGTCCCATACCGATCGCCTTTATCCCCGCTTCTCCGGCATAATGGCTTCCGTTGGTGCAGAAACTGTATTTCGTGATTTCCGGATTCATTCCCGCGTCGTGAAGTTCTTTCAGAACCTTCTGGATATACTCTTCCTTTTCATCGTAAAGCCATGCCGGGAAAAAGCGTTCATCCCCGATCTTCTTTCCCGTATAGCAGGTTTCCTCTCCTTTTGCATAGCTTACCTTTGCCTTGAACTTCGGGTCTTCAGCAGACAGCCTGTCAATGATGTCCTGAATGGGTTTCAGGACGCTTTCCCTGGTCTCTCCCACAAGAAGCCTTCTGTCATAGGTTGCCTTGCAGTAGGACGGCACCACGGATGCGCCCGGATACGGTTCTGACTTTATGTCGGTGAGCTCCAGAATCCCCTTCCCGAGGAACGGATGCTCCGGAGCCTTCAGCTCACGGATGGCGCTTACAAGGCGGCACATGGAATAAGCCGCATTGACTCCCTTGTCGGGATTGGACGAATGGGCATGGACGCCGAATGTTTCCACCATGATCTCCGCTCTTCCCCTCTGTCCGATCTTTAAATTGCATTCCGATGCTTCTCCGATGATCACGACATCCGGTTTTACAAGCCTGCTTACGTTTCTCGCGGCAACGCCTTCAAAACATTCCTCATGGACAATGCCGTCCGTATAGATTTCTCCCGCAAAATCCTTTCCGGTATCCTCCGCAAAGAAAGCGGCCGCAGCCGTGTAGGCCGCAACGGCTCCCTTCATGTCCGATGTTCCGCGTCCGTACATTTTTCCGTCCGCGATTTCTCCTTTGAACGGGTCATGATGCCATGCCGAATGATCGGAGACCGGAACGGTATCGATATGTCCGTCAAAAAGGGTCTTTTCCCCGGGCCGTTTTCCTCTGATCATGCCGATGATATTTCCGTACTCATCCACCTGCACATCGTCAAATCCGTGAGAGAGCATATAGGACTTCAGTACCTTGACCACACCGTCCTCGTGTCCGGAATAGCTCTGCTCGCCGATCAGTTTTCTTGTGAGTTCAATGACTTCGTTTTTTCTTTTTTCGTTCAGCATTTTTCATTCTCCCCTTCACATTACAATCTTTTCCATGGCTTCCTGTATCCTTCTGACCGAAGATTTTTCTTCGAGGCCGCAGGCAAAATTCCCGTCTCTATATACTATATGACCGTTCACTGCCGTTGCTTCTATATTTTCCTGGCTTGCATTGTACATGAGCGCAGCCAGTGTATCGTAGTCCGGGCACGAACGGGCATATCCCGTATTCATGATAAAAAAGTCCGCTTTCTTTCCTTCTTCGACAGAACCGCTCTCCCTGTCATGTTCGGCTTTCGCCGCATTCACGGTCACAAAGTCAAGCATGTCCTGCGCTGAAAGCGCAGTCGGATCTTTCATTTCCGCTTTCTGTAAAAACAGCCCCAGTTTCATGCTTTCGATCATATCGGAACTGTTGTTGCTGGCAGCTCCGTCTGTCCCCATGGTAATATTGACGCCATGTCTCAGCATGGCTGCAGCCGGTGCAATTCCCGAGCCCAGGTAGCAGTTAGCCGCCGGGCAGTAAACGGCATTCACATCGTGCCTTGCCAGAACATCCATTTCATCTTCCTTGAGATTGACACAGTGTACAGCCAGAAAACGCTCTGTCAAAACATGCATGCTTTCCAGCGCTTCCACCACCGGTTTCCCGTAATGTTTTTCCGTATAGGCGTTGTCTTCCGGTGTTTCCAGGATGTGCATGGTATACGGAATTCCCGTGGATTCGGAAAAATCCGTCATCTCCCTGTATAGATTTTCCGTGGTTCCCCACGGAACGGAAGCTCCCGCCCAGATACGGATTAACGGATGTCCGTCCGTATTGTACTGCCGTACAAGTTTTTCCGTTCTCCTGATGCATTCCGCCGCCGGATGAATAAAGGACGGGACTATTCCCATTTCCTCTCCGGTGTCATGATAAACGTCCATGTAGATCTCGCGGATTCCGAAACGCTCCGCGGTCTCAATGCTGACGTGCGGAAAAATATCATTCTGCTGCAGATAGTTGAAATCCCCTATTGTCGTAACGCCGCACTTCAGGCTTTCCATGCAGGCAAGTTCGGCTGCCATGGCATAAACTTCCGGCGTCAGTGACGGACCGTATTTCATCGGTCCGTCCTGAAGCCAGTCGATCAGTTTCCTGTCCGCTCCCAGTCCTTTCATCACGGACTGGAAAATGTGGACGTGCATGTTGTGCATCCCGGGAAAAACCGCCTTCCCGGTTCCGTCCGTCACATCGGGTGCCTCCCATTTTTCCGAAAGGTTCTTTCCGATTTCAGCGAATCTGCCGTTCAAAACTGCGATATCCGCATTTTTCAGTACTGTTCTGTTTTTATCCTGCGTATATACCCTGAAGTTCAGAAGCAGCAGGTCCGCTTTCTTTTTCATTACCTTATCTCCGCCTTAAAAAATTTTATCCTCTTATTATTTTGCCAGCTTGGAAATGTCTTCTCCGCTCTTCGCCTTGTCATAGACTTCCTGAAGCTTTGCTTTCTGGTCAGCCGTTAAGATATCCTTGTAATCGCCCGAATACTGGGAAAGGCTGATAACACCTTCCTTGGCGCCCATGGAAACCGCACCTGCCGCAAGCTTGCCGTTCAAAGCTTCCTCAATGGCTTCCTGGATTCCGAACTGCGCATCCTGAATGACACTGATAAAGCAGCTCTTGCCCAGGGTCGTCTGATCGGAAACAGCACCGACATCCTTGAATCCCATTTCATCGCAGGCCTGGACCGCACCTGCACCGCACGCATCGGCATTCTGTGTAAAGGTATCGCACCCCTGTTCGGAAAGAGCCGTTACAGCCTGTTTTGCCTTCAGGGCATCATCATAGGAACCTGTGTAAACCGTGGTGACCGTGCAGGAAGGATCCACATACTTTGCTCCCTCTTCCACACCCTTCTGCCAGGCAATGATGGAGTCGATCTTGTTGGAACCGACGGCACCGATCTTCTTGGATTTTGTTGCCATGGCACAGGCAACGCCGTTTAAGAATCCGAGCTGTTCCGTTGCAAAGTCAACACCGGACAGATTGGGCTCCTGACCGGACTGCGCACTGGTGCAGATAAACCAGCAGTTCGGATAATCCTTTGCGACCAGTTTGGCCGTATCCAGGAATTCCGCGCCGTGGCTTACGATTATGTCATATCCGCCGTCCGCATATCCTCTCATAACGCTTTCATAATCGCTGCTCGGAACGGATTCCGTGAAATTGACGGTGCATCCGTACTTTTGGGAAACTGCCTTTGAAGCATCAGCCGCCATCTGGCTCCATCCGCCGTCGTTTGCGGAACCGGAAAGCATAAGTCCGATCTTAAGATCTTTCTTGTCCTTCTGGGTAATAGCAGACTTTGTACCTGAAGTTGCCGCCGTCGTTGCCGCTGCTGCTGCAGTTGTATCCGCTGCCTTCGCTGCTGCCGTGGTCTCTGTCTTTGCCGCTGCTGCCGTTGTTACCGCCGCTGCCGTTGTCGCCGATGAACCGCCTCCGCATGCAGACAGGAAAACGCTCCCCATTGAAAGCACGGTGATCACAGCCATTAACTTTCTTCCGAAACTTCTTTTCATCATATTTCTCCTTCTGTTATTTCTTTTTTAAATTTTTTTCCGGACAATCATATGCCGGACTACCCGGTCGATAAAATACTCCTCACAGTAAAGGACCGGCTTTGACCTCAGGTCATAACCTACTTCCTCCAGATAAAGGAGCCCGCTGGCCATCGGGATCTGCAATGCCCTGGCCACTTCCTCCGTCGGCGGCAATGATCTCAGTTCCGCAAGACACGTTTCCACGCTTTCACCGCCGCAATTCCTGCATAAAAAATCAAAGACATCGCTCTTTTCAATCTCTTCCTGCCGGTACGATCTGTCCACGACCAGCTTTTCCGGAACATAGTCAATACAGTACACGCCCGGTCTTCCGTCCACAACAAACAGCCTGGCAGCCCTTATGAGACTGTCTCCCGATGAAATATGAAGCTTCTTTGCCTGATGATCCGTTGCGGGCTGGGAACCTAAATGGACATAAGCCTGTTCCCCGTGTTTTCCGTTTTCCTGAAACGACTGCATAAGTCCCGGGTTTAAATCCAGACGGGAGCTGACATGAACGACGCTCTTGTTGATCAGCGTCCCGACGCCGTGCTTCCTGATGATATAGCCTTCCCGTTCCAGACATGTCAGGCTTTCCCGTATGATATTGCGGCTTACGTTGAATCGGAGAGCAAGGTCCATTTCCGGCGGCAGCGTATCAAGTCCGGCATAATCCCCTTCCTGCATCTCATGAAGCAGGGACTGCGTAACCTTGTCAGACAGCTGAGGCAGTTTCTCCATTCTGTCATCCTCCTCTTTTCAGTTTGCCCTTATACTATTCTAATACTTTTGCGCCTTTATGACCTTAAGAAGTTCAGTATCCTCCGTTGATCCAGTGATCCATGTGTTTGCGGTTGCCATATTCTGTACGCGCAGTTCCCCGCATCCGGTTATCAGTTGCAGTTCCCCGCGGATGTCTTCATCCCGTCCCCTGACCCACAGGGTATGGACGGCTCCGCAGGAATACATTTTCTTCTCTTTCTCAAAAGTAACGGAGACCGTGTCGCATACCGGAGAAAGCGGAACCGAGCTCCAGAGGAACTCCGGTTTTTCCTTCACCTTGCGCATGACGCGTATGATCTCCCGGAAAGCCCGGTATGTCACGGCAGCCGCGCCGTTTTCCCGGAGCAGAAAAACTTCCCCATCCGGTATTTTCTCCGGAACATCATCGGCAAAGATCACCGTTTTGTTTTTCCAGACGTCCGCCTTATATTTACCCGCGGCCTGTCTCTCCGGTTCTTCCAGTTCGTCCGGCCTGTCCAGACGGACTTCCAGTGTCGGTATCTTCCATCCGTCCGCATTCCGGCAGGAAAAAGTGCAGTCTGCGGAATCATCGCATAACCGGGTGATCATTTTCAGCATTTCCTGCCAGGAATGATGATTTCTGACGTCAATGTCATAAATTTCGCTGCTGTTCATGAACTGTTCCTCCGTTTCCGAGGAATGCCATTTTGAGAGTCTCCTCGTTCAGTCTGCCGGTCGTAAAGGCATGTCCTGTCGCCGCATTGAAAAAGTTGATCCGGCACGGGGCATCCCAGTCCCTGGGAACATTTGCCCAGTTCCTGTCGCACCCGGCAAAGAGCTTCTGAAAAGGAATCCCGTAAACATCCCTGTTCTTTGAAAACGGTATGCCGTCCAGTATATCGGTCAGTTCCCTGTCTTCGCATCTGACCGTCAGATTTGTTTCCTGTCCGTAGATCAGGCAGTCGTTCACTCTGCCATACGCTATGTCTTCATCATCGACAACGGAAACAAGAGGCGTCACGGCGTTTCCTTCCACTATCTGATCCATGGAAAAGCCCCGGTCATACACTGTGGGAAGGGACTGCTCCACATTCCGCGCGCATACCTGAATGGCACCGACCATGCAGCCGGTTCTTGCCGCCATGATATACAGTCTGTCCGTGGAAATGCCGCATGTTTCCGATATGCTTTCGGCAAGTTCTTCATCCGGCAGTTCCGTCGTCTGCACGCCCGCCACGGCTTTTGCGGGATTTTCATCCCGGTAATCCACTGCCTTTGCAAAACCGTCCGTTGCCCTGATGGAACGCACGGGCCCGGATACGACCTGCATGCTTCCTCTCCAGGGAACCTTTGTTGCCGCGACATAGGAAGCCATTTCGCATACCGTCGTATTTTCCGTGGTCACCTGCAGTGCCGGCATCAGATATCCGCTGACCGGAATCATACAGAAAGTCAGTTTCCCGAGACCTCCCATGCCGACTTCCGCAAAATATTTTCCGGCACGGAATCCGCCTTTTGCGCGGACCCCCATATCAAGAACCACGGCAGAGTTTTTCAGCCGGTAAACTTCAATATTCAGTCTGTCTGCCTTCGGTATAACTTCCGTTTCCAGAAGAGCCGCGGCTTTTTCATTTACGCTCCAGTGCTCCATATCCACCGCCCGCTTCAGATGATCATTTCTTCCGTCAGGACTTTTTTCCCTTCCTGCAGGGTTCTTGCCGTCAGGGCAAGCTTCTTTCCTATAAGACGCGCATTCTTCATTCCGGTCTCGTCCGCAGCGGCACCCTCGGCCATTTTATCCTGACTCCACACCGCCGCGCCTCCGTAAACACAGAGGCCTCCGTTTACGATCGGCATTCCCTGCGTATGGTAAAAACCGTGGATGATATGGATTGCCGTCTCCTGTCCGCCGTTTCTGGTCCCGCCTACGGCAAGCGCCGCACCGGGGAAGAACATCCTGTTTAACGGATCCTTTTTCTGATTCAGGTATTCTCCCCTGAACCTAGAAATAAATGCAGAGAGCTGCGGGGTAATCCCCATGTCATAAACCGGCGTTCCGATCAGGATCCCGTCATATTCGAAGAATTTTTCATTCCATTCATTCATGTCGTCATGATAGATCACGCATGACGTTTTTCCCTTGTTCACGCAGGAGTTGCATCCGATGCAGGGGGATATCTTCTTTCCCTGCAGCCTTAAAACCGTGACTTCGGTATCCGGGATTTCCTCCGCGCCTTTCCTTGCCTCTTCCACCGCATAGGCAGTGGCGGCATTTCTGGCACTTCCGGAAATAAACAGCAGCCTGATCATATTCCCTCCGCGGTTTTTACCTCATCTTTTTTACCGGCCATCAGCAGGCCTATCGTTTCCAGGTTTGCATCTTTGCGATCCATTTCTCCCAAAATAACGCCGTCGTAAATAACACCGATCCGGTCGCTCAAAGCCATGATTTCATCCAGCTCCGTGGAGACCAGAAGAACCGCACATCCCTTGTCCCTTGCACTCACGATCTGTTTGTGAATGAATTCCGTTGCCCCGACATCCACGCCTCTGGTGGGGTGTACCGCCAGAAGAATTTTCGGTGCTTTGTCCAGTTCCCTGGCGACCACCAGCTTCTGCTGGTTTCCGCCGGAAAGGGAATTTGCGGTATTATCTGCATTCGGCGTCTTGATTCCGTAATGCTCAATCAGATAATCCGCATGCTGTCCGACTTTGTCCCATCTCAAAAACTTTCCGTTCCTGAACTGCGTATTATAGAAAGTATCAAGGACAAGATTATTCCGGATGCTCATTTTCATGATCATTCCGACTCCCTGACGGTCCTCGGGAATATGGGCAACGCCGCAGTCCAGTATCTCTTTCGGCGCGGATGAGGATACATCTTTGCCTTCTATCATAACCTGACCTGTCTTTTTGCAAAGCCCGGCTATTCCCCTGATCAGTTCGCTCTGTCCGTTCCCGTCCACACCGGCAATTCCGTATATTTCACCGGCCCGGACTTTCAGAGTTAAACCGCGTACCGTTTCTACTCCCTTCGCATCATGGGCATGCATGTCTTTGATTTCCAGCATGACCTTTCCGGGTTTGGTATCGCCTTTTTCCACTTCAAAACTGACTTCACGCCCCACCATCAGATTGGCAAGCTGTCTGGCATCGGTTTCGCTGACATTGACAGTTCCTCTGACCTTTCCCAGATGCAGGATCGTGATAACCTTACTGATTTCCATGACCTCATTCAGCTTATGGCTGATGAAGATGACCGCTTTGTTTTCCTTGATCAGATTCCGGACCGCTATAAAGAGTTCTTCCGTTTCCTGAGGTGTAAGCACCGCCGTCGGTTCATCCAGGATAAGCATTTCGCAGTTCTTGTATAACGCCTTTAATATTTCCACTCTCTGCTGCTGTCCGACGGTAAGGGAAGAAATTTTTGCGTACGGATCTACGGCAAGTCCGTATTTATTCGCAATACTCAGAATTCTATCCGCAATTCTTTTTTTATCAATGAAAACTTCCTTTTCATCCAGACTCAGAATGACATTTTCCACGACGGAAAGCGTCGGAATCAGCATAAAATGCTGGTGTACCATTCCGATGCCGTTTGCAATCGCGTCCTTGGGGGAATTGATCTCCGTCTGTTTTCCGTTGATCCAGATGCTCCCTTCATTCGCCTTTGCCAGACCATACAGAATATTCATCAGCGTTGTTTTACCCGCTCCGTTTTCCCCGAGAAGCGTATGAACCTCTCCGCGTTTAAAAGATACGGAAATCTTGTCGCAGGCTACCGTTCCGGGATATATCTTCGTGACATCCTTCATTTCAACAAAGTCCATATTTCCCTCCGCGTGGATAAAATAAACGGACTGCACAGAATTTTCTGTTCCGTGCAGTCCCATGAAGATCAGATTATATAGGAGTGCTGGAATGCACGCAAATCATAAATCAGTTCTATTTTGCAGCCGAAATGTATTTCCCGCCCTTTGCATCATTATAGACGGTCTGCAGCTTTGCTTTCTGATCTGCCGTCAGAAGATCTTTGTATGTTCCCGTGTAATCCGTATAGGATATGATACCTTCCTTGGCCGCCATGATAACTCCGCCTGCCGCTAACTTACCCTGAAGAGCTTCGTCGATTGCTTCCTCAATTCCCTTGCCGGATTCCTGGAGAACGCTGATCATAACGCTCTTTCCCAGGTTGCTGCGATCGGCAACATATCCGATATTCATAAGTCCTTCATCATCACATTCCTGAATGGAACCTGCTTCAGCCGCATCACAGCACTGTGTAAAGGTATCACAGCCCTTCTGGGCCATTTCCTTAACTGCCTGTTTTGCCTTTAAAGCATCATCGAAAGTGCCGATGTAAACTGTCGTAGCTTCAATGGAACTGTCCATGGCCTTTGCGCCATCCGTCACTCCCTGGACCCATGCACGGAAAGAATCCGCTTCCATAGCACCGATGATTCCTATTTTCTTGGTCTTTGTTGCCAGTCCCATCGCAGCTCCGTCAAGATATCCTCCCTGGTAACTTCCGAAATCGATACCGGAAAGATTCGGTTCCTGTCCCTCAAAAGAACTTGTGTTGACAAATTTTATGTCGGGATAATCTTTTGCCACCAGTTTCGACACATCAAGAAATTCTGCACCATGGCATACGATAACATCATATTTCTGCTCTGCATAACCTCTGATCGTGCTTTCATAGTCTGTAGTTGCAACTTTTTCGGAAGTATTCACAGTACAGCCGTATTTGCTTGCAACAGCCTTTGCGGATTCTGCCGCCAGCTGGTTCCATCCGCCATCGTTAGCGGAACCGGCAAGAAGCAACGCAATCTTTTTACTCTTATAATCTGCATTTCCGGCTGCCGCTGTCGTCGCTGCTGCCGCTGTCTTCGCTGCTGCCGCTGCCGTCGTCGCTGCTGCAGGTGCTGCCGCCGTTGCTGCTGCCGTTGCTGCTGCCGTTGAAGTCTTTGAAGCAGTATCACCACAGGCGGAAACAGACAGGATCAAACATGCTGAAACAGAAAAAGCCAGTACCTTTTTGATCATTTTCATCATAATATCCTCCTTTTTGTTGTTGATATATATACGGAGCCGCGCGGACTATTCCGAAGCGGAACCGGTAAATCCTTTATCTGTTCTTCGTATATGGCACTCCGAGAGAAGCAGGATCATGAACATTATGGGAAAAGAAGCACAGAGCAACAACGGTAAGCACATACGGTATCATGAGTGCTATCTGATAGGGGAAACCGGAACCGCCCGCCTGAAGCCGCAGTGAAAGCGTATCCCCGGCTCCGAATATAAGCACCCCTGCCAAGGTTCCGATGGGCGTGTACTTTCCGAATGTCACCGCAGCCAGCGCAATATATCCTCTTCCGTCTGTCATCTGTTCGGCGTACCGGCTTAACAGACCTGTCGAAAGAAAGGAACCGCCAAAACCGACAAGCATGGCCCCGATGATGCAGGCCGTATAGCGCAGTCTTTTGACACTGATGCCCATGCATTCGACAACCATCGGATTTTCGCCGACCGATCGGAGCTGGATCCCGAAATTCGTTTTATAAAGAATGATCCAGACCAGAGCGACCAGCCCAAGCCCGATATAAACCGGAGGATAAAAACCCAGCGCATCCTTGAAATAAGTGCATTTTAAAATAATACCGTCTACGGAAAACGCACGATTCAGAGTTGTCGTAAGCCCGTATCCCGCAAGATTAAAGGCAACACCGAGAACCACCTGATTGATTCTGAGCTCAATGACAAGAAACCCGAAAAGCGCCCCGAACGCTCCGGCAGCCAGCATGGCAATAAGTGCTCCTGCCCATACATTTCCGAAAGCGTTGCTGGCCATGATGCCGACAAGGCTTCCGATGATCATCATCCCTTCCGCGCCCATATTCACAACACCCGCAACTTCCATGAAAAGAACTCCGAGAGAGGCATACAGGAGCGGTATCGAATACAGGACTACGGAATTCAGAAAAGTCAGTATGGAATTAGACATTTAACAGGTCCCTCCTCATCTCTCTCTTTTTGAGAAATCTGTGAAGCGCATTCACAAGCACAAAGACAATCATCAATGCACGGATCAGGTCTACAACCGAAGAAGGAACTTTGCTGAACATCTGAACATTGTTGCCTCCGCTCTTCATCGCTCCGATCAGAATTCCGGAAAGGAACATGCCTATCGGTGTATTGTTTCCGAGCAACGCTACCGCTATTCCGTCGAATCCGTAGTTGCTGGAAACGCCCTTCAGCAGCCTGTGCTGCACCCCGAGAACCTCAATCGCACCTGCAAGACCGCCAAAACCTCCCGCCAGGAACATGGAAAGCAAGCGGTTCTTTTTCACGTTGACTCCCGCATAGGCGGCAGCCGAACTGTTCTGCCCTACCACCTGCATTTCAAAGCCGGCTACCATTTTCCAGAGGAAGATGCCGAAAAATATAAGACTGGCTACCATCAGCAGGATTCCGCACTGTATTTTTGTTCCGGGAAAAATGCTCGGCAGCCAATAGCTTTCCTCGAACACCGCCGTCTGCGCGGTCAGACTGTTCGGATCCTTGATCGGTCCGCTGATTGCCCACAGCACCAGATATTGGGCAACATAGTTCAGCATGACCGTGGTAATGACTTCGTTTGCTCCAAAAGTCACTTTCAGGAAACCAATGAGCAGACCAAACAATCCGCCTCCCAGGAAACCGGCCAAAAGAGCCAGAAGAATAACCAGCGGAGCCGGGCCCGGTACTCTCAGAACCACTATGGACGAGCAAAGCGCACCGATATAAAGCTGACCTTCCGCTCCGATATTAACCATTCCGCAGCGGAAAGCGAACGCATAGCTTAATCCGGTCAGCGTAAGCGTCGTCACTTTATTAAATGTGTTCGTAATGTTGGCAAGAGACCCGAATGCTCCTCCGAACATCAGTTTATAGGTACTCAGGGGATTTTCCCCGATCAGAAGAATGACGATAGAACCGAACAGGAATGCTAGAAAAATTGAAACAATCGGTTCAAAGAAACCTGACGCTTTAAGATTTTTAGTAAATAGAAGTGACCCCAAAAACTCGTTTGCCTTATTTTTCTTCGTTTCTTTCATAACTTCCCCTATTCTTATCCAATTTTATGTAAAGTGGCGCAAAATAGGTAGACCCAATCGCTATCCTAAATTTAACAACTATATATGCTCATGTCAATAAAAATTTGTGTTTTTTGCCTGCTTTTTATTAATATTTTGTTTTATTTCGGCAAAATATGCATAAAAAGAGGTCTGGGAGAAATTCCCCAGACCTCTTTGTCTGTTTGTGACAGCATTATATCACGGAATAAATATTTATTCAATGCATATTATTTCCCATATTTTTGTGATACTATTTGCATTATATATTATATTTATACAAATTTGCATTTTGGAAAAGTTGCCTCCCAACAATCCGCCCAATTATTTGACATTGGTGCGACAGCATGATAGGATGAAAGAGATTTTTGATTCCTTCTTTCATGAAATACGTTATACCAATTTTTTTATTATTTCATTCTAACATGAATATTCTGAAAATTGTATGAAGGGATGGTTTCTGCAATGAACAATCTGATCCTCGGAATTGACGTCGGCACTACTTCACTGAAAGCCGCAGTTTATGACTGCGCCGGCATACAGAAGGGTTCCTCTGTTGTGGAATACTCCCTTCTGACCTCCAGAAACGGATTTGTGGAAGCTCCCTGTGAGCTCTACTTGGATTCCATACGGAAATGCCTGAAAACGATAGAAGCTCAGGGCGTGTTTTCCCTTTCGGATATCAAAACCGTCGGTTTTTCCGTGCAGGGGGAGACCCTGTGCCTCCTGGACAAGGAAAACCGGCCTTTGGGAAATGCCATTGTCTGGATGGACAACCGGGCGGGAAAACAATCCGAAGAAATGAAAAAGAAGTTTGGGGACGAGCTTTGTTATAAAATCACCGGTCAGGTCAGCTTTGAAGCAAACTGGCCGGCTGCCAAACTCCTGTGGATCCGGGAAAATGAACCGGACCGCTTTGAAAAGACCCGTCATTTTCTTCTGATTGAAGATTATATTCTGTTCCGGCTGACCGGAAAATTTGCCGCAGAAGGTTCTCTTCTGACCTCCACGGAATACTGGGATATCCGGACCAAAAAATACTGGAAGGAAATGCTTGATTTCATCGGCATCAGGGAAGAATATCTTCCGGAAATCCGGGAATCCGGCGAAATCGTCGGTAAAATCCTGCCGGATATGGCCGCGGAACTTGGCATTTCATCCGATGCCGTCATTTGCACGGGATGCCTGGACCAGGCTGCCGGTGCCATAGGCGTCGGCAATATACGCCCCGGTATCTTTTCCGAAAACATCGGTGCCGCCCTCGCAGTCTGCGTCCCGACCCGCAAGCTCACCTATGACCCGCATCGTCATATGCCTGTTCATTACTTTGCCATTCCGGACACCTACATGATGCACACGTTCACGACAGGCGGTATGTGTCTCCGGTGGTTTCGTGATTCCTTCTGCCAGAATGAAATAGAGTTGCAGGATTCAACCGGCCTGGATTCCTATTATCTCATGGATAAAGAAGCGGAAAAAATACCGGCAGGATCCGACGGACTTTTATGTCTGCCCCATCTGCAGGGTTCCATGGCACCGGATGTCGATCTGAATGCCAAATGTGTATTCTACGGAGCGACGTTAAAACATACCAAGGCCCATTTCATCCGGAGCATCATGGAAAGTCTCGGGTATATTATCTGCCGGAACCTGGAAGCAGTCGGAAATATGGGACTCGAAGTGAAACAGATCCGTACCATGGGCGGCGGCTCAAAATCGGATATCTGGAACCAGATCAAGGCGGATATCACCGGTAAGACACTGAATGTCACCTATTCCTCCCAGGATACCGCATGTCTCGGCGCCGCGATTCTTGCCGGCAAGGCAGCCGGTATTTTCCCGGGTATAGAATCTGCCGTTGATTCCATGGTGAAAATCAGAAAATCCTACGAACCGGATATGTCAAAGCATGAAATTTACAGGAAACAGTACGAAAAGTACCAGCTTCTGTTTTCTTCCCTTCACGAACTTTTTGACAAGGATGCAGAGTAACACAGGACTTTGTTTAAGGAGGCATGGAAATTGAAAGCGGTTGTTTATCCGAAGGCTCTGTCCTATATGATCAAGGATATTCCGGAACCTGAACTGAAACCGGATGAAGTACTGATCAAGGTTATGTCCTGCGGTGTCTGCAGGTCCGATGAGCATGTGTTCAAAGGAGAATATTTCAATGTTTTCCCCATCGTACCGGGTCATGAATTCGCAGGTATCATTGATAAGGTGGGATCCGCGGCAGAAGGATTCCATATCGGCGACAGGGTCACGGCAGATAATACGATAAACTGCGGGCACTGCTATTACTGCAGGAGAAACCAGCCTCTGTACTGTGAAAACTTTCAGGCGCTCGGGTGTAGCAGAAACGGAGGATTTGCACAGTATGTTGCCGTAAATTACGGCAAGGTTTATCCGATCGCAGACCATCTTAAATTTGACGAAGCATGCTTTGCAGAGCCGCTTGCCAGTACCATTCACGGAATGGACAGAATAAATTTAAGATGCGGTGATGAGGTGCTGATCTTCGGAGCCGGTCCGACCGGCATTCTTCTGACTCAGCTTGTAAAAAACGGCGGGGCTTCCAACGTGGTGGTCTGCGCTTCCTCACAGTCAAAACTCGATTTTATCAAAGAGCATCATTATGCGAAAACCGTCCTGATGGACAGAAATGATTACGACAGGCACACCCGGGAAATCCTGAACAGATGGCCGAACGGATTCGATGTGGTCATAGACGCGACAGGCGCTGCTCCGGTCATAAAGCAATGCGCCCGGTTTGCCCATAAGGGCGCCAAATTAATCCTGTACGGTGTTCCTTCCGGCGCTGAAATTTCTGTCAACCCGCTGGAAATATTCAACAAGGAACTTTCTGTCATATGCTCTGATGCACAGACGCTGTGCTTTGACAGATCGGTTCGGTTTCTGAATGAAGGCATTATCCGAACGGATGGAATGGCAACCAATTTCTTTTATCTGGATGATTTCGGAAAAGCTCTTGATATGCTGCTTCACAGAAAGGATTTCATTAAAATTGTTGTACATCCCAATGGGGAATAAATCGCATAAGGAGGTTTCTATATGGAGAAACGCGGCCGTATCATTCATCCGAAGGAAGCAGCTGTTTCCATGGATGAAGAAGAACTGGTCAGGCAGTATGTGCAGACCGAACGGATCACCTTCGGCGTGTCAAAGCTGAAACCGGGCGCGGTAGGGGGACTGGACCCGGGTCACAAGGTAGCGGATGAGATATTCTTCTGCATGCAGGGCCATGTGCTCGTCTACTTCCCGGAGGACAATTCCTGGAATGAACTGGAGAAGGGCGACGCTCTCTTAATACCGCCGGCAACCGGCCACAGGATCTACAATATCGGCGAGGAAGACGCCCTGATCAGCTGGAGCTGCGCACCGCATCCGTAACGGATGAAGTTCTTCAGGAAACACATGCAGTCATCGGGGATATCCCGAAAAATAAATTCAGAAAAAAAGGAGAAATAAAATCATGAAACATCCCGAACTGATCGTAATGCTCACACACAATGACGTAACCGTAAAAGATGCCCAGAAGATTTTTGACGAATGTAAGGACACCAAAGCAAAATTCTGGGGTTTCAAGGAAGTCGGACTTCCGCTGGACCAGATGAAGAAGCTGTATGCGGATATGAAGAAGGCCGGCAAGACAACATTTCTGGAAGTCGTTGCCTATACCGAACCCGAATGCATGGAAGGCGCAAAAATGGCAGTTGCCTGCGGCGTCGACATTCTGATGGGAACCCTTTTCTTTGATTCCATCAATGACTATGCGAAGGAACATCATCTGAAATACATGCCGTTTGTCGGAAAGATCACGGGCCGTCCTTCCGTTCTGGAAGGCAGCATCCAGGGAATGATCGACGAAGCAAACTCCTATATTGAAAAGGGCGCTTACGGAATTGATCTTCTCGGCTACCGCTATACCGGGGATCCGGTCGAACTGAACAAGAAGTTCGTAGCCGGCGTTCACGCACCCGTATGCCTTGCCGGAAGCGTAAACAACTACAAACGTCTGGATGAAGTAAAGGATGCCGCTTCCTGGTCCTTCACGATCGGCGGTGCTTTCTTTGAGAACAAGTTCGACGGAACCTTTGCGGAACAGATCAACAAGGTCGTCGACTACATGGAGAAATAAAAATCCGGATACTGATGTATGAAAAATCACGGGCGGAAAGATTTCCGCCCGTGATTCAGACTGAAGACAAAGTCCCAGGATTAGAGCTGAAGCTCCGATCCCGGGATTTTTTATACGGATCAAAGAACAGAGTGGGCGGCGGCAGCACGTCATTCCGTTCGGGACACGCTTCCGCTAAGCGCCTCGCGGAACGGTGCCGCGCCGCCTGCTGCCCGTTGTGTATAAACGGCTGAAAAATGCGGCTGCTGTCCACAGCAGTCCTGATATCTCGGAACGTTTTCAACAACTTTTACCAATCCGTTCCTTTTCCTTTGACCGCTCTACTGCCTGGGTTATAATCAGATCAGAGAAAGGAACGGTGGCGCTTATGATGTCAGAAGAAATGAAGAAAAACCGGGAACAGGTACAGTTTTTTTCCATGGATGACCTGGTGCCGAAAGACCATCTCCTCCGGCAGATTGAAAAAGCAATCGACTGGTCGTTTATCTATGATCTGGTTCGGGATAAATACTCCCCCGATCAGGGACGGCCGTCCCTGGACCCTGTCGTTCTGATCAAGCTCCCGCTAATCCAGTATCTTTATAATATCAAGAGCATGCGGCAGACCATAAAAGATATAGAAGTGAACATGGCATACCGGTGGTTTCTGGGGCTCGGCGTTTACGACCCGGTACCTCACTTCACGACCTTCGGGAAGAATTACGTGAGGCGCTTCAAGGGGACGGATCTTTTCGAGCAGATCTTCGAACGGGTTTTAAAAGAATGCTTCCGGTATAAACTGGTGGACACAAATGCAGTTTTCATTGATGCCACCCACATCAAGGCGAATGCCAACAGCCATAAATTCATAAATCGTGCAGCGAAGCAGCAGGCTCTGTTTTATGCGGATAAGCTGAATGAAGAAATTGATCATGAACGGGAAGAGGCAGGAAAGAAGCCCTTCAAGGATAAGGATGATAATGGTCCGAAAGGACCCGGGACCCCGCCCGGAGAAAACGGCCATGAGATAAAAGAAAGCACGACAGATCCTGAAAGCGGCTGGTTCCACAAGGGAGAGCATAAGCAGGTGTTTGCCTATTCAGCGGAAACCGCCTGTGACTGTCATGGATGGATCCTGGGCTATACAATCCACCCGGGCAACCAGCATGATTCTGTTACGTTCCCTGCGATCTATGAGAAGATAAAGAAATATAATTCTGCATACGTTGTAGCAGATGCCGGATATAAGACGCCGCCGGTTGCAAAGCTTTTGATTGATGACGGAGTGAAGCCGGTATTCCCATACAAAAGGCCGATGACGGCAGAAGGCTTTTTCCTGAAGCGGGAATACGTTTACGATGAAGCTTATGACTGTTATCTCTGTCCGAACAATAAGGTCCTGAAGTTTTCAACTGTAAACAGAGACGGTTATCGCGAATATAAAAGCGATCCGAGGGATTGTGCAGGATGCCCCTGCCGGGAACAATGCACACACAGTATCTCGATGCAGAAGGTCGTCTGCCGGCATGTCTGGGAAGACTACATGGAACAGTGCGAAGAGATCCGCTGCACGTTAGGGATGAAAGAATTATATCAGCTGCGCAAAGAGACAATCGAGCGGGTTTTTGGTACCGCGAAAGAATTCCACCAGATGCGATATACGAACATGAACGGGCTGGCTAAGATGAGAATGAAAGTCGGCCTTACTTACACGTGCATGAACCTGAAGAAACTGGCAATGATGATACGGAAGTACGGGCTGAAAGAGTCTCTTTATTCTTTGCTTCAAACGTTGATAAGCATTTTTTATCTGACAAAAGAAAACAAGGTCCCGGAATTCGCCTGATGGCTCTTCCGAAACCTTGTATGTCTTCAGTCTGACAGACAATCGTAAAGATTGTCTGTTTTTTTTAATCAAAACTATAACGATTCAGATTTATTCGTTCTTCAGTTACTAATATATCGGAGAATTGAAAAAATTACAAAAATGTTAACCTGTGCTATTTTTAGTCACATACAAAATGTGTACGATATAGATACACAAACCTAATTGAACTTGGTAAGTTACCTTCGGCGCAGCCCGGGAAAGGAGACAAAAGTGAAGGAACTGGTGTTAAACGGAGCAAATACCGGTAAATTCGAAGACTGGCTTCTGGAGCAGGATATGAGCGGATCAACCGTGAAAAAATATCTGCATGATCTGTCAGTCCTTGCGTTACGTCTCCCCGACAGCGGGAAGATAGACAGAAAAGCCCTGCATGACTTTAAAGAATGGCTGATCGACAGCGGAAGGCAGGAAATAACCGCGAACAGCATGCTGGCTGCGGTAAACAAATATCTGGATTTTTCCGGTCATCCTGAGCTTTCCATAAAACTGTTCCGTATTCAGCGTACTTCGTTTACCGAGGGAAGGAAAGAACTGAATAAAGAAGAATACGATGCCCTGTTAAATACGGCAAAAGAACAAAACGACACACGCATTGTCCTTATTCTCGAGATTCTATTCGGAACGGGAATACGGGTCAGCGAACTGCAGTACATTACCGTGGAAGCGGCAAGGAAAGGAGAGGCTGTAATCCGGATGAAGGGCAAGACCCGGCTCATCATCATTATCAAAAAGCTCGGGAGTGAACTTCTGGATTATGCCGCGGCAGCCGGCATCACTTCCGGACCGGTTATCAGGGCGCGCAGCGGAAATATTCTGGACCGTCACAGCATTTGGTGCAGGATGAAATCTCTTTCTGCGGAAGCGGGAGTGGATCCGGCGAAAGTGCATCCGCACAGTTTCCGTCATCTGTTCGCGAGGACATTTTACAGGGAAACCGGCAACATAGCCATGGTGGCGGATATCATGGGGCACAGCGATGTCAATACGACAAGGATCTATACACTGACTACGCGGGAGGAATACGAAAAGTATTTTGAGAGGATGGAGAAGTTTGTATGAATACAGCCTTTGCAAAATCTGGTATGATAAAGTAGGATAGAAATACAGGATACAGAGTGAAACGGAGAGTGCTAATGAAAAATATGGAGAATGCGGAGGAAATATACAGTAACGGTCTGAAACAGGAATTGAAAAAAGGCGAACGGATCCGGTATGAGGATTATCTGCAGCATTGTGACAGCATACTTATTCTTCGGTATGGCGTATGTTCCCTGGACTATATGACTCCGGACGGGGAAGAAGAGATCTGCTGCTATTTTCATGGTGCACAGATGATCAAACCGATTCCCGTCCAGGAAAGATTGACGGACATGGGAGAAAAGTACGTACCGTTTCTGGAAGCCAAGACGGTCTGCGCTATATACTGGGTTCACAAGGAAAAATTCCGTGAAGCGACATTGAAAGACTCTGTTCTGAATAACCAGTATTTGAAAGACATTACGGACAATTACATGGAACTCTTCTGGCGGTACTGTCAGAGGAGGGAAGAAGCGGTGCCGGTCAGATTCTGCCGCCTGCTGGTGAAAATGTCCCAGAAGAACGGTGAAGAAGATGTCCTTCCTTCTTTTTTCACATACCGTGAAATATCTGCCTATCTGGGAATCAATCCGATCACGGTGGCAAGGCTGGTGAAAGCACTGAAGAAGGCAGGATATATCAGGAAAGCCGGGAACCGGATTGTTCTGGCGGATTCTCTGGCAGTCAGAAAGATAATCGATGACGGAACAAACCTGAAATACTGATCAGGAAAAGGCCTGAAAAACTGACTGCAGATTTTAAGTGAAACTGACCTGAAACAGAAAAAGAACTTGCCCGCGTATATGAAATGTATTATGATATCCGGATTCAAATTTATACTGGGCAGAGCAGGTTCTCATGTTGTGCCCTGAGAAAGAGGAAAGAATATGCAGGGAATCAGGATCAGTGAAAAAAGTCTCGACAGATTTGAAGAATGGTTAAATGAACGGGAAAAAGAAAGATCCACGATCGTCAAATACCGACGTGACATGGAGGTATTCCGCGAATGGGTCCCGGCAGAAATGCTTCCGGGAAAAAAGGAAATACTGGAATACAAAAAATGGCTTCTGGAAAGCGGAAGACAGCCGGTCAGCGCAAACAGCATGCTTGCCGCATTGAACATGTATCTGCAGTTTGCGGGCCGTCCGGAACTTAAGGTAAGACAGTACCGGATACAGAAACCGGTTTTCTGCAGGGAAGAAAAGGAACTGAGCCGGGAAGAATATTTCCGGCTGGTCAAAGCGGCAAAGCGGAAGGACGATGAGAGGCTGACGGTTATCCTGGAGACGATCTGCGGCACCGGAATTCGCGTAAGCGAGCTTCCTTTCATTACGGTGGAAGCGGCAAGGGAAGGAAGCGCCGTGATCCGCATGAAAGGCAAGATCCGTACGGTGATGATCACGGGGGAATTAAGGAAACTGCTTCTCGGCTATGCGGGGAGAGAAAAAATAAAAAGCGGCCCTGTCGTACGGACAAGAAGCGGAAAAGAAGTGGACCGTTTTACCATATGGAAACAGATGAAATCGCTCTGCAAAGATGCCGGCGTTGAACCCGGCAAGGTGTTTCCACATAATCTGAGGCATCTGTTTGCGCGCGTGCTGTATAAGATCACAAGGGATATCGTCATGGTGGCGGATCTCCTCGGGCACAGCAGCGTGAACACGACAAGGATATATACTGTATCGACAGGAAAAGAGTACAGAAGATATCTGGACCGGATGGCGCTTACTCTAATATGAAAATGAAAATGCATTTCAGGAGGTAACAAAAGAAAAAAGACCGTACGGATTGTACAAAAGATACAATGTCGAGCCTGTATAAGATATAACAAAATTATTATTTTGTTAAAAAAAATGATTATAAAAAATATTCTGACTAACTTAATTTTTATGATTATAGAATAATTACAACACTAAGTCAATAAGCACAGGTAAAATTGTGCAACATTAATACGCATCACTGATTTTCCGTAGATTTGGAAACCAATGAGATGCAAATTACAGCGGTTTATTTTTATCGGATCGAAGAAAAGAAACATCTCCTGCATATTTTCCCCCTTTAAATTACATAGGAAAACAGGGTTTGCCACAAAATAATAATTTTGTGGTTTTTTTGTGTTTCAGGAAGCAATCCGCTTTGGCAGGCGGATAGCGTTTTGAAAAAGGAGGAGAGCATATGCAGATCAAGGCAACGACAGATTATGCACTGAGGTGTGTACTGTATCTGGCAATACACCCGGGAAGTTCGAATGCGGAAGAAATCGGAAGGCAGACGGGGATCACAATCAACTACACGCGAAGAATACTTCAGGACCTGAAGAAAATTGGCATCGTCAGATCTCTTCAGGGGGTGACCGGAGGATATGTTCTGGTGAAGGATCCCAGAGACATCACCATACTCAGTATCATTGAAGCGGAAGAGCAGGATATTTTTCTGAACCGTTTCATGGAAGAAGGTGCGCCTGTTTTCTGGATCAGCGAAAAGGAAAAGAGCAGCATGCGCCTGTATATGGATACTTTGCAGATACTTGTCAAAAATTATCTCCATGACAAAACAGTATACGACGTTCTGCATCCGGGAGAGGAAAAAACAGGTCAGATCGAACGGATCGTCTGATGCCGGTGACAGAGTGACGAATACGGAAACACGGAAGATGAGTGTGGGAGTGAGTGATGTGAGAGGCAGGAAAAAGAAGCGGGTAAACTCTTCAGAATCCTTTAACCGAAAAAATATGGAAAGGAGGATATTAACGGAACAGGCCATGCACCATTCGGTTTGAATAGCGCATGGGGTCGGGCTTTGTGCCGGATTTTGTGTTTATATGAACTCAAATTGAAGGGGTTTAAGAGGATGGAAAGAGGAGAATACAGATATCGGAAGTCGGTGATACAGGCTCAGATTTAAAAATAAAAAACGCAACTTAAAAATGTTAGAGAGTGATGAGAAGGGAGAAAAAGAGTCATGAGGGAAAAGAATATAAAAAAGCCGTTATCCATATTGTGCATCATCATGCTTGTCCTCAATATTCTGTTTATGGAAACAGGCGGCATAGGCTTCGGGATGCTGGTTTCGCACGCAGAAGGAAGCCTTGACAATGTTTTTATCGGCTCTGCGACTGCAGCTAATAACAGTTCCGGAATTGCCGCTTCTGATGCCAATTCCGGTACATCGCCTTCAACGGCAGTAGCTACGTTCGCACGCGCAAAGGCACTTTTAAAGACCGGCGGGACTATCTGGGTGGAAGGCCCCGTGGGTGTTACCGCAGCGGAAACCTGGGATCTTGGCAATTACGGAACCGGCGGATCAGGCGCCGGGACCATGAAGCGCTGGGACGGGACAAGTGTTACGTTCACTGCCGCGGCCGACACGGCAGCATTCAACAAATTGTCCATGGTCATACCATCTGGAACTTCGGCAAACATAACCTTGACTAATATCACGATCGACGGCAACAGCAGTGCCGCTTCACCGGTTGATAACGGGAGAACCGTAACGAACGAAGGGCAGATTTTTACTGTCATGGGCGGAGCAACGGTTACGCTCGGGAGCGCAGCGAATCTTCAGAATAACTATGCCCATCATGCCATAGGGTTTGGCGCTTACGGCGGTGCGTTCTATATTGACAATAAGAGTACTGTAAACATGGCACCCGGATCCGCCATTACCGGCTGCTACGGCGACTGGGGCGCAGCCGTGTTTGCCGCGACCGGAGGCACCTTCAATATGACCGGCGGTACCATATCCGGCTGTGCGGCACTCAGTGTCGCAAATCCCAAAAGCGCTTCTGTGCGCAGTGCCGGCGGGACTCTCAATCTGAGCGGAGGCGAGATCACCGGCAACAGCGGCAATTACGCCGTAGCCGTTGAAGGTATCCTGAATCTTTCCGGCACCATCAATATCCACGGAAACACTGCCGGCGGTGTAGATAAGGTACTGAACACTGCCACCGTAAACGTGTCCGGCGGCGCCATCGTTACAGACAATGTAACGGCATCGGGGACCACAAAGAACATCAATATCGCCGTAGCCGACGATACCATCAATGTGACCGGAAAGCTTACAGGCTCTCTCGGTATCACGGTGTACACGAGCAACCATGCAGCCAAATGGGAATTTGCAAAGGGAAGTTCCTATACCACCACAGTTGCGGATGCTGAAAAGTTTTCCGATGACTATACCGGAAAATATGTCATTGAAAATACATCCGACACGACTTCAGGAATAACAGGCACTGCTAATACCATCCGCCTGCTCGGGTACAGGGTTATTTATGACGGCAACGGCAGTACCGGAGGAAGCGTTCCCGTCGATTCAAGTTCGGCAACGTACATTTCCACGGCCAGTTTTACCGTTCTCGGCAATACAGGAACTCTGGCAAGGAGCGGTTATACGTTTGCCGACTGGAACGAGAATAAGGCGGCAGCCAGTGCAGGAACTTCGACGAACAAAGCGAACGATACCGTCGCGATCAACTCTGCCTCCCATACATTCTATGCGGCCTGGAAGGCCAATACGGATACTGCCTATAAGGTTGAACATTACAAAGTAAGTGCCGACGGGACTTCCGCGACAAAGGCGGATACCGATAATCTTACCGGCACAACGGCTGTCACAGTCAATGCGACGGCAAAAAATTACAGCGGCTATACCTATCAGCCGAACTATGACCAGAACGGCATGAAGACGGTTTCTTCCGGCGCCATAGCCGGGGACGGATCTCTTACCCTGAAACTTTACTATGCGCCGAATTCGTCTACTGTATATAAAGTCAACTATATCCGCGTAAAGAGCGACGGAGCTACGGTTGTCGATGATTCCGTGAAGGCTGATAAAACCGGCACCACGGGAAGTTCGCCGGATACGGCAGCACTTGCCGCGGAAAAGAACTATACCGGGTACACATATACCGCATCAAAGACCACCTATAAGGATTCCGGCCATACAACGGCACAGACAGGCGCACTGCCGGTGGCGGGAGACGGGTCGCTTGTCATCAGTCTTTATTATGTGGAAAACGGTGATGTCACTCTGACCTATACAACAGACGGAAAGCCCGCAACCATAGGCACGGTCGAACTCACGGGCAGTACCAATACAGCGTCGGCGGTAACCGAAAATGTTGCTCCCGCAACGGGAAAGGCCGTCGGAGCAACGGCTGTTCCGTCTTCCGGTTACAGCTTTGAAGGCTGGTATGCCGGAACCCAAAAGATTTCCCCGGACGCCGTGCTTTCCGCGGCAGTGATCGACGCAAATGCCAAAACAGGCGGTATTTATTCCGAGAAAACTTTTATTGCCGTTTTTACCAAAAATAAAGTGCTTGATACGGCTACCGTTTCGGATGCACTGGCCCTTAAGACGGCAGAAGGAAGCAGCTTCGGAGACAAAACATTCTATTTCAATATAACAGCGGAAGGAAATGCGCCGGAGCCCGAACAGCTGAGAGGAACGGCGGAATTCAGCAAAGCCGGTACGAAAGCCGTGGATTTCGGAACACTCACATTTACGGAAGCGGGTACCTATCGTTACACGGTAACGGAAGAAGCAGGACAGTCCGGGGACGGCTGGACATATGATCCGTCCGATCTTACCGCGACCGTAACAGTGAGCGGTGACGGAAACGGAGGACTTACAGCCGAAATCAGTTCGGTCAGTTTTACAAATACCTTTGAACTTCCGTCCACGCCGCTGGACAAGGAACTGGAATCCGTGGATACGGAAAACGGGATCCTCTATGCGAATTATTCGTATAAGGTATTCAATGACAGCAGTACGGCAGCGACGGATGTCCGCTACGAAGACCAGATGGTGAATCTCGATGCCGCGGGAGCAGTCTTTGATGCAGAGGACAGCAACGGGAATGCAGTCACGGCAGAAGTGCGGAATGCGGATACGGCATTCCTTACATTCAGCAGGCTGCCTGCGCATACGACTGCGGTCGTTCATGCAAGGATCCCGGTTGCGGACAGGACCATGCAGTTCTCCAACTCCATTATGGAAGCGGACAACGACCCGGGCTTTGATATAAAGAAGGTTCGCGTGGAAGGGGACGATTCGGATACGGAGACTGACACGGCACTGGCCTACGGGGATGATGTCTGGTTCATGATCCGCCTGGACAACGGGGCGGGGAATGCAAATCTTACTGCCGACCTGACAAAGGTCACGGACACTTACGGATCGGGACTTGTCTTTAGGGAATTCGGAAAGACGGACGGGACCGCAGCGTCATCCGGCGGAAAGATCACCTGGGACCCGGGCGATGTCGCAGCGGGAGCGTCAGCATCGGTCTGGATACACTTTACGGTTTCCAAGAGTGCGGCAACGGAAGGGTTTGCGCAGAACAAGATAGCAACGGCCAACAAGACGACGTCTGTTGCGGTGCCGGTGGAACACGAACTCCTGGCTACTCCGAGCGATGTCACGGTGACAAAGAGCTGGTCGGGCAGCAGCACGCATCGGGACTACGCAAAGTTCCAGCTGTATGTGGTACTGAATGACGGGACCACGGATGCTCTAGGAAGCCCGAAAGAAGCGATCGCAACGGCAGCGGCAGGAAAGGCAGCCTGGACCGTCGAATGGACGGGAGAAGAGATCGCATCGCTTTCGGATGCGGACGCGAACGTGATCTCCACGGCTACCGTGTCCAACGCCACGGGATCCGATGCCGAATCGGACGGGGCACTGCCGAACGGCACGGTCGGCTACAGCGGCAATAAGACGCAGGTCGGTCTGAACAATGTAAAAGGCTATTACGTGCAGGAAGTGGAAACGCCGGACGGCTGGACTGCATCCTCTGTGCTGACGGTGAAGGGCGGGAAAGCCTCGTATGCCTTTACCAATACATGGACGAGAAAGAGCAGCGGCGGAAGCGGCGGAAGCGGCGGCGGAGGCGGCGGGACATCGGGCGTTGTTCATGCCATTGCCAAAGAAACGGGGACACAGGATCTGACTCCGGTGACGGGATCGGATACGAGCGGGGTGAACGCGGACGGAGAACCGTACGGAACATTGCGCGGCGGGCTGCCCAAGACAGGTGATGCCGGAAGAAATGCAGGTATGCTTTTACTGCTGAGCCTTCTGACAGGTTTTATATCGCTGATCGTACATGTTTCGTTAAGAAAACGCAGCCGGTAATACTGCTATGATATGAGTGGAACCGACCGGACGGATCATATCTGTCCGGCCGGTCCTTTTTGGATACCAATCCAAATAAACCACCTGCTCGGCAGGTGGACCCCGAATCGGCTTAAGCCCTAGAATAAAGAACCTCCAAGATTATAATAAGTGACGGGTCCGAAAC
>Ga0183097_10813_pt1 | contig 35605 bp, 28 predicted proteins | sample BioMet8_FD_128883 | JGI IMG/M metagenome (GOLD analysis project Ga0183097, IMG submission 128883) | Microbial communities from bioreactor (seeded with sewage sludge) at Lawrence Berkeley National Lab, California, USA - Biofuel... | ecosystem: Engineered > Bioreactor > Anaerobic > Unclassified ... | reverse complement strand
TGATCGAACGCTTCGATTATCCGGCGCGAAAATGGCAATGCGGCGAAGTTACCAAGAAACAGGCAGACCTCTACGCCGCGTTCAGCGTCACTCCGCCAAACATGTTATAATTCAGTGGGACTTTAGGATAATGTGGATTTGACCGTTGATAATTTTCAGATGACCATTGAGGAATCGCTGCGAAAAAGCGTTACCTTTGTCCGCAATTCCGCCTCGCCCGGGTTGCGCCAACTCAGTCGGTTGAAGCTGACTGATAACGCCAGACGGGCCGAACAGGATGCCGCCCGCCAGGAAAAACAATGACGAATTTCCGGGGGAAAAACCTGAAAACTTTGCGAAGTTTTCACAGTCATCCCACAATTTGGAAAAATTCGTATTTTTACCCAATTTTTGAGCTCGATACTCCATTTCCAGGCTTTAAAACTTTTTAATTTATTGATCTCTTTGCTCAGTAAAAAGATCAATGAAATAAAAGTTTTGCGGAGTCAAAGTTGGAGTACGGAGAAAAAATGGGACGTTGCTTCAAAAACGCCCCGTGTCTTCCACGCTGGGAGATTCCCGGCAAGCTATTGTCGCACAATTCGGATCAACATAATGATGCCGAAAATCTGATAGCCGATATTCGGAATCCACAAGAGATATTGCGGATAAATGCGCGGAAAGCCAGTCAGCGAGTCACAGATGATAATCGACAGGAAATATCCGGCCGCCAGAATGACCGACAAAAACAGTCCGATGGAAGTTTCCCGCCGAGAAGTCCGGATCGCCAGCGGCAACCCCAGCAGGAAAAAGGCAATCGGCGACAGCGCAAACGCAATCCGCTCGTTCAGTTCGACTTCCAACTCGGTATTGTCCTGCTGGCGTTTGTTGTTCAGCCGCATGGTTCCGAAGATTTCATCGACCCGCATGAACTTGCCGCGTTTGGTCACTTCCCGACTGTTGAATTCTTTGCCGTAGTTAATGGAAAAGGTAAATTCCTTGCTGAACGTTCGCGTCAGTTTTCGTTCTTTGCCGATGTATTCGTAAGCAATGATCGCACAGTTGTAAAGCGTCATGGTCATCTCTTCCTTGGCCTTGTCGATCGTCACCCGGCCGCGGGAAGCGGTAATATCCTGCTGGACATTTTTATTGTCCTTGTCCATCCGATAGATCTGAACGCCCTTGATTTCGTCCTTGCCCACCCGGTCGTCCACCAGCAGCCGGATTTCATTGAACGTCACTTCCTGCCCCGGCGTCAAAAAAGCCAGCGGATGACTGGCAACGGTCTGCTGTCCCATCATCCGGGCGCGGCCGAGATAATCCGGTCCGACCCCGAGTTGCAGATAAAAGCATAATCCGGAAAGCAACAGCGTGATAATCAGAATCGGCGAGATAATCTGCATGATTGAAACGCCGCAGGCTCGCATTGCAGTGATTTCGCTGTCGGCGGAAAGTCGGCCGAACACCAGCATCAGCGCCACCAGCATCGTCCACGGCACCGTCCACGTCAGAATGCTGGGCAACAGATACACAATCAGCATCCCGGCTTCGGACGCCGGCAAACCGTTGGATACTTTTTCAAAGAATTCCTTGAAAAACCGCGCCCCCAGCATACAAAAAGAAAGAATGCACATCGCCATCATAAAAGTAACGATGAACTGTTTCGTCACATACCAGTTTAAAGTTCTCATGAATATCCCGGTTCAGATTGAAATCGAAAAAACGCAACCGCAGATTATACCATCATATCCCCGCTTAATCAAATCTCCGGCGCACCACACATCCCAAGAAAAACAAAATCATGGTGATCATTCTCCAATTGAGGAGCGCGGGAAAGACACGTTGTACTTTTGAAACAGCGTCCCGTTTCTTTCCCGCCCCCCAACGTTGACCACACAAAATCTTTATTTCATTGATCAATTTGCGCAGCAAATCGATCAATAGATTAAAAAGTTTAAAAGTCAAGAAATGTGGTCCGGGGAAAAACCTTGAAAACTTCTCAAAGTTTTCGGGGTTTTTCCCCGGAAATTCGTTTTGAGTCATTCCCCGCGCCCACCGGATTACCACAGGCAAACAGAGCGGAAGGCCTGACGCAACCGGGCTTCATCGACCGGCTTTTCCAGCGGCGGAATGGCGGCCAATACCGGCACTCCGCTGACCCGGACCATCGTCTTCACGTTGTCCGCATGAATAATCTGATCGGCCTGGTAACGATTGAAAATCATCCCGGCGATGGGAATCCCGTATTGCCGCATTGCCATAACGCTCAACATGGCATGGTTGATCCCGCCCAGTCCGGCATCGCCCACCAGAATCGCCGGACAATCCAGCGCTTTGATCAAATCCAGCATCGTCTGGTGATCGTTGATCGGCACGTATAGGCCGCCGGCGCCTTCGAACAACACCAGATCGGCTTGTGCCTCGGTTACCGCCCGACCGCAGGCGGCCACGACGTCCTCCAACCGGATGCTCCGGTGTTCCAGTTCTGCCGACAAATGCGGCGAAGCGGCAAAGTGATAGCGGAATGGAATCGCCACGTCTTCCGGCAGCGACACCAGCCCGGCAACCATCGCGCCAATGGTTGCCGGATCGGACGGATAGTCGTCCGTCCCGGTCTGAATCGGTTTGATCACGGCGGTCCGCAGCCCAGCGGCGATAGCGGCGGCGGCCAGACCGGCTGTCATCATGGTTTTGCCGATATCGGTACCGGTACCGGTAATGAAATAGCGCTTCGTCTTCATTCTTACATATTCCTCATAACTTACTTCAACGGCAGTAAACTCAAATAGCGGCAGACATCGGCCCCGGTCGCACCGCGCATCAACGCCACCAGTTTCTTCGTTTCCGGAGAGGCCGTGGCCGACTGCAAAACCACCCAGCGGGCAAGCAACGGATATTTGCCGGCGGCAATGCTGCCCCGATCCGGTGCCACGCCGTCCACTTTCAATATTTTCACATCCGGAGTCACATACTCCACCGGAATACAGGCCAGCGTATTGGCATCGTACGCCGCCAACGCCGCCACGGCCCGTTCGCCGTCTTCCGCCATCCGGTTGCGGGCTCCGATCTCCTTGATTTCCAGCAACCGGCAGAGCGTATCCGCCCCGGGCGAACCGGCATTGTAAGCAATGACTTTGATCGGCAACTTGGCGCCGCCGAGTTCCGACCAGTCGGTAATTTTACCTTCGAACGCCAGTGCCAGCCGCCGCAGTGAAATATTTTCCAGCCGGTTGGCGGGATTGACCACGACCACGAAAGGTTTGAGTACGCCGAACACCGGCTGCCGATTGCCATGCTGGAACGGGACCACGGCCAAATCCGCGGCCCCCGCGTCCAGTTGCTTCAACGCTTCCGCCGGAGAAAAACTGGAAACGACCTTGACGTGCTGGTCCGGATTTTCCAATGCATAATGCTGCACCATCAATTTGAGAAACGCGTCATCCGCCACCGCACTGACGATTTTTATTTTAGGCGTCGTTGTTTCCATGCCGCCCTTTTCGGCGGCAACAACCGTCGTCATCCCGATCATCCCGATCATCCCGATCATCCCGATCAGCAGATAAATTATACTTTTCATCCTTTTCTCCTCCCGAAATCGAATAACCTAAAGCTGATTATCGCCGCTTTCAAGCCGATTCTCCGGGATTTTTTCTTTTCAATTTTGAAAAGTCCGTAGTACTACTATATTAAACAGTTCCGGTGGTTAAGTACTGATAACTACGATTTTCAATATAATCCAACAGTAACAGCTGCAATGGATGCAGCAGGGAGTAAACGATGGAGCAGGAGTTCAGCTACCTGAAGACAATCGCGCCGTCCCGCACTTCGCTGATCAAGGGACTGCAAACGGTTCAGGAGCGCGAAGGGTACATCTCCGATGCCGCGATCGAGGCGGTGGCCGCCTATTTTCAGACCCCGCCGGCAGAAGTGGAAGGAGTCGTAAGTTTTTACGCGCAATTCAAACGCAACCGTCCCGGCAAGTACAAAGTGGCGGTGTGCGACGGCACCGCGTGCCACATCAAAGGCAGCGTCCACATCAAGGAATGGGTGTCCGCCGAACTGGGCATCGCCAACAATCAGACCGATAAGGAAGGACTTTTTTCTCTGGAAACAGTGGCCTGTCTGGGGTGTTGCAGTCTGGCCCCGGTGATGAGCATCAACGGCAAAGTTTTCGGTCAGCTCGACCGCAAGTCGACCGCCCGGATTTTAAAGGAGTACCGGAAAAATGGCTGACATCCGTAAAATTAAAGTCGGCATGGCCTCCTGCGGAATGGCGGCGGGTGCCGGTCCGGTGTTTGATTTCTTCAAAGAACACGCCAGTCAAATTCCGGTGATCGGCGTCGGCTGCCTCGGCCACTGTTACGCCGAACCGACCGTCGAAGTGGAAACCGCCGACGGCCAGTCGATCATTTATCGCGACGTGGAAGCCACCCAGGCGGCGTTCGACAACATCATGTCCCTGGGCGGCAATAACCGGCTGATCGTCCCCGAAGCCCGGAAAAAACGCGAGATGCTGAAAGTCACCCGGCTGGCCGGACGCATCGATCCCAATTCGCTCGACGAATACTGTGCCAACGGCGGTTACGCCGCGCTGAAAAAAGCGCTCGCCATGCCCCCTGCACAGGTGATCGACGAAGTGCTGAAATCCGGTCTGCGCGGACGCGGCGGCGGCGGCTTCCCGACCGGCCGCAAATGGCAGTTGCTCGGCGCCAAACAAGCCGAACAGAAACTGTTGATCTGCAACGCCGACGAAGGCGACCCGGGCGCGTTCATGGACCGGTCGATGATGGAAAGCGTACCGCATCAGGTGTTGGAAGGCATGCTGATCGGGGCCTACGCCACCGGCGCGACCAAGTTGTACATCTATTGCCGCGCGGAATACCCGCTGGCGATCCGCAACATGTCCAACGCCATCAAGCAGGCCTACGAACACAAACTCAACGTCATCAACGGCCGTGAATTGGAAGTCATCATCAAGGAAGGCGCGGGCGCGTTCGTCTGCGGCGAAGAAACGGCGCTGATCGCATCGCTGGAAGGCAAGCGCGGAATGCCGCGGTTCCGGCCGCCGTTCCCCACCGACTCCGGCTGGATGGGTTATCCGACCTCGCTGAACAACGTGGAAACGTTCGCCAACGTGCCGCTGCTGATTGCCGAAGGCGGCGAAAATTACGCCAGGATCGGTACGGAAAAAAGCAAAGGCACCAAACTGTTCGCCCTCGCGGGCGACCTGAAATATCCGGGTCTGATCGAAGTGCCGATGGGCATTACGCTGGGTGAAATCGTATTCGACATCGGCGGCGCGGAACGCGGTTCCGTGAAGGCAGTGCAGACCGGCGGCCCGTCCGGCGGCTGCATCCCGGTGGAACTGTTCGATACCCCGGTGGATTACGATTCGCTGAACGCGCTCGGCGCGATCATGGGTTCGGGCGGGATGATCGTGGTCGGCAAAGACCGCTGCATGGTGGAAACCGCGCGTTACTTCCTCGACTTCACCCATCGCGAATCCTGCGGCAAATGTACGTTCTGCCGGGTCGGCACAACGCGGATGTTCGAAACGCTGGAACGGATCACCGCCGGTCAAGGCGAACTGTCCGATATCGCGTTTCTGGAAGAACTCGGTCCGAAAATCAAGAAAGGGTCGCTCTGCGGCCTCGGTCAGACGGCCCCGAATCCGGTGTTGGCTACGTTGCGCTATTTTAAAAACGAATATCTGGAACATGTAGTCGACAAAAAGTGTTCGGCGCTGGCCTGCAGCGCGCTGGTCGACGTGAAACTGGATCAGGCCAAGTGCGTCAAGTGCAAACTGTGCATCAAGACCTGTCCGGTCAAAGCGATCGGCGAGGATTTCGCAGTCGATAACGCCCAATGCGTCAAATGTAATTCCTGTATTGAAGTCTGCCCGAAACAAGCGATTCGCCGGGTGGCCAAAGGCGAGGGTTGTACCCATGAGTGAAATCAAGTTTACCATCGACGGACGCGAGGCGGTCGCCCAGCCGGGCGAAACCATTCTGAAAGTGGCCACCCGCCTCGGCATCGAGATTCCCACGCTCTGTTTCAACGCCCGGGTTTCCCGGACCACATCCTGTTTTGTCTGCACGGTCAAAGACCTGAAGACCGGAAAGTTCGTACCATCGTGCTCGGCCTGCCCGGCCCCCGGACAACAGATCGACGCCTCGTCGGAAGAAGTTCGCGACATGCGCCGGACCGCGCTCAATCTGCTGCTCTCCGAACATGCCGGCGACTGCGAAGCCCCGTGTACGGTTGCCTGTCCGGCCCATGCCAACGTGGAAGAATACGTCCGCGCCGGACGCAAGGGCGAATTTCTCGAAGCGTTGAAGATCATCAAACAGCGGATTCCGCTGCCGCTTTCGGTGGGCCGCGTCTGCCCGCGCTTCTGCGAACAGGACTGCCGCAAGAACATCTTCGGCAATCCGGTTGCCATCAACGACTTCAAACGCCTCGCCGCCGATCTGCACTTCGACTCCTACATGGAAGAACTGCCGCCGGACAACGGGCAAAAAGTCGCCATTGTCGGAGCGGGTCCGGCGGGCTTGTCAGCCGCCTACTATCTGCGGCTGCTTGGCTACGCGGTGACCGTTTATGAACAGATGCCGCAGGCCGGCGGGATGCTGCGTTACGGCATTCCCGAATACCGTCTCCCAAAAGCCATTCTCGACCGAGAAATCGCCCATTTTGCGAAAATGGGCATCAAGTTCGAATATCAGCACCAACTCGGCAAGGATCTGGCGATCGACGACCTGAAGAAACAGTACGACGCGGTCGCCGTCACCATCGGCTGCTGGAAACCGGGCGCAATGCGTTGCGAGGGCGAAGGACTCGCCACCCAGGGCATCAAATTTCTGGAAAAACTGGCGCTGAACGGCTGGACCGGTCCCAATCCGGGCAAGACCCTTGTGGTCGGCGGCGGGAACGTGGCCATGGACTGCGTCCGCACGTCGGTACGGCTCGGCAGCCCGGAAGTGATCTGCTGCTACCGCCGGACCGAAAGCGAAATGCCGGCGGAAAAACTCGAAATCAAGGAAGCCAAAGAAGAAGGCGTCCAGTTTGAATTTCTGGTGGCCCCGGTCAAACTGCGCAAGCTCGACAGCGGTCGGCTGGCGCTGACGTTCCAGCGGATGGAATTGGGCGAACCCGACGCCTCTGGACGCCGCAAGCCGGTGCCGGTCGCCGGATCCGAATTCGACGTCGAAGCCGACACCGTGATCGCGGCCATCGGGCAGAAGACCTCCGCTCCTCCGGGACTGGCGGTCAATAAGTTCGGCGACCTCGACGTGGCCAAGCACACGTATCGGATGCAGGACGGCGTCTTTGCCGCCGGCGACTGTGTCACCGGCGCGGCTACGGTGGTGGAAGGACTGGCCGGCGGCCGGATCATTGCCCTCGGCATCGACGCGCATCTGCAAGGCAAGGAATATCAGCCCGACCCGGTGGTCAACGTTTCGCGTGGTCACTGGCAGAGTTTGTCCCAAAGCGATCTGGTGTTTCTGCGCCCGGACGTTTCGGAAAAGGAGCGCGTCAAGCAGCGCCTGATTCCGCTGGACGAACGCAAAACCACGTTCCACGAAGTCGCGGCCACGTTTACTCCGGAAGAAATTCACCAGGAAGGTCAGCGCTGCATCGAATGCAGTTGCACCGCCAAGGGTGACTGCAAACTGCGGAAGCATGCGCAGACCTACGGCGCCGACCCCGAAAAGTTCAAGGGCGACCGGCTCAAACAGGGCTACGACAGCCGCCATCCGGTGATTATTCACGACCGCATGAAGTGCATCAAGTGCGGCACCTGCATCAAAATCTGCAGCGAAGTGGTGAACCAAAGTCTGTTGAGCTACAAAAACCGCGGATTCTCGACGCGGGTCGAACCGCTGTTCGGCCGGACGCTCCCGGATTCCTGCGCGGAATGCGGCGAATGCGTCAAAGAATGCCCGGTCGGTGCGCTCGACTGGAAACTCAAGCAATAGCCGTTGCTTTGTTCCAAGGCTCGCAACGACCACGCCGGACGATGTATTCGTCCGGCGTTTTTCGTTTTCACCCTTAGCGAGTGGCCATTCCGGAGCCGGGAGTGGCAGTCATCACTTTTTGCAGCAGACCAACCAGTTCGTCCATGACATAGGGTTTCTGAATAAACCCGGAAAGACCTTTGCCGGCGAATTTTTTAGTCGCTTCTTCCTGACTGTAGCCGCTGGAAAGAATGACCTTGGCTTCCGGATGATCCTGCCGGATGGCGTCGAACACCACCAACCCGTCTTTGACCGGCATGGACAAATCCAGCAACACGCAGGAGATCTCGCCGGCATGGGCATTGAAAACATCGATTCCTTCCTGGCCGTCGGCGGCATTGAAGGTGTGATAGCCGGATTCTTCAATCATATCGCAGCACAGCCGCCTCACCATCGGTTCGTCCTCCACCACCAGCACCGTTCCCCGCTCCTCTCCGTCGCCGTCCGCTCTGGTTATTTCGTTCGACATGGTTCCACCCTCCCTTGTTGATGCTGACGTTGCAATAGTTTTGAACACCAGCGCAATGATCGTTCCCTTTCCTTCCCGACTATTCAGCAGAATAGCCCCCCGATGGGCTTTCATGATGCCCTGAACAGCGGCCATTCCCATACCGCGACCAGTAAATTTGGTGGAAAAAAACGGCTCGAAAATCCGAGTCTGCATTTCCGGCGTCATCCCGCAGCCGGTATCGCGGATTTCCGCGAACACATAGCGTCCGGCCGGCAGTGGAAGTTCAACCCGACTGCCGACCAGTTCCGCCGTGGAAAAATTCCGTTCGCCGGTGACAATCGTAACCTCGCCCGTCCCCTCGCCCAATGCCTCCGCCGCATTGGTCAGCAGGTTGACAAACACTTGCTGAAGCTGTCCGGGATCGACCGCGATGGACGGCAACGGCCAAGTCAACTGCTGACGAAACATAATCCGGCTGGGAATCGAAGTCTGAAACAGGGAAAGATTGCGGCTGACGAAGTCGCTCAGATCTACGGTCTGCTCCATAACTTTGCCGCAGCCGGAATAAGCCAGCATTTGTCGAGTCAGATCGGCGGCGCGCCGAGTGGCCGCCAGGGATTGGTCGAGATAGTGCAGTTCCCGCGAATCCGCCCCCAGCCGTTTTTTCACCAGATCGAGATTGCCCATGATGGAAGTCAGTAAATTGTTGAAATCGTGGGCAATCCCGCCGGCAAGCATCCCCAGGCTTTCCAATTTCTGACTCTGTAACAGCCGCTGTTCGATTTCCCGCTGGAGATTTTCCTGTCGGACCCGGCTTGAAATATCCCGGGTCACCCCAACCAATTCATAAACGTTCCGATCGGCGTCCGCCAACAGCGTCGACACCACTTCGCAAGGAATCACACTGCCGTTTTTATGAACATGATAAAGACGGTGGGTCATCACTCGGACATTGTCGTCGCCGGCGGCGAAAGCCGTCATGCGATCCGCCAGAAATTGCCGAAGTTGCTGATACGACTCCGGTGTCAGCAGTTGCGCCACGCTCATCTTCGTGACTTCTTCCGGGGTAAATCCGCCGACCCGGAACACGGAGGGGCTGATATAGCTCAACCGTTCCGTCTTCACCTCGAAAATCCAGATCAGATCCTCCACGTTCTCGGTAATGACCCGGTGAATCAACTCATTGTTCTGCAACATCTGTTCCAACTGTTTCCGGGAACTCCGGTTCCACCAGACGGACCAGACCAGTTTCTTGCCATTCAGAGTAAGTGCGGTCAACATCCCCTCCGCCGGAATGTTCTGACCGTCCCGGCGGCAGTACTGCCATTCGTAACGCAGGGTTTTACGTTCGGCCAGACGCCCGGCGATTTCCGCCAGGGCAGCCGCCATCGGCCGCCCATCGTCCTGCATCGGCGAGGAAAGCTCGGCCAGGGTTTTGCCGACCACTTCCTCCGGCGCGACATATCCCAATTCCCGACAGGCGGCCCGGTTGATTTTAATGATTTGTCCGCCCTCGGTCAACCATTCCGGATCGGGATTGTCTTCGAAAAGTTTTTGGAAACCGTGTTCCCCGATATACGAACCATCGGCGGCATCTTCTGCCGACTCATGTCTGCGGACGGCAAGGTATTTTTCCCAGACGGCTCCGCCGACGGCCGCCAGCGCCAGCAAAAGCAGAATCGTCCCGATTTCCCAAGACGACGACACGCCGGACAACGGCTTATTCTCCTCCGCTGCCGCGGCGGAAGCCGCAGACAGCAGCATCGCCCACCCCAGCACAACCGAAGGCAACCACCCCAACGTGCGCCGATAAAAATCGGGTGCCAAGGTTTCCGGTTTGTCCCCATTCCGGGTGCCCAGCCGCATGCGTTCCCCCCAGGTTAAGCAAGATTGCAGAATGGATGCCGACCGTCTCCGGTTCCGGTGACAGCCGGCGCGCGGGATGTTTTACGCCGACTTGATGGCGTTCAACAACGTCTGCTTGTCCTGAATTCCGGTAAACTGCTTGACGATCTCACCGTTTTTCAACAGAAAAATCGCCGGCAGATTCCGGACATTGAATTTCTTCGCCAGTTCCATGGCCTCATCGACATTGACTTTGGCGACGGTCACATCGTCGGCCGCCTCGGCGGCCACCTGTTCGATAACCCCACCCAGCATCCGGCAGGGGCCGCACCATTCCGCCCAGAAGTCCAGTAATGCCACTTTGCCCGTTACGGCCGCTTCATAGTTTTCCGGCGTCAGATGTAAAACGGATGTCATAATTTTCCTTTCCAATCGCGTTGTGACGTTTGCTTTCCGTCGGTTTTCCAAACGAAAATCTCAATTTACGGATTTCTCCCCGGAGACTCGTTTTAAGATTCTCGTCAAAGCTAAAGTCGACTGACTTTTTTTTGAAAAAATTCCCGCAGATTTTTTTCAATCGGCATCGCCGCGGTTATATTAAGATAAGAATACATCATAACGGCAGTAAACTCAAGATGAAAAAATTCCGTTTTAATCGCCGCCGGCGTCTTTATTATCTGGCCAAGCTGGGCAAACAGTCCGGATCGCCGGAATATATTGCCCGGGGCGTCTTCTGGGGATTTCTGATCGGCTGGGCGATTCCGTTCGGACTGCAACTGGCAGTAGTGATTCCGCTGGCGTTTCTGTTTCATGCCAACAAAGTCGTGGCTGGCGCCGCCACGTTTATCAACAATCATCTGACCGTCTTTCTGATGTATCCGTTTCAGTGCTGGGCCGGCAGTTATCTGATCGGCCGGCCGCTGCACTATCAGCAAACCAAGGATATTTTCACCCGGCTGCTGCAGGATCCGTCGTGGAAAGCGCTGCTGGATCTGGGAACCGCCATCTTTATTCCTTTTTTCGTCGGCGGCATTGTGCTGGGCATCATCACGGGCGTCATCGGCTACTGGGGAGTCCGGGCGCTGTTGCGGAATCTCCGGACCCGAAAAAACGCCCGGGTTGCGCGTCCCGCCGGAATGACGGCGTCCGGGTTGCAAAATCGGTAAGCGGGATATAGATTAACCGCTTCATGAAATGCGGTCAAAACTTGGCAGGAAAGTAGACATGAAGCTTACGGCGTATGGTTTGCGGGAATGGCTGGGTAGCGGCGTAATTGCCGCGTTGCTTTTAAGCATCACTTTAACCGTGGCGATCAAAGAAAGTTCCCCGATCGCCTGGACGTTGTCCGGACTGATCGTTCTGGTGTGGTGTTGCATCGCCGCCTTTTTCCGGGTTCCGTTCCGCCGGATTCCCGCCGATCCGACGTTGATTGTTTCTCCGGCCGACGGGCTGGTCAAAGATATTGAATACCTCAACGAACATGATATCGATCTCTTTGCCGGACGGAGTCTGATTCGGATCGGCATTTTTCTTTCCGTGCTCGACGTCCACGTGAACCGGGCGCCGGCGCAGTTCAAGATTGCCGCCAAGAAATATCGTCCCGGCCACTACTTCGATGCCCGCGACCCGCGGGCGGGAAAAGAGAACGAAGCCATGACCATTGCCGGCGACGCCGTGGTCAACGGTGAAACGATTCCGATGGCCGTCCGGCAGATTTCCGGTGCCATTGCCCGCCGTATCGTCTGCCCGGTCGAACCGGGCGATGCCTTGGACAAGGGGCAGATTTACGGAATGATTAAATTCGGTTCGCGAACCGAACTTTACCTGCCGGCCAGTAAAAATATTGAACTTCGGGTAAAAGTCGGCGACCGGGTCGCTTCCGGTAGCAGCGTCATGGCTGCCCTGACCGGGAAAGCTTGAGTCGCTCAACCCCTTAGTAAGAAGGTTTCTTTTCATGCGTAAGCGTAAGTTCCGTGAACTGATTGAAAATAACCGCTGGCTGAAAAAAGTCCCGAACCTGCTGACGATCTGCAATTCCCTGTGCGGATTCGCCGCCGTTCTCTACGCCCTGCATCTCTATGACGATACCATGCTGGCCACCCACCCGCTGAAGGTCAGCGCCTGGATCATCATGTTCGCCATGGTTTTCGATGCGCTCGACGGTTTCGCCGCCCGGATTTTTCATGCCGGCAGTATGAAAGGTCTTCAGATGGATTCGCTGGCCGACATGGTCACTTTCGGCATGGCTCCCGCCGTCGTCGTTGCCATCATGGCCCATTACAACCGTAGCAGCGGCATGTTTCAGCCCTATGAATATTTTGTCATGTGGGGACTCTGCGGCGTTTATCTGGGGTGTGCCGCGTCCCGGCTGGCTACTTATAACGTCGAAGCGATTTTTCCGCACAAAGATCATGACAGCAATTATTTCAGCGGCCTGCCCTCCCCCGGCGGCGCCGCCGCTATTTGCAGTACGGTCATCTTCTTCTGCAACTTTCCCGGCGAAATCAAGTATCTGACCTACGGGTTGCCGTTGTACGCCGCCACCTTGGGTCTGCTGATGGTCAGCCGGATTCCCTATATTCACGTCGGCCGCTGGCTCCAGTCGGTCCGCCGCAATAAAAAACGGATGGCGGTATTGATCGTGGTGCTGGTGGCGGCGGTGTGCCGGGTCGATGTCACCATTATCGTCATTGTCAATCTCTATATCTTTTCCGGACCGGTGATGGTCATTCTCAGCCGGACCGGCGTGGTTCCGCCGCGAGAAAGCAAACCGCTCCCGGAATCGTCGGAATCCGCTCATTAGTCAACTCAACAGGAAGGATCGTCCCATGCACATTCTGATTACCGGCGGCGCGGGTTTTATCGGCAGTCATTTGACGGAATCGTTGCTGGCCGACGGCCATGAAGTCACGGTTATCGACGATCTTTCCACCGGTCAGCTTTCCAATCTGGAAGACCTGAAGATCAATTCCCGACTGGAATTCATCCTCGGCGACCTCCTTAAATATCCTGAGCTGGACCGTTTGGTCGCCAAAGCCGACCTGATTTACCACCTGGCGGCGGCGGTCGGAGTCGAACTGGTGGTTCATGATCCCGTCCGAACCCTGATCACCAACGTCACCGGTACGGAAAATGTTCTCCGCTATGCCTCCAAATACGGCAAGAAAATTATCGTCGCCTCGACCAGCGAAGTCTACGGCAAATCCACCAAATCGCATTTTTCCGAATACGACGATCTGCTGATCGGTTCCCCCTACCGTTCCCGCTGGTCGTACGCCTGCAGCAAACTTCTCGATGAATTTTTCGTCATGGCCCACTATGCCCAGACCCAGCTGCCGGGCACGGTGGTTCGCCTGTTCAATACCGTGGGTCCCCGTCAGACGGGACGTTACGGCATGGTCATTCCGCGGTTCGTCGAAGCGGCCATGAAAAATCAGCCGCTCCGGGTATTCGGCGACGGCAAACAGACCCGTTGCTTCTGTCATGTTCACGATACGGTCCGGGCGTTGCGCGGTCTGGGAGAAAAGGCCGAGTCGGCCGGTCTGATTTTCAATATCGGCAGTACCCGCCAGATCAGTATCGACGATCTGGCGCAGCTGGTGATCGATCATCTGCACAGTCAATCCAAGATCGTCCATATTCCCTACGACGAAGCCTATGAAAAAGGTTTTGAAGACATGCTCCACCGGGCGCCGCATTTGAAAGCCATCACGGATCTGCTCGGCTGGAAAGCGGAATTGTCGCTGGAAACGATCATCGACGATGTCGCCTCCTATCAGCGCAGCAAGCAATAGTCGACGCCACACTCATCCCCAATAAAACCGGTTTGCGCCGCCATCAGACTATCTTGAAAACGGACTATTCTATTTTTGGGCCGGCCCCATGAATGAAGATAAAGCAGCGGAATAACCGACATGATTTCTATTGCCGTGCTTTAGACCGGCGACCAGAAACATCACGTGCAAGAATAACAATCGTCTTTCGAATGAGAGAAAAAATGGCGGGAGAGACGGGATTCGAACCCGCAACATCCACCGTGACAGGGTGGCACTCTGACCAATTGAGCTACTCCCCCGCATATAATTGCGGGAACACCTACTCGAAGAGGAAAAATGGCGGGAGAGACGGGATTCGAACCCGCAACATCCACCGTGACAGGGTGGCACTCTGACCAATTGAGCTACTCCCCCGCTTCGAGTGAGTTAAAAAAGTTACAGCCGCTAACAAGATTTACAAGCAATGAACTGGATTTTTTTTGATTTTTATCGCTCAATATCCGTATTGAGTGTCCGATATGCTAGGAACAGAGATAAAAAGGTAATTGCGAAAAATCACAAACCTCTTCGCCTGCATCTTTCGGCCCGCCAAAAAATTGTTTTGCTCGGTCTTATTGCAGCGCCTTGGCCAGCGGGCATTGCGTTATGTCGACATCTTCGCCAGAACGATATCGATGCAGTAAATGCCGCGAACGTTCCGCCAGCTTGCGGCGCACTTCCCGACGTTCGCCTTTGATACGGGCAATGGCCATGTGATCGTAGACCGTGGTCTGATGCCGCATCCAGGCGATTACCGCCGCTTCCGCCCGTTGTGCCACAGGAATCTGCCGGGTTCTGGCCACGGTTCCGCTGCCCACCGGTACGGCGTGGACAGTCACGGCATCAGCCAATTTCTCCGCCAGCGCCGACCATTTTGGGGCAAACGCCAGGAAATTCACTACCGCCTGACGAAATTCCACTTTATACTTTTCCTGCCTTGCCTCACGATATTTCCGACCCGTTTCCCGCTTTTTCAAGTAGGCCGGATCCGAACGTTCCGTATCAAGCCGGGCTTCAGCCGCTTTCACCCTCTCGGCATCCGCCCATAAGCCGAGCGCTTCAATGCGATTGCGGCGACGGTGAACCATCAGCCAGTAATCCCCGGCCGCCTTGATACGTCGGGTTAATCCGGCATCGCCGCTTGCTACGAAAATCCACCCGACCGGCGGTACTACTACCGTCTGGCCCTCGTGTACTAACGTATTCGGCATCCGCCCCGCCCACACCATATATTCTTCTTTTGGGACCACCATTGCCATCTCCAAAATTCTAAAATCCACCGCACAACAGAGTCGAACCCGATGTTGAGACAACCCTTCGTTTTGGCGCCGGCAAAGCACTGCCATGCAAGGTGGTAAATATATCAAGAAAACTTCGCAATACCAGAGTCCCGGAATAAATTGCCAAAGTCAATTGTTATAGAAATTCCGGGCGCAGTAACCGTACCTGCAACTCGACATACCAGACTTTTATAATGTAATCTCATACCTCAACACAGACACAGCAACAGAATACAAAAGAGTCCGGCCATGATCCCCATGATCTTTCGTCTGCTGAGCGATTCCTTAAGGATGGCCGTACCGAGAAAAGCAGTAACGAGAAAACTCATCTGCGCACTGGGCAACACCACGCTGGCCTCACCATAACGCAGCGATGCCGCCATGAAAAAAACAATCCCGCCGACCAGCAAACCGGATGATATTCCGTACAGCCATGCTTTGACTGCGTCACCTTCGGATGCCTTTCGATAAGTTTAAAGCCGTTTATCTACTTTCGTAGCAAATAGATAAGTAAAATAAAATTTTTACGGATTCAAGGTTGGGGCACGGAGAAGAAAAGACGTGCTGTTGCAAAAGCGTCCCGTGTTTTCCCCGCATACTCGCGATTCGAGCTTGCAGACATCATAGACTCGGCTATGTTTTTTACGACTGGGAGTCTTTCTTTTCTTAAACGCTACGATATAGTATCTTTTAATTGCAATGAGAAAAAAATTGGCAATCCGATTTTCAATAATGGACATTCATTCATGACACCGGCCATACCTTAACGTCTTAACCGCCCAATGAGGATTCAGCGCGAGCAATGAGCAGCAATTTTTCCACCACGCCAGTGTCCGGGACGGAACATCGACCCTATACGGCTCCGCCCCGACAAATCTGGGGATGGGGAGCCGGGCGAGTGGCGGAATTTTCTTTAGTCGCCATGTTCGGGCAAGCCATGAATATCTTCACGATTGGCTTCGGTCTGAGCCCGATCATCGTCAGTTGGTGCATGATGCTTCCCCGGTTTGTCGACGGTATTGTCGATCCGCTTCTGGGCTATTGGTCGGACAACACCCATACCCGGTGGGGACGTCGAAAACCATTCCTGCTGGGAGGGGCGTTTTTCGGGGCCTTGCTGCTGGCGGGGTTGTGGTGGGCCAACCCCCTGTGGAGCGCCACTGCGCAGTTTTTATTCCTGGGCCTGATGGGCATGGCGCTCTATGTCTGTTACGGCATGTACACCATGGCGTGGAACGCCATCGGATACGAGTTGAGCGATGACTATCACGAGCGGTCGCGAGTCCAGGCGATCCAAGGTTTTTTTCTGGCGGTGATGGTGCTGATCAACGGGTGGATTTACTGGCTCGCCTTGCGGCCGGTATTCGGCGGCGTGGTCTGGGGCATGCGCTGGCTGGGGGCAATTGCTGCGGTAGCCGTCATTATTTCAGCGCTGATCTGCGTCGTCACCACCAGGGAACGTTTTACGAATGTCAATCGAACACACGTGGCGTTGCTGCCGGCCATTCGCATCACCATCAAAAACCGGCCTTTCGTGATTTTGCTGTTGATGAAAGTCGGCGAAATGCTGGGAGGACGGCTGGTTGGCCAGATTACGTTCTTCCTCGGCGTCTACTATACGTGTCGCGGCGACCTTGATCTGTCGACGCGAATTGCCGCCATCGGCGCAACGTTGGGCGCCATCTGGAACTTCGCCATGCTGCCGCTGGTCAAACCGGCCAGTAAGTGGATGGGCAAACGCGGCGCGTTGATTCTGGGCGCCGTCCTGGGCTTCGGCTGCGCGCTGGTAACGCCGTTCGTCACTACGCCGGAACATCCTTATTGGAGCATCGTCCCCGGTCTGGTGGTGGCACCGCTGCTGGTCCTTACCGGTACGATTGCGGCCGCCATTCTTCCTGACATCTGCGATGTGGACGAGTTGCACACCGGACAGCGTCGCGAGGGATTGTTTACCTCGGTGATGGCCTTCGTTTCCAAACTGGAAATTTCACTGGCGGTAATTCTAGCCGGTTACATTGTGAGCTGGGCCGATGTCGATGTGAAGATGAATCAGCGGTGGGAAGCCGCTGCTGCCGGAAATGCTACGGAAGCCGTCTTCTTCCAGACCGGAGAAAGCGCGGTGTTCGGATTTAAAAAGAACGCGCTCGCCACGATCGACCGTTTTACCGTGACCGCCGATAATCTCCGTCAAGTGGAACTTTCCGCCAGTAACGAATCGCCGACCACCGGCTTTCGCTCGCTCGGGGTCTTCACCTGTCAGACGCCCCGGACGGAAATCAAACTCCCGCCCACCACCGTTCGTTTTCTGCGGATTGAATTGCGCTCGGCAACGGATTCCGCGCAACCGCCGGTAATTCATGCGCTGAATGTCGGTCCCAAACAAAGTTTGTCGGCGGACACCGGCGGGCTGTTGCTGGCGGCACAACCGCCGATGCCGATTCAAAACCGGCTGTTCTGGATGGTTATGATCATGTATCTTATCTTTGCCGCCTTTACGCTGTTAATGGCCATTCTGTTTCCGTTGACGGAAGCAAAGATGGCGGCAGTCCGAGCCCAACTGGATGAACGGCACCTGGCCCTGGCCCTGGCCGGCCAGCCGACGGATGAAGTCGCGGATGAATACGTCCATCAACACCCGGAAGATGCCCGCGAATTCGTCAAACAGCATCCGGATGCCGACTCTGATCTTTCTTCATGTGAAACGACACAACGAAAATAAATTCCCCGGGTACTTTACGACAAGAGTCAAATTACGGATAGCAGGGAAAACACGGGTCGCTTTTGAAACAGCGCCCCATTTTTTTCCGCACCAAAACTTTGGCCGCTCAAAACCTTTAGTATATCCATCTCATTGCGCAGAAAAAAGATAAATAAGGCAGGAAACTTCGGAAAAGCCGGAGGTTTGCCGTTCCGAATTAGGAACAATTCCAAACTGGAACGTGACCGTTTATTGTTTGTCGAACGCGGCATCGAATTGGACGCGGGAAGAAGGGAAGTCGTGTTTGCGGACGAACTCGCAGGCCTCTTTCGCACCGTATTCCCGGTTCATCCCGCAGTCTTCCCATTCCACCGACAACGGTCCGCGGTAGCCAAGCCGATTCAGCTCGCGGATGATTGCCTCGAAATTGACGCCGCCGTGGCCGAGACTGCGGAAATTTCTGGTGGGTGCACGAAAAAAAAGCAATGCTCTCCGTCTGCAAAACAGGTTGCAAATCATTCAAGATGAAGTCAATATAAGCTAGGAATAGCGTTCTTACAGATTGCTTGGGGCGGGAAACTTTTTTACGGATTTTAAGCTTATCAATTTCCTTTTTTCTCATGCCTGATAATTTTAGACTTCCGCAGCCTTTTTTTGACTCGAAAAAAATCTGCGCCCCTACGGAGGGTACATAAATTCTTTCTACTCACGCGGCAAGCTTTTCCCGTCGGTATCCGTGCAGCAGACCGCCGAGGAATGACACTTCTAAAATCTCGCCGTCATCATCTTGCGGATATGGTTTGATCATTTGTCCATCTAATCTGCCACTCAGCGTTGCCTTTTTACGTCAGACTTCGATTGTCCGAATCAATCCATCCGGCCTGGGTGTTTCCGTCAATTCGTAAGATGTTATTCGTAAATAATATATCCAGTCTCGGACAAGAGTCATTGAGACCATAGCGTTGGCGCAGAAAAGAATTTATGTACCCTCCAGGATATTATCGCCAATAAAGCGGCCCGATGACAGTCGCCAGTCAAAAATTGCGTATCTTCAACGCTACCAACAATTTGAGACTTGCGACTGTATGGTCATGTTTCCATTACGCTCATCGATTGATATTCCGACAATTTCCCAGCCAGGAATACCAAAGATTGAAACCGGCTACACTTTGAATTTCTGGTGCGAAGGGTACAGGGCGACCGATATCGTCATTCGCAACAACCGCTTTGAAAACATCAATCCGGTCCGGGCGTATCCGAACGAAATGTGCCCGGTCATCTATATCAGCACGCATCTGAAGAAAGATCCGTCGCTGGAAAAAACCGCATTCCCCATTCTGCACAATATTCTGATTGAAAACAACCGTTTCTGCGAGTTTCCCGGTACGGCGGCATTCGTCTGTTCCGCCCGCCGGGTAATTTTCCGCAACAATTTTATCAACAACACGATCCGCAATCGAAATGAGTTGCCCTATCGCGGGTCGTTGGGAGCCGCCTACGCATCGGATCTATTCGTCACCGGCAACCAATGGGTTAAGTCTCCGTTGCAGAAAACACCGGGTTTTTTTATCGAAAAAAATACGGCAAAAGACATTTTTGCCTGGGACAATCGTATTAGCGATAAAGCCTCGAAATAATAATAACACTTGGCGCCTCACTAGAATTAGTGCGTAAAGAAGCATCAAGACGAGCACCGATAGAAAATGTAGAAAAAACAAGGGAAAAACACCATGCGTTTTTCCCTTGCCGAAAACCCGGTGACAAGTTTCAACGTTCCAGTTCGACCAGCCGCCAACCACGCGACGGCAACCGTTCATCATCCGCCGCCGGGAACGTTCGAACCACCCGCCAACCCGGAGCAAGCATATATTCCAGCCGTTCCGCCTCGAACCCGTTATTCACGATTGCGGCCCAGACGTGGGTAACGTCAACCGGATGGATCGTGACCGTAAGTCGCGGCGAAGCAACCTTCAACGGACGACTTTTACGCACTGTTTCGCCGATAGTTTCGTAAATCCGGAAATATCCTTTTCCGGTCGCACCGGAGGTGGAGACTACTTCCTTTTCCAATGGCAGGGACAAAAAGTAGAGCATACCTTTGCCGATCTGCCGCCGGGTAAAGACCGGCATCCCTTCCGCATCGCTGGCCAGGGTTTCCGACTCGGTGGAACGCAGATGCAACCGCATGGAACGATGACATTCCAACCGTTCTCCGGCGTATTCGACCACGGAGGTGCCGTTATCGGCATCGTACCCGTCTGAGTCAAACCCGAAAGCCGGACCGAACGGAGCAAACATTGCCCCGTCCGAAGAAATGAATACCGTCGCTCCCGCTTCCGCCCGTTTTTGCAGTTCGGAAAACTGTTCCGGCGGAATGCCACCCATTCCGGCAACCGACGGCACAATGTAGAGAGCCCGTTCCGGCAATGGTTGTCCAACGTAACGGAATTCAACGTCGAAATGAGCTTGTTTAGCCAGCAGAAATGCGCCCCAGGCCGCCCCCCAGGCTGCATCCGGGGTCGTCAGCAGCACCACTGCGTCGCGCTGGAAAGCTGGTAACGGTTTGACTGGCAACTGGGCCGCGAATCCGGCAAAAGACCGCAACGCTTCGCCCACCGGTTTCCGCCGTCCGCCGTAATCGAACAAGCCGAGTTCGCGTTCGACGGCACACCAGGAATACGGCGGCCGGTTGATGCGGTCCTGATCGAACGCACACCACCAGAAAAGACCCAACCCGTCGTGAAAAAACAAATTGAGCAATGTCCCCTGCAAATAGTCCCCGGCTGCCTGTTCCCCGCCGCTGACACCAGACAGCGTACCGAGTTCTTCGGCAAAACACGGACGACCGGACAAATCGGCATAGAACCGATTCTCCGCCGTGGCATGAAAAAGACTTTTAAACGATCCGAGCCGATCGGTGGCTGCGTATTCCGTAAACATTGGATACGGATGAGTGGTAAGTACATCGCAGACTCGTCCTACTTCGCCGATTCGCCAGCCGGTCGCCGGTTCTTCCTCTCCCTCAACAGCAGGGACTAAACCATGCATTCCAGCGGCAACCGGCCGAGATGGATCGGCCAGCCGGATGGTCTGGACGATCGTTTCCAGCCAGAGACGGTTCGTATGGTGCGAACTCGGCGACATACAGTTGCATTCGTTGCCCGGTTCCCACATGACGATAGCGTTATGATCGCGCAACGCGGTCACAACCTCCCGAACCAGGCAAGTTTCATAGTAAACGACTTCCGGATCGGTAAACAGGTTGCGCTCCGCAAACGCGGGCGGAGTGAAACGCCGACCTGACATCCACCCGGTCACCAGCGACACGATGACCGTCATCTTCTGTTCGGCGGCACAATCGCAGACCAAGCGGAGTCGGGCAAGCATTTCCGGATCGACGGTGGTCCCGTCGGCCGGCAACGACGACTCATCGCGCCAGGCCAGGGTATACGGTCGCCCCTCCGAACTGTAGAGTCGAGTCAACGGCTGAAAATCCGGCCACAGCGGAAAAATCCGAATGCACTGAAGCTTCAAGGCTGCCAGCCGTTTGAAGTCCTGCCGGACGATTTCCGGGTTCCACTGCCGCCACATGAAACAGCCCGCGTGACTGGCCCAGTAATTGCAGCCGACTACAAAATTTCCGTCTTCCGAAGTACCCGGACGGTTCAGTGGGTTTACGCTCTTATGGTTTTTTCGCGTCATGTCTTTTTTCTTACCTTTCCTGTACTTTGACGTTTGCAAAGCCGTCCGCGCAGACGGAAATCGTTCTGTTCCGGCGTCTGTCCGGCCTGATACTGACGCCAGAGTCTCAGTATGAGCTTGATCTTTTCGTCGGTATCCATGGCGACAACGGTAATCGGCACCGGCGCCGCAGCGGCCGTCGGCCATTCGCCGACCCCGAGCAGAGAAACCTCTTCCGGAATCCGGATACCCCGCCGGAGCAGTTCCAACTCCGCGCCATAAGCAAAAAAGTCGTTGGTGGCGAAGATGGCCGAAGGCAGCGACCCATCGGTCATTTCCAACAACCGGCCGACCGCAATTCCGCCGCAGTCGAGTTGCCAGCGATCACCCGCAAAAGCGGAAACGACTTTCGTCTTGCCGCCGGAAAGTTCGGCTAGACGGGTGCCAAATGCCGTCAGCCGTTCCTGGTGGGCCAAACGACAACACTCACTGCAAAGCGTGCCGAAGGAACGATGGCCGAGCCGCCAGAGAAAATCGGCCGCGTTGCGTCCGGCTTGAACGTTGTCGATGGTGACGGAGGGGATCTTGCTGTCGGCGACGATATCGTCGACCAGCACGAGTTTGCCGAACTGTCGATACAGGTTTTCCAGATAGCGTTGTCCGGCGGCTTCGTCGGCAAAGTTTTGCGCGACGACCATAAATTCAGCCAGTCCCGAACTCAGCAGTTCGGGCATTTTAAGCGTCCGGCAATCTTCCACGGAAACTGTTTCGAGCATGACCCGACACCCGGCCAGCAGAAATCCAGCCTGAAGCCGCATGGCAATCCCGCCGTTTCCATAATCGCCGGCAATCTGTTGCATCCATTCGGTGGAAACCAGAATTCCAACAATACCGGTACGCCCGGTACGCATGCTCCGGGCGAGCAGATTGGGATGAAACCCGTTTTCCCGGACAATCCGCCAAACCCGTTCGGCGGTCTCGGCGCTCAGATTGAATTCCCTGGCCCGACCGTTGAGAATCATTGATACCGCCGGTTGGCTTACTCCGGCCAGCCGCCCGATCTCTTTCATAGTAATCACCGGAAAAAACCTCGTAACATCTTGTGCTAATTCGTATTAATATAACTTATAACCCGGTATGAACAGAATGTCAAGAACGGTTCCTTGTTCTAATGTTCCCTTGTTCTAATGTTCCCTTGTTCTAATGTTCCCTTGTTCTAATGTTCCCTTGTTCTAATGTTCCCTTGTTCTAATGTTCCCTTGTTCTATTGTTCTATTGTTCCCTTGTTCTATTGTTCTATTGTTCCCTTGTTCTATTGTTCTATTGTTCTATTGTTCTATTGTTCTATTGTTCTTCAGTAGTTCATACTTTTGCGGAATTGGTTGGGCGTCATCCCGGAATGACGGTGAAACCAATGACAGAAATGAGGAACGGTAGCGAAGTGGAGACGGTAACTGACTTCCTTGCAGTTGGCATCATGGGCGGACAGAAGACGCATAGCTCGCGCCAGCGTAATTCGGTCACAGAGGTTTTTGGGGGAAAGGTTGAGCTGTTCTTTGAATATGCGGTCGAGCTGTACCCGACCCAACCCGCAACATTTTTCCAGCGCCTCGTAAGGAACGTTAAGTCCGTAATCGGATTGATCCAGATAGGCGATGGCGGCATCGACTCGGGCATCAACGCCCGGCAACCGGTCGACCAGAACGCCATGACGAACCAGCAGCGTAAAGAGCCGGGAAAACCATTGATCTTCCATGGTCTTGTAGTCGAGCATCTGAATCAGGCCGGCGTCGACCGACGGGGTTTTGAACGTCTGCTCGAATTTGGCAATAAAACGTTCCGCCACGACCTGTAATCCGGCCATCCGGGCGGCCGGAAGCACATAGATGCCGGGCCGGGAAAGGAACTGATGGAAAAAAATCTGTTCGAAAGAAAAATGAACGGACAAAATCTGGGTTCCCGGTATGAAACTCTGGCTGCGCATGATTCCGGGCGTAATGATAATCCAGTGGCCGGGACCGACGCGCACCGGTCGTTCGCAATCCGTCAATACTGCCTCGCCGTGCCGGATCAGCCAGAGCGTGTAGATGGTCGAAAGCACATTCCGAACATTGCCGGAAGCCGGGACCGTACCGTTGTAAGCGGCATGGATTGCAATTTGAGGGATGAGTTCGTTATGGTGTTTATAAGTAATTTCCCGACGCATCGTTTTTCTCCGTATTTTTGGCAGTCGTATGCCGCCAATGATAATTATAGGCAATTTTATGATGATTTCAAGCAATCCCCCCGTATTGATAAATCCGCTTTCGGACTTTATAATTTCCTCATCGGAATAAGAAAGGATTTACCGACGATGACGGAAAACAGAGTTTCTTCGGCCGAGTCCGCTTCTACGCCTTACGATGTAATCGTGGCCGGCGGTGGCCCGGCGGGCTGCGCGGCGGCGGCGGCGGCAGCCCGCGAAGGCGCCCGGACGCTGTTGCTGGAACAAACGGGTGCGCTGGGCGGCATGGCCACGTCCGGACTGGTACCCATGTGGGCGCCGTTTACCGATAAAATTCGGATCATTTACCGGGGGCTGGCCGAAGAAGTCTTCAACCGGAGCCGGCGACAAATGCCGCACGTATCGCCGGACCGCCTCGAGTGGGTGCCGATCGATGCCGAAAACCTCAAAGTGATTTACGACGAACTGATGGCGCAGTATGGGGTGGAAGTACTGTTTCATTCGCTGCTGGCGGCAGCCTCCGCTCCCGGCGGAACCGTCGAGTCCGTGACGGTGGCCAATAAAGCGGGGCTGACGGCCTATCGCGCCGGAATTTATATCGACGGTACCGGCGACGGCGATCTGGCAGTCCGGGCCGGCGCGGAATTTCAGCAGGGCGACCGTCACGGCGAATTACAGCCGATGACTCATTGTTTCAAACTGGCCAATGTAGATATGGCAGCGTTCGCCAAGGTGGATTTCGCCGATCTGGGGCCGGACGGTCTGATTGCGAAAATTGTTCATGACGACAACTATCCGTTGCTGGTGGACTCCCACCGCTGTCATGCAATCATCGGTCCCGGCGTAATCGGGTTCAACAGCGGACATCTTTTTCAGCTCGACGCCACCGATCCGGCGGCACTGTCGCTCGCCATGGCTCAGGGACGTCAGATTGCGCGGCAATTTCATGCCGCGCTTCAAAAATATGCGCCGACGGCCTTCGGCAAAAGTTTTCTGGTCGATACCGCCCCGCTGATGGGAGTCCGGGAGACGCGCCGAATTCTGGGCGACTATGTTCTCTCCGTCGACGACTACATGCAGCGGCGGAGCTTCGACGATGAAATCTGCCGGAACGCCTATTTTCTCGACGCCCACCCGAATGTGCCCAAAAACGGCAAACACATCGGCGATCTGGTTCCGAACCGACCGTACGACTACGGCCCAGGCGAATCGCACGGGATTCCCTACCGCTGTCTGACGCCGAAAAGACTGACCAATGTACTGGTCGCCGGACGCTGTATTTCCACCGACCGAGACGTCAATTCCGCCATCCGGGTGATGCCGGTCTGCCTGGCCACCGGAGAAGCAGCGGGAACCGCCGCCGCCTTAGCCGCCGCCGCAGACGGCAACGTCCACCGGCTCGACCCGTCCGCCCTGCGCGACCACCTGCGGAAAAACGGCGTCTACCTGCCATAAACGAGATTCCCATAGTGAGATGAAAAATATGGACAAACAACAATTGATCGAAAAGTTGGAAGCGCCGGGACTGCGCCGTAAATTGCGGCACAACTGCGAGGGGCTGATCGGCCGGATTCAACCGGACGGTTTTTTCCCGGAATCTCTGACCGGAACGTATTCCGGCATGTTTCCCCGTACCGTCGGCGCGCTGGCCCGGCTGCTGATTCGCGTCGGGAAACATGATGCGCTGGAAAAGTGCATCGAATTCTGCCGGAACGTCATGATAAAATACGACTTGGAACAGGTTCCTCATGTGATCGACAAAAACGAGCGGCAAGAACCGGTAATTTTCGACCGGCTGTGCCAGATCGACGGTCAGGCGCATCTGCTGTTGGCCTGGGCGTGGCTGAATCTAGCCCGCGACCGCAATGAGTATGAAGATGCCACCTACGACTTCTTTGCCCGCCTGATGAACCGGTCCGTGTCTGAAGTTTTTCTGGGACACTGTACTGCATGGCGCTGCGAGCCCGGAGTTATTTTAAATACCCATCTGGAACATTCCCGGGAATGGAACATGTGGTGCGCCTACGATTTTTTATCGAATTCCTTTATTGCGGCGGCGCTGGAGAACATGGCGCTGGTCGCCCGGCGGCGGGGCCGCATGGACGATGCAAACCGCTGGCAACAGACGCTGGATGAACTGGCAGACAACCTCGCCAAGCACATGACTTTCGACTATGAAGGGAAAAAATGCTACTGCGAAATGTTGTTGCCGACCGGCCGCCAACCGGTGTTTTTTCCGGGGTTGAGCTGGCTCAACCTGGCCCCGATTCCGTCCGGTTGCCGGATCTTGCGCGGGCCGCTGCTGGATCATACGCTACAGATATGGCATGCCCGGGCAACCATTCGCTGGGACGGCCCGGCCATCACCGCATGCGAGCTCAATCTGGCAGGAGCCGACCCGGCCTGCACGGTCTGGAACGGTCCGGCGGAACTGGCGTGCGAATGGAGTCGCGAGGGACATAACAATCAAACGTACGGCAAAATGCTGGGTTGGGATTTGCTCTATTGCGTCGAAACCGGACGGTATCGTCAGGCCGGCGACATGCTGGATTTTCTGGAACAGGTCAATCCCGGCGAACTCTATGCCGAACTATTCACGTATAAGCCCAGTCGGAAACAATGGGTCACCCGGGATGCCGGCAACGGCGAACAGTGCGCCTGGCTGTGCTGGGCGCTGATCGAAGCGCGGCGGACATTGGGATTGGAACCATGGTAAAGGATAAAAATTCATGAATCGAGTGGAACTTGTCAATGCCGGCGGATCCGGCAACAATACGGCGGATATTCTGAAACGGCTGCCGGATGTCCTTGAACTCAAACCGGACCTCGTTATTCTGATGGTCGGAACCAACGATATGTTGAATTCCTTCAATTTCGTCGCGCCGGCCGACTATGAAAAGAATCTTCGGGAAATCATTGTCCGTCTCCAAGCGGCAAACGCCGGCGTAATCCTCATGACGATTGCGCCGTGTCTGGACGCATGTTTGCGGCAACGCCACGGCGAAGCATTTTTCCGCGAGCAGTCCCCCAGCCGGAAAGTCGAAGCGGCCAACGCAATAATCCGCCGGATCGCGGAAGAACGGAAATTGCCGCTGGTCGATATCCACCAGCTTCTGGTCGATGCCGCCGGCGGTATCGGCGAACAACCGGAGTGTCCGGTACGCAACCTCGCCAACTGCGGAGAAGCCGATGGCGTTCATCTGACCCCGGTGGGCTATGCGCTCGTGGCCGGGGTCGTTTATCGCCGGATCCGGGAACTCGGCCATGATTTCCGTAAAATTGTCTGTCTGGGCGACAGCATAACTTACGGCGTTCATGTCGCCGGCGCCGGCACCGTTACCGGCGAATGCTATCCCGGTCAATTACAGAAGAAGTTCGTCGAACAGAAGTGACCTAATTTCCGGAGAGAAACCCCGAAAGCTTTGAGAAGTTTTCAAGGGTTCTCCCCGGACCTTTCTTGGTTCGAATCACTTCCGATAACGCTGAATCGCTTCCCGCATGGCTTCCATGTTCCGGGTACTCAGCGTCCGTCCGTAGGCACCGGGATAGAAACTGATCGCTTGGCAAATATCGAAGGGGTACATTTCGTCCCAAACGGAATTGCTGTACGGATAAGCGGCGAAGAGGGAGAACGGCGCCCAGCCGTCGCGCTGATGCTTGGCCGCCATTTCGCCGACGTAAAGCAATTCGTTGGGCGAGTCCGGAGATTTTTCATGAAAGCAGGGGGTTGTGTACAGCAACTTGATTTTACCGATGGCGGGCAGTTCTTCCGTCCGGTATTTCAAGTCCTGGGCGGAAAAGTGATCGAGATACGGGCAGAACACATCGATGTACGGTTGCATCCGGCGGACGAATTCCGGCTTGCTGCCGCTGACTTCGCCGGGGTTGCACCAGATCTGAACGGAAGGCGTCTGGGTTTTCACCTTCTGCGCCAGCTCCATCCATCGCTCAATGGTTTTCTTCACCGGTTCGTCGACCAGGAAAGCGCACCAGTCTTTTTCCGACAGGCCGAGCCGGTGCAACAGTTCAAGATAAGCCGGCGGCGGCAGCGGTTCGAAAATCTTGAGCGACAGCATGAGCAGTTTCAGGTTATACTGGTCCATCTCCCGCTTGGAAACCACGGCGTTAAATACCAGATTGAGTCCGATTTCCCGGAAAAGTTGCCAACAGGACTCGCGATCAAGCGGTTTGCACCAGCCGCCGACAATCGGAATCGGACGACGGTTGGCGGACGCCGCCACGGCCAGCGCGAATTCAATGCGTCGTGACCCCAGCGTCAGCACGGGCCGATAGTTTCCGCACGCCAGCTTGTCGGTACGGAAAGTAAGCCAGAGTGAAGCGTTGCAACCGGGCGGAACCGTGATCGCCGAACGTTCCAGCAACAAGGCCGGCGACCAGTTGTAGAGCGGCGTTTTTAGGTAACCGACCAGCCGGACCTGCGGAGCTCCCGGCCCCTGCGCCCGAGGGATCAGATTTTCCGGAACCATGGTGTCGTTGCGCCAATGCAGCAGCAGACTGGCGACATCGCCCTGATGAACCGGTACTGCAATCGTCCGGGGCTCTACAACATCTTCCGGATTAGGCGCGGAAATCAGAGAAAATCCGTCCCACGGATTGCGTTGCTGCCAAAGCGTATCCGGCTGGGTTGAAATCCGCTTCCGATATTCTTCCGGACCAATGGCCGCATTGTCGGTAATCAAAAATTTGTCGACCCGGCGATAAGTATAAGGCCCGTTGCCGTTGCATTTGGTCAGTCGTAGCGTGAGTTCGCCGGCGGGAAAATCTGCGGTCAGGCCTTCCCAGTTAAATTGATTGTTCTTGCGTTTCAGACGATCGGCCGGCGATCCGTATTGCAACGTCGTAATTTTTTTACCGTCGGCCTGATACACTTCGAGATTGAACGGACTATAAAATTTATGCAGCAGGAGGTAATCGGCCCAGACGGTATAATGTCCGGCCCGGGGAACCGTAAACGTGACGGACGCCGTAGCTTCATTGCTGCCGTATCCGGTCTGAAGAATTTTGCCGCCGGAGGCATTGTTGGACGACTTCGTGACTTTCCACGAATCGGACTGACCAGGAGTCGGCTGGAACGATTCCGCTTCGATTTCAGTCACGAAAGCGTGGGAAAAATCCGTTTGCAACGCAGTCGCCATATGTTGTTTTTCTTCGGCGACATCGGCCGGCGTTCCGATCAGATTGACCGCGTCGTCGAAATAGGACTGGGCGGCCATTCGTTTCTCTTCCACCGTTTCCGGATTGTCCCGAAGTTTCTTGAGCAGTTCGGCCCGCCACTGCCGATAATACTGTTGCGGTCCGGCGGTCAGTTCGCCGAACGGCACGGCGCCCGGACGCAGACACCACGGCGTCCACTGCTGCCGGGTCCGGTCGGAAGCCGGATAACTGTTCCGGCCGACCACTTCGTCGACATTCTCCAGTAACGGGTCCGCAGTCAGCACCACCAGCGCAATCCGACGGCCTTCATAGGGGCCGCCATGAATCAGCCCGGCCAGCTCGATGGTATAATCGCCCGGCGCCAATTCGACCATGTTGCCGCTTTCCCATTTGAATCCGGTCGGATCGTCCTTGTGGTTGGGCAGCGGCGTCGGACGCTTGGAATTGTACTCGGCCCAGTCGAAACGATGGGCATAATATTCGCCTTTGGTCGAAACCACCGCCGGCAACGTTTCCTTGAGCAATTCGAGCGGAAGAATCCGCAGCGAAAACGAAGCGATCGAGTTCTGGCGATGAAAATATTTTACCCAGACGCGATAAAGGCCCGGTTCGGGTACGGACAGCTTGCCTCGCGCGATTTCGGCACTGTGTCCCGCCCGTCCCTGCAATACGTCGACGGCAAGATATTTGCCCACCTTCCACCGCGGGGCATTGACCAGAAAATCCGCCGGACGAACGGTGATGGCCGGAAATTCTTTCGGACAAATCTCGCGAACGGTTCCCGGCGCCGGATTTTTGCTCTGATAGCGCAAAAAATGGTTGAACACCTGGAGATCCTGAGAGAAAAATTCCCAATTCAGCTCCGACGGTTCATCCTCTACCGCCTGAAGCATGGTTGCCGTCAACAAGCCAAGTACCAACGTCAATATTCTCTTCATGTACAACTCCTTATTTCATAAGTAATTCATTCAAACCAGACAATTGCCGTTGCCGGCGTCGATTGCGTTGCGGCATTCCGGAACCGCAGACTGACCGGACGGGCACGGCATAAGGCACAGGCGTCCGGCGCAGTAACCGCAAAAGACAGCGAACAGGATTCCCACGGCGCCAGTTGGCCGACGGCGAATTTCATCCGGTCGGCCTGCCAGCCGGGCAGCAGCGTCAGTTCGGCTGTGCCCGGGGCTAGTGGCCGGTTGGAAGCATTGTAAATCGTCGCGGTAAAGTGCAATTTGCCGCGCACTCCGACCCGAGGCAGCGACCCGTTCCCGCCGCCATCCGCTTTCAGACTGATCAACGGTCCGAAATTCTGCAACCCGATCACGCCGCCGTAAGTACTGAACCCCGGCATGGTGAAACCGAGAAGATTGCCGGTAAAATTCACCTGAATTTTTTTGAGTTCCCGGCTGCCGTTGGCAAAGGCGAAGAAATGGGCGGGACGCGCCAGTTTTTCCGGCCAGCGAAGACGGACTTCGAAATCATTCAGTCTTTGATCGTTGAAGCTGGCAAAACCGATCATGACGTTGCCGCGCTCGTCCACCAGCGGATTTTCGATTCTTACTTTGGCGGCAACCTTTGCCGGCAAGCGCGAAATTTCCGTCTGCGGCGGCAGTCCCGCCCAGCGCAGAAACCCGCTCAACAAACGTACCGGGGCATTTCCGGCGTGCGCATCGTCGAACTCATAGCGGCTGCAGGCACCGCCGTAAACGGACCCGAGCATTCCCGCCAGATAGAGGGTATGGCCTTTCCCCGGCGTATTGGCGACCAGTCCGGGCCAGCCGTCAAACGTCATGCCGACGACTTCGCCGCCGACGCATTTGACTTTCCGGCGGCCGTAGCCGCTGAACGTGAACGGCGCAACATTTTGCAACATGGGATGTTGCGAATCGTATTGCTGCCACAGTTCGAAGACGCTCGACGGCACGTCTTTCGTTTCAATGGCATCGATAGTTACTTCGCCATACCCCTGACTGGATTCCTGCAACGCCAACTGTGAACCGCCATTCTTTTTCCCGGTTGGCGGCGGCGGTTCCACGCCGAACCGACGCATCAGCGTCAAATTAGTTTTTCCACTGCGATCCTTGATTCCCGGCAGCGTATCGGCAATCGCAGTCCCGCCGTTGTTAATCCAGGCGGCAATGATACCCGCAGTTTCAGCAGGAATCCATTCGCTCTGCGAAAGTACCAAGGCGCCGGCTTCCGCCAGTTGTCCCCGATTGATCTGTGCTGCAGTAACGTAACGAACCGGATATCCGGCGGCCCGCAACAGTTCGTACACCCGGTACGGCGAATTCGTTCCTTCGCCCCAGGAAGAAATCAGCGACCGCTGAAACAGATAGTCTTCCCGGCTGAAATAGACATACACCGGTTTCACGCCCCAGCAACGCCGGGCGGACTGGAGCATCGGTTCCAGGTGACGGACTTCATGCGCCAGGTCGGCGGCCGCGGCCAGTTTGGCTTTATGGCTGAAATCCCCATTGAGAAATGCCCACTTGGGATAAGAGTCGTGAAACACGCCTTCTTCGAACATGAACAGATAAATGCCTTTGACGCCTTTGCCGATCATGGTCCAGCAGGTCCGCGCCAGCACGTCCGGATTTTCCGTATGGACGTTGGTTTCATGGTTGATCATCGGCAAGCCGCCGGCCATGCTGTCCAGATATTCCACCTCGGCGCCCATATAGTCGTCGGCACAATAGCCGTCCCACCCGAAAATGCCCTTCCCCTGAAAAGCAGTACGGATGACTTCTTCATAATCCATCGGATTCATCCGTTTGAAAGTCGCGCTGAAAATATTCAGGTCGGACAACTGCGATGTATACGGAATGTGGGGCGCATGAGCCCGAATAGTGGCCGCCCGCCGTGCCAGCAGCCGGGCAAAAGCCTGTCCGGAAAAAGCCTGAAAGTCATAGTAGGCGGTTGGATTTTCTTCCGGCGTTTTCGGCGGACGAACTTCCGTCCAGGACAAAAACCGGGTTTTCCAGACGCGGTTCAGCTGTTCGATCTTGCCATATCGTTCGGTCAGAAAAAGTCTGAACTTCTTGAGCGCCGGCTCGGAATAGTCGTAATTGCCGCCCCATTCGCCCGAAATGCTCAACTGATCGGCATCGCCCGAAGCCGCCCATTCCTTGATGCGGGGAATGGCCAGACGGTTGAGTTCATCCCAATATTCGTCAAAATGCAGACTGAACGTGTTGCCGACTTCGCCGTTGGCATTGACAAAGCGTCCCTGCGGCGACGGAAATTTCTTGATCAACTCCGGAAACGGCGTAAGAAAAGGATCGAACATGGTTTTGATGCCGGACTGATGAAACAACGGACTCTGACGATAAAAAGTAGTGCCGTGGTCCCGATTGAATCCCAGATAGACCATCGCGGCCGGATCGGCGGCAATGGACCCGCAATTAATCATGCCCAGCGGAAAAGCGGCGGCACCGGCGGTCCCCGCGTAGAGATCGGTATGCGGCAGGGTGAATGTTGCCGTCGCCGCCGGTGCCGTCGGAATCGTGGCGATCTGTGCCGGCGTCATGCCCGCCAGACCGGAAAGTTCATGCTTGTCGATCAGCACGCAGTCAACCCGGCGCGACGCGGCCTTGCCGCGATAGATCAAGGGTTGGATGCTGATGCGGTAATCGCCGGGAGTTTCGGCGAGAAAAGAAAAAACCTGCCAGACCGGGCCGGAACTCGACGGGTATCCCTCCGTTTCATAGGGCTTATGGGATGGGATGATCTTATTCCAATCCACTTTTTCCACATGAATCAGTTCCTGCGCGCAATTGCGGATCAGAACCACAAAATTACTGCGTTTTCCCTGCTCCTCCCAATAGCGGACCGCTACGAAATAACGTCCGCTTTCGGTCAGATGAAAACTCTGCGGCGCGGATTCCACCCCGTAATGACCGATAGGCGCTTTGAGATAGTTGCCGCCGCTGGCCCAGGATTCGTGGACGGACTGCCAATAGGGAATCGCCGGATCGGCGGAAAATTCCAGCCGGATCGCGGCTTCCGCGGTCAACATCTGCAGCAACACCGCGACTCCTGTCATAACGGCCGTAACTCTTTGCATGAAAATCCCTTTCAATGATTTATACCCATCGGACTGGGGTTGTCTTCAATCTGATCTCAATAAGCGGTCCGTGCCTTAATGCTGGCTCGGACCGCAGTCTTTTTCAATCGAAACTCAACCGGATCACGGTCCGGAGTTGACTATGGCCCGGACGGAATCGTCAGCGTGGACCACATATAGTATCCGTACATGAACGGGATCGCGGCGGAACCGACGTTCCCGTTGGTATTGATAAACATGGCGTGTCCGTCCATACACGCTACATTGAACCCTCGGGCGCCATTATGCCCCCACAGATAAGTTCTGCTGTTGCCAAGCACAATAAACGCCTTATAGTGCATTTCCGGATACCGGCTATCCCAATTCATGAAGGTTGCCGACGGATTTCTGAAATGCAGCGGGTTTTCATGATAATAGGATCCCCAGACCTTAATGGAGGTGGGTCCCGGCGACGCCAGAAACGCATTCATTGCATAAGTGACGCCCCATGGATCGGGGGTGCTTTCGTACCAGGCCCGCTTGGACGGGCAGGCAAACTTTTTGTAATACTGTTTATACGTGGACGTCGGATAATACAAACTGGCCAGGGTTTTGGCCCAGAGATTGGAATTGTATCCTCCCGAGATGTTGACCGGCGGATAATAGAAGGTGAAATCGCTGTTATATATACCCATCAGCGTCCCGACCTGCTTGAGCTGGCCCTGACACTGAGCGGTATAGGCTCTTTCTCTGGATTTCGAAAGCGCCGGCAGCAATAGCGAGGCCAGAATGGTAATAATGGCAATAACAACTAACAATTCTATCAATGTAAATCGTTTCCCTTCCGCTTTCATCATTCTGGCCCTGCCTGGTTGTTTTCTTCCGTTTACATCTTTTCCATCCGGCGAATTCCGATGACTGGAATCATAATGATACATAATCAAACCTCCTCGTGTTTGCTAATGTGGGGTTGAACATGATAAGGCTCCCGTAATTTAACATTTCAATATGCTTTACTGTGTTCTGGCAATACTTCCAGAGAACGATACCCGGATATGATCGAAGACGTCATCGCTTGAACTGATTCCCGTTCGATCAGAGACACGGAAATAGTTCGCTGCTGCAACGGCATCTTCGGATCGTCAAGACGATGCAGAATCGTTTGCACCAATAGCATCGCCGCCTGCTGAAAAGAGATATGAAATGTGGTCAGGGCAGGATTCAGATAGGCGGATTCCTGCAAGCCGTCAAAACTGATAAAAGAAATTTCGTCCGGAATCTTGACGCCCGCCTCAATGGCAGCGCGCATGGCGGCAATGGCCATCTGATCGCTGTGGACGATGATTGCAGTCGGACGTTCCTTCAATTCCAAAAAACGTTGCATGATGATGTAACCGTTTTCCAGCGTAGCCAGCGCATACATGAACCACTCCGTCCGGATTTCCAGCCCAAGACCCTGCATCTCACGAATGATAAAACCTTTGCGAATATCGTTGTAATAGCCCATATAGCCGATCTTGCGATGGCCCATTTTAAACAAGTATTGTATGACCTTATGGGAATAATCGGCTAGATCGGGAAATACGCAATCGGCAGTGCTCTGCGGTTCGCCATAATACACAATCGGCACGGAAAGCTCGGTCGGGGGAAAGTCGTGATGGCAACTGATGATTCCGTCCACCTGCTGGCAGCAGAGACGATTCAACGCATGCAAAATTTCCTGATGAATATCCGCCGCCTTGTGATTCCAGTGCGTCGATATGCTGTAATAGCCGTGTCGTTCCAACTCCGCCTCAATTTCCAATTGAAGTTCATGGTAATAACCCAGCAAAGAGGGGAAAGCAATCCCAATCAACTTGCTGCGCTGGGTCCGCAACCGACGAGCTGTCAAATTCGGCATATAATTCAGCTCGCGAACGGCGGCGGCAATGGCCGCCTTGGTTTCTTCTGTAGCTTTGCACGCATTCGGCTCACGGATGACATAAGCAACCATGCTCTTGGAAAGAGAACAATAATTCGCAATGTCTTGTAAAGTTGCTCTTTTACCCATTTTTCCTACTGCCTAACTACCTAATTGTATCGATGCAATTAATTGTAATTGCATCGATATAATTTGTCAATAGCAATACCGGAGAAAAGCCTGAAATATTTCCGAATCTGGTAATGGCTCACTCTTTTCGGGAACGGAAAATGCATGCGGCGGCGACATTGCCGCCGCATGCGCGGTTTAAAATCCGGCCTCTTCACTAGAATTTGTGGGTAAGGGAAGCGGGGGGACATCAGAACCCGTCGCCAGTCAAGCGGCAATCCGGCATAACCGCTCCCGCTGGTCGCTATTATTCCGTTTGCTCGTTTGACAGTCGGCGGAACCTGATGCGGGAGAGCAGTTATCGGTTC
>Ga0183097_10798_pt1 | contig 36780 bp, 33 predicted proteins | sample BioMet8_FD_128883 | JGI IMG/M metagenome (GOLD analysis project Ga0183097, IMG submission 128883) | Microbial communities from bioreactor (seeded with sewage sludge) at Lawrence Berkeley National Lab, California, USA - Biofuel... | ecosystem: Engineered > Bioreactor > Anaerobic > Unclassified ... | reverse complement strand
TCATTTTAGACATTTTAGACACTACGTGAGCATAGTGTGTAAAATCGTCCGTACTTCCATTTTAGACATTTTAGACATTTTAGACAGTACTTGAGGCAGGTGTTTAAAATGTCGATCCGTCTTATTCGCGGGCGGGCTTCCGCATCCGTCGCTTTTTCCGATTGTCAAAGAACCCGGCGGCCAAACATGCTCCGCCATCCTAAGGAAAACTTGTCAACTTCCGAGGGAGATAAGATCGCTCAAACGCCGCTCGGCGGGGACAGATCGCTCAGGCGCCGCTCGGCTTACTCGTGGTCTGTACGCCCGGGCACATCAGTGCCTTTTTCCTCCGCTGCGCGGACTCAAACGCCGCAGGGCTTCGGCTTGTGCTCCTGCGCTGCGCGCATTCCTAAGCGGACGGGCTCACGTTGTGAGCCTCCCCGTGGTGTTCCGGCAGCGTGCCGGTGCGAGATTACCGGGGCCCCGGGTGCGACCCGGTGCGTTACTACCGGGGCCCCGGGTGCGACCCGGTGCGTTACTACCGGGGCCCCGGGTGCGACCCGGTGCGTTACTACCGGGGCATACTCCGCTTCGCGTCGGCCCCTGGTCCCCGGAATCACTCCTCGACGCCGTTTTGCCGGTTACGCGAGTTCAACTGTCCTCTGTCATGTCTGAGATTCTCGAGCACCGGCGAGAGAATACGGCAACCGTGGCGCGATTCCGAGTCGGCAGTGACGGCGTTAGCCGGAAACCGCCGCCGGAATCGCGCCACAATTCCGCACCGGGCCGCGCCCGGGCCGGGTCCAGCGCGGAATCGCTGGCCGACCGCGAAGCGGCCGGAATCCCCCGTTTCCCGCTGCCCGCGGCTCGCTAACCGTTGGCCGAGGCCGCCGGACGCACCTGACTACGCTCCAATGCGGTCGCCAGCGAACCGGACGTCTCCGCCAACCCGATCGTCAAGTCGTAAAATTCGCGTTCGGCATGAAGCAAGGGCCAGGGCTTCGTACAGCCTAAAACCAGATAGGCGTCGGACCGCAGAGAAAGCGCGTAATGGGGGAATTCCTGCCAGCCCATGAAAGTCAGCGCCAGCTTCATCATGTTGGTCGTGACGGCCTGTCCGACGATCGTGGTTGCAATCAGATAGCGCTCGTCACGGGACAACGCGATATTCTGCTGTCGATGCAAGTTCAAGCGTACCGTGAGTTGATCGTCGGCGGTGACGGTGAGTCTTGCTTCCTGTTGTTTGAGAAACGTTTGCCAGATGTGCTTTTCTAGTTCGCCGGTGAAGATCATTTTACTGCCCCTCCTGCATTAATTTGGTGTTGTGGATATTCTTTAAGCAGGAGTTCGGACTGAAAGCACAAAAAAAGAACGCATCCAATCACACCCAGTTAAGAGGCACCGTCAAGAGCCCGAAAGATGAATGCGAAAGGATGCGTCCAAATACAGCATACTGCCTATAGATGGACGCAACTTTCACGCATTGGTTTCATCTTTCTGAAAATTGACGGTTTCCTTAAACTGAAACGCCTGCTGAAAGTCACGAATGACTATCTGATATTTTTAAATGTGCTAGCCGATAATATTGTCCCCTTTGATTATCTGGAATAGATAATAGAGCGTTGCGGTGGAAAATGCAAGGGCGGAAAGAGAACAAACTGCAAGCGCGCTCAATTGCCGCTCGGCTGGACAGATCGCTCGGGCGCCGCTCGGCTTACTCGTGGGCTGTACGCCCGGGCACATCAGTGCCTTTTTCCTCCGCTGCGCGGACTCAGACGCCGCAAGGCTTCGGCTCGTGCTCCTGCGCTGCGCGCATTCCTAACTCGCCGGGCTCGCGTTGCGAGCCTCCCCGTGGTGTTCCGGCAGCGTGCCGGTGCGAGATTACCGGGGCCCCGGGTGCGACCCGGTGCGTTACTACCGGGGCATACTCCGCTTCGCGTCGGCCCCAGACCTCGAAAATCACTCCTCGACGCCGTTCTGCATATTACACGAGTTCAACTGTCCTCTGTCATGTCTGAGATTCTCGAGCACCGGCGAGAGAATACGGCAACCGTGCGGCGAATTCGAGCTTTCGCGACGGCGTCAGCCGGAGCGAAACCGAATTTGCCGCACAATTCCGCACCGGGCCGCGCCCGGGCCGGGTCCAGCGCGGAATCGCTGGTCGCACGAAGTGCGAAATCCCGTCCGGATACGTTACTGATTTTTATCGTCGGCGTTTTTATCGTCGGCGTTTTTATCGTTGGCGTTTTTATCGTTGGCGCCGGCATCGCTGAGTTTGCTTTCCGGCATCTTGGGCAATTCGGAATACTGGTCGCGGAGTTTTATCTGGCGTTCCAGCTTATCGATTTCGTCGTTGAGCTTGCCCGCTTTGTTCTGGTCTTTGAGCTTCTCTTTTTGCTTGTTGAACTTTTCCAGCTTTTTGAGTAGCTTGTCCTTGTCGACCTTATACCGGTCTTCTTTAGCTTTCTGGATTTTGAGTATTTCGTCGTATGCTTTCTTGATTTTCGAGTTATACTCCGCGTATGGGTCCTGCTCGTTAGCCGCGTCGATTTTTTTTTTGCCAGATTGACTTGAGCTCATCTGTTGAAAGTTGGTGCGGTTTTGGGTGTAGGCTAACGCGCTTGCTCCCAGACTGGCGGTAAACAAGGCGCAAACAGCGACGAGGAACGTTCTTCGGAACATTTTTTTCTCATCTCCATAAAGTTGGGAATGAACAAAATATAGCCGAAAACCGGACTTTTACAAACGGTTTGGCATCAGCGCAACCGGGCGAACGTGGCGTCGATGAGGCGCCGGGCGATGCTGCCGGGACCGGGCAACGGCGGTTCCGTCCCCGGCCGGTACCAGTCGGCCGCGATGATTTCCACTCCGTCCGGGCGCAGTTCGCCGTCGGCGTATTCCGCCGTAAAACCCACCATCAGCGAGGAGGGAAACGGCCAGGTCTGGCTACTGAAATACTGAACATTTTTCACTTCAATACTGACTTCTTCGCGGATTTCCCGCCGGACTGCTTCCTCCAGCGATTCGCCGCATTCCACAAAGCCCGCAATCAGACTGTGAATGCCGTTTTTGAACCGCTTGTTGGCGGCGAGCAGCAGTTGGCCGTTGCGGGTGACCGCGGTAATCACCGCCGGGGCCAGGACCGGATAGGACAGGCTGTGGCAGCGGGGACAGCCGCGCGACATGTCGGCACTGGAAAATTCCAGTGGGGCGCCGCAACTGCCGCAGAAGCGGCGCGACTGCAACCATGAGGTCAATTCCGAACCGCGGGAGACGGCGGCATAAATTCCCGGCGTCATCCGATGAATGATGTCGCGCAATTCCCGCCCGACCAGTCCGACCGGGACGTTTTCGGGCGCGATGGCGACGGCATAGCAGGGCCGCCGGTCCAAGTTGCCGCAGAAGACGGCGGCGGCGGCCAGTTCCGGGTAATCCCGGAGTTCCGGCACGGTCCACTGGGATTCGTTGTCGTTGGTATAGAGCAAACGACCGGGCAGCACGAGCAGCAGCAGGCCGTCGGTACCGGTCGCGGCCGCCTGGTGTCGGGCGGACGGGACGAAGACGGCGGTCGGCGGCAGGGATAAAAGATTGATCATGGTAACGTTACCTTTAATAAACGTGCGGCGTTGGCGGTGGTGATGGCCGCCAGCTGTTCCGTGGTGATATTTTTCAGTTCCGCGAGTTTTTCCGCGACTTTGATCAGGTATCCCGGATGGTTGGGGCGGCCGCGATAGGGGACCGGGGCCAGATAGGGAGAATCGGTTTCGATCAGCAGCCGGTCGTCGGGAAGATAACGGGCCAGCGTCCGGATGTTTTCCGCTTTCTTGAACGTGACCATGCCGGTGACGCCGAGATAAGCGCCGAGGTCGAGAAACTTTCCGGCCCAGACGGTGGTGCCGGAAAAACAATGGACGTCGACCATCCCGCCGGACCGGGTAAAGTCCCGCAGCCGGTCGTAGGCGTCGGCATAGGCCAGATCGCGGTCGTCGAGGTCGCGGCAGTGGACCACCGCCGGCAACTGCCATTCCAGCGCCAGTTCGAGAAATTTTTCGAGGAGCGAAAGTTGGCTTTCGCGATGGGAATTTTCATAATAATAGTCAAGCCCGATTTCGCCGATGGCAACGAGTTTGGGATCGTGGCGGAATTCGTCGAACATGCGGATGTCCGGTCCATACTGATCGGCATATTCCGGGTGGGCGCCGCAGGCAAACCATGCCCCTTCGATTTCGTGCGCAAAATGTCGGGCCTGAAGGCTCTGTTGATAGTCGGCGCCGACTGCCAGGGCATAGGCCAATTCCGGAATTTTGATCCGGTTCCAGTATTCAGCCGGGGCGCCGTCTTTTTCATCATAGTGGAAGTGGGAGTCGAACAACTTCATCGGTCGTGTCCTGATTGTCCTGCGTCGAAAAGAGAAACCATAATCGTCCGAACCCGTTTTTGCAAATCGACTGATGATGGCGGATTGATATTTCGATGATATATTAACAGCTCTTAAAAAAACTGAAGCGAGTATGGACGAACATCACGACAGACAAGCGCAATTCGACGGCGAAAATCCGCCGCGGGAACCGATCCCGCCGGCCGCCCATCGGCGAGGATCGCTGTTGGCGCAATTGACGGCGGAACACCCCGGGGCTCCGGTGCAGCGCCCCGGCAACTTGCAGGGACGGCGGAATCCGGGAATGGGCGGGCCTCGTCCGACGTCTCCCCGTCCGGTTCCCGAGCACTGGCGGGAACGCTGGGCACCCCGTTCGGAGCTGCCGCTGATTCTGGCGGGGGCGTTGTTTTTGCTGTTGGCAACCTGGGTGGCGTTGGCGGATCTTCACTATCGGATGGGGGCGACGTGGTTTCCGTTCGCCAATTCGGGGTGGTTCTGGCTGCTGGCGGTGGTCTTTGCCGCGTTCGGACTGGTATATGGAAAATTATTTGCACTGACGGCCCGGACGGTGGGCGATTCGGGGGCGTGGCTGGCGCTGTTGCTGTGTTCGACGATTCTGCTGAGTCTGGCGTGTTACTGGCGGTCGCCGTCGCGGGTGCTGGAACGGCTGATTGGGGAAGCGGCGTTCGACCAGATTCACATCGAAGAATTTCACGTGACCGATTCGTTTTTGAAAGGCGATTTTTATCGCGGCATTCTCACTGGGTCGCCGGAAATTCTGGAGACGATCGCTCATCATTTGAGACTGCATCCGGAAAATCTGCCGGCACCGAATCTGCGGCACGTATTCCCGAAAGTGATGTTTCCCGAAGATTTGTATGCATATACCGATCCGGGCTGCATTTTTTACTGGCACCCGGAACAGCAGAAGATTTTCTTCCTGTATCGGACCAAGGTCAAAGGCCGGCGGACGGTGGATCTGTCGTCGCCGCCCGAACCGGAAGTTCGGGTTCCAGCTCAGATCCGCAACTGGAGCAACGAGCCGGAAGTCAAATTGCCGTCCAACGTGATTCCTCCGGGTAAAAAATATGTGCCGCCCGGCGCCGACGATGCCGATGAATAGCATTCGGGTTACACTGGTTGGGACAATATAAGATTTCGCTTGACGGCGGCAGCGTTTCGCCGTTGCATCGCGCCCGGGGAGCCCCCGGTGGCGGATACCCGGGGCTGATGTCGCCCCTGGACCCTACGGAACATGGTTATGTTCGCAGGGGAAAACCGAACTGTTTCGAGTTCCCCCTTGCAACCCTCCTCCCCAACGTTTTTTGCGGGAAGTAACGTCTGGACGCTATTGGCGGGCATGAAAAAACCGGCGGACCCGAAAATCGAAACCGCCGGTTAAGCTACTATAATAGTTCCTTGCGGAAAATTAGTAGCGATGCTGCTTGCTCTTGGCCAGGACCCGGAGGCGCAGGGCGTTCAATTTGATGAAGCCGGAAGCGTCTTTCTGGTCGTAGGCCTTGGCGTCTTCAAAGCTGGCCACGTGTTCGTCGTAGAGGCTGTATTCGGAGCGGCGGCCGGTGACATGGCAGGCGCCTTTGAACAATTTTACGCGAACGTCGCCGGTGACGAACTTCTGGCTTTCCGTAATGGCGGTCTGAAGCATTTCACGTTCCGGGGCGTACCAGAAACCGTTGTAGACCATGTCGGCATAGCGCTGAATGAAGCTGTCGCGCAGATGCATGACTTCGCGGTCCATGGTGATGGTTTCGAGGGCGCGGTGGGCGTGATGGAGGATGGTGCCGGCGGGGGTTTCATAGACGCCGCGGGACTTCATGCCGACAAAGCGGTTTTCCACGATGTCGACCCGGCCGACGGCGTGTTTTTTGCCGAGGGCGTTGAGGGTGCGCATGATGTTGGCCGGGGAGAGTTTCTTGCCGTTGACTTTGACCGGGATGCCCTTGACGAAGGAAATAATCACGTCTTCGGGTTCGTTGGCGGCCTGGCTGAGCGGCTTGGTCATGACGGCGATTTCTTCCGGAAATTCATTCCAGGGATCTTCGAGGATGCCGCCTTCGAAACTGATGTGCAGCAGATTGCGGTCCATGCTGTAGGGTTTGGCGGCGGTGGAATTGACCTGAATATGATTTTTCTTGGCGTACTTGATCAGGTCCATCCGGCCGGTGAAGTCCCATTCGCGCCAGGGGGCGATGATCTTGATGCCGGGATCGAGGGCGTAGGCGGTCAGTTCGAAACGGACCTGGTCGTTGCCCTTGCCGGTGGCGCCGTGACAGATGGCGTCGGCTTTTTCCTGGTGGGCGATTTCGATCAGACGTTTGCCGATCAACGGCCGGGCGATCGAGGTGCCGAGGAGGTAATTGCCTTCGTAAATGGCGTTGGCCTGCATCATCGGGAAGATGAAGTCTTTGGCAAATTCTTCGGTGAGGTCATCGATATAGCATTTTTTGGCGCCGGTCTTGATGGCTTTTTCTTCGAGGCCGGTGAGTTCTTCTTCCTGGCCGACGTCGGCGCAGAAGCAGATGATTTCCGCTTTATACGTTTCTTTGACCCATTTGACGATTACGGACGTATCGAGTCCGCCGGAATAAGCGACCACTACCTTCATTTTGAGAGTTCTCCTTGACTTGCGTTATCGCAAGGTGGTTGATGACGTTGAAAACTTATAATGTAACCGCTAAACCTGCTTGTTCATGTCGGCAACATTCGTAATTTCGAATTTTTTCCCGCCGTCGTTGACGATATGCGTGGTGTTGGTCGGGAACGCAAAGTTCAGTTTTTCCTGGTTGAACCGGGTCAGCACTTCGAGATTCTTCTTGCTCCACCAGGTCATCGCCGCCACCCAGTCGCCGGGATGGTACCAGACAATCACCTGAATGTTGAGCGCCCAGTCTTTCATTTCGTTAAAGAAAATCAGCGGGGGCTGTTCGGGCGTCATGCCTTCGTGATTGGCAAAAATTTCACGCAGCAGGTCCATGGCGCGGACCATTTGTTCCGGGGTCGAATCGTAGGTCAGGCCGTAATCGGCAATGAACCGGATCGACGGCCGCTTGGAGACATTTTCCACTGTGGATTCGGTCATTTTTTTGTTCGGCAGCGTGACCAGATGACCGTCGAGCGTCTGAATCTTGGTGCTGCGGAAACCCACGTTGACCACAATGCCGTCGTAGCCTTCCACCTTGATCCGGTCGCCGACGAAAAACGGTTTGTCGATCACAATGATGATCGACCCGAAAAAGTTGGCGATGGAATCCTGCGCCGCGAACGCCACCGCCAAACCGAAGATACCGGCTCCCGCCAGCAGCGTGGTGATGTTCAACCCGAGAATGTTCTGGCCGATAAACAGAACCGCGATAATGACGACGACGATCTTCAGCGTTTTACGCATCAGAATCACCAGCAGATCGTCCAGTTTGCTTTCGGTCTTGCGAGTGTATTTAGCAACGGCGTCGGCAAAGATATCGACCGAACGGAAAATCGCCCAGGCGATAGCGGCCACCACGAACGCCTGACAAAGCCGGGCCGCATACAGATTGATGTAATCCGGCAATTCGACAATGATTTTCAGGGCGCTGAGATAGATCCCGACCGCCAGAATAAACAGTTCGACCGGCGGCCGCAACGCCCGACTGAGTTTGTCGTCGAGACTGGTGGTGGTGTGGCGGCAGCACCAGGCAATGATGCCGCCGACGACAATCCGGCGGAAGGCCAGGAGAACCAGAATGGTGAGGATGATTCCGGCCAAGAGAATATAGAGATTGCCGGCACGGAAAGCGTTCAGCCGGTCCATGGTGCTGATTTCGGCGATAACCTTTTCTTTGATTTCACTCCAGAACACCGCTGAGAACGGATTCCAGTGGGTCATCGGCTTGACGGTTTTATTGGCGGCGGCGGGCGCAGGGCTGGAAGTCGGGGTCTTTTTCTGGAATTTGTCCAGCAACGGCTGCAAATCTTTGCCGTCGGTAACGATAAAAACATTTTCCGGTTTGACGGTAATCGCGGGGGACGCGGCAGTCGCCGGAACGACTGGCGGATTGACGTTGACCGACGGCTCGGCGGCAACTGCGCCGGCGACCATGAAGGTCGTCAGCAGAACAAGAATAAGGCGGCAACTGTTCTTCACTGGAAAACCGTGCTCCTGCTTTTAATCGCGATAAAACTGTTTATATTATCACTTCGAACCCGATAAAATAGCATCGGGAATCCGGATTGACAAACGCAAGTGGTAGACGGACAGGGAAAAATGAAAGAACCGGACATTTTCGACGATATGATTGAAGTCTTGCGCCGTCAAAGCGAAACGACCGGCGGTCGGGTCTATGTGTCGCCGGAAGTACGAAAGACGTTCTGGGCGGCGTCCGCCCGCCCGGGTAATGTTGCCGACGTACATTCTGCCGCCCCGGCGCCGATGAATAAAACGGCTCCGACTCCTCAACCGTCGACGAAACCGGTCGCGCCATCGCCAGCTCCGGTTCCGTCCACTGCCGCTCCGGCAGTCGGTGGCGCGGCCAAACTCAATGGCTGTTCGCTGGATGAACTGCAGGCGCTGGTGCATGACTGTCGCAACTGTGGGTTGTGCGAAGGGCGTACCCATACTGTTTTCGGCGCCGGCAATCCGCATGCCGAACTGATGTTCATCGGCGAAGGTCCCGGTCGGGATGAAGATTTGCAGGGCGAGCCGTTTGTCGGCGCGGCCGGACAACTGCTGACCAGGATGATTACGGCCATGCAGTTCGATCGGGCGACCGAAGTTTACATTGCGAATATCGTCAAATGCCGTCCGCCGGGCAATCGGAATCCGGAGCCGGACGAAGCCGGGGCGTGTCTGCCCTATCTGCGGCGGCAGATCGAGTTGATTCATCCGAAGGTGATTGTTCTGTTGGGCGCCGTGCCGTTGAAATACGTGCTGGGCAAAACCAGCATCACCCGGGAACGCGGGCACTGGGACGAATATCGCGGGATTCGGGTGATGCCGACGTACCATCCCGCCTATCTGTTGCGCTATGAGGCCGGCAAGAAAGAGGCATGGGCCGATCTTCAGGAAGTCATGAAAGTTTTCGGCAAAGTCTATCGGCGCCGATAGACGAAAGGGGAAAACGGGGATGAGAAACACGGAACCCGTTCGCGTCGAAATTTGTCGGCGGGCGACGATTGCCGCACCGTCCTTGAGCATTCTGATGCCGGTCTGGCGGACCGAAGAATATGTGGCCGAGAGTCTGGCTGCGGTCATGTACTGCGCTCCGAAAGATGCCGAAATTTATCTGCTTGACGACGCCTCGCCCGATCGATCCCGGGAAATTGCGTTGCGTACGGCCGGCGACGATCCGCGCGTTCGGATCGAAGCGTTTTCGGCCAATTGCGGTGCGGCTGCGGCCCGACGTTACATGGTGGAACATACGACGGCGGAATACGTCGCCCTGATGGACAGCGACGATCTGATGCTGCCGGGGTTTCTTCATCGCGCCGTGAAATGGCTGGCATCCGAGCCGCAAACGCCGCTGGTTTACGGACGGGCGCTGGTCTGGATTCCCCAGCCGGACCGCTCCGGTTGCGAGTGCCGGTCCGGAGCGGTTTCTTTCAGTCCGTTTTCACTGGCCTACGGCAATCCGATTTTGAACGGGGCGGTGTTGTTTCGGCGGTCGGCAGTGCTGGCGGCGGGCAATTTTCAGCCGGTTCCCGTGGCCGGAAACCGCGATATCGGCGAGGACTACTATCTCTGGACGCGGTTGCTGGCGGAAGGGCCGTTCCGTTTTATCGACGAATATGCCTTTATTTACCGCAAGCATCCGGGATCGCTGATTCTCGGCAGCGACAAGCAGATTTTTAAAGAGGCCTATCGTTTTATCCGGAATCGCAACGCAGAACAGTATGCGGACTGGCTGGAGCGGTTGCTTTCCGGGCAGAACATCGAGGTTGACGGTCGAACCCGTCCGATTGTGTTGTACTGTCTGGGACTGCTGTTGCAGCGCAGTGATATTGCGGCGGATGTCGAGCGGCAGCACCGGTTGCTGTTGGCGGCTCAAACCCTGGCTCCGAATGACATCAAAGTCCTGACGGAACTGGGGTTGGATGCGCTGGCTCGGCATGACGTTCCGGGGGCGGCGGCGTACCTGGAAAAAGTGGTGAAGGCGGCGGCAAAAGATCCGGCCGGAATGGGCAGTGGATTGGCGTTGGTTCAGGCGTTGCAGGCGGAAGGGGCAGATGTTTCTGGTTTTACGCAGCTGGGCAAGCGTCATGTGGAGGAAGATAACATGGTCATGACGCGGATGTTGGAAAAATATGAGCGGATGCGCCAGTCGGAGTCTTATCGACATGCCATCGGCATGGTTCTGTAATCGACCGTTTTTCCTGAATCTTCGGGACGAATGGCCAAGCTTTCCCTGGTCGGCATTCGTCTCGAATTGAGGATAACGGAAAAGACACGATCGGAAAAATTCGCGTCACCGTTTTAGACCGGACTGAATACCGCCTGTCCGCGGATAAAATCGATCTGCGCCAGCTTCAGATAAATAAAATCGCCGACCTTATAGGACCGTTTTCCGAAGCGGGCCGTCAATTTTCCTTCGCCTTTGTGATAGCGATAGTCGCCGACCAGATTTTCCAACGGCACAAAACCGTAAATGCCAAGATCTTGAATATCGACCAGCAGCCCGCCCGCGTTTACTTTGGCAATCATGCCTTCATGAAGGACCGCTTCTTTGGGGTTTTCGTCCATGATCTGTTGCAGATACCGCAACTTCATACGGTCGTTGGCGGCGTACCACGCTTCATCGTTTTTCATTTCCCGTTCGGTACAATAGGCAGCGGTTTCCGCGAGTCGTTTTTTGTTCCGCAATTTGGCATTGGTATCGGCGGCCCAGAGCTGCTGATGGACCGTCAGGTCGGGATAACGCCGGATCGGACTGGTGAAATGGCTGTACCGCGTTTTGCCCAACCCGAAATGAAGCGCCGGATCTTCCTGGTAGACGGCGCGCGGCAAAGAACGCAGAAAAGCATTGATAATGACCGGTTTCTTCGGGCCGTCTTCGAGGTTTCGCAGAAAGTTATTGCAGGCGGTCCGGCTGCTGAGGTCGCCGACGGAAAGGCCGAACGCACCGGCCATCAAAGCGGAGAATTCCTGTAACTTGTCCGGCGAGGGTTCGTCGTGGGTACGGAACAGGCCGGGCAGGCTTTTTTCAATCAATTCCGTGGCGACCGCGGTATTGGCGGCCAGCATGCATTCTTCGACCAATTCGTCGGCTTCCCGCTGCACTTTATGAACGATTCCGAGAATTTTTTCCGACGCTTCGTCGCAGAGCACCCGGATTTCCGGCGTATCGAGAATCAGAAATTTTTCGGTCTGCTGACGATAGCTCCGCATTTTGCGGAAGACCGATACCAGCAGATCCAGCGCGGCGACAAACTCGTTCGTCCATTCCTGCGGTTTTTTCCCGGTATCCAGATACGTCTGTACCGTTTCATAGGTCAGGCGGTGGTTGACGCGGATCATGGCATGGCAACGCCGGGTTTTCAGAATTTTTCCGGAATCGGTATCGACGGTCAAAATCACGGAATGGGCCGGTGAATCCACATCCGGCGTCAGACTGATCAATTTGGTCAGGTTGCGCGGCAGCATGGGCAAGGTCCGTCCGGGAAGATAAGCGGTAAAAGCCCGTTTGGCGGCTTCCTTGTCCCAGAAACCGTCGCGGACAATCCAGGCTGCGACGTCGGCAATGTGAACGCCGATGTCAACCGTCTTGTCGCCGGGCTTGCCGGCGATGGAAATGGCATCGTCGAAATCTTTGGCGTCTTCCGGGTCGATGGTGGCGGTAAATTCCCGGGTGAAGTCTTCGCGTTTGATGGTTTGCCGGGGGAGGGCGGCCGCCTCATCTTCCTGCTGTTCGGTGTAGGGATCGAAGAGTTCATATTCCGCCATGATGGCGTCGAGATCGCCTTTGATGGAGCCGGCTTTCCCGATATTTTCTTCGACCAGTCCGCGCTTGAAGCCATTCTGTTCGGTTTCCAGCAATTTGATTTTGACCCAATCGCCGCGCTGGGCTCCCTTGAGATTGCCGCTCAGCCGGATATCTTCGGCGATCCGTTTGTTGAGCGGACGGATTTTCCGTCCGGCCAACACTTCCCCGACAATGGCGTTACGGCCGCGTTCGACGATTTCCACGATCCGACCGGCCGGTCCATGTTGACTTTCAATATCTTCCGGGCGCGGCGGCAACAGCGCCACATTGACGGTATCGCCATCCATGGCGCCGTTGACGAATTTGGGAGGAATAAAGATATCGGGACCGCCGTCTCGAGCGACAAAGCCGAATCCGGCCGGGGTCATGGTGATTTTTCCGGTGATTTTTTCTCCGGACACGGGTACGGACTGATTTACGCGAGAATGACCTTTGGTCTTGCGGCGGACGATGTTTAATGTTTCCCGGATGGTCTGGCGCCGGGCCGCTCTGCTTTTTCTACCCATATAAAAGAACCAAAATTTGTAGATTTCGAATTACCGTTGTATTTTATATTAATAATAAAGATGCGCGGAAGATCGTCAACTTTCAACTGCGGCAGTCGATTTTCTCTGAATTATTTTCCTGGCGGCAGCGGAAACGACGAGAGGCTCAAAACGAGTTTCCTGGGAAAAAAACCGAAAAATTTGGAATTTTTTCAAGGTTTTTCCCCGGACCCCATTTCCTGACTTTCAAACTTTTTAAGTTAGAGTTTTGCGGGGTCAACGTTGGAGCGTCGGGAAAGAAAAGATTTTCAAGAAGCAAGTAAGGATATCGTCAACATGAGTAATGATAAGAAGATTACGGTCAGCGGTTTTCGTAAACGCAAACAGCAGCATGATAAAATCGTAATGCTGACGGCGTATGACGCCGCCATGGCGCGGCTGGCCGAGCAGTGCGGCATCGAGATGATTCTGGTGGGCGACTCCGTGGGCAACACCATGCTGGGTTATGACTCCACCATTCCGGTTACGCTGGAACAGATGTTGCAGCACTGCGCCGCCGTCCGGCGGGGCGCGCCGAAAACGTTTGTCATCGGCGATATGCCGTTCATGAGTTATCAGATTTCGGAAGTCGAGGCCGTGCGGAATGCGGGACGTTATCTGCAGGAAGCCGGCGCGGATGCGGTGAAGATGGAAGGCGGGGCGGAACTGGCGCCGCTGATCCGGCGGCTGGTGGCGGCGGGGATTCCGGTCATGGGCCATATCGGATTGCTGCCGCAGCATGTGCTGACGTCCGGCGGTTACCGGATTGCCGGGAAGACGGAAGATGACGCCCAGCGGCTGATTGCCGATGCCCAGGCGTTGGAAGCGGCCGGGGTGTTCGGCATGGTGCTGGAAGGGATTCCGGCGGCGGTGAGCGAACGGATTACGGCGGCGGTGAACGTGCCGACGATCGGGATCGGCGCCGGGGTGCATTGCGACGGTCAAGTCCAGGTTATCAGCGATCTGCTGGGGTTCAGTACGTTTATGCCCAAACATGCGCGGGCGTATGCCGAGTTGGGCACGGTGATCGCCCAAGCTTTTACGGCGTACGCCGGCGACGTTAAAAAAAGTCAATTCCCCGGGCCGGAAAATTCTTTTTAGATTCATGGCGGTCGGGACCTTGAAAAATCTTTTTGACAAGATAGTTTTATAGATCGGTTTGGAAAAATTAGTCGATGATGGACTTGACGGTATAATTTCAGGAGATACGATCCATGAAGAAGATGTTCGGGTTGCTGGGTGCCGCGGTCTTGTTGGCCGTGCTGGCCGGGTGTTCCAATATTCGTGCCACGAATAACTTTAACGGTCAGGGGTTGACGACGGTTTCCTCCGCCCCGGTCGGTCATATCAATGCCAAGATCAGCGGGGTTTATCTGTTCTGGTACATTCCGTTGTGGTCGGGCAGCGACGAATCGGCCGGCAGTCCGTCGTTCTTTTCCAACAACGTGACGGTAAAAGGCACGGTGGGGTTGCTGACCAATTACGGCAAGAGCAAAGGCGCGACTCATGTGGTGGATTTGCAGAGTCATTGGGAAGTCAAAGACCTGTGGATCATGCCGGCATGTATGATTTGCATCAAGGAATGCCAGGCGTCCGGCAATGCGGTAAAGTTGCGGTAATCCGGGGAGTGAGGGTATCTGAACATTGTTCAGTTGCGAACTCAGGAGTATTCGGAAATGAAACAAATAGTGAGCATGATTGCATTCGTCATGATGGTTGTGGCGCTGTCCGGGTGCTCGACCGTTCAGACGGGCGAAAATTTCAATAACCAGGCGCTTTTTACCGATGATAAGGGCGTCTCGGTGGCTCCGATTTCTCATATCAATGTGCGGATGAATGGCTGCTATGTGCTTGGTTTTATTCCGCTGTGGGCGGGCAGTCCGGAAAATGACGGCGACTTTGAAATGTTTTCCAATACGATCAAAGTGAAAAATGCCGTGGGGCTGCTGACCAAGAAAAGCAAGGAATTGGGCTCCAACCGAGTGGTGGATCTGCGTTCCCAATATACCGAAAAGCCGGTGTGGATCTTGATTTCCACGTTCTGGGTATCCGTCCGGGAAGTACAGGTATCGGCAACTTGCACGAAATAGCAGTTGACGTGAGTCAGGTAATGCGCCGTATCGGTTTCGATACGGCGTTTTTTTTAGTTGTGGGCAACTTCTTCCGCCGCATGCAGGACCCGGGTGACCGACTTCAGCAGATCGCCGATTTTAAACGGTTTGCGAATCATGTCGGCCGCGCCGTTTTCCAGTAACCGGTGGGTGCATTCTTCGTCGTTTTCCGCGCTGACGATGATGACCGGGATATCCGGGCACGTATGGCAGAAGAAATCAAGTAATTCATCGCCTTTCATGCCCGGCAGGACAAAATCCTGAATGACCAGGTCGATTTCCTGATGCTGTTTTTCAAAAATATTTTTTCCGGTCAGTCCATTGTCGGCGAAAAGGACATGGAAGCCGAAAGATTCCAACCAGTTGCTGACGCTGCTGCTGACCAGCAGATTGTCTTCAATGTAAAGGATGGTTTTCTTGTTGTCTTTCAATATGGTCCGATAATCGACGATGGGTTCTTCCTGGCGTACCGGAACGGGTTCTTCCGGGGGAAGTTCGAGGAAATTCGGTTTGATCACGGGGAACAGCACCCGGATTGCCGTGCCTTCGCCTACTTTGCTGTCCACCTCGATGCGTCCGTCGAAGGCCTGGATGGCATTTTTGACCATCCAGAGGCCCAGCCCGAAGCCGGTTTCTTTGGTGGAGTAGAAGATGTCGAACATTTGTTTGACTTCGTTTTTCGACATGCCGCAACCGTTGTCCTTGACGGTCAGGGCCAGATAGGGCTGCACCAGTCCGTGTTCGTCGGCCAATTCCTTCTTTTCCAAAGAGACGGTCAACAGATTTCCCTTTAATTTCATGGCGTCGCGGGCATTGACACAGAGATTCAGGATCATATCCTGCAACACGACTTTCCGTCCGTAGATAAACGGCACATCCGGGGCGACGGATAACTCCAGTTTGGTTGACGTAGGTAGAATTCTGGTAATCAGATTTTCGAGATCCAGAATGATTTTGTCCAAGCTGATTTTTTCAATCTTGTTGCTGTCGTTCTTGTCGTTATTCAAGCGCAGCGTGCCGCAGATCAGTTCGGTGGCCTGGTCCGTATAGTCCAGGGTTTTCCGCAGCGTTTCACAAACCTGGTGATCGTGGGAAATATTGATCGACCACTCGATCATGTTGCGGATGCCGCCCAGCAAATTTTTGAAGTCGTGAATCATACCGCCCAGCAGTCTGCCGGTGAGCACCTGGCGTTCGGCCCGGAGCATGGCGTCGTCGGCTTTGCGATTGACGATGATGCTGCCGATCAGGATCGGCCACTGTTTTTCCGGGATGGTAATGCCGCAATAATCGGCCACCGGGATGTTTTCTCCTTTGAGATTGCGGACCCGGTAGTGAATTTCATGATTGCCGCCATGCTGAATGGCGTTGGCAATGGTACTGTCGTAAAGGGGTAAATCTTCTTCATGAATAATGGAACGCAAGTCGAACTGATGGTCGGGAATATCGGTATCGATCAGGCCCATTTTCCGGAGCGTTTCCGGCTGCGAAAAGGCCCATTTTCCGGTGCCGATGTTGTAAATGTAGGAGATATGGAAATTTTCACTGTACTGCGGGGCGGCTTCGGAACATCTTTTTTTATTTTTGGTGGCGGCGGAAAAGTTGGTGTTCAGGGATTCGTAAGCCAACCCGAGGTGTTCGGTAAACATGATCACATGGAATTGGGCTTTCGCTTCCGGGCATACTTCGACGGTCAATTCCGGTTCTTTGCGGACAATGCGGAGATAGAAACTTTCTTCCGCCGGAAAAACATTGCCGGGAATTTTGAAATTCGAGTGTTTCAGAAAACAAAGACCATAACTTCGTATGATCATGGCATTGCCGGTCACGATCTCACGGTTGTCGGTGGTAAAAACAAAAGCTGGAACACCCAGATATTCGATCAGCTCAGCCAATTTATATTTCATCGTTCCCAACACTCCTGAAACTGAACGGAACATCATACTCAATCTTTGTAAAAAATAACACGGTGTTGCCGATTTTCAATTGCGGTTATCCGAGGGGAAAAAATAAACCCCGGATATTTATATACATTGCCGGGTGGAATATCGCAATCCCGCCCACTAAATTATACACCGAATGATATCGGGAAAACAACGCAATTCTAACCCGCTGGACCGGAAATCATGAAGGACAAAACTATTTTACGGGACCAAATCGCTTATTTCATGCGTCGGCTCTATGCCCAGAAACTGACGACGACTTCCGGCGGCAATATTTCCGTGCGCTGCGGTCGAACGATTTTGATTACCCCGTCCGGGCTCGATAAAGGCACGATCACCGGCGACCAGATCGGGGAACTGGACTTGGACGGGCATATGGTCGGCAAAAGTTTTACGCCGTCGATCGAGAGCCGAATGCACCTGGCAATTTATGATTGCCGTCCGGACGTGACGGCCATTGTGCATGCGCATCCGCCGACGGTCGGGGTGTTTGCGGCATCCCGGCTGGAAATCAATACCCGGCTGGGTTCGGAACCCTATGCCATTCTGGGCCGGCCGGCCTATGCCGACTATGCTCGGATGGGGACTGAGAAACTGGCGGAAAAAACGGCGGCGGCGGCCCTGCATGCCGACTGTGTGATCATGCGCAATCATGGGGCGTTGACAGTGGGAAAAACGTTGCTGGCGGCGTTCGACCGTCTGGAAGTATTGGAAAATGTCGCCTTAATGACTCTCAACGCTCGCTGTTTGCCGGCGGATTCTTTGTGTGAACTCAGTCCGGAAGAACTGGCGGAGATTGACAAATTCATCGGACGCTGACAAATTAACTTGATGTGAATAAGGGTCAATGGGTACGGGCGGCAACCGGAGGTTCATCATGTTATGTGAAATCTGTCATCAGAATCAAGCGACTATCCATATTCAGGAAATTATCAACGGCGAAAAGAAAGTCTTGCATATCTGCGCCGGATGCGCCGCCAAAAAATCGGCGGAAGATCCGATGCTGCAAGGTTTCAACGTGGCGGAGATGCTGTATAACCTTTCGGGACAGCTGGGCTTTCCCGGTCTGAATGCGGGGGAACCGGCGAACGCCAATGCCGCGGCCGGGTCGGAAGCGGAACTCACTTGTCCGGAATGCGGCTGGCAATCGGCGGATTTCCGCCGCACCGGACGGATGGGATGTCCGGAATGCTACCATGTTTTCGGCAAGGTGTTGCAGGCGGCGCTGAAAAATATGCATCGCGGCACCATGCACGTCGGCAAGACTCCCGCGGGCAAGGAAGGCGCCAACGATTTGACGAAGAAGACCGTTGAACTGATGAATCTGCAGAAAGAACTGGAAGACCTGGTCCGACAGGAAGAGTATGAAAAAGCCGCCGTGGTGCGCGATAAAATCAATCTGCTGAAAAAAGAAATCAATGGTTAGCGGGGTGGGGACGTGAATGACGATATTAAGACATTATTGAATAATCGGGTCAGCTGGCTGGCTGACTGCGGCCCCGACGAAGATATCGCGATCAGCTCGCGAATTCGGTTGGCCCGGAATGTTATCGGGGCGCCGTTTCCCGGCAATGCCAAGCCGGAACAGCTGCGGGAAATGATGCGGACGGTGGAGTCGGCGGTGGCCAAATCCGGCAGTGTGCCGTCGGTTTTGAAATTCGATCTGGCCGAATGCAGCGAATTGGACAAGCAGGTATTGTTCGAACGCCGTCTGATCAGCCGCGACTTCCAGGAAAAAACCGACCCCGGCGAACTGCTGGTCAGTCACGACGAATCGTTCGGCATCATGATCAACGAGGAAGACCATCTCCGGATGCAGGCATTGCGTTCCGGGCTGCAACTTAAGGAAGTATGGAACGATCTCGACCGGATCGACGATCAGTTGAGCCGTTATCTGCCCTATGTGTTCGACCAGGATCTGGGGTTTCTGACTTCTTGTCCGACCAATGTCGGCACCGGGATTCGGGCCTCGGTCATGCTGCACCTCCCGGGCTTGGTGCTGGCCAAACAGATCGGAGCGGTGACTCAGGGAGTCAGCAAGCTCGGTTTGGCGGTGCGCGGCATTTTCGGGGAAGGGACGCAGAATCTGGGCAACCTGTTCCAGGTGTCCAACCAGAGTACGCTGGGCGAATCGGAAGAAAAGATCATCGAACAGCTGCAAAGCGTGATTACCCAGTTGATCAACCACGAGAAAAACACGCGCCGGGTGTTGCTGGAAAACAACCAGGCGGCACTGCTCAATCATGTCGGCCGGGCCTACGGCACGTTGCGGCATGCCTATATTCTGAACACGGAAGAAGCGTTGGAGTCGTTGTCGGCGCTGCGGCTGGGCGTGGATATGGGAATGTTCGCTTCGATCGATATTCACATGGTCAATGAACTGTTCATCATCATCAATCCGGCGCATCTGCAGAAGTATGCCGGACGGGAACTGGATACCGCCGAGCGCGACGTGTTCCGGGCCACCCTGGTCCGGGAACGGCTGAAGAGCTCGGAAAAGAAATAGACGGCGCGGGGAGTTACGGTGGAAAGTCTGACGGCATTCGGCCTGGCACAACTGGAAATGATCTTTGTTTTTGTGACGCTGATGTTATTGCATGGCCTCCGCAAAATCATCGGCAGTGCCGCTTTCTACGTTTCCATCGGACTGTTGCTGCTGTTCTCCCATATTGCCACGACGGCCGGGCTGGAAGTGAAAATGAACTTCTGGGGCGGCAATTTTCAAATTGCCGGCGTGGCGATGCTGTTGCCGGCGCTGGCGGCCATGCTGGTGATTTACGTCTGCGAAGGAACCGTGGCCATGCAGCGGTTGATTGTGGGGGTGATTGCCTGTTTCGGCTTTTTCACGTACCTGAGTTTGATTACGCGCGCCCAGTGCAACTGGGACGGCTATGTGATTTCCAAAGGGCCGACCGCCGACACGATGGAATATCTGCTGGTTTCCAGTCAGCGGACGATGGCGGGAACGACCTTGGCAATGATTATGGACATGTTCCTGCTGCCGATTTTCTATCAGCGTTTGCGAAACCTGGGATGCCGGATGTTTTTCTGCTGTTTGGGGGCATTGCTGTTTACCCAATTGGCGGACGGGCTGCTGTTTAATTCGCTGGTCAACTGGGGATCTTCACAGTGGGTGGATTTTCTGACTTCGTCGCTGACGATTCGGGCCGTGTCGGTGCTGATTCTGGCCACGCTGGCGGCGATTTATCTGTCGCGGATCGAAAAAGAAATTCCGGGGGAAGGCCGGAATGCGCTGGACATCTGCTTTGCTTTCTTCGGCGGTTACAGCAAGGCCAAGGCGTTGCAATTGCACGTCAACGAATGGGAAGACCGCTATCGGATGGTGGTGGAAAACGCGTCGGAAATGATTATGCTGCTGGACCGGCAGGGGCGGATCATCGATGTGAATCAGGCCGGTTGGCGGATGGTCCGGGCCAGCTCCAAAAACGACCTGATCGGTAAATTCTTTCCGTCGATTTTCTTCGATCCCGCCGGCAAGCCGCTGTTGTGGAACGAACATGTGGCGGCGTTGCTGTCCAGTCCCGACAAGCGGGATATTCGCAATCTGGACTGCTATACGTTGGTGATCGGCAGCGAGGACCGGATCGACGTCAGTCTGGCACTGTCCGACATCAATTTTGAAAATGTCAAAATGTTCATCGTGGTCGGCCGCGACGTTACCGAGCAGCGGCGGCTGGCGCGGGAAAAGGAAGACCTGGCGATGCAGCTGGCCCATACCCAGCGGCTGGAATCGATCGGACAATTGGCCGGCGGGGTGGCGCACGACTTCAATAATTATCTGCATTCGATTCTGGGTCACTTGGACGTGATCAAATACATTCACAAGAGCAAAGACGAACAGGTCATCAAGCATATTAACAAAGTGATCGAAATTTCGGAACAGGCGGCCAAGTTGACGCAGCAACTGCTGGGATTTGCCCGGAAAGGCAAATACGTCGAAAGGGATCTGCAACTCCGGGAACTGTTGCGGCAGAGCATGGATTTATTTTTGCCCAGCGGACAGGGGATTGAAGTGAAAGTGAAACTGCCGCCCGAAACGGTTATTATCAGGGGCGACCAGGTTCAACTCCAGCAGGTGTTGCTCAATCTGCTGCTCAATGCCCGCGACGCCATCCGCAATATGTCCGGGCGTGACGGTTTGATCAATGTGGAAGTGGTGAAGGCGGAACGCCTGAAGGTGCGGCTGACGCCGCCGGCGGACATGAAATACAAAGAATTCGAGCGTTTCTGGTGTATCGTGCTGCGGGATAACGGGGAGGGAATGTCGCCGCAAATCATGACGCATATCTTCGAACCGTTTTTTACCACCAAGCCGATGGGCAAGGGTACGGGAATGGGCTTGTCGATGGTCTATGGAACGGTGGTCAATCATGGCGGCTGGGTTCAGGTGGATTCGACGGCCGGGGAAGGCACGGTGTTCTATGTCTTTCTCCCGCCGGCGGAAATGTTGCCGCCGCTGACCGCGACGCATATCGATTTCACCCCTTTATCACCCCCAGCGGAAAAAGCTTGACCCGAGGCTTGACCAGATCAAGTTCCGAGGCGATGACCGTTTCGATGTCTTTATAAGCCTGGGGCGCTTCGCTGAGATCCCAAAGATATTCGCCGTCGCGGTCCCGCCAGTGTTTCCAGCGGTCGAAGACGATACCGACCATGGCCTGATCGCAGTCTTCCGGCGTCAGACGGCGGCAGGCGGCATTGCGGCTCATACACCGTCCGGCGCCATGCGAACACGACATCAGCGCTTCGGCGTTGCCTTTCCCGGTTACGATATAAGAAGGGGTCCCCATGCTGCCGGGAATAATGCCGGTTTCGCCGTTTTTTGCCGAAGTTGCGCCTTTGCGATGGACCCAGACGGGGCGGCCCCAGTGTTCTTCGCGGGCCGCATAGTTGTGGTGGATATTGACTTTTTCGCCAAACTCCGTCTGGGGGAAAAAACGTTGCAATTCATGTTTAAGCGCATCCATCAGACGTTTCCGGTTTTCCGCGGCATAGACCATGGCGAATTGCATATCCCGGAGATAGGACTGGCCATCGGACGAGTCGACCGGCAGAAAGGCCAGATCGCGATGGGGCAGGGAGACTCCTGACTGCTGATCCCATATTTGGGCAAGGCGGTGATAAGCCTGAGCAATCCGGTTACCGAGGTTGCGGGATCCGGAATGAACCATCAGCCAGATTCGGTCATGCAGATCTTTCTGAATTTCGATGAAATGGTTGCCGCCGCCCAGGGTTCCCAGATTGGCCTGATCCAGCCGCCAGTTGTCGTGATTCAACCAGGGCAACCCGGATTGGTCGAGATGGCGTTTTACAATTCCGACCTGATCGAGAAAATTGCCGAAGCCGTCCCATTGCTGTTCGCCGGAATGGGATTTCCCTTCGCCGACCGGAATTCTTTTTTTTACGGAGTCCAGCAGTTTTCGCAGTTTTTCCGGGCTCATGTCATCGGCGGACAAGGTGGTTTCGACGGCGCCCATGCCACAGCCGATATCCACGCCGACGGCATTGGGAATGACCGCATTGTCGGCGGCAATAACGCCGCCGATCGGCATGCCGAAGCCGGTGTGGCAATCCGGCATCAGCGCGACATGGCCGACCAGTTTAGGATGTCGCGCCAGATGACAAACCTGTTCCCAGGCCGACGGTTCTACCGTTCCGCACCAGGATTTGACCGGTAGACCGCCGGTTTCTTCGCTTGCCTTACCCCATTTCATGATGATTGACCGCCGGTTAATCGTAATTCCGCAACGTCAATGTTCAAGTTCTTTCACCAAATTGTCCAGTCCGCTGAAAACATAACGGGGCACATAGGCAAACCGGTTCATGGTTTCCCGGGTGGTGACGCCGCTCAGTACCAGCACGGTATCGACTTCCGCTTCGATTCCGGCCACGATATCGGTATCCATGCGGTCGCCGATAATCACGGTTTCACGACTGAGACAGTTGAGCTGTTTGACCGCCTTGCGCATCATCAGCGGATTGGGTTTGCCGATAAAATAGGCTTTGGCGCCGGTGGCCATTTCGATCGGGGCAATCAGGGCTCCCGTCGCGGGGACGATCCCCTGTTCGGTGGGTCCGGTGGTATCCGGATTGGCGCCGATCAACCTTGCGCCCTGGTTGACCAGCAAGGTTGCCCGTTCGATCTGTTCGAAACTGTAGGAACGGGTTTCGCCGACCACGACATAGTCCGGGTTGATGTTGTTCATGGAGATCCCGGCATCGTACAGCGCATTCAGCAGTCCGGACTCGCCGATGACGTAGGCGGAACAGTCGGGGCGCTGATGACTGAGAAAATGAGCGGTGGCTAACGCACTGGTGTAAAAATGTTCTTCGCCGACTTCAATGCCCAGACGACGCAACTTTTCACTCAGTTCGCGCGGGGTCCGTTCGCTGCTGTTGGTCAGAAACAGGAATTTTTTGTGATGATTTTTCAACCAGACAACGAACTCGGCGGCGCCGGGCAACAGTCGGTTGCCATGATAGAGGACGCCGTCCATGTCGCTGACGAACGCGTCCTTATTTTTCAGTGTGATATCATATTCCGGCTTCATGGGTTCTCCCTGACTATGAAGAATAATACTCCTCGTGAACTCCAAAAACTACATTGGGTTGATTTTTTTTAGAAAAATTTCTTTCCCGGTCTGGCGGCGACGGGGAACCGGCGTCCCCGAATTTCGAGACTTGCTGCTGACACAATGAAAAACATTGATTTTGGGTGTTCTTGATGCTAGATTGAACCTTTCCAGTATCAAGATTATTGAGAAAATTGGGCAGTAAGATTCTTGAATCCGGAATTCGAAAAAATCAAATATTATTTTTCCGAAGGCGCCAAGCTCTGGCCTCGTCAGTCCGAGTTGGTCGTCAGCCGGGATTTTTATCTGCTTTGGGAGAACATTCAGCAGCCTCGGCCTTTTCCCATAGCCGAGTCGGAATTCGAATTGTGCGGCCAGCATTTTTCGGTAAACGGCGATTCCGAGGAACCCCGGCTGGGATATTTCCACTGGAGCAATACCGATCAGTGCGCCGCCCTGACCATCGAAAGTCTGTCGTGGGAATCCTCCTTTCTGCTGACTTTTGACGACGGCCGGCCCCGCATTTACGAGCAGGACCCCGTGTTTCGGGAAAAAAATGAGCTGACGCATGGCGAAAAACTCGAAATCATCCTCGACGTCATTGCTTTCTATCGGAAATCGGCGCCGGACAAGAATGTGTTGGAACTGTCGAAAAAAGATTATCAGGCGGCGCTCGACCCCCTGGGCGAACGCTACGACCAGCTTACGCTGAAAGCCATGCGGCGGATTCCTGCTTTCAGCCTGAAAAGACTGCTGAAGGAAGCTGTGGAAGATATGGTTCAGGACGATATCAGCGACCAGCTTACGCTGCCGTTGGACGGCAGTTATATTCAGGCGGCGGCGACTTCCGAATCGCCGTCTGCCGAGCGGACGCAACTCGTCGACATCCATCCGTTGACGCCCTGGCAGATTCTGTTGCTGTTGCAATTTATTGCTGCCGCCAGTCAGAAAACCTTCGAAGCGGAAAAGTTTTATATTCTGAGTTTTCGCGATACGGAGTTTCTGAGCGAGCCGCATCACGATGAGGTGACGGTCAAAGTAATCCCGGACGAACAGCAGATGCTCCAGGAAGGCGACCAGCTCACCGTCTATTGTCATGGCGAACGGGAGCCGGTCGGCACCTTCTGTGCCGATCTTTATGACGGACAGGCTATTTACGGGCGGTTGCGCTGTCGCGACCTGGGCAACATTCCCGATTATCAAAACCGGCTGTTTGCCAAACCGCGGAAAAGTCCCCGCGAATATCTTTATCTCTCCATGGAAGCCATGATCTGCCAGTTCAAGTCTCAACCGGGCGAAGAGATCAGCGGGGCTTTACGTGCCATTCTCGGCATCGTACCGGCATCCTGTCGATTATACGGTGACGAACAAGCTCCCGCCGAACTCGATTCCTCGCAGCGCCGCGCCTGGAGCAGTGCCGTTACTGCGGATAATCCGGTGGTGTTGGTTCAGGGGCCGCCGGGAACCGGAAAAACCCGGGTGCTGGAAGCGGTCGTTCGCGAATTGCATGCGCGGAAACTTCGTATTCTGGTCGCGGCGCCGTCCAACGCCGCCGTCGACAACATTTGCCGTCGGGTGGCCGATCTCCCGATCTTGCGGTTCGGGCGCAATCAGGAAAGTATTGCGCCCGATATCGTCAATTCCTGCTGGATCGGTCGGGAAGAAAATATTCAGGAATTTCTGAAGCGCAAGACGCAGCATGGCAGCAGCGTCTATCTCGGCACTCACGTGGCGTTGCTCCGCGACGACTTGATCGAGCACGAGATCACGGAACACGGACTGTTCGATGTGATGATTTTTGACGAAGCCGGCATGGCGTCCCTGCAGGAATTTCTGCTCAGCGCCGCGTTGAGCAAGCGGGTCGTTTTATTCGGCGACCATCAGCAATTGCCGCCTTTTCCGCTGCCGGCGCCGGTGGTGGTCGGGCTGGAAAAAGATCAGGGCCCCATTCCCGCCGGCCTCTGGGAAGCCGTTACCCGCAGCGCGCTGGAATGGCTGGTCACGCAACGGCAGTTTCCGGTGATCATGCTGCAAAGTTCTTACCGCTGCCAGAATCCGCGGCTGTTGCGTTTTGCCTCGACGCTGTTTTATGACGCCGGCGTCAAACCGAGCAGCAATGCCGAATATTATATTTTGCCGTATCAGGAACGCATGCAGAAATACCCGCCGTCGACCTTGCGGTTGGTTCGTACCAGCAAACTGCCGCCGGAACTCAAACGGGAAAAACTGGTGCTGGAAGGGACCAAGCCCGGCTTGGAAAACCGGCTGGAAGCCGCCCTTTGCTGCGAGGAAGTTTACCTGGCGATGACCAAATATCCGCTGGGTGAAATCTGTGTTATCACGCCCTACCGCCGGCAGTTGCGGCTGATTCGCGAATCCTTGCAGCGTGCTCGCGCCGTAACCGTGTTGCAGCGGGATATTCCGGCGCGGGAATGGGAAAACTTCATTTTCAGCCGAATTGCCACGGTGGACAGTTTCCAGGGCAGTGAAAGTGACATTGTCATCATCAGCTATGTGCGCAGTCCGGAGGAAAACGGCATTGGGTTTGTCGACGATGCCAATCGGATCAATGTTGCGCACACCCGCTGCCGGCGGGAAATGATTGTCATCGGCGATCTGACCGCGCTGAAACTCCATGCCAGAAACAATATTTTTCAGCGCATGGAACGGGCGATCGAGCGCGACGGCATTGTGACGGAACCCGATAACGCAACTGCGACTTCGTTGCTGCAACAGTATTTTTCGGAGACGTAATTCACCGCTTATTTGCGGACTTCCGGCGCGGTTGCCGGAATCGGCAGTTGCCCGGTACGCGCGGCGGCCGCCTGCGCCAGCTGGCTTTTCAGCTTGGTGACTTCCGCTTCATAGATGACGATCCGCAATTCCAGATAGAGAATTTCTTCTTCCGGCGTTTTTTTGAAGTCCTGCAATTCCGCGCTCAATTTTTCCGCCGTGGTCTGAATGATGTCCGGAGTCAATTCTCCCGACGCGGTTTTGGCTTTCAAATCTTTCGTCTGCCGCATGATTTCTTCAAAACGCGGATTGGGCGTATCCATGGCAAAAATGGTCCAGACAATACTGAGCGAGACGATCAAAGTCAGGACCAGCAGGAGCAGCCCGAGGTAGCGGTTGGTGCTTTTTAATTGCTGCATTTCCTGCATCGACGAATTGCCGGTTGCATGTCCGGAACCCGTCCGCGTGGCATGGTGCTGGCGGGTATAATCCAGGCGTTGGATCGAAATGGTGTGAACATCCGGCACCAGTTCCTTGTCGGGCGCCGTCCGCTGCCGGATCAACCAGATGTGTTTCAGCAGATCGTCCATGTCCTTGAACCGGTCTTCCGGTTTTTTGGCCATCATCTTGATTACCAGATACGATACTTCCGGGAGAATCTTCTTCCCGAGCTTATGAAGCTGGGGCACCGGTTCGTTGAAATGCTGCTTGGCAATGGTGCGCAACGTATCGCCCTTGAACGGCAACTCTCCGCTCAGCATCTGATACAGGCTGACGCCCAGACTGTAAATATCACTGCGGCAGTCCAGTTTCTGTCCGGCGAACTGTTCCGGACTCATATACGAGGGACTGCCGGAAACTTTCATGCCTTCTTTCCATTCGCTTTCCGGCATTGCCAGCCCCAAGTCAGTCAATTTGACGACCCCGTCTTCGGTTACCATCATATTTTCGGGCTTGACATCCCGATGGACGAGTCCGGCTTCCGTCCAGGCATAATGCAAGGCCTCGGCGACCTGCTGGATCATGTGCAATGCTTCATCCTGATCGAAAGCGCCATCCCGCTTGATGATATCCTTGACGGTTTCGCCGTTGATATAGTTCATCGCCATATAGCAGATTTTGCCTTCCGAACCCACGGCCAGAGATTGGACCAGATTCGGATGGCTGAGCTTGGCGGCGGCGCGCGCTTCTTTGAGAAATTCCTTGGCTCCGGAACGGTTGGTATATTGCGGCGACAGAATTTTCAAGGCCACCGTACGGCCCAGCGAAAGTTGCTCCGCCTTGTAGACGGTCCCGATCGACCCGGTTCCGATCTTTTCCTTAATGACAAAGTCGGCAATCACACAACCTTCTTCAAACGGGGAAGAAGGAACCATAATAGCATTATTACAACTCGGACACTGGGCCGGCAACCCCCGAGTATCATCATCGGCATCAATCAGATATTTACAAAACGTACACTGAAACTTCATGAATCAGCTATCCCCACATTTCCGAAATCTTTCTACTAATATCATTCTGGACGGCAAAAAACAAATTTAAATCACGATTAATTTCATCGGTCAAGCGCGGTTCATGAACGGAGGCCGGAGGTCCGTCAAGGCGATTATTTATTGCGTAATTCTTCAAACTCGTCCTTGATGGAAACGCCGTCCGGTCTTTTGCTGTTCCGGTTGTAGTAGACGACATTGTCGTTCTTGTTGATCATAATTCGCCAGGCCTTGCATTCCATGAAGTCGCCTTCCAGAATGGCAAAGAAACGGCGGTCTTTCAATTCCCAGCCCAGCGACAACCGTCCGCATTTGTGTCCGGCATAAAAAACGCGAACCTTGGGCTGTTCGCTTCGAATCGTTACAAGGTCTTCCGGTTTCAGTTTGAATTTCTTGGCCTCATCCTGCACAAAGAGCCGGACATGGGCAATCATCAGGCCGATTTCCTCCTGCGTCAGTTTATCGGCTGCCGTAATTTCATCCGGATTGGAACTCCGGCAGGAAACGCCTGCCGCCGTCAGTACGGCCAGTGCCATTGCCATAACGATCCAGTTTATTCTCATGATGGTGCTCCTTTTATAATCCGGTCGGCAAATCGACGAATTCTCCTTTGATGCCAAACTTGGCTTCCAGCAGAGACATCAATCGCTGTACCCCGACCGTTTCGGATTTATAGTGTCCCAGCGCAATCACCGGCAAGGCCAATTCCTGAATCAGGGCACACTCGGCATGCGTTACTTCTCCCGTAACTAAAACGTCCAAACCCGCTTTCACGGCTTCCGGCACGGCATCGCCGCCGCCGCCGGACACCACGCCGATCCGGCGAACCGGTCGGGCAGCTTCGCCGAAAATCGTATAGTCGGCATTCAGCCGGTCGGCCAGAATTTCCGCCAGCGTTTCTACGGGCGTTGCCGCATGCAGTTGTCCCGCTACTCCGATGGCATAGCCGGCATACCGGAAAAACGGTTTACGCGCCTTTAAATCAAGCATCTCGGCCAGGATGGCGTTGTTACCGTACCGGGGATGGGCGTCGAGCGGCAAATGGGCCGCATACAGGGAAAGTCCATTGGACAGCAGCAGCCGAAACCGTTCCGCATCCACTCCGGTCAAGCGCTGGAACCCATGGCGCCAGCTCAAGCCGTGATGCACGACGACCAAATCGGCTTTGGCCTTGGCCGCCGCCTGAAACAGCGCGGCTCGGGCATCGACGCCGAATACGACCTTTTTCACTTCCGGACGACCTTCGCACTGCAATCCGTTATTCGACGGGTCGTCGGCAAAATCTTTTATTTTCAACAAATCGTCAAGAAAGTCCGTTACCGCTGTCAACTTCGTCATATTCTGCTCCCGAAGGTTTTTCCGTTGCCGACGGAATATCCATTTCCATCGTTTCCGGGTGATCAATAAAACGATAAACGATTACTTGCCATTTTAAACTGGACTGCGCTTTCTGCCGAAGTCCATCCAGTAACCCGCCCGGCGTTTGTTTCCGTTGCCGGGCCAGTTCGGCGATTTCCGCCGCGTCGCAACGAAATAAAACTGCCGCCGGATAGCCGCACCCCGCCGTCCGCAAGGCCAGAAAAGCCTGAAAAAAAGTTTGCCGTTGGCGTTGATTCCGCACCAGCAGAAATCCCGGATAAGTCAGTGCCAGCAACCAGAACGGCCAGATCGGGTAGTGGACCGGCCCAAACGTCCGCAGCGATTCCGCCGCCAGCAAAACCAGGACTGGCAACAGAAATAAAATAGCATCCCATTTGGTTTGAAACCAGTTTCCCATATACCGCCGTAACCGGCTCTGGGCGGTCGCGTAGGCAAAATGTTCTTCGTAAGCCGGGTCATCCAACGGCATTCTGGCCACATGACATAATTCATGGGCCAGCAGTTCTTTCCGGTCATAGAGAAACCAGTGCGGCGAGTTGGCGAACGAATGGCGGACCAGAAAAACCGTAAAAAACGTTTCCGGATCGATGGCCGCGCACCCGCCCCACAACGCGCCCATGCCCCGCCGCAGGAAAAAGCCCGGCACCCAGTCGATCGCAAAACGATAGAGCGTCCAAGTGGTCTGTGCCGCTTCGTTCATGATTTCCGCCGGAATCGCATCGGCCGCGGTTACCGGAAAAGTATCGAACAGTTTGATTTCGGCGCCATCGGCCAGGCGCGGCAATAATTTTTCTCCTTCATCCAGAATTCGCCGCCCCCGTTCCCGGTAAGTCTCGACGGTATCCCGATTCCTCCACAACAGACCGCGTGCATCGGTTGCCGCCAAGGTTTCCGGACGTGCCGGATCCAGTTGTTCCAAGAGGTCAGCTAATGGCGCGGACGGCATCGACTCAATTCGCCTTTTCTGATTTTTTCATTCATTCCGTGTAGACGTTAAGATAGACGGCCAATCCGGCTTAATCAAGAACTCCCGGCGTAATCCCTGCGACAATTAAAAAAAAAGATTGCATTGCCGATAATATCGGCATACATTGATGCGCATAACAGGTCAGCAACACGGAGACGCAGTTCATGGATATCGACCGGATCAATTCTTTTACCGAAGTGATCGTGAACACCTTCGAAACCTCGGTCAGCCAGACTCCGTTCCGACATGGCGAGTTCAAACGTCTGGAAGGCGATATCCGAAACCCCGACGATTTGATGGGCATTATTACTTTTTCCGGCGGAATGGTCGGCGCGCTGCTTTTTACTTTTCCCGAAGAAACCGCCAAGAAAATTTATTCGGCGCTGATGTTCGAAGAAGTCGATTCGCTGGAAAACCAGGTGATTGACGCCTATACGGAAATCTTCAAGCTGATGATCCGTAACTTCGATATTGTCTTCAAGGAACAGAAACTGAAATTCGATCAGCCGATTGTCGCCGCCGGACGCCGGCTGAAATTCAAGAATGAGGATCAGGTCGACTGGCTATTTGTTCCCATGGCATTTAAAAATCTCGGCCGGTTCAATATCTTCATCGGCGTCAAGGACGTCTGAGTTTTCCCCTCTGAATAGCAAAAATAATGAGCCGGTGGCGCGAAATTTTCCGTCACCGGCTCATGTTTATTCCGCCTTCTCGCGTTAGCGCGGGAACGAACGGACTACTTGCACTGGCAGAGCGTAATTGCCGCCGCGCCGAAAATATCATCGGCCTTGCACCCACGGGACAGGTCGCTCATCGGCTTGGCCAACCCTTGCAGAATCGGGCCATACGCGGATGCTCCCGCCAACCGTTCCGTCAGCTTATAGCAGATGTTGCCGGCATTGAGGTCCGGGAAAACCAGAATATTGGCATTTCCCGCAATCGGGCTGCCCTTGGCTTTGCTGGCGGCCACGGACGGCACCAACGCCGCATCGGCCTGGAGTTCGCCGTCGGCCACGATGTCGAGGCCTTCTTGCTGAATCTTTTCTTTGAACATCTTGGACGCCGCCACTACTTTTTCCAGCAACGGATGTTGTGCGCTGCCGTAGCTGGAGAAGGAGAGGAACGCCACCCGCGGCGTTTTGCCGAACAGCGCCCGGTACGTGGCGCTGGTGGCGGTGGCGATGTCGACCAGTTCTTCGGCCGTCGGATTCGGATTCACGCCGCAGTCGGCATAGAGCAGCACTTTTTCACCGGCCGGGGAGGGTTTGGCCAAGTCCATGATAAAGCAGGAACTGCCGATCTTGATCCCGGGAGCGGTACCGATGCACATGAACGCGGCGCGCAGCATATCGGCGGTAGAGGCGATACTGCCGGCCACCAGACCGTCGACCATCCCGTTGCGGGTCATCAATGCGCCGAAGAAAATCCGGCTTTTGATTGCTGCGCGGGCCTGTTCGATGGTGATGCCTTTTTTCTTCCGGATTTCGGCAAATTGCTGGGCATATTTTTCAAAGAAATCGCAATGGAGATAATCAAGCGTTTCGAACTTGCGTTCCGTGACTCCGCCTTCTTTGCAGGCGGCATCGATTTCCGCCGGCGTACCGAGCACGATCGCTTTGGTGGCCACGCCTTCGGTCACAATCTTATTGGCGGCGACCACCACCCGGTAGTCCATGCCTTCCGGCAGAACCAGCGTTTTCTTGGCATTTCTGGCACGTTCGACAATCTGATCAATCGCTGACATATTCAAGTCTCCTGATTAAATGAAAACCGGCCGCGATTGCGGCCGGTAGAATAAATCGTTATTTCTGCAACTTGATCCCCAGTGTCTGAAGCGTGGACCGGGCAATCATCAGCTCTTCGTCGGTCGGCATTACGACCAGTTGACATTGGCTGTTTTTCGCGGAGATCAAGCCGCGTTTGCCACAGAATTCTTTGTTTTTCGCTTCATCCATATAAATTCCCAGACCGTCGAGTTCCGCCACGATTTCATGCCGGATCGGCGCACTGTATTCGCCGACGCCGCCGGTAAAGGCAATGGCGTCCGCGCCATGCAGCAGCGTAAAGAACGCCCCGATGTATTTCACCGCGCGCAAGACAAACATCCGCTTGGCGAGAATTGCCCGTTCATTGCCTTCGGCCGAGGCTTTCAGGATATCGCGCATATCGCTGCTGATGCCGCTGACCCCTAACAGGCCGCTCTTTTTATTCATGAGGGTATCGACTTCCGAGGCCGACATGCCCATTTCAAACAACCGGACCACGATCGCCGGGTCGATATCGCCGCACCGGCCACCCATGACCAGACCTTCCAGCGGGGTAACTCCCATCGTCGTGTCAATGACCTTGCCATATTTCACGGCAGCCATACTGCAACCGTTGCCGAGATGGCAGGTGATGAGTTTGAGGTCTTCGGGCTTGTGGCCCAGAAATTCCGCCGTGGCATTGGTCACGAAATTGTGCGAAGTGCCGTGAAAACCGTAACGCCGGATGTCATGCTTTTCATAAAGTTCATAGGGGAGGGCATAGAGATAGGCTTCCGGCGGCATCGTCTGATGGAACGCCGTATCGAAAACCGCCACATTGGGCACGCCCGGAAAATTCTTTTCGCAGGCTTCGATTCCCGCCAGGTTGGCCGGATTATGGAGCGGCCCCAGCGGAAAACATTCGAGAATGATATTTTTGACTTCGGCATTGACTTTGGCCGGCTTGGTGGCTTTCTTGCCGCCATGGAGCACACGATGCCCGATCGCCTGAACTTCGCTCAAACTGGTCAGCACCCCGATTTCCGGATCAAGCAGTTTATTGCAGATGCGCTGAATGGCTTCGCTATGATTCTTGATATTGAGGGTTTCCCGGACTTCGCGGCCATCGCAGTGTTTGTAGATCAACTGCGGATTTTCCAGTCCCACCCGTTCGACGAGACCTTTGGCCAGAACTTTCTCATTTTCCATCTCATACAGGGTAAATTTGACCGACGAACTCCCCGCATTCAATACCAGTACTTTCATGGAAGACAACACCTTTTGTTTTGTCAATTTTTAGGCGGCTTGATTGCTATCAATGAAACCTTCCGCGGTTTTCTGCGCTGCTGATGTAAAAAAATCCCCGCATCGTTGCGGATTACGTCTTTTCAGGCGCTAATATACCGCGCTTATTCTTATTCTCCAAGCCCCAAAAACGCAATTTTCGAAATTCTTTTCCATTCGAAAAACGATCGAAAATCCTCAACCCGGGGGGGCTTCGGTGCGGCCGCCACACGACCGGGAGGCCATACCGGTTTTTCTATTTATACTTCAGTTCCTGATCAATTTTTTTGGCCTTGGCCAACAGAAAATTCAGTTCTTCGGGCGAATAGCCGAATTCGCTGTTCAGAAACTCTACGGTGCGGACGCAGTTCGGACAATCGGCAATAAACCGGGCCACGCGACCGTCGACAAATAGCACGTTGAGCGCTTTCCGGTGATTGCCGGGTTTGTCGCAGAGCAACGGCAGATTCCGGTTGGCGCCTTCCCCGAACCCGCCCAAATAGAGATACCCGGAATCGGCTTCCCGGAGTTCGTTTTTACCCACCGGCTGCGGATGGGCGGGACACTGAATCACATGCCGGTCCGTCAGCGCCTTTTCTTTCAACAGCACATTCAGACCCGCGACATTGTCGCGTTCCGGAAACTGTCCATGGTGGTTGTGCGCATAGTGTTTGAGCGCCAGTCCCAGTTGGCGAAGATTGATGGTGCAGGCATTGCGGTTGCTCGTTTCCTGACCATTGCCCGCCACGGTCAAAAACATGCCGATCAAACTCGACGCGACGGCCGTATGCCCGATCATCATCCGTAAATCTTCCGTATTGTTGGCGGTAATCAAAATGCCGTCGGACTCCCGGCGAACCACGCAGAAAAAGCCTTTATCGCGGTGATTTTGGGCCAGCATGCCGATCAGGTGCCGGCTTTGCTCTTCCTGCTGGCTTTCCTGCAAGGTCGCCAAGGCCCGCCCCAAGCGCGGACTGACCAGGGCAAATCCGGTTCCGGTCTGCGGAATGTTTTGCGCAAAACGTTGAAATTCCGGCGAGTTCAGCAACCCGGTTTCCGGTTTGGGCGTCTGGCGGAGCAATTCCGCCACACTGAGGTCGGTCGAGAAAACTACCTGGTCGCCGTCGAGCCGGATTGCGGGCCGGTACCACAGCGGCATTCGGTAATTGGGTTTGAAGGCGATTTCATCCGGGCCGACTGTCATATTCGGCTGCTTGGCTGCCCATTTTTTGAGAAAATCGAAAAAGGCCCGATCTTTGCCGGGCAGGATCAACGCCGCTCCGAGTCGGACTTGACCATCCTTTTCAAAGTCGGCCGTAATCAGCCCGCGCCAGGTCCCGTTCATACTGGCGAGCACTTCCGGCAACGCCTGGCGGTAGCATCCGGTAAAATTCATTTCCGCCATCAGCGGTATCATCCGGAACGTCGGAAACGGCCCGTTGACGGAAAAATCTTTAATTCGAGCCCAGAGTTCGCCCGGTTCCACTTCCCAGGAAAAGGCTGCTGCCGTCGAAGCCGGCAACCGATTCAGTTCCGTTGTCAGAGAATGGTTCTCTTTGCCGGTCAGTTGCCAGAGCAGGCCGGTCGGTTGGTTTTGACCATACGTGATGTAAATCCGATTGCGGAACAGGTTGCCATGCTTTCCCGGTTCCGACTCGCACAGCACGGAACTGCCGCCGACCGCTTGAATTTCCTGGATGCCGAGCAACTCGATCCCCGCCTTAAACGCATTACAGGCCAGCAATATTTTACCGGAACCGGGAGAAGTTGCGGAATTGGTTTCCAGCAGTTTTCGGGTGGACTCGAATGATTCGGCCAGTTGGGCATAGAGATATTTGTTATTGCCATAGGCATAAAAGCTGCCGCCGCGATCCAGTTGGGCGGTGACATGATTGAATTGTTGCAGATCATCGTTCCTGCTGGCATTCGAGGTTGTGGCAGTGCTGCAACCTCCCGACATCATCATGATCCCGGCCACCCCAAGACTGCTCCAAATGCTCCATTGCCATCCCCGGTCGTGCTTGTTCATCGCCGTGTCTCCGCTGTTCTCAAATGGTTGCTTTCTGATATGGTCATTACTAAAATATAATCGCGGCGGGGAGATGATTACAATCTCCGAGCGTTATCATTTATGATAATAAGCGTTTGAAAATCGCGAATAACCGATTGTACTTCCGGCGCTTCCAGCCCCCGCCTTACCCGAGCAACGACGGAATTCTACTTTACCGGGGTCACCCCTTTTTTGAGAATGATATTGCCGTATTTGGCGGTTTCTCCGGTCAGGACTACGGCATAAGCCTTTCTGGCGCGTTCGTAAAAGGCGAAACGTTCGATATGGGCGATGGCCGGCGTTTTCGGCGCATGGCGGTCGACCATGGCACGATAGGATTTTTCCACTTTCGGATCAAGCCGGTCGCCGGGTACGGCGGCCATCATGACCAGCGGCGCTTCGACGTAGGCGTCAAGTTCGAACAGCGGCAAAATGGCATCCAGCAGTTCGGGAATGCGCAACCCGTCGGCGCGAATGACTTGCGGCCCCAGCGTATGACCGGGAAAATGAGCATCGGACAACACAATTTCGTCGCCATGCCCCATTTCGTCCAGCGTTTTCAACAGTTCCGGCGTAATCAGCGGGGAAATTCCTTTCAGCATGTTCATCTCCTGATGGAATTGGCATATTATTAATCAGCTGACCAATAAGATTAACCGGAACCGGTCTGAAATCAACTTTTTCCGGCATAAAAAAAGACCGGCGGAAGATTCCGTCGGTCTTTCGCTGCTCAGATTTCTGCGTTACAGATTCATCTGATTCATATCCTGCGGCACGTTCAGGTTGACTTTTTCCGGCAGCGCCCACATGGCTCCGGTAATACCGTCAACGCCGAAACCGAACGGCATGATGACATTACCCCAATAGAACGGCGAATAGGTGGCTTCCAGTTTGTAGTCGCCGGTACCTTTGATCGTATAGATTTCGTGGGTGAAAAATTCGCTCTGCGCCTTCAGCACCACGATTTCCGGCGTTTGACCACGATGGACATATTCCCCCTTACGGTTATAAATCTTGAATTCCTTGCCCGGCTGTGCGCTGGAAATACAAATCGCATATTCCGATCTCGACATTTGCGTGGCGCATCCCGGCAAAATCATCCCCAACCCCAATGCCGCCGCCAATAATAACAGTTTCTTCATGCTGCCCTCCCGGGTTAATCGTTTTGGTTGCGTCCAGATTATGGCGCGCAACTTTGAACGACTATAAAGCGTTCGGTCTCATTCTTCAACCTTTTTTCGCAATTTTTTCGGATGTTGCTGGTTGGAACATTGACGAAAGTCTCACCTCTTGGGTAGCGGGGAAGACACGGGGGACTTTTGAAGAAGTCCCCCATTTTTTTCCCGCGCCCCAACTTTGACCCCGCAAAACTTTTATTCCATTTATCTCTTTGCTAAGCAAAGAGATAAATAACTTAAAAAGTTTGAAAGTCAGGAAATGGGGGCCGGGGAGAAACCTTGAAAACTGCTCAAAGTTTTCGGGGTTTTTCCCCGGAAGCTCGTCTTGATGGTATGTTTTCTTTGACGGGCATCATCGGCATCGACGCAACCGAAAAACCAAAGCGAGAAACAGCGATTCCCGGAGCTATAGTAAACGCTATACCGTTGGCTTGCATCAACTGGTAAGGCGT
>Ga0183097_10797_pt1 | contig 36833 bp, 31 predicted proteins | sample BioMet8_FD_128883 | JGI IMG/M metagenome (GOLD analysis project Ga0183097, IMG submission 128883) | Microbial communities from bioreactor (seeded with sewage sludge) at Lawrence Berkeley National Lab, California, USA - Biofuel... | ecosystem: Engineered > Bioreactor > Anaerobic > Unclassified ... | reverse complement strand
CATTCTGGACCATTGGTAATTTACCAGCAGCCCCAGACCGACAAACAGACAATAAAGTATCAGGATTATCAAATCAGAATCCCCTTTCTAGGGGACAACCGCCACCGCTTCGTTAAGACAGTGCCTGGACAAATTATACAGCTTGCCTGAGTACCCGTCAATCTAATTTCACTGATCCAGGGAGGAAGGAAAACCCCATGCCATGAAACATGGAAGAACGCAGGGCGAAGTGAGGAAGAAATTGGCAGCCCTCACCAGGGATCTGGACGCTGGAACCTATCACGATCCGGAAAAGATGACCGTCGCCCAATGGGGGAAGAAAAAAAGCAGTGAAAGAATGGATGATTATATAGCGAATACCATCAATAAAAATCTGTAAGGGGTAAGTTAAGGGGCAAATCGCTTATGCATAGCAAAACAAAAACCCGCTAAACGTCCTGTTTATGCGGGTTTCATTGATTTTAAAAATGGCAGGGGCAGAAGGATTTGAACCCTCGGCACGTGGTTTTGGAGACCACTGCTCTACCAACTGAGCTATACCCCTAAATTGGCTACGAGCATTATTATAAGCTAAGTTAAAATTAAATGCAAGTATATTTTGAAATATCTTCATTATGTGCTATAATTTATAAGAAGATAATATGGAAAGGAGCGTTGATTGATGGAGCATCACGAAATACATGACTTGGCTCTTGTGGCGACAAAGACTTTTCTCGACCTTTACGAACACGACTTTGAAGATGCTGACTTCGCCCATATCGTCCATGTTGCCCGCAACCGGTATCTGGACGCCGTGGAAGAGCTTGAGCGCCTTGAAAATGGTGACAAAGATCATGTGGATGGAGCAACAGACGACGATGACGCTGAAGCCAAAGACCCAAAAGACAAACCCGCTTGACCTGACGATAATCACTCTTCTTAAATATATAACGGGCAAATTACGCATTTTAGGGTTTTTGGCTTGACACTCGTTTCCAGAAAGCCTAAAATAAACTTATGTTTTTATTTTTTTATTTTATAATCCAGGAATGGACAACACTTAAGGAGGTCATCTAATGAAACAGGCATTGACCGCGAAAGGTCAATTGGATGTTTGGATGCGCGCGACGGAAGCCGCACTGAACAACATGGGGGTCAATAACGTCACCGTTGACGATACCATCCCCCACATCAGCGGCGATCATCCCGATCTCGGTCCCATCAACATCGATTATTTGGTTCCCCAGGAAGGCAAAACCCGGATGGAAATCCAAGTGGAACAGCCGGATTTGATCAAGCACTTCAAAGGGGCCGTGGCATCGGAATACAAGACCCTGGCGGCCATTCTTCCCATGCAGAACGCCAAGTCCGATCCCACAGATCAATGGAAACGGACAGTGGAACCGCCGGAAACACCGGCACCAGTAGCCGGGACCCAGCTGCCCCAGGATCGCTTTGCTGACGATTCTGAAGAAGCCACACGTCCGATGATGCCGGAAGAAGAAGCAGAAGCGGCTGCTCCGGAAGAAACGGAAGAAGGCCCCGTCACCTTCCCGGAAATGCCCATGGACGAAAACCAAGGCCCATCGGCCGAAGAAGCAGCCTCAGGGGAAGAACCGACCACTGTTGAAGATACCGCCTCTGCCACAGCGGAAGAACCCATGCCGGAGCTTCCCGCCCATAAGAAAAAGGCCGTGCCGGAAGAAAACACCAAGCTCTGCCAGTTTTGCAAATCACCCATGCCGGCAAAGGACAAGGTCTGTCCCAACTGCCATAAGAAACAGAAGGGACACGGCGGGATCATCGCGTTGATCATCGTCGGTGCCGTCATCATCGTCGGCGTCATCGGGTTCTTCGTCATCCGGCCCATGCTCAGCCAGAACAGCGGCTCCTCCAGCAGCGGCGCGGCGACGACAGCATCCACAACGGCCAGCTCCAGCACAACGGCCAGCACCACTGCTTCCACCGGCACCAGCACCACGGCGGATACAACGCCTTCTGCCTCCGGCGTGAAAGTGACCAATGACCAGTACAACCAGATCCAGAATGGCATGTCCTACCAGGATGTGGTAACCCTGCTGGGCGGTGAAGGCACACTGCTTTCACAGACCAACAACAACGACAGCAATGGCAACCCCGTGGAATTGAAGATTTACTACTGGGAAGGCCAGGGTGAAACAGGCGCCAATGTGAGCGTCACCTTCTCCGGCGGCGTGGTCACCTCCAAGACCTCCTACGGGCTTCAGTAATCCATCGCAGTCATAACATCAACCCAGATAACAAAAAATCCTGCCTTTTGGCAGGATTTTTTGTTATCTGGGTTGCTTCAGTCTATTGACCGTGGGCCGCCGCGGCAATCTTCTTGGCGGCCTGGACCACATGGTCCGCCAGAACGGTGGTGGTGACAGTCCCCACCCCGCCGGGCACAGGGGTGATGGCACCCACGATGGGTTCCACTGCGTCGTAGTTGACATCCCCCACCATCCTTCCATCTTCATTGAAATTGATGCCCACATCGATGACGACCTGGTCCTCCCGGACGTAGCTGCTGTCCACCACTCCGGCCACACCGGCGGCGGCGATCAAAACATCGGCATCCCGGGTGACAGAGGGCATGTCCACGGTGCGGGTATGGCAGGTCGTCACGGTGGCGTGGCGCCCCAGGAGCATCATGGCCACGGGTTTGCCGATGACCAGGCTCCGGCCGATGACCACGGCCTTTTTGCCTTTGAGCTCATAACCGTAAAAATCCAAAAGCTCCATGCAGGCCTGGGCCGTGCAGGGCGGGTAACCCCGGTCCTTGCCCGTGAAGACCCCGGCCAGGGAGCCTTCGGTGATGCCGTCCATGTCCTTTTCGGGGGCCAGGGCGGCGCACACCGCATCGTCGTCAAAATTCCCCGGCAGCTTGCGGAAGATCAGGCAGCCGTGGATGGCGTCGTCTGCGTTGATTTCCCGGATGGTGGCCATCAGCTCTTCCTGGGACGTTTCCAGGGGAAGGACGATTTTTCTGACCCCGATATCCAGGTTTTCACACCGCTTGAGGATGCCCCGTTCGTAGGCCACATCGTCGGGGCGGTCCCCCACCCGCAGGGTGGCCAGGGTCGGGGCGATGCCCCGGGCCTTCAAGTCGGCAATTTCTGCCGTCATCCGGCGGTTCATCGCCTCCATCACGGGTTTTCCGTAAAGTATTTTCGCCATGATTCCTCCTGTATTAATTCCGCTTGAAGCGGTCCTTGACTTGGTAGTAAATCCCATCGGCCATGGGAAGGTACTTTTCCAGCATGGCTTCCGCCTGGGCGTTGTAGGCTTCGGCCTTGGCTCCGTCCTTCATGGCCTTGGTGTTGATGAACACGTTGAGGGACGCTCCGGTCAGGGCCGCCCGGCAGCAGGCCACGCCCACCCCCACGTCGCTGATGGCAATGGCGGTGCCCTTTTCCCCATAGGCCTTATGGAGCTCGATGGCTTCGCAGCAGGCGCTCATGATGTCCATGGGCACCTGGCAGCAGGCATCCAGGCATTCCGCCATGACCGCGGCCTTATGGGCCTTCTCTTCCTCGGTATTCGCCGGCAGGCCATAGGCCTTTGACAAGGGGGCGAAGACCTGGGCGTCCTTTTCCACCAGCTCCATGAGCCGGGTCTGGAGGGCGGCCGCCTTGTCCGTCAGCTCCCGGATGTCCTCATGGACGTCGGCGTAGCGCTTGTTGCCCAGGGTCAGGTTGCCGACCATGCTGCCCAGGGCCATGCCCACGGCTCCCACCAGGGCTGACGCACCGCCGCCGCCGGGTGTCGGCGCTCCCGACGCCAAGGCTTCCACAAAAGATTCACAGCTATTTTGGGTGATGCTCATTTTCTACCTCCTAAAACAATCCACTGATCACGCCGTTTTCATCCACATCGATCTGCTCCGCCGCAGGATGCTTGGACAGTCCGGGCATCTTCATGATGGCGCCGCACAGGCAGACGATGAAGCCCGCTCCGGCGGAGATGGTCACATCCCGGACGGTGATTTTGAAGCCGATGGGCCGCCCCAGCTTAAAGGCGTCATCGGACAGGGAATACTGGGTCTTGGCCAGGCACACCGGTAAGCGGCTGAAGCCCAAGGCGTCGTACTTGCGCAGGGCCTCTTCGGCCTGAGGGGTGTAATTGACGCCGCCGGCCCCGTAAATCCGGGTGGCGATGGCGTCGATTTTTTCCTTGAGCCGCATGGAATCCTCGTAGGCGAAGCGGAAATAATTGTTCCCCTCGTCACACAGGCGCATGACCTCCTGGGCCAGCTCCACGCCACCTTCCCCGCCTTTTTCCCAGACCTCGGACAGGGCCACGTTGACATTCATCTCCCGGCAGCGGGAACGGACCAGATTGATTTCCGCGTCCGTATCCCCGGCGAACCGGTTGATGGCCACCACGGCGGGCAAACGGTACACCCGGGTGATGTTTTCGATATGCTTGATCAGATTGGGCAGCCCTGCATCCAGGGCCTTGAGGTTTTCCTTGCCCAGATCCTCCGCCGGCAGCCCGCCGTTGTACTTGAGGGCGCGGATGGTGGCGACGATGATGACCGCATCGGGCTTGAGGCCGGCCACCCGGCACTTGATGTCAAGAAATTTTTCGGCCCCCAGATCGGCGCCGAAGCCGGCCTCGGTGATCACGTAATCCCCGGCGAAGTGCATGGCCATCCGCGTGGCGATGATGGAGTTGCACCCGTGGGCGATATTGGCAAAGGGCCCGCCATGGACGAAGGCCGGAGTCCCCTCCAGAGTCTGGACCAGATTGGGCTTGAGGGCATCCTTGAGCAGGGCCGTCATGGCGCCGTTGGCCTTCAGGTCCCCGGCCGTCACCGGACGGTCGTCGTAGGTGTAGCCCACGATGATGCGGCCCAGCCGGGCCTTTAAATCCACCATATCGGCGGCCATACAGAACACGGCCATGACCTCGGAAGCCGCCGTGATGTCGAAGCCGTCCTGTCTCGGCGTGCCGTCCACCGGCCGTCCCAGCCCATCCACAACGGCACGGAGCTGGCGGTCGTTCATGTCCATGCAGCGCCGCCAGGTGATGCTTTTGGGATCGATGCCCAGCTCATTTCCCTGCTGGATGTGGTTGTCCAGCATGGCGGCCAGCAGATTGTTGGCCGCGGTGATGGCGTGGATGTCCCCGGTGAAATGGAGGTTGATATCCTCCATGGGGAGCACCTGGGCGTAGCCGCCGCCGGCCGCCCCGCCTTTAAGACCGAACACCGGCCCGATGGATGGCTCCCGCAGCGCCACCAGGGTATTCTTGCCCAGCCGGCTCATGGCGTCCGCCACCCCGATGGTCGTCGTGGTCTTTCCTTCCCCGGCAGGCGTGGGGTTGATGGCCGTGGTCAGGATCAGCCGGGGCCGTTTGCCCGTCTCCCGCTTGAGCAGGTTGTAATCCACCTTGGCCTTGTATTTTCCATATAATTCCAGATCATCTTCCGACAGCCCCAATTTGGCCCCGATATCCCGGATATCTTCGGGAATCGCGGCCTGTGCAATCTCGATATCGGATTTCATCTCCATTCGTCAGTTACCTCCTGAGTATTCTTCCACCCTCGTGTTGATGTTTCTATTGTAATTTAAGACAGACAAAAAAGCAACACGGCAGCCGCCATTAGTTTTGACAATCCCCTTCCCGGAACGTATAATCAAAGGGAAAGGAGTGCGAACATGCAGATTAACTTTCCCCATTATAAACAAACCATCCAGTGCGATCCGCCCTGCCGGGTGGATGAAGCCTGTGCCGCGGCCGGCCATCCCCTGGACCGGGTGTGTGCCGGCAAGGGCACCTGCGGCCAGTGCCGGGTGCTGGTCCGGGAAAAGGGCCTGACCCTGGAAGTCCTGGGCTGCCAGTACCCCGCTTCCGACGGCATGGCCATCCTTATTTCCGACGACGGCCGGGAGCGCCAGATCCTGACCCAATCGGTCCAGACCGACCCCCTGGATTTCGACCCGCCGGTCACCTGTTACCCCATGGTCATCGGCGCCCTGAATTTCTCCGGCGCCCCGGCCTTCCTGGCCTCCATGGACCAGATCCTGCCCATTTCCCTGGGCTGCTCCGACGAGCTGGCCCTCCACCAGTGGTACGACGCCATCCGGGCCTGCCCGGCGCCCATCGTCAACGCCATCGTCCAGGGTGATGACCTCATCGGCCTCTCCGCCAACGATGAGCCCCTGGAGGCCCTGGGCCTGGCCTTCGACGTGGGCACCACCACCATCGCCGGTTACCTTTACGATTTGGTGGACGGCGCCTGCCTGGCCACCGCGTCGGCCCAAAACGGCCAGACGGCCTTTGGCGGCGACGTCATCAGCCGGATTCAGGCCGCCTCCGAGGGACAGATGAAGCCCCTTCGAAGCGCCCTCTTCGCCACCCTGGGCGGGCTGGTCCGCGACCTGTGCCGCCAGACCGGCCGGGAGCCGGAGGCCATCATCCACGCCGTGTACGCCGGCAACACCACCATGCTCCACTTTTTAACCGGAAGGGATCCTTCAGCCCTGGGCCGGGCTCCCTTCGTCTCCGCTGTCCAGGACCCGGTGGATTTTAATTTTCCGACGGAGGCAGGCCGTCATTCATCGGCCAGCCCTGCCTTTCACCCAGCCTGCCGCCACCATGCCCTGCCGCCCCTGGGGGGCTTTGTGGGCTCAGACACCACAGCCCTGCTGGCCGCCCTGCCCCGAAAGCCGGGGATCCGTCTGGTCATCGACCTGGGAACCAACGGGGAAATAGCCCTGGGGGACGGCCAGAGGTACACCGTGGCCTCCACCGCCTGCGGCCCCGCCCTGGAAGGAGCCGGGCTGACCATGGGCATGCGGGGGACCGACGGCGCCATCGAGGCGGTCACCTATCCGGACGGCCGCTTTGACTGCCGGGTCATCGGCGGCGGTCCCGCCTTGGGGCTCTGTGGCTCGGGCATCGTGGACGCTATCGCCGCCCTGCTGGACGCCGGCATTTTGCGCCCCGACGGGGCCTTCCTGTCAGAAGACGACCTCACCGGGGAAACAGGCGTTCCCCATCCCCTGGCCAATCGATTCGGCCACACCGCCGACGGCGTCCGCTGCTTCACCCTGCTGACCCCGGAGGAAAACCCAGGAGGGCCTGCCATCGTGCTGACCCAAAAGGATATCCGGGCCGTCCAGCTGGCCAAGGCAGCCATCCAGGCTGCCACCCTTTGCCTGATGGAGGCTTCGGGCTACACCCCTGACGCCGTGCCGGACCTCTACCTGGCTGGCGCCTTCGGCAACTACATCCGGGTCGCCAGCGCCCAGAAGCTCGGCCTCATCCCCGCCTGGCCCGGCACCGCCGTCCACCCAGTGGGCAACGGCGCTGGTGCCGGTGCGGTGCGCTGCCTCCTGTCCCAGTCAGAGATAGCCCGGTGCGAAGCCATTCCCGGCTCCACCCGGCACCTGGCCCTCACTGAAACGCCGTCCTTCAACGACCACTTCATCCGCTGCACCCGCTTTGAAGCCTTTTAGGACGGCCCGTTACAATATTAATAGAGGATGCTGACTCCCTGCCGCTGCCAAGGCGGACGCCTTCAATTAAAAATCCGGTACGCGTTGAATTATCGTACCGGATTTTTCTTATAACTATTTCATTTATATTTCTATTTCTTGGAGCGCATCAAATTGATGAGGCCGCCGGCAACCAGCATTTCCCGCTGGCGTTCGGAGATTTCAATTGCCAGCTTGTAGCTTTCGCCCTTGGTCACATTTTCCATGACCAGTTCCCCTGCGGCCAGTCCGTCGGGAGCACCGGCGATCTTCAGATCGTCGCCCACGGCGATGCGGTTGTAGTCCCCTTCGTCTTCAAAGACCATGGGCAGGATGCCGTTGTTGATCAGGTTGTTCTTGTGGATCCGGGCGTAGGATTTGGCCACCACGCCCTTGATGCCCAGGTACACCGGCGCCAGAGCCGCATGTTCCCGGCTGGAGCCCTGTCCGTAATTGGACCCGGCGATGATGAACCCGCCGCCGTTTTCCTTGGCCCGTTTGGGGAAATCCGGGTCACAGGGCGTCAGGCAGTAATCCGCCAGATAGGGGATGTTGGAGCGGTAGGGCAAAAGCTGGGCGTCGGAGCGCATGATGTGATCCGTGGTGATGTTGTCCTCCACCACGATGAGGGCCTTGCCTTCCACCGTGTCCTTCAGCGGCTTGGCCAGGGGGAAGGGCTTGATGTTGGGCCCTTTGATGACTTCCACATCTTCCCCTTCGGGAGCGGGTGCCACCACGGCGTTGTCGTTGACCTTGAAGGCCTTCGGCATTTCGATATCCGGCAGCTCCACCTTGCCCAGAGGATTGGTCAGCACCCCTTCAATGGCGGAGATGGCCGCGGTTTCCGGGCTGAGCAGGTACACCTGGCCGCTGACGGTGCCGGAGCGGCCCTTGAAGTTCCGGTTGAAGGTCCGCAGGGACACGCCGTCGGTGCAGGGAGACTGGCCCATGCCGATGCAGGGGCCGCAGCCGCATTCCAGGATACGGGCGCCGGCGTCCAGCATATCCGCCAGAGCGCCGTTGTCCGCCAGCATGCTCAGCACCTGACGGGACCCGGGAGCGATGACCATTTCCACGTTGTCTGCCACGGTCTTGCCCTTCAGGATGGCCGCCACCTTCATCATATCCAGCCAGGAGGAGTTGGTGCAGGAGCCGATGGCCACCTGATGGATGGGCATGCCTTCCAGTTCGGAAACCTTCTTAACGGCATCAGGGCTGTGGGGGCAGGCCACCATGGGTTCCAGGGTGCTCAGGTCCACCTTGACCACCTGGTCGTACACGGCGCCTTCGTCTGCCGCCAGCGGCGTGTAGGCATCGGCCCGGTCCTGGGCGGTCAAAAATTCCTTCGTCTTTTCATCCGAGGGGAACACCGAGGTGGTGGCACCCAATTCCGCACCCATATTGGTGATGGTCGCCCGTTCGGGCACAGTCAGAGTCGCCACGCCGGGGCCTGTGTATTCGAAGACCTTGTTGACGCCGCCCTTGACGGTGCACTGGCGCAGCACCTCCAGGATGATATCCTTGGAGGAAACGCCCTTCCTCAGGGCGCCGGTGAGTTCCACCTGAACCACCTGGGGCATGGTGATGTAGTATTCGCCGCCGGCCATGGCCACGGCCACATCCAGTCCGCCTGCGCCGATGGCCAGCATGCCGATGCCGCCGCCTGTGGGTGTATGACTGTCCGAACCCAGCAAAGTCTGGCCGGGCACGCCGAAGCGTTCGATTTCCACCTGGTGGCAGATGCCGTTGCCCGGGCGGGAGAAGTACACGCCGTGTTTCTTGGCAACGGACTGGATGTACAGGTGGTCGTCCATGTTGTTGGGGCCTTCCTGAAGCATGTTATGGTCGATGTAGGCCATCGACCGTTTGGTTTTAACCCGCGGCACTTCCATGGCTTCCAGCTGCATGTACGCCATGGTCCCCGTGGAGTCCTGTGTCAGGGTCTGATCGATGCGGATACCGATTTCCGTCCCCTTTTCCATCTTTCCAACGACCAGATGGTCTTTGATTATTTTTTCTGTTAATGTTAATCCCATAGCATTCTCCTTCAAATTTTGTATACAATAGCATTAAAAGTATAGCACAAAGCCATTTTCATTGACAATATTTTATCTTTTCAAAATGGTTATTTTTTTAAGGTTCATTTCATGTTATAATAACTTTTCGTTCAGGAAGGGAGCTGCCATGAAAGGGATCAAAGATTTTTTTCTGTTTTTCATCGATCAAATCCATACCAATAAGATCATCAACTTTGCAGCCCAGATGGCATACAATGTCCTGCTGGCCTTCATCCCCTTTGCCATGATCATCCACAGTTTCTTCAAGTGGCTGTCATCGGACTGGAGCATGCAGATCAGCGAAAAAATCCAGGAATTGCTGCCGCCCTTCATGGATGCCCTGCTGGAATCGGCCAATATCTTATCCTACGGCCCTCAGACCTCTTTTTGGTCCAACCTGCTTTTTGTACTCTTTGTGCTGTACTTCTCCATCGCCGCCCTGCGGTCTTTGGTCATCACAGTGACCAAGGTCATGCAGGTCAAGGAAACCCGCAATTATTTCAAGCTCTGGGGCGTGGGAACCATCTATCTGGTGTTCTTTATCATCTTCATGTTCTTCTTCTTTGCTTTTTACATGATCACCCGATACCTGACCCTGTATTTCTTTAATACGATGGGGCTGTCCGATTCCTTCATGACCTATTGGAATTTATTTACCCTGGTGTTTTTGGCCGCGTACCTGACGGTGCTTTTAACCTTTGGGTACATGTACGCCCCGCCCCAGCGCATGCGGCTGAAAAACGCCCTGCCAGGCAGCATCTTTGTCTCTGTGGGGTGGCTTCTGGTCACGTCCTTTTACGAGTACATCATCAAGCGTTTCATCGACCTGACCAGCCTGACCCTGCTTTTTGAAGGCCCCTTTTCCTTTATCGTGGCGATTTACTTCATCTGCCTGGTGCTGGTTTTGGGCGCCGTCATCAACATGTACTTTTACAGGAAGGAGGTGGGCGTCCGTGAAGCCGAAGAAAACAGAAAAAACTAAAAAGCCCAGGAAGAAGCCGACAAAGCCGCAGGTAATAGCCTTCATCCGCTTTGCCATCGACGACGTGTACGCCACGGATTTCTTCGGCATCTGCCTGCAGATGGCCTTTTATTTCCTTCTGGCCTTCTTCCCCATGATGATGTTTTTGATCGGATCCATCGGCGGAGTCCTGTCGGAGTTCAAGGTATATTTTTTCGCCTTTCTCAGATCCCTGCTGCCGGTCCTTTCTTATAATTATGTGGTGGACCTCTTTAACCAGCTCCAGCACTCCAGTAACAACCTGGCCGCCATGCTCGTCATCACCTTCTTTTTTTCCAGCCTGGCGGCCCGGGCCATCATGGTGGGGATCAACCAGAATTACGGCAACCCGGAAACCCGCTCCACCCTGCACATCTGGCTTTTGGCTTTTCTGTTCACCATTTTGTTCGCGGTGGTGCTGGTGCTCATTACGGCCATCTACTTCATCATGGACAGCATGACGGCGAACCTGCTGATACGGACTGGCCTCGTGGCCTTCAATGTGCCCATCACCCAGGGAATGGCGGTGATCTTTTCCCTGGTGGCGTCGCCCTTCATCCTGGACTTTGTGTACATCCTGGCCCCGGTGGAGCCGCTGACTTACCGCCAGGGTTTGCCCGGCGCCATCTTTACCACCCTCGGAATCAACATCGTAGTGCGGATTTTTACTTTTTTTGTCAATCATTCCAGCAAATATACACTTTTGTATGGAAATCTTGGCGGATTATTCGCATTATTGATTTGTATTTATTTTATTTGCGTGATTTTGAATATTGGCACAAAAATCAATCTGTACCTGAGACTTCTTAAACTGAAAAAACTGCCCATGCAGCAGCCGGAGCCTTAAAAAAAGACAAGATTTTATTCCTTTTTTTTAAAGGATGATTCCCTTTTCAACCGTTTTTATGGTACACTATTTGTAACCTAAGTTTCCAACATTTAAAATCAAATATCAATTACACAGCGAAAGGAATGATCCATTATGAAAAATGCGACAGCGCTCCATCTTTTCCACGAAGGAACCTATCTGAAGAGTTATGAATTTTTTGGTGCGCATTTTGAGAAGAAAGGCGTTGTTTTCCGTATCTGGGCCCCCAATGCCCAAGGCGTTTCCGTCGTCGGCGACTTTAACGACTGGAGCCCCTCGGCCAATCCCATGGAATTATTGGAGGATTCCGGCGGCGTCTGGGAAATCACCATTCCTGATATTCAAAAAGGTGAGCTGTACAAATACTGCGTCCGTCAATGCGACGGCGAACTGGCCTACAAAGCGGACCCCTACGGCGTCCACTGTGAAGTAAAGCCCAAGACGGCCTCTATCCTGTGGGATACGGACGGTTATGAATGGAAAGACCAGGTCTGGACCGGTGAACGGGTAAAAATCGCCCAGGATCCCAAGCCTGTGAACATTTACGAAATGCATCTGGGCAGCTGGCGCACCCACGAAGACGGCTCCTACCTGACCTACCGGGAACTGGCTGATCAGCTGGTGCCCTACTTGAAAGAAATGAACTACACCCACGTGGAATTCATGCCTGTCATGGAACATCCCTTCGACGGCTCCTGGGGTTATCAGCTCACGGGCTTCTACGCCCCCACCAGCCGCTACGGCACGCCCCAGGACATGATGTACCTGGTGGACAAGCTGCACCAGGGCGGCATCGCCGTGATCCTGGACTGGGTTCCCGGCCATTTCTGCAAGGATGCCCACGGCCTTTACAAGCTGGACGGCACCAATCTTTACGAAGCCACGGAACATCCCCAATGGGGGACCATGGAATTTGACTACGAAAAAAATGAAGTGGTCAACTTCCTGATTTCCAACGCCTATTACTGGTTTGACCAATACCATGTGGACGGCCTGCGCATCGACGGCGTGGCCAGCATGATTTATCTGAATTACGGCTACGAAAATGAATACCGCCGCAACAAAAATGGCGGCAATGACTCTCTGGAAGCAGTGGCCTTCCTGCGCAAGCTCAACACGGAAATCTTCCGGGATTATCCCTACGCCATCATGGCCGCGGAAGAATCCACAGCCTACCCCATGGTAAGCTGGCCGGTGGACAAGGGCGGCCTGGGCTTCAACCTCAAATGGGACATGGGCTGGATGCACGATACCCTGTCCTACATGGAAACAGACCCCTACTGCCGCAGCCAGTTCCACAGCAAGCTGACCTTCTCCATGGCTTATGCTTTCAGTGAAAGCTTCGTGCTGCCCCTGTCCCACGACGAAGTGGTCCACGGCAAAAAGTCCATCATCGACAAGATGTTCGGACCCTATGAAATGAAGTTCGACCAGATGCGTCTGCTCTATTCCTACATGTACTTCCACTCCGGCAAGAAGCTGACCTTCATGGGCAACGAGTTCGCCCCCTTCACCGAATGGCGCTACTACGAATCCCTGGAATGGTTCATGCTGGATTATGAAAAACATCAGCAGCTTAATGCCTTCATCAAGGCCCTGAACAAATTCTACGTGCGGGAACCCGCCCTGTGGGAATGCGATCACGGCTGGGAAGGCTTTGAATGGATCGACGCGGACAACGCCGGCCAGAGCATCCTGATCTTCCGCCGTATGGGCAAGAACCCTGACGACGACCTGATCATCCTGATCAACTTCTGCCCCAATTCCTACACGGACTACAACATCGGCGTGCCCACCGACCGCACCTACCGCCTGATCTTCAATTCCGATGATCCCAAATTCGGCGGCAGCGGCTTCAAGGTAAAGAGCACCGCCAAGGGCCGGGAAGGCAACTGCCACAACCAGCCTTACACGGCCACCATCAGCGTGCCGCCTTCAGCAGCCATCGTGCTCCGCGGCGTCGCTCCCAAGAAAAAAGCGGCTCCTGCCAAGAAGTCTGGCAGCAAATCCGCATCTGCGGCCAAAGGAACCAAGTCTGCCTCCAGCACGGCTTCATCCAAGGCGGCCAAGAAAGAAACCAAAAAATCAACAACAAGGAAATCTGCCGCCAAAAAGGCAGAACCCAAGGCGAAGGCTGAAACCAAGGCTGTCGCCAAAAAAGATACATCGCCCAAACCCATCGCCAATGTGGACACCGATCCCAAACCGGTGGTGAGTAAAGATACTTCACCCAAACCCATCGCTAAAACCGAGGTGAAGGACAAATAAACAGGGAACTGACAACAATCGTCGGACCGCGATGGATCCGATGCTGAACCGAAAGGAGTTTTATGATTAAGAACAACAAGAAGAACAGCGTACCGACAAAATTTAAAAACAAAGAAGCCTTCAAGCAAGCTTTCAAAAAGAAAGTGGAAGAGGTCTCCGGTGAAAATTTTTCTGAATCCACCGTGCAGACCCAATACGAAGCCCTTTCCCAGATGGTCATGGAAACCATCACGACGGAATGGGTGGAAAATAACCGCCGCAACCACGAAAGGGATGACAAGCAGATCTATTTCTTCTCCATCGAGTTTTTGATTGGCCGCCTCATGCGCGCCTACATCAACAACCTGGGCTGGGATGACATCGTGCCCGATGCCCTGGAAGAATTGGGGCTGGATTACGATAAGATTCAGGCGCGGGAACACGATCCCGCCCTGGGCAACGGCGGCCTGGGCCGTCTGATGGCCTGCTTCCTGGACAGCACCGCTTCCATGGATTTCCCCGGCCACGGCAACGGCATCCGCTATAAATACGGACTGTTCCAACAGAAGATCGTCAATGACGAACAGGTGGAAGTGGCCGACAACTGGCTACGCAACGGCTACCCCTTTGAAATTGCCAAACCGGAAAAATCCGTCATCGTCAAATACAAGGGCAATGTGCGTCAGGAATGGGTCAACGGCAAGATGGTATTCATCCATGAAAATTACGAACCGGTACTGGCTGTTCCCTACGATGTACCCATCCAGGGCTACCACAATAAGACAGTCAACTCCCTGCGCCTGTGGAGTGCCCAGCCCGTGGAAGACTTTGACCTGTCCACCTTCAACGAAGGCCACTTCCTGAAGGCCATGCAGCGCAAGTCCGAAGCCGAAGCCATCAGCCAGGTCCTCTACCCCAGCGATAACGGGTTCGAGGGCCAGCAGCTCCGGCTCAAACAGGAATACTTCTTCGTGTGTGCCGGCCTCAAGCGCATCGTCCGCCGTTACAAGAAACACAACCACGGCTCCATGGAAGGCTTTTCCGACAAAATCTGCATCCACATCAACGATACCCATCCGGCCATGTGCGTGCCTGAACTCATGCGCATCCTCATGGACGAAGAAAATTACGAATGGGATGATGCCTGGAAGATGACGGTGGATACCATCAGCTTCACCAACCACACCGTGCTGCCGGAAGCCCTGGAAAAATGGCCCATCGACATGATGAAGGAGCTGCTGCCCCGGATTTACCAGATCATTGAAGAAATCAACCGCCGCTTCGTGGAAGAAATGAACAACCGCTACCCCGGCATGGAAGCCCGCAATTACGGCATCTCCATCCTGAAGGACGGCCAGGTCCACATGGCCCATCTGTCCATCATCGGCAGCCACTCGGTCAACGGCGTGGCCGAACTCCACAGCAAGATCCTGCGGGAAGAAACCTTCCGCGACTTTTACGCTGTTTATCCGGAACGCTTCCAGTCCGTTACCAACGGGGTCACACCCCGCCGGTTCCTCATGGGTGCCAACAAGAACCTCAAGGACCTGCTGGTGGATACCATCGGCGACGACTGGACCCAGGCCAACAACCTGACGGATTTGAAGAAACTGGAACCCTTCGCCGACGACCCGGCCTTCTTAAAGAAACTGGGGGCCGTCAAGCATGCCAACAAGGTCCGTCTGGCCGCCTACGTGAAGGACCAGCTCAACGTCGAAATCGACCCGGATTCCATCTTCGACATCCAGGTCAAGCGGATCCACGAGTACAAGCGCCAGCTCCTCAACGCCCTGCACATCATGCACATATACAACCAGCTGCGCTCCAATCCAAACGCGGATTTCGTGCCCAAGACCTACATCTTTGCCGGCAAGGCTGCGCCTTCCTACTATTACGCCAAGGAAGTCATCAAGCTCATCAACGTGCTGGCCGACAAGATCAACAACGATGACCAGGTCAACAAGAAGCTCAAGGTGGTCTTCCTGCCCAACTTCAACGTGTCCCTGGCGGAAATCGTCTATCCGGCTGCTGAAATTTCCGAACAGATTTCCACTGCCGGCAAGGAAGCCTCCGGTACCGGGAACATGAAGTTCATGATGAACGGCGCCGTAACCCTCGGCACCATGGATGGCGCCAATGTGGAAATCGCCCGTGTGGTGGGGCCGGACAATATCTTCACCTTCGGCCTGTCCGATGTGGAAGTGTCCAACTTCAACGAACACGGCGGTTACCGCTCCCTGGATGTGTTTGAGTCCGACCCGCGGGTACAGGAAGTCCTGAACCAGCTTATCAACGGGTTCCTCAACGGGGTGACCTTCCAGACGATTTACGATTCGCTGCTGCTCCACAACGACGCTTACTTCGTGCTCAAGGATTTCGGATCCTACGCCGATATCCAGCAGATTGCCAGCAACGCTTACCGCGACCAGGAAAAATGGCTGCGGATGTCCACCATTAATATCGCCAATTCAGGCATGTTCTCCAGTGACCGGTCCATCGCCGACTACCAGAAGAACGTCTGGAAAATAAAAAAATAAGAAAAAGCCACATTATTTTCAAAGGAGGAAGAAAATGAACACACAATGTGTAGCCATGCTCTTGGCCGGAGGTCAGGGAAGCCGTCTGGGATCTTTGACTTTCAACAACGCGAAACCCGCGGTCCTGTTTGGAGGTAAATACCGAATAATCGATTTTCCCTTAAGTAACTGCATGAATTCAGATATCGACGTCGTGGGGGTGCTTACCCAATACCGGCCCTATATCCTGAACAACTATATTAGTGACGGAAGTGCCTGGGCGCTGGATAAGGTCAACGCTGGTGCACGTATTCTTCCTCCTTATATGGGACAAAAGGGCGGCCGCTGGTACAATGGGACCGCTGACGCCATCTATCAGAACATCGACTTCATCGACCAGTTCAATCCGGAATTCGTGCTGATCCTCTCCGGCGACCACATCTACAAGATGGATTACGCCAAGATGATTGATTTCCACAAGGAACGCAACGCGGACCTGACCATCGCCGTCATGGACGTGCCCTGGGAAGACGCCAGCCGTTTCGGCATCGTCTGTACCAATGACGAACAGCGCATCCTGGAATTCCAGGAAAAACCGGCTGAACCCAAGAGCAACAAGGCCTCCATGGGGATTTACGTCTTCAGCTGGAGCGTCCTGCGCAAGGCCCTTATCGAAGACGCTGAAAACCCCAACTCGGAAAATGACTTCGGCCACAACGTCATCCCCATGCTCCACGACGAAGGCAAGCGCCTGTTCGCTTACACCTTCTCCGGATACTGGCGGGATGTGGGAACCATCCAGAGCTACTACGATGCCAACATGGACCTGCTGGACGATTCCTGCGACTTTGACCTGAGTGACCGCAACTTCCGCATCTTCTCCAACAACACCAGCCGTCATCCCCAGTTCATCGGCCAGTCCGCCACGGTTACGGACAGCCTGATCTGCGATGGCTGCGTGATCTTCGGCGATGTGGAACACTCCATCATCTCCCACGATATCATCATCGGGAAGAACACGGTCATCAAGAATTCCATCATCCATACCGGCGCCAAGATTGAAGACGGCGCGTATCTGGAAAATTGCATTGTGGGATCCCGTGGCGTGGTCCGGGCGGATACCCGCATCTCTGCGGCAGACAGCGACAATCCCGCAGAAATTCACGTGATTAACGGCTAAGGAGGCAGGAAATGAACAACACAATTGGTTTTATTTTAAATATCGACAGTGACAGCTCGGATTTAGGCGAACTGCTGGAACACCGCAGCATGAGCACCCTCCCCTTCGGCGGCCGCTATCGCCTGTTGGACTTCAGTCTCTCCAACATGGTCAACTCCGGCATCAAGCACGTCGGCGTGGTGGGCAGCTACAAGTACTCTTCCCTGGTGGATCACCTGGGAACCGGTAAAGAATGGTCCCTGAGCCGCAAGACCCAGGATCTCTCCATCCTGGCGGGCTCCAACAGCGTGCGCTTCGGCGACGCCATCAAGATCAGCGTCCGGGATCTGTTCAACAGCATGCCCTTCCTGGAAAGAGGCTCCGATGTGGAAGACGTGATCATCTCCGCTCCCAACATCATCACCTCCTTCGATTTCAACGCACCCTACAAGATCCACAAAACCAACAATAGCGACGTCACCCTGATCTTCAAGAAAGTCAAACCCTCCTTCAACCTCCAGGACAACGACGCCTTTGTGGACTTTGACAAATACCGTATCACCAACATCCACACCCAGTCTTCCCAGCAGACGGACTACGTCTACGCGGACATGATGATCATCAAGAAATCCGTCCTCTTCGAACTGGTTGCCAAGGCTGAATCCATCGGAGAATGGGACCTGCTGGACGTGATTCGCGACAACATCGACACCCTGCGCGTCTTCGGCGCCCCCCATACCGGGTACCTGAACCGCGTCAACAACATGGCCAAATTCTACGAAGCCAACATGGATCTGCTGGACTTCGACGTTATGAAGGAATTGTTCCTGGGTGAACATCAGATTTACACCAAGATGAAGGACAACCACCCCACCCGCTACGGCTCCACCGCCGTCGTCAATAACTCCATCGTGGGCAGCGGCTGCCGCATCAACGCCAAGATCGACAACAGCATCCTCTTCCGGGATTCCAAGATCGGTGAAGGCACCGAAATCAGCGACTCCATCATCATGCAGAAGGCTGAAATCGGCAAGAACGTCAAGCTCAAATACGTAATTTTTGATAAAGATTGTAAGATCCGTGACAATGCGACCATGATCGGGACCAAGGATAATCCCATCATCTTAAGCAAAGGAAGGAGCATTTAATAATGGATAAACTGAAAATCCTCTTCGCGGCGTCGGAAGCCTTTCCGTTCGCCAAGAGCGGGGGATTGGGGGACGTCATCGGCTCACTGCCCAAGGCGTTCCCGCCGGATCAGACCGACGTCCGGGTGATCATTCCCAAGTACGAATGTATCCCGGACGAGTACATCCGTCAGAGCCACCTTGTGGACGTGTTCTACGTCCACATCGGCGATATGGATCAATACGCGGGGATCCTGGAATACAAGGATGGGGATGTGACCTATTACTTCATCGACAACGAGCATTACTTTAAACGCCCGGGCCTCTATGGCTATTACGATGAAGCGGAACGTTACATCTTCTTCTGCCGTGCCGTGCTGGAGTGCATTCCCTATATCGATTTTTATCCGGACATCCTCCACGCCCACGACTGGCAGACCGCGCTGATTCCCTACCTGCTCAAGGAACAGTACCAATGGCATTATCAGAATACCAAATCGGTATTCACCATCCACAACATGAAATACCAGGGGGTTTATGGCTTCAAGGATATCAACGGTACCCTGAACCTGGATTACTTCCCCATGGCCATGGAATTCTTCAAGGACGTGAATTTCATGAAGGGAGCGTTGTACAGTGCTGACCTGGTAACCACCGTCAGCCCGACCTATGCCGAAGAGATCAAGGATCCTTATTACGGCGAAGGTCTGGATGGCGTGATCCGGGACATCAGTTACAAGGAAGTGGGAATCTTAAACGGCATCGACGAACGGGAATACAATCCCCAGACCGATGAACACATCTGGTCCCACTTCACCCATTCCTATGCCAAAAAAATGGAAAACAAACAGGCCCTGCAGGAACAGATGGGCCTGCCTGTGGACGAGAATAAGCCCGTCATCGCCATGATCACCCGGCTGGTGGAACAAAAGGGGCTGGATCTGGTGTCTGCGGTGATCCACGAGATCCTACAGATGGAAATCCAGTTCATCGTTCTTGGCACCGGCGACGCGGCCTATGAAAACATGCTGCGGGACGTGGCCTATACCTATCCGGACAAAATGCGGGCCTGCATCACCTTTGATGAAGACCTCTCCCGCAAGATTTACGCCGGCTCGGACATGTTCCTGATGCCGTCCAAGTTTGAACCCTGCGGATTGAGCCAGATGATCGCCATGCGCTACGGCTCGGTGCCCATCGTCCGGGAAACCGGCGGTCTTAAGGACACAGTCCACTATTTTAATTCAGAATCAGAAGAGGGCAACGGCTTCAGTTTTTCAACGTACAATGCCCACGATATGCTGTTCACCATACAAAAGGCGGTAGGTCTGTATTACGATCAGCACGATAAATGGAAGGTTTTAATGGTCAATGCCTGCAAATCCAATTTCGATTGGAAGAATTCTGCCGAAACCTACCTCTATTACTACAAGAAAGTTACGGGTAGATTGGTTTAATGTATTTCAGACACGATTCCTTTGACCTAAAATTCAGGGAGCCATTCGGAGCTGTTCCGATTGGCTCCCGCGTCACGCTCAGAGTCGAAGCACATGACGTAATGAACATCCGACTTCGGACCTACTACCGCAAATCTGAGCGTTTTTTTGACATGCTGCCGACAGACCAACCCGACACCTTTGCCGTTTCCATCACGCTGCCCAACCACGCAGGCCTGTTCTGGTACGATTTCCAGTTCAATGCTTACAACCAGTCCTACACCTATGGCACCCAGAACGACACCATGGGCGGCGAGGGACAGATTTATGAAGAATACCCGCCGTCATTCCAGATCACCTTGTATGACAACAGCCATGAGGTGCCCGACTGGTACACTGACGGCATCATGTACCAGATCTTTCCCGACCGCTTTGCCAAGGGCTCCACGTACCAGGGGACCTATCATCCCCGGTCCATGGTCCACGGCAATTGGAACGATCCGCCCCATTATTTCAGACAGGGCGACGGCAGCATCGGTTTCTGGGACTTCTTTGGGGGCAACCTCGAGGGCATCATCGAAAAGCTTGACTATTTAAAGACCCTCAACGTCACCATCCTGTACCTGAACCCGATTTTTGAGTCCATGAGCAACCACAAGTACGACACGGCGGATTACAGCAAAATCGCCCCGGAATTCGGGGACGAGGCGCTGTTCAAAAAGCTGTGTTCCGAAGCGAAAAAACGGGGAATGCGCATCATCCTGGACGGTGTGTTCAGCCACACCGGGGACGACAGCGTCTACTTTAACCGCTACGGCCATTATCCCGGAACCGGGGCCTACCAATCCAAAAGCTCGCCCTTTTTCAACTGGTACCGCTTTTCCCGCTACCCTGACGAATACGAATCCTGGTGGGGCATCAAATCCATGCCCAACGTGGAGGAACTGACACCCAGCTTCCAGGATTACATCTTCCGGAACGACGATTCCATCATCCGGAAATGGGTGCGGGCCGGCGCTTCGGGCTGGCGGCTGGATGTGGCGGATGAACTGCCCGACGCCTTTATCGCTGGCCTCAAGGAGGCCTTGATTGACGAAAAGGAAGACTCGGTGCTCATCGGCGAAGTGTGGGAAGACGCCTCCAACAAAGTGTCATATGACGTCCATCGCAAGTATTTCATGGGGCATGAACTGGATGCCGTCATGAATTACCCCTTCAGGGAATCCGTGCTCAACTTTTTTACCGGCGAAACCCGCTCCCGGGACTTAAGCCGTAAGATGATGTCACTGTACGAAAATTATCCCCGCAAGCAGTTCATGGGGAACCTGAACCTGATCGGTTCCCACGACCGGACCCGCGTCCTCACCGTTTTGGGTGGCGCATCCGGCTTTAACATGTCCGAGGAAGCCAAGGAAAACTTCGTCCTCAGTGACTACCAATACAAGCTGGCCAAGAAGCGCCTGAAAATGGTCAGTCTCCTGCAGATGACCTTTCCCGGTGTGCCCTGCATTTATTACGGCGATGAAGCCGGCTGTCAGGGCTTTGAGGATCCCTTCAACCGGGGAACCTATCCCTGGGACAAGGAGGACAAGGAGCTGCTGTCCTGGTACCGTACCATCACCAAGCTACGGGTGGACAATCCGCCCTTGGTTAAAGGACGCTGGTATCCCCTTTCCGCCATGGACGATCTTTTCGTCTACCTGCGGGTCCACCAGAGCCAGGCCATCCTGTGCCTGTTCAACCGCAGCACCTCGGACTACATGACCTATCATCACAAGATGTTCGAGAATGAATCAGGGGAAGATTTACTGACCCACCGCATTGAGACACTCAGCGGCATCACCATCAATCCCCTTTCAGCCAAGGTCATCAAGGTTCTTACCAACAGCCGGCTGCTCCTGAAAAAATTTGATTTTTAACGCGATTTTGCCGCGCCTTTGATTGTACGCTCTCCATTGCACGGCACGAAAAAACCCTGGCCTCCCCGGGCTTGAGCTTTCAAGCTTGGGAATCCAGGGTCTTTTTCATTATTCTATCATTATTTTATAATACAGACCGATTGCTTTTACGCTTCCGTATCGGTTTTTTCTTCCGTTTCGGCTGCCGCTTCAGCACCATTATCCGTTTCTTCTGCTGGAGTTTCTTCTTCCGGTGCCGGTTCTTCACCCGCCAGTTCTTCATCCACGTCCGTCACCACATTGGGTGCACCGCATTCCGAACAGAATTTGGCCTTGACCGGAATGATTGCGCCGCATTTTTCGCAGAGCTTCTTGCCAGGATCCAGGGGATTGGCTGCTGCCGCTTTAATCGCCGCGATACGGGTGCGCATTTCATCGATGGATTCCTGGGTTTCCTGGATCTGATCGAAGTAAACCTTGATTTCCGGATCCGGGCTTTCCCCGCTTTCCTGAACCTTATTGTAATAATAAGCGCCGACCTTCTGCTGGGCTTCTGCAATCACACGGTTGAGTGCCCCAATCCGCGTTGCCAGCTTGGACGCTTCAAATGTACCTGCCGTCTTGTCTCCCACATTTTTTGCAAAATCATTGAGTGTATCAAAAATTGCCATTTCCAAAACCTCCCGGTTCATTTAATAAGATAAGGCCATTATAGGCCACCGGCTTTAAATCTGACTGAAATATTTTTGGACATATTTTAAAATATGTCGCAAAATCGAATGGCTGCCCGTCTTTTCGCCGGCAAAGGCCGCTGATTTTACTTTCTCCGCCATCTGTGTTATAGTTGAAACAAGCCATATCTCTTGGAAAGGACACGACGATCATGACCCCAACGACACTCACCCCACTGATTAACCGTCTGTGCACTGGCGAACTTTTGACACCTGACGAGGCACTGTCCCTCGTCCAATATCCCCTGCCGGCCCTTACGGCCGGTGCAAAAAAAATCAAGGAGCACTTCTGCAGCGACTCCTTTCAAATCTGCACGACCCTGACCACTGAAGACCTTCCATCTTATTCCATACCGGAAACCACGGAACCGATGGACCCTGTGGTCTTTTTGGAAAAGGCGGCGACGGCCGGCATTGGGCACTGTGCCATTTCACCTGACTGGACGGAAAACTCTTCCACAGGGGAAAAAGCCAGTGCCATGACACGCCAATGCGCCCTCGCCTCCCACCTGTCCAAACACACACCTGTACGCCTTTGCCTTCACAGCCATCATCCCATGGCCTACGGTGATTACAGTCTGTACAAGGCCGCCGGCATCACCCGGGCCCGCCTGGATCTGACCTGCGTCCCCACTGCCGATGCCCAAGACCGCAAAGGCCTCTACGCCGCCCTGGCCTCCGGATTTTCCGGCTGCTCGGCTCTGACGCTGGACTCCGGTGATTCTTTGGAGGACCGCATCGCCTTCCTCTTCGAGTTGAGGATCCTGGGCATCCGCTCCATCCCCGTCGTCCTTTCCCCCGATTTTTGCAATGACAAAAAAAACGACCTGACCCGGAAAAAGGAAATCCTCCAGGCCATCGCCCTGTGCCGATTCGTCATCCCCGATGCCGGTATCCTCATCACACCGGATTTAGACCGTCTTTTCGGCGACCGCCGGGCCCTGCTCACCGCCGGCAGCAACGGTATCTGCACCTCTTTTTCACCCTTTGTCCGGAAAACTTTCCAGCCATAATAAAATATCAACCCGGTTTATAATCCGGGTTAACTTATAATCTACACCGTTATGGAATCCCTGATCTGTTCGTACAATTTGTCCCCGATACGGTTGACTTCCTTGATTTCCTCAATGGAAGAGAATCCGCCGCTCTTTTCCCTGTAATCAATGATGTTCTGGGCCAATACCTCCCCGATTCCCGGCAAAGTCATCAACGCGGTTTTATCCGCCGTATTGATATTGACCAGACTGGAAGACCCACTGGAAGAGGCGCTGTTTGCCCCGGAATCGCCGCTGTCGCCCGTTTGGGTGGGTACCGTGACCTTTTGTCCGTCTTTTAAAGCTCCGGCCAGATTCAGGCTGTCCTGGTCCGCATCCGCCGTCATGCCCCCTGCCGCCTCCACGGCGTCAATGACCCTGGCATTGGCTGCCAGATGGTAAACGCCTGGACTGACCACCGCTCCGGCCACATGGACCACCATTTCCCCGGCTGACCCTTGGGCCGCGCTGGCCGTCACCGACACGTCCGCATCCGTCAGAAGCTTCTGATTCTGCTGATTCTGACGAAAAATATAAAAGCCGATCAGTGCCGCTATCACCACCGCCGCAGCAGCCAGATATATAACTGCCCGGCGCTTTTCCAGATCCTTCCCCTCCATCTGTCGCCTCTCCTCTGTCTCTGTTCATCTTTATCTCCATCCCATGCCGTAAAGTCTTTTTGTTCCTTTGTCCTGCTGTTCATTTATATGCTTGTATGATAACGTATTTCACCCCAGTCTGCAAGGAAAATTTCATTCTTTCTTTTATTACAATCCATCCACTCTGTCTCAAAACAAGACCGATTCCATATTCTTTTGGAAAACCTTTAATAATACGGTGTATAATGTAAGGCAATTATGATGAATAAATGAGGAGGTCCTATTATGTTACACGAAATTTCGTTTAAATCCTACAACGGACGGGATGATGTCCAGGGATGGGTTTATGTCCCCGCGGCGCCGCCAAAGGGCATTGTCCAGCTTATCCACGGCTTTGGAGAACATTCCCGCCGGTATCTGCACATGATTTCCGCCTTTGTGGATGCCGGCTACATCGTAGCCGCCAACGATCACGTCGGCCACGGCAAAACCGCCATGATGAACAACACCTGGGGTGACTGGGGGGACAAGGGCTGGGAAACCATGCGGGAGGATGAACATACCTTCAAGCAGGAAGTCCAAAATATTTATCCCAATCTGCCCTATTTCCTGTACGGCCACAGCATGGGTTCCTTCATCGCCCGGGATTTTGCCGCCAACTATGGCGACGAGCTGGCCGGCGCCACCTTCTGCGGCACCACCGGCCGCTTCCCCGGCGCAGACGAAGCGGAAACGGCCCTGACCCAGGCCATTGACGATGGCAAGGGCAAGGACATGGATCCGTCCTTCACCGTGTCCCTCATGGGATGGATGTGCGAACGCTGTGGCGAAGTAAAGATTGGCAACGAATGGATCTGCCACGATCCCTACGTCCAGATCGACCACGCCCAGGATCCCTTTGACGCCTTTGCCAAAGGAGCCACCAACCAGGCCCTGCTGTATTTCGTCCAGATGATGCAGGCCATCACCAGCGAAGACTGGGCCAGGAAAGTCCCCACGGACCTGCCCATTTACAACATCGCCGGCGATCAGGACCCGGTGGGCCAGTACGGTCAGGGCGTTTACCTGGTTTCCAATTGGCTGATTGCCACCGGCCACCAGGTTACCACCAAGATTTACTCCGGTTACCGTCACGAAATCCACAATTACACGGCCATCCGGAATGAAGTGGAAGCGGGGATTGTGGCCTTCATGGACGGGGTGCTGGGTTTATAAAAAATACATAAAAAAACAAGACCTTGGAATTTTCCAAGGTCTTGCTGATTTTTTGGTGGCGGAGAAGGAGGGATTCGAACCCTCGCACCGCGTTAACGGCCTATGCCCTTAGCAGGGGCACCTCTTATAGCCACTTGAGTACTTCTCCGTACAAGGTCTTCTGTCATCCTGCTGCTATTTACCACAGGACGTGACCTTTATCTGTCATTCAATTGTGTGTTTCTCTATTTCTATATTTTCTCGAGACGAAAGAAAATGGCCGAGAGGGTGGGATTCGAACCCACGTGGGCTTGCACCCAAACGGTTTTCAAGACCGCCTCGTTATGACCGCTTCGATACCTCTCGTTTGATTACGCAAGCATTATTATAACAGGGGCTTTCGCCCCTGTCAATGCTTTTTTACCTGAATTTTTCGTTATTCGCGTAATTATGACTAGCAGACTTTTTCAATCCAGCCAAAGGTATCTTCCACCGTGCCACGTTGGATGCCGCACAGAGTATCGTAAATCTTCTGGGCGCTTTCGCCAATTTCATCGTTGTTGAAGATCATGTCTTCGCCTTCATAGTTGAGCTTGCCGATGGGTGAAACCACAGCAGCAGTGCCCATGCCAAAGACTTCGTCAATCTTGCCGTCATGATACAGATCCACCAGTTCCTGAATGGGGATGATCCGTTCTTCCACGGTTTCACCCCAGCTCTTGAGCAACTGGATGATGCTCTTGCGGGTGATGCCAGGCAGGATGGTCCCGGTCAGCTTAGGTGTGACGAATTTGCCGTCAATCTTGAACATGACGTTGCAGGAACCCACTTCTTCGATGTTCTTGCGGGTCGCACCGTCGAGCCACAGGGTTTCTTCATAACCTGCTTCATGGGCCTTGGCCGTAGCAGCCAGACTGCCGGCGTAATTGCCGCCGCATTTGGCTTCTCCGGTACCGCCGACCACTGTCCGGGCATAAACCCGTTCGATGTGCATCATCGCCGGTTTCAGGCCGGTTTCGTAATAAGCGCCCACCGGGCAGAGGATAATGAAGAATTTATACGTCTTGCTGACGCGGACGCCGATGTAAGGATCGGTGGCAAAAACGAAGGGACGAATGTACAGTGCCGTACCCGGTGCCGTGGGAATCCAGTCCTTTTCCAATTCCACCAGCTGCTTCAGCGCATCCAGGACGAAGGCTTCATCGATCTGGGGAATGCACATCCGCTTGTTGGAACGATTCATCCGGGCCAGATTTTCCGTTGGACGGAACATCTGAACGCCGCCTTCCGGTGTCTTGTACGCCTTCAAACCTTCAAAAACTTCCTGAGCGTAATGGAAAACAGTACATGCCGGTACCAGTTCAATCGGACCGTAGGGGACGATTTGTGCATCATGCCACCCTTTCCCTTCTGTGTAATCCATCATGAACATATGATCGGTAAATACGGTCCCAAAAGGAAGGTGTCCCTGATCCGGTTTTTCTTTTGGATGTTCCGTTTTTGTAACTTTAATTTCCATTTTACTTCCACTCCATTCTTGCTTTAAGTTTTATGAACCGATCGTACAGCCATTCCTCCCGCCATACATCTGATTCATTTTGTATTATTACTAGTATAGCAAATGTTGTATACAATGGACAAGGTTTAATTCCGTTTTTCTTGTTCTTTTTTTAAAACAATCCAGGCAACATCCTGTCCAAATTCACATTCATGTTTTTCCTATTTGACGTAAACGGCAAAAATTGAATTGCTGAGCACGGCGAAAATCGTCAGGGCCTGCATGATGACCAGGCTCTTTTCAACCGGCAGCCGGATGCCCCACAATAACTTTCTGTCCGACACCCAGGCGTTGATTTTTTTCTCAAACCAATTATAGCCCAGCACAATCAAATACCCTGCCGGAATAAGGGCTGACAGAAAATACCGTCCCTGGGGCTGATAATCACTGGTATAGGAATAGTACAGGCAGAGGCAGACCGGACTGAGGATGGCTAACACCAAAGTCACACCCCACACGGCATCCGCAGCCATCACGCGCCGGCGTTCTTCTTTGAACCACATGACCAGGAAGGATCCCATTCCCACCATAAGCTCCGCGGCCAGAAGTAAATAATATTTTAGATCCATGGCCACACTGGCATTGCCAAAGACCCCGACAAAGCTCATGGCCGCTGCATAAACCCAGCCCTTTTGCTTGTTGAAAGGCGTATACAACATCTGGAAGAAGGACAACCCGGAGTTTTCCGGATTCTTGATCTGGGATGGTTTGTACGCCGGCTGGGCCATTTGTTCGGCCAGCTGGCTGCTGCTGGTCAATCCCAGCACATCCCCATTGTGGATGAGGGCGCTGCGGACGAACCACCATCCCGCCAGCAAGGCACAGATGGCCAGGATCATGCAGCCGTAGCCGATGAACCGCTTGACCGGCCACTCCCGCCGGTTGGCAAAGAAATCCCCGGCGTACAGCACCGCTGAACAAAAGATGAAGCCATAGGCATTGTAATAGGACAGGAAACACAGGGAAAGAGCGATTCCCAATAGAATACAGGTCTTTAAATTCCAATGCTTCCTCCTGCCCAGGAGCCAGCAATAAAAAATAAGCATGGCCGAGAAGAACCCCAGGGCATCGTTATTGACATAAACACTGATAAACACGAACTGAGGCCACAAGGCGATGAGTCCCGCGAAAAACAAGGCGTTCTTTCCCTTGAAGAATTGATTGCCGATCTGTAGTGCGATGATTACCGTCCCGGTGGAGATCAGCACATTGACGAACCGCGCCGCGTAAAACAACTGACCTTCCGCCATGCCAAGGACAGACGCAGCCGTCATGGCCAAAGCCTGGACCTGATAGGCCAGAATCGGCTGGAAGGCGTAGGACTGTCCCCAGACCTTATTGACGATTTCCGATTCATTGCCCACAGGCAGATATCCATGGTTGTAAATGAATTTGGGAATCAGGTAGCGCATCTCCTCATCCGGTGCCTGATTAAAGGGAATGATCACCGACCACGCCAGGTACATGAAAAAACAGAAAGCCACAAAGAGGATCTCTGTCTGGTATTTGCACAAAAAATGGGCCCCTGACTCCTTATTCCTGCCCCTCAGCAGGCACCAGTCCACCCAAAATAGGCAGAACAAAATAGTCGCCATGCTGAGATACACATCGTACTGGATACGCCCGCCCTTCATCAAATCGGGTACGCTCAGCCAGATGACTGCCGCCAGAAAGAAGACGGTCAGAATTTCCAATATCAGATTGTCCTTCAGTTTTTCTAGCATAAGGCAAACACCAAAATCCCCACAATAATAAGTGCATTTCCCAGCACCTTCTTCCGCGTGGCTTTTTCCTTTAGCACCAAAGCGCCCAAAACCGCCACGTACACGTAGCCCGTAGCTTCCAGCACCGGCCCCAGGGAAAGGGGCACTCCCTTGTAAGCAAAGGCCGTCAGCAGTGTGGACAACAGGAAAAAAGAGTACGCGATGATCACCGGCGCATTCAAATACTCCTTGATCAGGCTTTCGTGCTCCACGTTGGCGCTCTTCTTTAAAATAATCTGGGAAATGGCAGAAATAAACACAGAAACCAGAAAAATAATCACATAAAACTGCATGTTATCAGGCATCGTCACTCACCACCAGACAGATTCCCGCGATGATGATAACGGATCCCGCCACCATTCCCGGACGCAGGCTTTCCCCAAAGAGGGTCATGCCCCAGACGATGCCCCAGATGATTACCACGGCCTTGTTGGCAAAGGCCACGGTCAAGGGCATCCGCTTGAGCACCTGCTGCCACAGCAGAGCGTAAACCACCAGGATCACCAGTACCAGACCGTAGTAAAAAAGGAAGCCCTTGGTGAAAAAATCGTAGCCCGCGGCCATTTTGGAACACACCGAGGCCAGGGAATAAATGAAGAGGATGGCGTGGAGGAACAGAAGGTCCTTGACCTTGATTTTTTTATCCGTTTCAGCCATGGTCTTCTTGTCCTCCGATGGTTTCCCGGACGATGAATTGGGGCGCGTTGTTCTGGCTGATGTAAATCCGGCCGATGTACTCGCCCACCAATCCGATGAGGACCATGTTCATGCCGCCCAAAAAGACCACTGCGGAAATCAGGGACGCCCACCCCGAAACCTCGCTGGGAGAAGTGAGCTGCTGGACCACCGTGACGATGCCGTAAATGAACCCGATGGCCGCCACGATGAAACCAAAAATCGTGGCCACCCGCAGGGGCTTGACAGAAAAGGCTGTGAAGCCGTCCATCCACAGGGAAAGGAGCTTGCCGAAGGTATAGCCCGACTCCCCTTCTTCCCGTTCCTTATGGTGAATCGGCGCGTCCCCCACCCGGCGGGTCACCCGCATGATGAGGCCGTCGATGTAAGGATAAGGCTTGTCGTACTTGATGACCTCGTCGATCACCTGACGCCGGGCGCAGAAATAACTGGTGAAAATCAGTTCCTGGGGTTTCCCGATCAGATGATCCGCCATGCGGTCATTGACCCGGGTGCCAAAATTCCGGAACCAGCTGTGCTTCTTGCTGTCGTACCGGGCGTAAATCACATCCATGTCGTCGGTCAGGGCGTCCAGCAGGGTGAAGACCTGCTTGGGGTCCGTCTGGCCGTCGTCGTCCAGGTTGACCACGATATCGCCGCTCACGTAATGGTACCCGGCCATGATGGCCGAAGCCTGTCCGAAGTTGCGCATAAGCTGAATGGCCAGCACATGGCTGTCCCTATGGGCCAGCTTTGTAATGGCTGTCCCCGTTCCGTCCGGCGAGCCGTCGTTGACCAGGATGATTTCATAATCGTATTCCGGACGGGCGCCCATGGTCTGGCTGATATCCGCCACCACATCGCCGATGGTGTGCTCCGACCGGTAACAGGGAATAACGTAGGAAATCTTTTGTTTTCGCTCCATAAAACCTCATTACTTTCTGTATATGTAATACCCGAACCGGGTGGAGCTGTCCGTCACCACGTGATCGTCCAGTTCTTCCGGCAGTTCGGTTTCCACGATTTTTTCAGGATGGGCCGCCATCATTTGCCGGCAGGCGGCCAGATCGTCTTTATCAAAGATAAACCGGATGGCCACCGGACCCGGGTTTCCATGAACCGTGAAATCCGGCGGATGGCCGCAGGCGATATCCACCACCATGCCCACAAAATCCATGCCGGTGGACTCGTACACCAGATGGGAACCGATGCAGTCCCCCCCCATGCGCCCGCCGATCTCGATGATGCGGATGGTGCCGTCACCGTCGATTTTCAGCTCCGAATGGGAGGCCCCATAGCGGATTCCCAGCGTATCCAGGGCGTGAAACACCACCTTTTTAACCCGGTCCAGTGTTTCGCCGGAAACCGGTGCCGGCTCGTCGTGGCCGATTTCAATGAAATGGGGCGCCCCGGTGGTCAGCTTGGCCGTCATGGCCAGGAAATGGTGTTCGCCCTCATAGGAGACGCATTCCACGCTGTACTCCTGTCCGGAGGCGAATTCCTCTATCATCACCTTTTTCTCAAAGGAATCCTGCAGGGCCCCGGCGATGGCTTCCTGGAGTCCTTCAGGTTTTTCAACCCGGGTGACTCCCCGGCTGCCCGACCGGTCGGTGGGTTTGACGATGAGGGGATAGGCCAGTGCCACATCTTCCGGCCGGGTGACTCCGTCCCCTTCCATAAAGCCCGGAATGGGATCCCCTGCCGCCGCAAAGGCCCTGCGCATGGCGTATTTATTGGTGGAAATCCGGGAGGATGCCACGCTGTTCCCCGTCAGGCCCAGCTTCTCCGCCACGTAGCTCACCACCAGGGTGGCCAGGTCGGAACCGATGGAACAGATGCCGTCGATTCCCACCTCCCGGCAGACCGCCAGAATGGCGTCTTGTTCCGTAATGCTGATGGGATGGAAATAATCAGCCGTTTTTTCGCCGATATCCCCCGCCTCCCAGGCGAAAACGTGGGTCTCGCACCCTTTTGCCTTCGCCTTTAAAATCAGCGGATTCTGGAAGGAACTGGCGCCAATGATCGCAATCTTCTTCATGGCCGCCTCAGTGCTTCCTGTAAAAGCCGTGGACCGCGTCAATGGCCCGGTCCACATCCGCGGCTTCCAGGCCGTAGTACATGGGCAGGCGCATGAGCCGTTCGCTTTCCCTGGTGGTATAACGGTCTTCCCCGTGGAAGACACCGACCTTTTTCCCCTCCGGCGACGTGTGGAGCGGGATGTAGTGGAAGATGGCCTGTACCCCGGCTTCCTTCATGTGGGCAATCAGAGCCGAGCGTTCTTCCAGGTCCTTCGCCTTGATATAGAACATATGAGCGTTGTGGACACAGCCTTCAGGCACCACCGGCAGGCCGATACGCCCGGCATCCGCCAGATCCTTGAGGCCGTCGTAATAGCGCTGCCAATTGGCCAGCCGGTCTGTGTTGATGGCCTCTGCCACCTCCAGCTGGGCCCAGAGGTAGGCCGCGTTCAAATCGCTGGGCAGATAGGAGGAACCCTGGTCCACCCAGGTGTACTTGTCGATTTCCCCGCGGAAGAACCGGCTGCGGTTGGTCCCCTTTTCCCGGATGATCTCCGCCTTTTCCCGGTATTCGGGGTGGTTGAGCACCACGGCTCCACCCTCTCCCATGCTGTAATTCTTGGTTTCATGGAAGGAATAGCAGCCGATATCCCCGATGGTCCCCAAGGTCCGGCCCTTGTAATAGGCGTGAACCCCCTGGGCCGCATCCTCCACCACGTACAGGCCATGGCGCCTCGCAATGGCGTTGATGGTGTCCATTTCGCAGGCCACGCCGGCGTAATGGACCGGTACGATGGCCCGGGTCTTGTCTGTGATGGCCTCCTCAATGCGTTTTTCATCGATATTATTGGTGTCCGGCCGGATGTCCACAAAGACGATCCGTGCACCCCGAAGGATGAAGGCATCCGCCGTCGACACGAAAGTGTAAGCCGGCATGATGACTTCATCTCCGGGCTGAATGTCAAGCAGCAGGGCCGCCATTTCCAGCGCATGGGTGCAGGAGGTGGTCAAGAGCACATCCGCACCCTGGCAATCCTCCTCCAGCCATGCCTTGCAGCGTTTGGTGAATTCCCCATCGCCGCTGATCTTCTTATTATCTATCGCTTTTTTTATGTATCCGAGCTCTGTCCCCACAAAGGGAGGTTTGTTAAAAGTAATCATTTTTATGCTCCAAATTTATTATTTCCAGGCAGGTTTCCTTACTATTATATGATAACAGACAGTTGACATCAAATAATATTGCCTATTCTTTCACCAAGCTTTGAATAAACTTAAAATAAAAAAGCCTTGCCAGACACAACGGGCCCGGACAAGACTTTTCTCTCAATATTCAGTTTTGCTTAGTTGAAGTACCAGTTTCCGCAAATATTGTTGGAAGACACATCGGATTGCGGGTAACTCCGGAAATTCACATAGCTGTGGCTCCTGAGCCCGTTGGTCACACAGTCGTTGACCGCCTGTTTGACATCCGCACTGCTGTTTCCGAGATACTTGGTATAGGCACCGTCGAGGTATGCTGCAAATTGGCCAGGCGCCTTGATGACAGTCACCAAATCGCCCCGTCCCTGATCCACACGGTTCATCATGCAGGAGATGACGGCTAACGCGCCTTCATAAGAAGACCCGCCTTCCTGCTGGACCACCGCATAAACGAGATCCGCATCGCTTCCAAGGGAAGTTGTCGAATGACCTGAAGTGATGACTTCACCACCGGGCAATTTCGCGCCGGTTTCCACGACCTGCTTGACCGGTGCTTTGGTAGTGGTGGTTGAGACCGTCGTCCGGCCCGTTTCCACTCCATCCTTGTACGTCACGTTTTCGACCACGCTGGCCTGTCCGTTGACGCCCTGGGTCGTAATGGTCTGTGTCCCATAATCCAGGCTGTCATTTATTTTCGATTCTGTTTCATAAGGGATATCCTGTTGCCTGGTTTCCTGTTTCACATCCACCCGAACCACGGTGACGCTGGTGATGTCCGTTGTGAGAGCCGTGCTGGCTGCCGGCGTTACTTCGTCATTGTCGTCGACACTGATGTTGTTTTCCTTCAGCAGGTCGCCCACTGTATCGGCAGTGGAAGTATAACCGACCTGTGTGCCGTCCACGTTGATGGTCCCCGTTACTTTTTTTGTAACCTTGACCACATCCACGTCTTTGGCCATTGAATTCACATCCGTATCTACGGTATAATCAGTATCATCGGTGGCGATTCCTTCATTTTTCAGGACTTCGCCGACCGTTGCGGTCAGGTTGGTGTTGACGGTTTTAACTTCTGTTTCCTGAGCCGCTCCCGGTGTGTTGGGATCCACGATGACCTTGATATTTTTTTTGACATTGAACGCGCAGGTCAACCCCATTGCTACCACAAAGAAAACCAACGCCATGATTGTGAGCACTTCAATTCGATGGGTTTTGATGATGCCAGTGACCACACTGGCCAAAGAATGCTTTTCTTCCATGCATCCACTCCCTTCCTATTTAGAAACAAAAACAGTTACAATTTATTTACAAATCTATTTTATCAAGTTTTTAACAAATTGTCAACTAAATTGTAACAAACTTATAACAATTTGATTAAGGAGAACTCAATGAATGAACCATCCTGTCCCCAAAAGCCTCCCATGGATTTTGCAACTCCTCTATTAAACTGGTTCAGCCACGCAAAAAGGGATCTTCCTTTCCGGCGCCAAAAGGATCCCTACGCCATCTGGCTGTCGGAAATCATGGCCCAGCAGACCCAAATCGATACCCTGATCCCTTACTTCGAGCGCTTCATCCAGACTTTTCCAAATGTAGAGGCTCTGTCCACGGCGGATGAAGCAGCCGTCATCAAATGCTGGGAAGGGCTGGGCTATTATTCCCGGGCGCGCAACCTTCACAAGGCCGCCAAAGTGATCTGCGAAAAATACGACGGCCGCTTTCCCCAAAGCTACGACGAAATCATCACCCTGCCAGGCATCGGCCCCTACACCGCCGGTGCCATCGCCAGCATCGCCTTCGGTGAACGGGTGCCGGCGGTGGACGGCAACGTCATGCGGGTGGTCACCCGTTACACTGACTGGGATACGGACACCGCGGCTGCCAAAGCTAAAACGGAAATCGGCCGGTGGGTGATGGACCACATGCCCGATGCTCCAGGGGATTACAACGAAGCCATCATGGAACTGGGAGCTCTTGTCTGTACTCCCTCCTCCCCATCCTGCCTGGTCTGCCCCCTGTCAGACGCCTGTCTGGCCCGTCAGGCCGGCACCATCGAATCCCGTCCTGTGAAAACCAAAAGGACCAGGAACACCAGCCTGAAAATGGAAGTGGCCTTCATCCGGGATTCACAGCACCGTCTTTTTCTTGTGAAACGGCCTTCTAAAGGCCTTTTGGCAGGCTTGTGGGGCTTTCCCATCTGTGAAGCCGAAAAAAAGCCAGGATCGGCCATTGCCAAAATGACGGAAGCCCGTTTTCCCGGCATCGCGCCTGGCAAAAAAATAGGAACAGGCAAACACGTCTTCTCCCATCGGACCTGGGAAATGACCGTTTATCTTTTTGAATGGCCCGGGGACAAGGTGGCTGATTCCACTCCCCAGGACAGTTACACGACAGATGGAGGTAATCTCAATTCTTCAGCATCCGCTTTTGCCGCCATGGATGAAATCAAGGCGGATTACGCCCTTCCCGTAGCTTTTTCCAAGCTTTTGCCACTGATTTCCGATTAATCGGCACAAAAATAAGCCATCCCCGCATTTTGAACAGGGATGGCTCCACACATTTTTATCACAAAGACAGACAGAGACCATCATTAATCAGGCCCAGGCCCTTCTGTCAATTTGCAGCTTTATCCGCCGCAGGCGGGGCATCGACCACTGTTTCCTTAAGGGCCGCCGCCACCGCTGTCAAATTTTGGATTTCCGACGGGATGATCAGCTTGGTGGACTTCCCATTGGCCACTTTTTCCAAGGCCTCATAACTGCGCAGCTGGAGGATGGCCGATGTGGGCTTAGACTCTTCCAGGAACGTAATTCCCTGGGCTTCCGCCTGTTTGATCTTAAGGATGGCTTCCGCCTCCCCTTCAGCCTGTAAAACCCGGGCTTTTTTTGCCGCGTCGGCCCGAAGGACCACCGCTTCTTTTTCCGCCTGGGCATTGAGGATCATGGATTCCTTGTTTCCTTCCGCCACCAGGACGGCACTTCGCTTTTCCCCTTCCGCCCTTAAAATAGCTTCCCGGCGTTCCCGTTCCGCCTTCATCTGACGCTCCATGGCATCCTGGATTTCCTTGGGAGGCATGATATTTTTCAATTCCACCCGATTAATCTTGATCCCCCAAGGATCCGTCGCCTCATCCAGGATGGACCGCAGCTCCGTGTTGATCGTATCCCGGCTAGTCAGCGTCTGGTCCAGTTCCATATCCCCAATGATGTTTCGGAGGGTGGTGGCCGTCAGATTCTCAATGGCGACCTTGGGCTGCTCCACGCCGTAGACGTAAAGCTTGGGATCGACGATGTACAGATAGACCACGCTGTCAATGGAGATGGTCACATTGTCCTTGGTGATGACCGGCTGGGGTGGAAAATCAATCACCTGTTCCTTCAGGCTGATTTTCTTGGAAATCCGGTCAAGGATCGGAATGGCGATATGGAAACCACTTTCCCAGGTGGTATGGTACTGCCCGATCCGTTCGATCACGTAGGCATAAGACTGGGGAACGATTTTTGCATTGATGAGCAATACAACGATGAAAATAGCAATGAGGACTAATAATACGATCATTGGGAATTCACCCTCCTTTCGACGATGGCTTTTACCCCATCCAATCGGACGATACGCACCACATCATTGACTTCAATGATCTGGCCATTCGTACTGCGCGCCGTCCAGACATCACCTTTTCCTTCCACTTTGATTTGGCCTGTCCCCGCCAGATTATCGATTTTCTGGATGACCAATCCATCTTTATTGACAATCCGTGTCGCTGAAAAATTGGAAGAATGCTTTTTCTTGTCTGCCTTCTTGGTCAGCCACTTAAAAAGGAAAAGGGCGATTAACGATACTGCCACAAAGCCGATGGCCTGCCAGGTCATACTCAGTCCAAAATGCTCCATGGCCATGGCAGCCAGGGCCCCCAAACAAAACCAGATTGATATCATGGCCCCCATGGTTACCACTTCCGCAACGAGAAAGACGATAAATAATATGAGCCAAATGTTTTCCAAAATTGTAACCTCCCCGCCGTTTCACCCGACAATGGTATCTCTTTTTTTGAATTTTCAACTATTTATGGTATTACGTTAATACATTTGGAGGAGTCTGTCAAGCGCATTAAGGGTAAATAGGTAAATACAAAAAAACAAGAACACTTGGATTGCGCGACGTTCTATCCTCCCAGGCAGTTACCCACCAAGTACTTTCGACGCTAGGAAGCTTAACTTCTGTGTTCGGAATGGGAACAGGTGTACCCTTCCCGCCATCGTCACGCAATCCAAG